>Ga0206683_10000231_pt1 | contig 41818 bp, 35 predicted proteins | sample M280m12015metaG_FD_155483 | JGI IMG/M metagenome (GOLD analysis project Ga0206683, IMG submission 155483) | Ammonia-oxidizing marine archaeal communities from Monterey Bay, California, United States - M2 80m 12015 | ecosystem: Environmental > Aquatic > Marine > Intertidal zone | place: USA...
CCATATTGAAATCGGGTGCAAGAAGGTCCCATGCACGCTTGAAAGGGGCGCAACCCTCCACTTGGACTGGGTAGACAGCGATACCCGATAGTGCCCTTGCCGTAGCAGTACCAAGAGCGCCACCACCGACCTGGACAAAAACAGTATCGAGGTTCTCCGTTTGATCTTGCAATTCCCAGCCTAGGGTTCGACCCCCGTCGAAAGTTGTGCTCGTGTTGATCCCTTGAACTCCGAACGGGCGGGATCCCTTATTCACTGCTTCGATGAAGCGGGCGTAGCACGGGTCACCTTTTTCGTTAACTTTGGGTTCACAGATCTGGAGTTTTGCTCCGAGGTCTTCCAACTGTTCGAGTACTGGCTCTTCAGCCCAAGTAGGCACAAATACCTCGATCGGGTGATCGATTGCTTTGGCGACAATCGCCGCTGCGATGGCGGCGTTGCCACAACTGGAGATCACCAACGGACGATTCGTAGAACCGCTTGCTGTCTCTTCGATAGCTAAATGAAGCGCGACCCCGAAAAGGTGTCTGGCTTTGTGAGATCCCCCGACTGAATCGATTTCGACTTTCACTTTCAGATCAATGTCAAGACCGAGCGCCATTGCGAGGGGGCCCCCGTCGAGGGTTGGTGTTATCGAAAATTCGCGGCCGTCGACCTGTCGTATTTGATCGTTCAGGCGGGACACTAAGTCGACAAATTGTTGGTCACTCCAACCTGCAGCTAGCGCTCGACTGTATGAGTCAAGCCGCTCTCGGTAGAAGATGAAGGGGTTAGTCTCGGTCACGTCACTGACGGTGCTTTGCTCCAGTGGCCTCATTGAACTCCGCGATCCGATCGTCCCAGTTGTCAATGAGGGGTCGTAACCCATCCCACCACGTTTGGTCGCGGCGCCGTTCGAAGTCTTCGATTGCAATTCCTTGCTGTTCCACCCAAGTGAAATAGCCGAGGTTAAAGATTCGATTTCGGTTTGTTTCATCCATATCAAGAACGTGTTGCGTGGTGACGTCGGTTATGTGGGTTGTCAACGCGTTCTCGGCTTCTAAATCATCAAATCCTCCTGGGAAGTCTCGGCGCAGGACTTTTTCTCGCTCGGAGTTATATAACTCTGAACCATCAGTGGCGACTGTGACGATCATGTCGTTGTTGTCAAGTTTCCAGTGTTTCGCCGTTTTAATCGCAGCCAATATGTTGCAGATTGAGGAATAACCCAAATTGGTGAGTGATGCTGCAAGTTCGGGGTTGACACCCTGGCGATCTAGTGCGCGAAGCCCGGCCGGTGTGTTGAACGCAACGTCAAGCTGGTCAGTCGCCTTGTCGGAAATTCCGACAACAAGGTCGGTATTGGTCACATTGTGAATGAGGGGCACATGTTTGTCACCAATGCCCTGAATGTTGTGATCACCGAACCCGTTATAAAGCATCGTCGGCACCTCAAGGGCTTCAACAGCCACGATTCGCGAACCAAAGGTATCTTTGAGGTAATCGCCAGCCCCAAGAGTGCCAGCAGACCCCGAAGCTGAAACAAAAGCGGCAAGTCGTGCCTGCCGGCTGGATGTTGTGTGCCGGAAAACTGATTCGAGGGCCGGTCCAGTTACTGCATAATGTCCGAGGTGGTTCGAAAATTCACTGAATTGGTTAAGAATTACGTTCGATTCATCTGCTTCTAGGCGGTTGCATTCGTCGTAGATTTCCTTAACGTTGGCCTCAGTGCCAGGTGTGCGGATGACGTCATCAGGGTGCTCAATCCAGCGATCCAACCACTCAAACCGTTCCCGACTCATCCCTTCGGGCAAAACAGCAACACCGCGGCACCCCATGATCTTGGAGATAGCCACCCCTCCCCGCGCATAGTTGCCCGTAGATGGCCAGACGGCACGATTGATGGTCGGATCGAACCGCCCCGTGATCAACCGGGCCACTAAACAGGCGTACGCGGCCAGTACCTTGTGCGCGCCAATCATTGGGAATCGATTCCCTAGGGCGACAACTATGCGGGCCTCGGTGCCCGTGAGTTCTGTGGGGAGTTCTATATGGTCCGGCACAGAGGTAGGCAAGGATTGCCCCGGCGTGTTGAACCAGTGAACACGAAATAAGTTGACCGGGTCAGCCTCATGAGCGGCGACGCGATCCAAAGCTTCAATAAGGCCAGGGGACAATGCAGACGGGTCCCTCAATTCGTTGAACTGAGGTAACACGATGTTTCTCTCGCGGAAACGCGTGATCGCGTTGGTGAAGGACTGTGTACCAGCAGGATCGAAATCTTCGAAAACTGCGAGAGACCGAGGCATTCTCCCAAGATAGACGTATGAGTCTCTAATGAGTCAACACACAGGGCTGACAACAATGTCAGACTGTCATCGATGGTTAAGCCTGTTGACCTCCTTATTGAGGACGCCTGGCTGGTCGCCACGATGGATGACGACCGACGTGAGTTAGCGGGAGGCTGGGTCGCGATCGACAATGGTTACGTTGTCGCTGTCGGCTCGGGATCCGATCCAACTCCGGCCGCTCATAGACGGATTGATGCGACCGCTTGTCTGGTAACACCCGGTCTTGTTAACACCCATCACCACATGTTCCAGAATCTGACCCGCGCATACCGACCCATGACTTCGGCTCCCTTGTTTGGTTGGCTGCAATCGTTGTACCCACTCTGGACCGCCTCTATTGATGAAGAGTCCATGTATCTAGCGGCGTGGGTAGGTCTAGCTGAACTGGCGATGTCGGGGTGCACCACAACGAGCGATCACCACTATTTGCATCCGATGAGAGCTGGCGACTTACTTGCTGCTGAAATCCGGGCGGCAGTCGAACTTTCGATGAGATTCCATCCGACTTATGGCTCGATGAGCCTGTCTGTCAAAGACGGGGGATTGCCGCCCGACAATGCGGTTCGCGACGAGGACGACATTCTCGCGGAAAGTGAACGCCACGTGGCTCGCTGGCACGATGCAAAGTTCGGGGCGATGGTCCGAATCGCTCTTGCGCCCTGTTCACCATTTACTGTCACCGCAGATCTGATGCACCGAACCGCTGAGTTAGCTGAACGACTAGACGTCAGACTTCACACCCATTTGGCCGAAAATTCCGAAGATGACGAGTTTTCTTTGGCTCAGTTTGGTCGGCGCCCTGTTGAACTGTACGAAGACGTGGGCTGGCTTACTGATCGCAGTTGGGGAGCGCACGTTGTTCGTCCCAACGATGCCGAGATTGCTCGGTTAGGTGCAGCAGGCGTCGGCGTTGCCCATTGTCCCAGCTCCAACATGATCCTTTCCTCGGGCATCGCGCCGGTGGTCGCCATGAGAGACGCAGGTTGCCCTGTGGGCTTGGGGTGCGATGGCTCTTCGTCTGCCGATTCCGCATCATTGTGGCAAGAAGCACGTTTGGCGATGCTTCAAGCCAAACTCATCTCAGGTGCGGATCGTATGGATGCGCGAGCGGCGCTAGAAATCGCTACTCGGGGTGGGGCGGCGTGTCTCGGGCGCCTCGGTGAAATAGGCGAATTGTCGATCGGATCCGTGGGCGATGTAGCGGTATGGAGAATGGATGGCCCTCAATTTGCGGGCGTACTTGATGATCCTATTGAGGGATGGTTGCGGTGTGGTCCGTTAGCCGCCACGCACGTGTTCGTTCATGGGAAAGAAATCGTGAGCGAAGGAGTTCTCACAAACCCACGCTTAGAAGATGTTCTCAGTAGACATCGCGTGGCATCTCGACGCTTTCAACCTCAACCGTAAGCAGCCGATAGCGAAGCCGGTAGTCGTCGAAGCGGTAACGACGATTGCGCCGAACCGTTTTTAACCAAAGACTTCTCACGCCCAATGGATTCGCGCTACTGGAAAGCAGGAGTTACTTCTAGATCTCTACGCGTCAAGCACTGTGTCGCCATCGCTGGGCTCAACAAGCGGGGCCTGCGTCGACCAAGGAAAGTTGATCCACCTATCGGTATATTTCCAAACGTATTCACAGTCCACGACGGAACGAGATTTTTCGTATAGGACCGCTGTCCTTACCTCAGCCACCTCACTCAGGCAGTGGTCACGAACCAGGGCGAGAGTGTGGCCGGTGTCCGCAACGTCGTCAGCGATCAACACTTTGGTGTCACGTAAGTCAACTATGTCAACGTATGGCGGGAGCATGACTGGAACGTCTAGACGCTCGTCTACTCCTGTGTAGTACTCAACGTTCATGACGTAGAGATTCTTTACCGATAACGCGTAGCCCAAAGATCCAGCCACGAAAAGCCCACCTCGAGCTATGGCAAGAATGATGTCGGGACGGTATCCGTCATCGGCGACAAGGGTTGCGAGAGCACGAGACGCGATGCCGTAGTTGCTCCAATCCAGGACTTCGCGGGGCTGATCGTTCACTTGGGGGAAGTTACACCCATCAGCGTCTCAATCGTTGCGGTTAGCTCGACGATGTAACTCTTGCTGCCGACGCCACTAGCTTGTCCTAATGCCGTTGCTGGCCCCGCAACACAAGCTAGTGCTGCGACATTTGCTGTCGCGGGGGGGCACCGCTTTGCCTAGCGAGCTGTCGATTGACATAGATCTCGCAACCGAAGATGTTCTGAACGCGCTCGATTATCTTCATCGAACCGATTTAGCAACGCCGATGCCTCCCACTCCCGGACTAGCAGAAGGTCGCTGGTCGCTGACTGCACACGGCCGTCAAGTGGGACCCTCGTTAGTAAAAGGTGAGTCAATAGGCGCTTCCAACGACGACTCCATGGATCCTGCCGAAGGATGGGGTTTCCCTTGGCGGCCTGTGAAGAAAGACCCTCCTGTTTACGCGAGGAACTTGCCACGTCCAAAACGACAGGGTCGAAAAGCACTGCGGCAGCCTCGATTCGCTTTGCATGTGCCCGATCGGCCACCTGAAAGGCGACGCTGGGGCTTATTGGCTCTCGCTTCATTGATGACAGTCACTGGGGCAGTGTTGCTATTAATGACCATCCGAAGTGTTGACATTGAGATTGCTGGAATCGAAGACGGTGTCGCATTGCAACCAAGTTCCATTGAGGGAATTCAGATTTCTTTCACGATTAACGGAGCAAACGCGCGGTCTGCGAACCTCCTGCTGGACGACTTTCCTGTAAGCGGCGTTCAACGTTACGGGAATCGAATTGTGTGGGTAGTTCCTCCCTTAACTGAAGGACCACATTCCTTGGAATTAGTGGTGCAACGACGGCTATACGGGCAAGTGTCTAGTTCGCTTGCCTTCAGTGTGGATGGCACGCCTCCGCTGATCGGTCTGCCGAATGTTTTAGAGCCAGTACCAATGAATGAGCCCGTCACTATCGCGGGGACCTCCGAACCCGGAGCGACCGTAGTGGTGGGCGGCATACCGATTGAGACCCGTGATGGTTCATTCATTCTCGAACTCGATGCGCCTCCGGCTGGACCGGTGTCGGTGTTAGCAATCGACCGGGCAGGCAACACAAGCACTTTCAACATGATTATTCCCATTGCCTACCCTCGGACGCAGGGCGTACACGTGAGCGCTGCCGCGTGGGCGCATAACGGTTTGAAAAACTCGGTGCTTGACTTAATCGAAGCGGGAAAGGTCACCGCTGTTGAAATAAGTCTCAAAAACGAAAGCGGTGTTGTTGGTTACGAGAGCGATGTGCCGTTGGCGCGCGAAATTGGGGCATCCACTGGCCTGTTCAACCTTCGTTCCGCTATTGAGGAACTGCATGCGTTAGATGTCAGAGTGATTGGCCGCATAGTTGCTTTCCGCGACCCGATTCTCTCGAAGTATGCCTGGGCACAAGGCAACCAAGACTGGGTGATCCAAACTTCTGATGGACGACCCCTCAGCAAATACGGGGGTTTCACGAACTTCCAAAATGTCAACGTTCAGAACTACAACCTCGACATCGCCAGAGAGGCTGCTGAGGCTGGAATCGACGACATCCTTTGGGATTACATGAGACGTCCGGAGGGGCGGTTGGACAACATGTTCATACCGGGAGTCGGTTTGGATGACCCTTCGCCAATCATCGTAGATTTTTTGAGCAAATCTCAAACCTTGCTTCGCGAATATGGGGTATTCCAAGGTGTTTCCGTTTTCGGAATTTCGGCGACGAGGGGCGAGGCCATCGCACAAGACGTTTCGGGCATGGCTCATTACGTCGACTATGTAGCGCCCATGATCTACCCCTCTCATTGGTCTCGAGGCGAGTACGGAGTTGCGCACCCCGAAGCACAGCCTTACGACATCACTCGCGCTTCGCTAGCCGACTTTCAGCGGGTACTGGATGGCACGAACACTGCTTTAGTTCCCTGGCTTCAAGATTTTTCGATGAGAGTCCCTTACGGACCGGCTGAGGTTAAAGCTCAGATCGATGCTGCAGCCTCGTTGGGTATATACGACTGGTTGATTTGGGATCCCACGGTCACCTATACAGCCGAGGGGATTGTCGCTGCACCGAGTTAGGGAGCGACAGTGTTCCAGCGCTATTCATCCAAGAGGCTTTGACGCAACTTGTATTTCTGAACTTTTCCACTTGGAGTCATTGGAAAGTCCTCAACGAGCACAAGGTCCTCAGGCCAAAATTGTGGTGTCACTTCGTGTGTTTGAAGGAATTCAGTGAGATTCGCCAGTGTCGGCGGATCTCCCGAAGGCAGCACGAAGACACACCCGATTTCTCCGAGTCGTTCATCTGGTTTACCAACAATTGCCACTCCCGATACAAGGGGGTGACGTAACAAGATGTCCTCTATTTCCTTTACCGGAACATTTTCGCCGCCTCGAATAACGATGTCTTTTGATCGTCCGGTGATTTGGATGTATCCGTCATCGTTCATGACGGCACGGTCACCAGTGTCAAACCACGTGCCCTGCCAAGACGCTTCACTCAAAGCGCGTCCCTGTACGTATCCCACGAAAAGCTCTGAGCCGCGACATTGGAGGTGGCCTTCAGTTCCTACAACTGATTCCCCGTCATCATCTATGACGCGAACATCATTACCGGGAAGAGGGCAGCCGTCGGTGAGTCGCAGCGTGAGAGAGTCAGAAGGACGGCCCACCGTAAGCAAAGCACATTCAGTCATCCCCCAACCTGGAAGAACGACACAGGGGAGCGTCGCATCGGCGTGTTCAAGCACCGATTCGGGGACTGCGGCACCGGCACACACGAATCGCTTCCAGCTCGATAAATCGCGTTCCTTGACTTGCTCCACTGCGAGTACGTCAGCAAGAAACGGTGTTGCCCCCATCGATATCTGAATCTTGTGACGTTCGATCAAATCAACAAACTCTTCAGGATCCCATACGTCTTGCAGGACGACATGTCCGCCCAAGGTAAGTGGGGCTCGAATGCCATAGAGATAACCGGTTTGGTGAGCAAGGGTTGATGCCATATGAAACGTGTAGCCCGGGCCGATGTCGGCGCCGATGGGTGACGAGATACCTTCACAGACGGCTTCAACCCATAGATCCACGGCCACATTGAGCGTGTTCTGGGTATGCATCACTCCTTTCGGCTGTCCTGTAGTGCCGGAGGTGAACATCACTTCACATACATCGTGAGTTCCTGGCCTAAGCAGGTCAACAGCCGCTCGGTCGTAGGAGGAGAATCGACCTTGTTCGAGGAGGTCTTCCCAGCTCAGCGCGTCGGCTATCGAACCTTCGCCGACGGTCACTATCTCTTTCACCCACGGACAACGTTCTCTTAGGTCTGCGTGCATGGCTCCCAACTCGAACCCTCGAAATTCGTTAGCGGTCACCACCACAGCCGGTCGAGCAAGTTCGCTCATGACCAGAACTTCGTTCGTTCTAAATATTGGTGCTACAGGATTAATTACGCCGCCGATCCGCTCAACTGCAGCGACCGTGACTAAGAAGTGGCGCCAATTCGGTAGTTGAACCTGCACCACGACACCAGGGCGAACGCCGAGTTCAAGTAAACCACGACTTATTTCATCTACTTGAACCGCAAATTCTGACCAAGTCATAGACCCGAAGCGATCTGTCACAACCACCTGTTCACCTCGCTCCGAGGCCCAATGATCAATGAGCGGATCAAAAAATCTTTCCGGCCAATCGCCAGCTTCGATGGTTGTCAAAATTCGCGACTGACTCAACGTGGTTTCAAAGAATCCCTTCGATGTGGGCATCAGCAGTCTCCTTTAGCAATGTTGATTCATTGTTCGGGTCGAAAACGAGGAAGAACTTCCTGCGCCATGAAACGCTCAGCCTCTTCTACATAGTGCATTGGGGATGCGGCGCTAAGAATGATCGTTCGGGCCCCGGAATCAACGTACTCGCCTAGCCGTTCCGCGCATCGGTCCGGGTCACCAGCAATCGCATATTTGTCAATCATCTTGCTGAAATCTTGGTTGTATTGCTTTGAAAGACGCTGGTTCGCGTAGTCGATGGCAGTGGCGTTGTCCTCATGGCAGCAGAAAAAAATAAAAAGCCCAGGGTCAACCGGAGAGTCGTTGCCTTCATCCGCTCGATAGTCCGCAATTCTAAGGTTGGATTCGACAAGCATGTCTGGTGTGTACATATACGGAAGCCAACCGGTGCCATAGCGAGCGGCGCGGCGCCACGCCGCTTCCTTTCGACCTGAAATCCAGATCGGTGGCGATGGTTGTTGCACGGGTTTAGGTTCTAACGTCACACCCGAAAGTTGGTTGAACTGGCCTTGAAAGTGAACATCATCTTCTGTGAAGAGCCGTTTCATAATTTCAAGGGCTTCATTGGTTCGAGCACCGCGTTCCGAAACAGGGACTCCAGAGGCCTCGAACTCCAGTGGAAGCTCGCCTCCCACACCAATTCCCATATGGAAACGTCCACCGGAAGCTACGTCTAAAGCTGCTGCTTGTTTCGCCGCAAGCACCGCTGGGTATAAGGGAAGAAGAGTAATGGTCGACATCAGCTTCAGTTTTGTCGTCGCCCCAGCTGCCACCGCTAGAGAAATAAACGCGTTCGAACAGGGGACGTGGAAGAAGACGTGCTCCCCCGTGGTGGCGTAGTCATACCCAAGTTCTTCTATCGCTCGCGCTTGTTCAGCTATCTGGTCGGCACGTCGCATCGACAAACCGAATTGAATTTTCGACTGTGTTTGCTGATCACTACCCACAGGTCACCTCTTTGTTGTGGAATTGACCGTAGTCGCGGCGCCAGCTGCTAACGGAAAATCGAAGGACCGGACACCCATTCCGGGCGCCCGGTCCATCGCTGTCCGTGCGTTGGGGTAGATCGGTAGCTGGCTGCCGAAGCAGTTCAGCTTCCCCCCTTTGCTGTCGGCGCCTCCCCCGTGGAAAGTGGCACCAACAATCACGCCTGGTTCGGTTTTCGGGCCGCACCTGGTTGGCCCAAAACCCGCCCCAGACGATGGCTGGAGCCTATGCTTTTCACTTACTGAACGCAAATTTAGTAACTTCGGACGCCTGCCCAGAACGGCTTTTATGGGCGCAGAAGGGTGGTCAGTGCTAGGCCAGAGGGATGAGCACACACGAAATCGACGCGCAACGGGTGACGGAACTAATTACGCGTTGCCGTAAAGAGGTCGATGAAGGCCTCCTGCCCAGTTGCCAAATCGCAATAGGTTTCGAGGGTGAAATCGTCGTTGATGAAACCATTGGTGATGCAGTTCCAGAAACTAGATACTGCTTTTTTTCGGCGACAAAACCGTTTGTCGCAGCGGCTATGTGGCAATTATTAAGCGAAGATTTGGTTCAACTAAAGGCACCAGTTTCTTCATATCTTCCAGAGTTCGCGGAAAACGGCAAGCAAGAAATCACTGTCGAACAGGTGATGTTGCACACTTCGGGTTTCCCTCACGCTCCAATGGGTCCCAACGTGTGGGCAACAGCTAAAAGTCGTCGCCAACGTATGGCCGACTGGCGGCTCAATTGGGAACCAGGAACACGTTACGAATATCACCCAACAAGCGCCCATTGGGTACTTGCTGAAATTATCAACGAGGTCACCGGAGAGCACTACGCAGACGAAATTCACCGCAGAGTAACAACGCCTCTTGGGCTCTCTCGCATTCTTGGGATCGATCCAGAGGACCAGGAGGGCATTGCTGACCTCACCTTATGTGAGGGAGAAGCCACTCCAGATGAACTCGAGGCCGTATTCGGTGTTCGGTCCATGCCGCCCAGTGAAGTCAACGATGAAACGATTATCCGGTTCAACGATCCCGATACAAGAGCAGTGGGAGTGCCTGGCGGCGGCGGCTACGGCCGTGCGGCTGACCTCGCCGGATTTTACCAAGCCCTGCTTCACAACCCTGGGGATGTGTGGGACTCCACGATGCTCGACAACGCTGTTGGACAGGTCCATAACAATCTGCCAGACCCAATGGGGGTTCCGGCTAATCGAGGTCTTGGGGTAATTCTCGCCGGCGACGACGGCATGACCAACCGTCGCGGTTTAGGACGCACGGTGTCGCCGCGTGCCTTTGGACACAACGGTGTCGGTGGCCAAATTGCTTTCTGTGATCCTGATACGGGACTGTCATTCGCCTACGCAACTAACGGCTTAGACCGTCACCAGGTGCGGCAGCCTCGCCGAGGGACATCAATCGCTAGCCTCGCTGCAAACTGTGCTGTTTGAAAGAAGGCGTTAATGCGGTTCGGATTCACACTTCCCAACAACTTTGGTGTCGAGGACCCTCACAACGTCGTGGGGTTGGGAGTTCAAGCTGAACAACTAGGTTTCGATTCAGTGTGGGTCAACCACCATGTCATCAACGTTGGCTACGTCCATGACCGCTTAGGGCAAGCTCCGTATCACGATGCTCTGGTTATTTTGACCTGGCTCGCAGCCAACACAAGCAACGTCACTCTCGGAACTAGCGTTTTAGTGATGCCCTATTTGCATCCCATGATTTTGGCGAAGGAAATTTCGACGCTGGATCACCTCAGTGGGGGACGAATAACACTTGGACTTGGAGTAGGCAGCCTCCCCGAAGAAAATAAGATCCTGGGCTCCGATTACAACAACCGCGGGCAGTACAGCAACGAGTTTGTCGAAGTGCTCCTGCGCCTATGGACTAGTGACGAGGCGAGCTTTGAGGGACAGCATTGGCAATTTGAAGGAGTAGTCACCTCCCCCAAGCCGTTACAGAAGCCCCATCCGCCGATCGTGATTGGAGGCAATCGCGCGCCCGCGTTGCGACGAGTGGCCCAGCTGGCCGATGGATGGCACCCCTTGGGAATCTCCCCGTCAGGAGTGACTGAACGGCTCAGCATCATCCGTAGGGAAGCCGAGATTGCCGGCCGTGCTGATACGAAATTTCTGGTTCAGATACGACGCGACTTCGACGGGGTAGACGCTGAGTTAATCGAAGCGTACGAAAATGCTGGAGTGACCGACTTGGTGTTGTCCTGCAACACTGGCGACGTTGGCATCATCTCCGACACCCTTACTGCCTTTGCTGCACATCACATTCGGCCGTGACCGCACTTCGGGGCGTTAAGGTCCTCGACCTCACCGGCGACCCAGGACGCTTCGCTACCAAGCTATTGACCGAATTTGGTGCGGACGTAGTTCGGGTAAACCCTTTTGGCTCTCCTGGATATTCAATGAGCCAGGTCGAAGGCGGGGTACTCGATTGGTGGTTTGATGGGGGAAAGCAATGCCACCCTGTTGATCTAGATACAGTCGCAGGTCGCGACACATATCGCCTTTTGGCGTCCAGCGCTGATGTCATCGTTGAGACCGAAACACCTGGGAGGCTGGCTGACCTTGGATTAGATCATTCGGACCTAGTTGCAGATAACCCTCATCTGGTGCAGGTCTCCATCACGCCTTTTGGGCGAACCGGTCCTCGCTCACATTGGGTGGGTTCCGACCTCACTGCCGCGGCGATGGGTGGATTCTTGTCAGTGGGTGGGGTGCCTGACAGACCACTCAACGTGTGGGGCCGTCAGACCCACAACTACGCGGGTTTTATGGGTGCATTGTGTGCTCTTTCGGGGTTGTGGGCTGTCCGACGCGACGGACACGGTCGTCACGTAGACATTTCTATCCACGAAACGGTGAGCGGGTCCGTGGAGAACATCTTGATGCAGTGGCTGTTCGACGACATTCTTCCGCTCCCCAAGGTGGCTGAACGGCAAGGAGCACTTCATTGGCTTCGAGCGTATGACCTTGCCGAATGTCGGGATGGTCACATGATGATCACCCTTACGCCAACACCAGACAATGCCTTCAAGATGATGCTTGACGACGGGTTTGAAGAAGGACGCAGATGGTTAGGTTACGAAGTAGAAGAATTGTTGCTGCGGATCGATGAGCCAATGGACACGATGAGGCGTTGGGTTCGTGAGCACGACGCCATGGACTTGTGGGAAGACGCTCAGCAACGTCACGTAGCGGTCGGCGCGGTCCACAATATTGAACAGGCATGTGCGAGTCCGCAGTTCGAACACCGAAAATTCTTTAACTCAGCTGGTGACTCAAAAGTAGTGATGCCTAGTCGCTTGGTTCGATTCTCAGAAACGCCGGCTAGTGCTCTTCGACCGCCAGCTTTCGAAGACACTCCCGTTGACGAAATCGTGAAGCGATGGTCGACGATAGATCCTGCTACCAGTGTTCAAGCCTCACAAAGGTCTGCAGGTGACCTACCGCTCGACGGCATTCGCGTGCTCGACTTGACGTGGGTGTTGGCTGGTCCATTTGCTACCCGAATGCTGGCCGATCTGGGAGCGGATGTGATCCGAGTCCAAAATGAGGAGCACAGCACTCTGGTGAACCGACCGGATTACCCGTATTACTTCATTTGGGGCCGAGGGAAACGCAGCGCCACCATCAATATGAAGCATTCTCAATCTTTAGCGGTAATCCGCAAACTGATCGAGAACTGTGACGTCTTGATTGAGAACTACAGTGCTGGGGTTCTAGACAGATGGGGTCTTGATTGGGAAACCGTCAGTGAGTGGAACCCACGTTTGGTCTATGTGACCATGTCGGGCTGCGGGCACGACGGCCCGTGGAGCCACGTCATCTCTTACGCGCCAACAGTTCACGCGATTTGTGGCATAACGCACCTTACGAACTTTGCTGACCGCGGTGATGTGGGACCAGGGTTTTCTCTCAACGATCATCTTGCTGGCTTCGCTGCCGCTTCATCGACGATGGCTGCGTTGTTAGCTCGTGATGTGGTTGGTAGGGGTCAACACATCGACATGGCACAACTAGAGATCGGAACCTATTGCATTGGCTCAGCGGCTCTCGATTGGCTATCAAATGGCACCGTGGCACAACCGCACGGCAATCAAGATGGCTTGCATGACCACGTACCCAACGAGGTCTATCCCTGTGCGGATGGCTTCGTTGCTGTAACCGCCACCAACGACGAGCAATGGTCACACCTCGCGGCTTTATTAGCGAACCCAGAGTTAATGGGTCTTGCGACTGAGGCCGAACGCAGAACGGAACGCGACAAAATCAACCGGATCTTCAGCCAATGGGTAGCTGATCGGGACACAAATTCTGTGGTCGAGCTTCTTCAATCCGTTGGCGTTCCAGTAGGAAAGGTGCAAGACGCAAACGATCTAATTAATGACGACCCGCAACTGGCCGCACGAGGTTTCTGGCGAGACGCGACACACGACGTGTTTGGTGATCGCACGATCGACACGTTTCCAGCTCTGTGGAATGGTCACCGCCTGCCCGCAAGCGTTTTGTCGCCTTCGTATTTAGGCGAACACAATTTTGAGGTCTGGACGCAACTCGCTGGTCTCGATTTCGAAGAGGTCGCCGAGGGGGTGGGGAACGGCCTTTTTAATTAAGGTCAGCGTCCTTATTCTTCCAGATCGACCCAACCAACCACTCGCTGAACGAGCACATCGACCAAGTCTGGTTGTCCGTCCTCCATCCCGGTGTCAAGCAGATCGTCACCAGCGACCATTCTGTGCGCAAGGACTGCCTTGGTGATGGTCACGTCATCAACGAGATCTTCATAGGAATAATCCTGCACCCCTTCACCAATTAAGACTTGGTGATACCTGCGCAGCAACATTTGTTCCTCATCTCGGTGGTGAGGTTCCAAAGCTGTGGTGATGAAATAGGCAACTTCCCAGCCAGCGCGTCCCCATCCCAAACCCTGCCAATCAAGAACGACAGTCTCACCGTCGGGACGAAACATAAGATTGTCTAGCCGGTAGTCGCCGTGACACAGAGTCCAAGGGCACTGCTCCATCTGTGAAGCAAGCAACGGAAGCCGTTCTTGGACTTCATCCATCTTCGCAACCATTGCTTCACCGATTAACGAACCGAATCGATGAACAAAGGCATCACGGTTTCGGCGATAACTAGCCTGAAGGACCTTAGGGGTACGACCAACACCCCATATGATCGGATTTGCATCTCGCCGATCTTGATCCATCCAGTTATGTGCATGAAACCGAGCCAAAAGGTCAAGGCCAACCAAGGCATCGTTGATCGACCCACCCGCGACTTGGCTCGGAGGTCGAGCGTCCGCGATGTCCTCCATGACCAACAGATATCTACGGGGACTCTTTGCGCCTAGCGACAACAACCGGTCGAGAACCCAACTCACACCGCCAATGGGAAGTTTTTCGAAGAGGAAAACGAAGAGTGTTTCGAGCCACGGGACGGGGTTGGGGTCAAGCTCGGCGTGAATGAACTCAGGCATCAGAATTCCGAGTTCGCCTCTCATTTCGCTGTAAACCCAGATCTCTCTTTCGTAGACGGCGAGGCCCTCACCTAAAGAGCGGTTCTTCGCGACTTTGGAAGGAAGTTTCGCTATGACCGATCGTGGGGCCGCATCGCCTCCTTCCCACGTCAATTTACAACGATGGAGTTCCCCCATGAATCCGACGCCTTCACCGATCACCTCTGTCTCGACTTCAATGACCACTCCGCCATATTTGGCTCCAACCGCCGAAGTGAACCACTCCGCGTTCAGTTCAGCCGCGGTCTGTGGGATGTGTCGGGTTTCGCGTCGCGCCATGCAGAGATTCTGGCCCAGAGTTAGCTACTCAGCGACCTTTGCTGCAGTCGCGATAGCTCGAAGTACGGCGTCGGACACGATCCGGTCTTCAGCGGCCCGATCATTCATGCCCTTTTCCAGCGCCACATGAGACGACACAACCCCTTGGAGGGCCGCCACTGCGATAAAAGCGCGATTATCACCGCTTCGTTGACGATCTGTGATCAACGCAGCCGTACACGCAACTCCAGCTATTTGTATGTCCGCGCTCGCTAGCTGCTTCGCACGCTCAAGGCATGCTGTCGCCATCGCTTCCGCAGTATCGCTGGCCACCGTTTGTGAAGGGAGATACCCAATGAGATCGGATAACGCCGTCCCCGCATACGGAACGCTGGCCTCCAGGACGGTTCGCGATGCTCCTGGAACGGAGAGTAGGTCCGATATCGAAGCAACTCCCCCACCTGTAACAGCCAGCACGATCATCAACGGGGCGTCATGAATGAGGCCTACAAGAGTCAAACGATCTGTAGCCACCATCGGAGCTAATGAAGACACCTACGAAGACACCTCGCTCAACATCGTGGTCGCGACCTCTAACCCGCCGGTGCCGATCGGCACTCGACATGCCCGAAGTGAAGCTTCCACCGCTCCCAACGCCCCGAGCAACATCGGAACGTTGAGATCTCCAAGATGTCCGATGCGAAAGGCAGACCCCGCTAGTGGGCCAATTCCAGATCCCATGCTCAAATTAAACCGTTGTCGCGCCACCGCTACGACTTTGTCAGCATCATAATTCTCAGCAAGTCGCACACATGTCACACTGTCAGAGCGCTCTTTTGCTTTGGTGGCATTGAACTTGAGGGCTCCGGCTTCGCTCCAAACTTCAACGGCGGCTCGCACTGCGTCGGCTAGTCGGCGATGTCGGTTAGTGACTGCGTCAATCCCGCCTTCTTCTGCGATCATGCATAGAGCTTCGTCAAGTCCGAAAAGGTGATGTATGGGTGGGGTACCACAAAACATGCGATACCCCTCAGCCTCTAGTCGGCGTCTCCAATCCCAATAAAATCTGCCTCTTTTATTTGCATACGCGGCCGCAACAGCTCGATCGCTGATCCCGGTGAATGCGAGCCCGATCGGCATCATCAAACCCTTTTGGCTGACCGCGAGACAAGCATCTACTCCTAGTGCGTCAACCTCAAGAGGTGTGCAACCAAAGGACGCGATCGAGTCGACAACTAGCAACGCTGGGTGCTCTAGGTCATCGAGAACTGTTCGTATTGCCGCAAGGTCGGAAGTTACCCCAGTTGAGGTTTCTGTGTGGGCTACTAAAACCCCTTCTACCCGCCGACCTGCATCGGTCGCGAGCACGTCACGAAGCGCATCGGAGTCAACCCCTTGTTGCCATCCGGTCTCAAACCAAGTGACGTCTAAACCATGGGCTTCGCACATCTCGCCCCATCGGTGACTGAAATGGCCGCTGTCGCAAAGGAGTACCCGTGCTCCGGTGTCGAACAGATTAGTGACGGTTGCTTCCCAAGCTCCGTGGCCTGTACTGGTGTACCCGATTAGAGGCCCAGAGTTCCTCATATGGTTGTTTAGTCTCATGAGACAAGAATCAAGCAATACCGAAAACTCGGTGGTGCCGAAATCGATGGCTGGTCTGGCCATCGCGCGAAGGACCCGGTCAGGAATGTTGGTAGGTCCTGGATTCTGGATGAAAGTCCGACCGCTCACCATTTCGAAGGTATCCCTATTTATCGCCCCAGGGGTGGCGCGCCTCCACCCATTACGTAGAGCTGTAAGGCGTCCCTGCCGAATTTCGAACTCAGCGATGCACTAGGTGCGGTTTGTACTTCTTTATCGTCCTTGGAAGTCAGGTTCGCGTTTATCGACAAAGGCCTGCGCAGCTTCTTTGTGGTCGCGCGTTTGTCCGCAATGTATGTGGTGTGCGGCTTCCATATCTAGGCATTCTCCCATTTCACCGTGAACTGCTCTGTTCAGGTTCTCCTTCATATAGCGGTACGCGACGGTGGGTCCCTGCGCTAAACGTCGGCCGATCGCCATCACTTCGTCTTGCAGCGAATCTTCAGAAAAGACTCCATTCACGAGACCGAGTCGTTCTGCTTCTCCCATGTCAACTTTCTCCGACAAGAAATACAATTCGCGAGCTTTTGCTGAACCGATTAGTCGGCTCATGAAATAAGTGCCTCCGTAATCACCGCTAAAGCCCACGCGCGCGAATGCTGTAGTGAGGATGGCGTTGGGCGATGCATACCGAAGGTCGCATGACAACGCGATCGACAGACCCGCTCCGGCGGCCGGGCCGGGTAGCGCCGCGATCGTCGGCTTTGGTAACTCATAGAGTTTGCCAGCCGTATCTCGTTGGTTGCGGCGCTGTAAATGGACACGAGCGTCGTACTGCACGGCACTGTCCCCGCCCTCGCCTCCAGCTTCTGCCATTCCTTTGACGTCTCCGCCGGCACAAAAGGCTCCTCCTGCGCCAGTAATGACAACCGCTCCTACATCAGTTGCCACCTCAGCATCACCAAGCGAAGCGACGAGTCCTTGCAACATGCCATCAGACATGGCATTGCGTCGTTCAGGACGATTGAGAGTAATTCTCATTACTCCATCAATCACTTCGGTATTGATGTCGTCGGTCCCGGTATCGAAAATACGATCAGACATATTGTCTCCAGCTAGTCACATAGACGTCGTTCAACGGGAGAAGTATCGCGAACAATGAGGAGGCGCGCCGAACGGTTGCCCATTTCTCGTGTGCAGTAGCGTCAGCCGCCAGCACCTTCGGTGAAGCCCAATTCAACTCGGACGTTGCGAATTGAGCCGTCGTTACTTACGACAACGACTTTGACGGTCCGCCCAATCTCGCTTTCCTTTACTGCGTCAACAAGATCGTCGACTGTCTCGATTTCGACGCCGTCAAACTTCGTAACGACTTCGCCGACCCTTAATCCTGCAGCGTTCGCTGCTCCATCCTCGACGAGAGCAACGATGACCACACCAGTTTCGACACCTTCATAGATGTCGTACTGACGCCGAGAGGTCTCGTCGAGCATTTCAACACCGATGATGTTGACGCCCAATAGAGGGCGCTTGGGTACTTCACCCGTCTGCAAGGTCTCAATGACTGGTCGCGCATGGTCAATCGAGATGGCAAATCCGATACCTTCCGCGTTGCCGGCAATGGCGGTGTTAACTCCAATGACCTCGCCATTCGCGTTGACTAACGGACCACCCGAATTACCTGGGTTAATCGCTGCGTCGGTCTGAATAAGACGAGTGAGCCTATTTCCTGCAAGCTGAAGTTGCCGATCAAGCGCTGAGACGATGCCCGTGGTGACAGTTGGGGTGTCCCCCAACCCGAGCGCGTTGCCAATAGCAAGAACTTCATCTCCTACTTCCACTTCAGCGGAATTGCCAAGTCTCGCCGACGGAAGATTGTCGCCCTGGATCTTTAGAACCGCTAAATCCCTCGTCGGGTCTTTTTGGACAAGCTCAGCGGGTTTGACAGTCCCATCGGACAACATCACTTTGATCGTGACAGCATTTTCGACCACGTGGGCGTTGGTCACGACTTGCCCATCGGGACTAATGATGAACCCAGTCCCCTGACCTCCACCCCCAAAGACTGCATCCTCAGTTTGAATTTCAATTTGTACAACCGACGGAGCGACTGCCGCCAAAACAGCTTTTACGTCAAGACGCCCAGCGTCAGTCATTTGCACGCGAGGGGTGAGGACCTCGTCAGAGTCCGTAACAGTTTCGACGTCCAACGCCACCGTGGTGGCAGTAGCGCGTTCAGCAACGACGGCACCTGCGGCTAAGGCAACTTCTTGGGTGTCATCAATTTTTTCGGTGACATAAATACGTTGGGCGTCGCCAAGGCTCACCACAATTAGACCGGCAACTAACGCGCCGACGACTGCGCCAACAACGGCGCCGCCAAGAAAACGGCCAGTTTTCGAACTGGTTTCATCACTCACGTTGTTGAGGCTATCTGGGCTCCCACGCTCGTCCCTAGCACCTCCCAACTAGGGTGCCCCGATGACCGCGACCAGTGTTTCTTCCGTCATTCCCGTAACCAACATGGCGGCTGCTGTTGAGCGCTGGGAACAACTTTTAGGTCTCCCTCCAACGTTTGTGGATGGAGATCGATGGGCGCAGTTCGATGTAGGGGGGACGAGGGTTTCTTTGGCGGGCACCGACCGGACCACCGAAATTGCCGGGTTGATGGTCAAGACCGAACATTTAGAAACGGTTCGCGAATTACTCAAGGAATCGGGATTAATCGTGAGCGAACTCGTTGACGGGAGTCACGAAAGACGATTTACCGTTGATGGGCTTGAAGTTCCGGTGACCATTTATTCCAGTCACCAGTCGACTTAGTTCTCCGCTAATACTCGACTACTTCTAGCGCGGTAGCTGCGAGCGTCTCTACTTGTTCTTTAAAAACGTTGGTATCAACGTCGTCCTGATCTCCCATTGCTCCATTCAGGTAGCGGTTCAAAACGCCTTCTACGATTGCAGCTAACCGCCAATAGGAAAAAGCCCGGTAATAGGCGACGCCGGATACATCCCTACCCGAAGCGTTTTGATACCACTCCAACAAATCGTCTCGGGAGGCAAACCCCCCAGCCAGGGTGGGGGCGCTAGAACCCGCTGGAGCCTCATCAGGGTCGACCCAGTTATTTAACAGATAACCGACGTCAGCTAGGGGGTCTCCTAAGGTGCATAACTCCCAATCGAGAACGGCCAGAATTCTGGTGGAATCGGTCAACATATTTCCGAGCCGGTAGTCGCCGTGCACGATCGTGGACCCAACCTGGTTAGGTTTTTTCCGTTCGAGAAGACCGTGGACATGCTCCATGGTTGCCAGTTCTCGCGTTTTGGATTGCTCCCACTGGCGACTCCACCTTCGGAGTTGCCGCCCTAAATAATCTTCTCGCTTCGCTAAGTCACCTAATCCAATATTGTCGGGTTCAACCGAATGCAGTTCGGCAAGGACTTCGGCTACTTGCCGGCTCAATGTCATGCGATCCGGCAGGGGAACAAGTTGGGCTTCGATATCACTGTGTAAAACTTCGCCGGCGACGTACTCCATAACGTAAAAAGGTGCTTCGTTGATTTCTACGTCTTCGCAAACTCCCAGAGTTAGCGGCACTGGTACATCCGTTGTACCTACCGCTGTAATAATCCGGTGTTCTCTCGCCATGTCGTGGGCTGTTGCCAAGACATGCCCTAAGGGCGGTCGGCGCAGCACGAATGCGTTTCCTACCTGGTCAACCACTTTGTAGGTGAGGTTTGAATGGCCCCCAGCAATCAGCTCAAATGTGAACGGAGGAGTCGAACTCGGCACGTGAACGGAAAACCAAGAAGTGACTTTGGTGTGATCAATTCCTTCAACGACAGCACCATTCATGAATTTCTCTCCTTTACGGATCGAGGAGAGCGTACATCTAGGGAGTTATCCGTAACGGTAGAAGCCGCGACCACTCTTACGGCCCAGTAGACCCGCGTCGCACATGCGATTCAAAAGCGGCGGTGGGGCATATAGCTGTTCCTTGAACTCTTCGTATAGCGATTCCGCCACAGCCATGGTCGTGTCTAAACCGATTAAGTCACACAAGGCCAATGGTCCCATCGGGTGGTTGCACCCCAACACCATGCCGGCGTCGATATCTTCGGCACTGGCGAAACCGGACTCCATCATGCGAATCGCCGACAGTATGTAGGGAACGAGAAGCGCGTTCACGACGAAGCCCGCTCGGTCTTGGCTACTGACTACGCGCTTGCCTAGTTGGTCTGAGGCAAATTCTTGACACATAACGGCCGTTTTGTCGCCCGTGAGTAAAGAAGAAATGATCTCTACCAGCCCCATCACTGGGACGGGGTTGAAAAAGTGAACTCCGATCACCTGCTGTGGTCGATTGGTAGCCATCGCAAGTTTCATGATCGGGATCGACGAGGTGTTGCTGGCCAGGATCGCTTCAGGGTCATCGACTACGTCGTTCAAACGCCGGAAAACCTCAAGCTTTGCCTCTTCTTGCTCAACCACTGCCTCAACCACGAACTCCCTATCGGCGAGACTTGGAAGCTTGGTAGAGAAAGAAATGCTTCCCATCACTTCTTCCCGATGCGCCTCAGTCATTTTCTGTGCCCGGACCGCACGGTTGAGACTTTTTTCAATACGTTCCATGCCGGCGTGAAGAGCACCTTCGTTCGCTTCTACGACTTTCACATCGCAGCCACTTAACGCGGCTACTTCCGCGATGCCTGACCCCATGAGCCCGCAACCGACAACTCCAAATCGTTCAATGATCACGTATTAGATGCTACAAGAGCGTCAATAAGTTGTCCCTAGAGGTCAGCTAACACGCGACTCTTCAATAGCGCCACGAACAGCTTCCACAACTTCTTCGGCAGTAGCGCCTGGAGTCAGCACTCGTGCAACACCCGCGTCGTACATGGTCTGGAAATCATCTTCCGGGACGATGCCTCCGAGAATCACAGGGATATCGGCACCGGCGTCTGAAAGAGCCCCAGTAACCATTGGGAGTATCGCTCCATGGGCTCCCGACAACATGGAGACTCCGATCGCAGAAACATCTTCATCGATAGCGGCGGCAACAACGGTCTCAGGGGTTTGAAACAATCCGGTGTAGATCACTTCGTAACCTGCGTCGCGCAAAATGCGCGCCACGATTTTGATACCTCGATCGTGGCCGTCAAGTCCTAACTTCGTCACCAGCACGCGTTCCGCCATCAACTTTGACCCTAGCCCTCTCGCTTCACGGGAGCGAATATAGGGCCTTGAGTCCAATATCTGAGTTGTCAATCGTTTTCGCTCCGCGAAGATATAGCCCGATTGCTTTCTCAAACCCGCTCGGTGCGCGTGGACCGGAAGTTCTCATCATAAAATTATTTTCGGGCAAACCATACGTACAAGGTCGCCCATAGAGTTGCCGATATGAACACCACCACGCTGGCTGCCCGAACGGTAGACGCAAGCAAAATTTATGGTTCAGGCGACACCGAAGTTCGTGCCCTCGACGGACTATCTATCGATCTCACAAGTGGAGAATTCACTGCGATTATGGGTCCGTCGGGTTCGGGTAAATCGACCCTGATGCACTGCCTTGCTGGACTAGATGAACTGACTTCTGGTCAGGTGTTCATTGGAGACACTGACATCAGTCAATTGTCCAATCGTGCTCTCACTCTGCTTCGTCGTGACCGCATCGGGTTTATTTTTCAAGCTTTCAACCTCATCCCGACACTGTCCGCTGAGGAGAACATCGTTTTACCCCAACAACTTGGAGGCACCACACCGGACTCTTCGTGGCTTCGTCAGGTAATAGAAGCGGTGGGGCTAGCAGATCGCCTTAAGCATCGACCCAGTGAACTTTCCGGTGGTCAACAGCAAAGGGTTGCGGTCGCCAGAGCCCTGGGAGGGCAACCTGAAATCATTTTCGCGGACGAACCTACCGGCAATCTAGATAGCAAAACAGGCGACGAAATTCTCGAATTCATGCGAAACGCTGTGCGAGATCTTGGCCAGACCATCGTCATGGTGACCCATGATCCCTCGGCGGCAGCTCACGCAGACCGCGTCGTGTTCCTCGCGGATGGGGTCATCGTGCATGAAATCAAGACTCCGTCGGCAGCTTCCGTGTTGGACACGATGAAACAACTCGGCGACTGAGGTGCTCAAGCTCACCCTCAATTCACTGTTAGCCAGAAAGATTCGTCTGGCTTTAACCACGTTTGCGGTAGTCCTCGGCGTTTCTTTCGTATCCGGATCTTTCATCCTCGCCGACAGCCTTCGCGCAGTTTTCGATAAAATCGCTGTCGAGATCGCTGGCCCAAACTGGTTGCAGGTTCGTGGCGTTGAAACTATTGACGGAGACCCCTTCAGTCGGCCTACGGTCCCTCAGTCAATTGTTGATCAACTTCAATCGACGCCAGGTGTTGTCGCTGCCGAGGGAGTGATTCAAGGGTTCCCGAGGATTTCGTTTGGCGAAACTCTTATCCAGCCACCCGGTGGAGCACCAACGCTTGCCTTCAATTTCGACGAAGGTAATGAACTCACCGCTTTCGAAACTCTCGATGGTCGAGCCCCTCGCGAGGGTGAGGCGATGGTAGATACTGACACTGCTGAGCGTTACGGAATTTCTCTTGACGACACCATCACCATTCGTTCACTAGGCCCAGCTGAGGATTTTCGGGTGAGCGGCATTACCCGCTGGGGTCTTGACAACGGTGGCGGAGCTGTCTTCGTGTTAATTGATACTGCCACCGCGCAACGGCTGTTCAATTATCCCGATTCCTATCTAGCAGTGACAGTTGGTGCCGAAACAGGGATCGACGAAGAACAATTCGCCGCGAGTCTGACAAGTGAACTTCCGTCAGGTTTCGAAGCCGTGACCAGCAATGTCGTTGCGAGCGAGTTCAGCGAACAATTCGACACGTTCATCACGATTTTCCAGAACGCCTTGCTCGTGTTTGCCGGCGTAGCACTCGTGGTTAGTTCGTTCATCATCAACAACACGTTCGCGATTGTTCTCGGTCAACGCGTCCGCGAGTTCGGTTTGCTACGCGCAGTAGGGGCAACGGGACGGCAAATCCGGGCTTCAGTTCTGACTGAAGCGTTAATCATCGGCATCATTGCGTCGATCGTGGGGATATTCGCTGGATTGGGCGTCGTATGGGCAATCAAAGCACTCATAGCGCAAGCCGGTGGAGGTTCGGGGCTGCCCGACGGTCCAACGGTGATCGCGGCGCGCACCTGGGTCGCCGCAGCAATAGTGGGCATCGGGGTCACTCTGTTAGCGGCTATAACTCCAGCTCGTCGCGCATCTCGCATACCGCCAATAGCCGCATTGCGTGAAGATTTGAGTCTTTGGAGCGGCAACAACAAACGGCGAACCTTCGTTGGGGTTCTCCTGGGAATGTTTGGGCTTCTTGCAACGCTGCTCGGGGCAACAACAAATAGCGGGGCGGCGCGACAGCTCGGGTTGCTTGCAGCCGGAGCCTTACTGCTCTTCGTTTCGGTCTCTCTGTTAAGCACGCTCGTCGCCCGACCGGCTGCGCGTGCGTTAGGTCTCCCAATCAGTCGATTCGGTCGAGCGGCGGGCAACTTAGCGCGCGAAAACGCAAGCAGAAACCCGCGACGAACCGCAGCTACGGCATCCGCCCTGATGGTGGGGCTGGCACTTGTAGCCATGGTTTTGGTGGTCGGTACAAGTTTCAAAAAGACGTTCTCATCAGCGCTCGAATCATCTCTTGGCGCTGATTTCTTTATCGACACTGAAGGAAGAAGTTCGTGGGGTTTCAGCCCACAACTCGTCGAGGAACTCAAACTGGTCGACGGCGTCGAGGTCGCTGCCGGGTATAGGGGAGGACCTGGAACTGCGCGTATGACAGTCAACGGCATGCCCAAAGACGTGATCGGAACTCAACAAGAAGGTCTGGGAACGGTACTCGATATCAGTCTGATCGAAGGTGGCTACTCGGGGCTTTCCGACAGCGGCGTGTTGGTACACAAAGACCCAGCATCCGATCTTGAGCTATCAGTTGGAGATTCTCTCGAGGCCGTTTTCCCTGTGGGGGGCGCTGTCACTCTAAAGGTTGTTGGAATTTTTGATGATGGCTCCATATTGGGTAATTGGGTCATCGACATGGCGACCTACGAGCGAGGTTTTGACCCAGCTCGACAATCAGATCTTTTTGCTGCCGTCGAACTCCGTGAGGGCGTCAAAGTAGAACAGGTAAGACCTGCCATAGAAGCGATCACGGATAAGTATCCAGAGGCAAATCTGCAGGATCGAGACGAATATAAACAGAACATCGAGGGACGGATCGACCAACTGTTACTCACCGTTAACGCCTTAGTGGGCTTCGCTGTCATCATCGCCATTTTGGGGATTGTGAACACTTTGATGTTGTCAGTTTTTGAACGCACTCGTGAAATAGGGCTTCTGCGCGCCGTCGGAATGACGAGATCACAAACTAGACGGATGATCCGGTGGGAGGCGGTAATAATCGCCGTGTTCGGAGGAGTCATGGGGGTCGCACTAGGCACGTTGCTAGGTTTCATTGCCGTCAACGCGATGCCGGAGTCTTTTATTACTGATTTCGGAATTCCATTCGCAAACTTCGCTTTGATCGTCGTAATGTGCGTCGTGGCTGGCGTCTTTGCAGCAATTCTCCCTGCAAGAAAAGCAGCTCGGCTTGATGTCCTAGATGCGATTGCGCACTCATAATGTCGTTAGATCCTTTGAACCCCACAAAAGCCGTAAGCGCTTTCTTAACCGAACGCCACCTGGCTTCGCTTACTTTGATTCGCTCCGACGGCAGCCCTCACGTCTCAGCCGTGGGATTCACCTGGGATTTCGAAGCTCAGTTGGTCCGAGTGATCACTTGGGCCGACTCGATGAAAAGCCGGATTTTGGTCGAGTCACCTGGCACTCGGGCTGTTGTGTGTCAGATTGACGGAGGCCGTTGGTTGAGCCTCGAAGGAACAGGGTCGGTAACTGCTGACCCTGATCGATGCCTCGAAGGAACGCAACGCTACGCCCAACGATACCGAGTACCAAAAGAGCGGTCTGACCGTACCGTCATTGAAATTTCGGTGGACAAGATCCTCGGGTACGCCTAGACCTCTCGAAGGTAGAGGGTTCTCCTATGGGTCTTCAACGAACCCAGCTCACCGAGGGTGGGTTTAGTCGACAAGTACTCGAGGCAGTGGACGCGCGTGCACAATAGCTAAACGCTTGGTGGAACGAGTAAGAGCTACGAACAGCGCTCGCAGACCCTGTGGTTCTTCATCAAGAATGCTTGCCGGTTCAATGACCACAGTGCCGTCTAGCTCAAGGCCTTTTACGAGTTGCACCGGCACCAAAGCAATTTTGGGGTGGAGCGGGCCACTCACGTTTCGACTTGCTGTCGTCGCCCGACCGTAATCAACGCCTTTTACCCGAAGAGATTCATCGACCAATTCGATCAGACTTGCGGGGGCGATAACGGCGACCGAACCACCCCCAAGCGCCTCCGACTCTTCTAAAACCATCGATACCGCCTTCTCTACAAGCGATTGCGCCGAAGCCACTGGTTGACCTGCTACTTCAACCACGCGCGGTGGGCTACCGACCGAACGCACCGCTTTAGGCGGAGCAAGCTCAGGTGCAGCGACAGCAAGAACCTTGTTGGCCAGTTCGAGATTGGGTGCTGGAATACGATAACTAAGCGTCAGTTCGCGAACACGGTGCTCACTTGCCCCGTCCGGCATGTAGTTCAACACCTCATCCCAATTCGCTGCAGCCCCAGGAGCTGTTGCCTGCGCAATGTCTCCCACGAGGGTCATGGACCCATTCAAGGAACGACGGGAAATCATGCGCAACGCCATCGGTGTGTGATCTTGAGTTTCGTCGACAACGATATGCCCGAACGTACGAACTTCAGGGTCCCGGGCCTTGCGCTGCCTATCTAAACGCGGCCCAAGACCCGAATAGGCCTCGTCCAATAACGCCACGTCAGCATCGCTCCACCGGTAATCGGATAGCGACTCACCCCTCGTTCGAAACAGCGTCAGCGATTCTTCTTCAGAGAAGTACTTCCCTGCAGCCGAAGCAATGAGCGCCTCAGAGCCGAATAAATCCCTGAGTAACTGAGCCGGAGTCAGCACCGGCCACATGCGTTCCAGGGCTTCAAGAACTCTGGGGTCACGTCGCAACCTATGACGCACATTGTCAACGTCAGGTTGAGAATGATGTGAAGCCGCAAGCGCTGCAAAAAACTCACGTTCAACGTACCGACGCCCAGCGTTGTGTCGTCGATATCTTCGACGCGCCTCACGAACAATGCCACGACTTTGAGACACTGAAATACGCAACCTGGTAAGACCGAATCCCACTACAAGGTCGTCTCTCAAAGCTCGTTCCCGATCTCGAATAGCATCTGCGATCACTGAGACCATCCGCTCATTTCCTTTGACGGCGGCTGAGTCAGACGAATCGGGAAGCGTGACGCGCACATCATCAAAAATGTCACCAAGTAAGTCCGCTAAGACCGTCAGATAAACGCCGGCTTCGCCGAGACTCGGAAGAACTTGTTCGATATAACGCAAGAACAACCGGTTGGGCCCCACTACAAGGACACCCTGACCTTCGAGCGGAAAACGATGTGTGTAAAGGAGGTAGGCAGCGCGATGAAGTGCTACCACGGTCTTTCCAGTCCCTGGCCCACCTTGAACAATGAGCATTCCCTTAAGGGGATCGCGAATAATTTCGTCTTGTTCACCTTGGATCGTGGCAACAATGTCGCGTAGTTGCCCATCACGATTCTGGTCTAATGCCGCTAACAAAGCACCGTGCCCCTGAAAGCCCTCGTCTAATTGATCGAGGTCGAATAACTCATCTTCAATGTCCAGCAACTCCCGACCGCGACTGACAAAGTGTCGACGACGGACAAGTCCCATCGGGTCTCGACCGGTCGCCCGGTAGAAGGGTTCAGCTACAGGGGCACGCCAATCCACCACCACCGGCTCTTGCTGCTCGTCTGCTACGGCAAGTCGTCCGATATGAAAGAGATCATCGCTATCTAAATCGATTCGGCCAAAAATCAGAGATGCTGAACCTAATTGGAGTTGACCGAGCCGGTTTTGGATGCTTCCTTCGATCACGTCGCGTTCATAACGAGCTTGGGTCGTTCCCCCTCGACTCACTTCAACCATTCCGCGTAGCTTGCGCGCTCGGTCACGCGCCTGCTCAAGCAGGAGATGCGCACGATCAATATGCGACTGTTCAGCTTCAATTTCGGGGTGAGTCACACGTAAAACACCAGTTCAAAGAACTAACCAGCATAGCCTTCCCAGAAGTTTTGGGTCAGTCCAACAACCCCAAAGCGCAAGAAAGCGAACCGGCCCCGGTACTCCAGTAGGGCTCGAGGCGTAAACCGGCGGTAGCGTCGGAGTTGAGATGTCTCTTCCGCCCGACCATCCGAGCCGCTCGTTTACCGAGAATTCCTATTTACGAGCCTGCCGTCTTCAGCCAGTTGACCGCGTCCCGGTGTGGTTTCAGCGTCAAGCGGGCCGGTCGCTACCCGAGTACAGGCAACTCCGAGGTGATGGAAGCATTCTTCGCTCTATAGAAGATGCTTCGCTCACTGCTGAAATCACCATGCAACCCGTTCACCGATACGGTGTCGACGCGGCAATTTTGTTTTCGGACATAGTCGTCCCGGTCAATGCAGTGGGATTCAAGATTGATGTAGTTCCTGGCGTAGGGCCAACCGCAGAACAACCGTTTCGAAATAAAGAAGACCTAAACCGTTTACGTCCTCTTGAACCAGATATCGATACTCCATATGTTTTGGATGCCGTCAGACTTCTGGTCGAACAACTCGATGTTCCACTCATTGGTTTTGCCGGAGCCCCTTTCACAGTTGCTAGCTATTTGATCGAAGGTCAACCTTCACGCAATCACGTTCGAACCAAGTCGTTGATGCATTCAGACCCGAATCTTTGGCACGAATTAATGACACGTTTGTCAGATATTTCGATCTCTTCCATGCGATCCCAAGTACTCGCCGGAGCGAGCGCAGTGCAACTATTTGATTCCTGGGCGGGGGCACTGCAGCCCGTTGACTACGAGCAACATGTTCTGCCTCATAGCAAGCGAGTGTTTGAGGAATTAGCTGACCTTGAGGTCCCCCGTGCCCATTTCGGGGTGGGGACTGGGGAAATTTTATCCCTGATGAGTCAAGCAGGGGCAGATGTTGTTGGCGCCGACTGGCGGGTTCCAATAGACGAAGTCCGACGTCGCGTTGGGCCAAAAACTGCCGTCCAAGGCAACCTTGACCCCGCAGTCTGCCTAGCGGATTGGCCTGTGGTCGCCGAACAGACTCGTCGAGTACTCAAGGCAGCCGGCGGAAAGCCAGGTCACATCTTTAATCTGGGGCACGGAGTCCTCCCAGAGACAAACCCCGCGATACTCGAGCAGGTAGTGGAGTTGGTTCACACCGAAGGCCTTAACCCTGACCTATCGGCGACATGACCAAACGTGCTGTAGTCATCGGTGGAGGCATCGCAGGCCTCACAACGCTTCACCGCATCCGGCAGCAGTCTCCAGATATCGACACCATTCTTCTCGAAGCTTCTCCTCGTCTCGGCGGAAAGATTCTAACAACCAGTTTTTTGGGGAAACCTATCGACGAGGCAGCTGACGCCTTCATCAGCAGAGTCCCTTGGGCACTGGAACTGTGCAAAGAACTCGGCGTGGACAATTTTCTTGTTAGCCCAGCGACGACAGGCGCTTATGTCTTAGCTGACGGCGAACTACGAAAACTTCCTGAAGGTCTCCTTCTCGGGGTGCCAACGAAACTGCTTCCGTTATTAAGAAGTCGAATCGTTAGTCCCCTTGCTGTCCTTCGCGCTGGCTTAGACCGAATCCGACCCGACGACTGGCCAGGCGACGACGAGTCTGTCGGTGGGCTCATCAGACGCAGAATGGGCGATCAAATCGCTGACCGACTAGTTGACCCTCTAATCGGAAGTATCAACGCGGGCGACACTGACCATCTTGACGTGGCGTTGGCCGCCCCTCAGCTAGAGACTGCTTCACGACGGCACCGCAGTTTGATCACCGGGCTTAAAGAACAGACGAAGATTTCTTCCGAGAATACGCGACCGCTCTTCCTCAGCTTTGAGAACGGAATGGGTCACCTAGTCAAAGTGCTAGTAAACGCGCTAGGCGACGCAGACATTCGAACGAATACGCGAGTGACCAGCATTGCTAACAGCGATGGGCATCTGAACATCACCACTAACGGCGCGACCATCGAAAGTGACGTAGTCGTTGTCGCAACACCTGCTCATCAAGCAGCAAACCTTTTATCCAGTTGCTCATCAGCCGCCAGTCGCTTGTCTTCTATCGAGCATGCGTCGGTTGCATTAGTCACTATGGGCTTTCGCCGGTCCGACATAGGCCACCCTCTTGATCGTTCAGGTGTCCTTGTGCCTCACACCGAGGGGCTACTCACGACAGCCATAAGTTGGGGTAGCTCCAAATGGCCACATTGGGTTGACGATGAACATGCCGTTTTTCGGATCTCTGCTGGTCGAGCCGGAGATACAAGGGCGTTGGCTCTAGACGACGACGATCTTGTTGAAGCCTTACTCACCGAAATTGCTCAAATTTTAGATATTAAGGGGAACCTCATCGAGTGGCGAGTATCGCGATGGATCGATGCGTTTCCCCAATACGCGCCGGGTCACGATCGATTGGTGAGCGCAATCGAACGTGATTTGCGGACAGAAATGCCTGGCGTTTTTTTGACTGGAGCTGCTTACAGAGGCTTAGGGATTCCGGCTTGCATCAGACAGGGTGGCGAATGTGCAGATGCTGTTCTTGACTACCTCGAAGCAAAATGAGGCTGCTGGCGCCTTTCGGGCGATTCCTTCTCGGGGCAGTGATTGCATTATCTCTTCCGCCGTATGGAATGTGGGCGCTGGCCCCCATCGGGTTGGGCATTTTTCTTAGAACTGCGCGAAGTTCAAGCCGCAAGCGTCGTTTGTTCGACGCATGGAGCCTGTGGATGGGGTACTACGCAGCAGCTCTGACGTGGATGATCGATCTAACCGTTCCTGGTTGGGTCATAGCAACTCCTATTCAGGCCTTGATTATGGCGTTGCCGATGGCGTTCATTCCTGCCAACGGGATTGGGCGTTCAATCTCTGTCCCTTCGGCCTTGGTAGTGGGCGAAGCCCTGCGGTGGGTAGTCCCTTTCGGGGGCGTGCCAATGTCAAACCTCGCTCTGGGTCCAATCGATACCTATCTGGTCGATGTCGTTCGTGTTGGAGGGGCTCTCCTCCTTATCGGTTCGATCGGCATTGTTGCCGTTGGCGTCGAAGCAGCTTTATCGGCTCAGATGCGAACCACTTTGGGGTCGTTAGCCGCAATCGTGCTGTTAGTCGCCGTCGCCCAGGTCAGCCCCACAGGACGCATAGACGGTGTCATCAACGCCAGCGTTGTCCAGGCGGGTGGTGCGTTAGGCACAAGAGCGGCGACGAGCAACCAGCTAGCAGTGTTCGACCGGCACCTAGAAGCTATAGCTCGACAACCCGTCGACACGGATCTGATGGTCTGGTCCGAAAGTAGCGTGACGACTGACGCGCCGTTGGAAACGAGCGACGAGTTGGCGATTATTACCCAATTGGCAACCGATCTCGATGCGGTCATCGTCGCGAATTTTTCCGAAACGGACGGAGATTATTTTCGCAACGCCTCTGTTTCCGTCAATCCCGATAGCGGAATTGCCGGACGGTACGACAAGGTCCACCTTGTTCCGTTCGGCGAATACATACCTCTTCGCAGTTTTGTAGAGAATTTTGCTGACCTGTCTTTGATCCCGCGAGAAGCCTTAGCGGGCAACGGGCCTGGATTACTCGAGTCAGGTCTTGGGCCAATAGGAAACGCAATTTCTTTTGAGGTGTACTTCCCTGAGCGAGTTCGCAGCGGAATAAAAGCTGGAGCTCGCATCCTCACTAATCCCACTCTGGCCTCGTCATACACCACGTCGCTAGTTCCAGAGCAATCGCTTGCAAGTGCAAGGCTCAGGGCAATCGAAACCGACCGGTGGGTACTACAGGCCTCTACCACGGGTTACTCGGCCATTGTTTCTCCGAGTGGAGATGTGGTGCTCAAAAGTGACCTTCGAGAGCAGACAGTGCTCACAACCTCCGTCGAGCTGCGCAGCGGAAACACGTGGGCAACCGAATTGGGCAAGTTCCCTATTTCTTTAATTGCGATGCTTTTGTTGGCAGGGACGGCGTTATTTGAATTCAGACGTCGATTGTCAGGGTGACCGGTCCGTCGTTATGAATTTCAACTTCCATGTGCTTTTGGAACTGTCCAGTGGAGACGTTGGCGCCTAGGTCGGCCAACGCCTCACAGAGGCATCGAATCAGGGGTTCGGCTGTTTCTGGTCTAGCCGCCTGAACAAATGATGGGCGCCGGCCTTTTTTTGTGTCTCCGTAAAGGGTGAATTGACTAATTACCAAGACTTCGCCGGTGTGTTCGCCTAAGGCATGGTTCATCAATCCCTGTTTGTCTTCAAAAACCCGCAAGTTCCAGATCTTCTCAGCCAACTTCGTCGCGGTGGTTGCATCATCAGCATGGGTAACGCCAACAAAGACGCATAACCCATTGCCGATAGCTCCAACAATGTGCTGGTCAACCGAAACTGAAGCTCGGCTGACTCTCTGTATTAATGCCCGCACACGTACTCGCTCTCAGCAACTCCAAGAGCTCATAAGCACCTGGGCTTCTGAGCCTACGGCGCGAGCTTTAGGGCAATGAGTTACCGACCGGTAGCATTGATAGTCACGTTTCGCCCGAGCAAGCTGGGAAAGGGTCTCATGTCCAGCGAGCGTCCACTTCGCATCGCCTTTTTGACGTATAGAGGTCACCCCTACACCGGGGGTCAGGGTGTCTATACGCGTCACATGGCACGCGAACTCACAGCCCTCGGGCACCACGTCGAGGTCATGTCGGGACCGCCCTATCCCCACACCGATAAAGATATCGCCCTGACCAAGTTGCCTAGCCTTGACCTGTACCGGATGCCTGATCCCTTCCGCATTCCGCGCCTCAGCGAATTCAAAGATCGTTTCGATGTACTGGAATATTTAGTCACAGCAGGAGCGACATTTGCCGAACCTCTTACATTCAGTCTTCGAGCCCACCGAGAGTTGATGGGTCGCCTGGACGAGTTCGATCTGGTACACGACAACCAGTGTCTAGGGTCCGGTATTTGGAAAATTCACGAGGCGGGGCTGCCCGTACTTGAAACTATTCATCATCCCATAACAGTGGACCGTCGACTTGAGACACAACACGCTCCAACTCCATGGAAACGTTTCACCAAGAACCGTTTTTACGCCTTTACGGGAATGCAGACCAAGGTCGCCCGGCGGCTACCTCGCATCCTTACGGTTTCCTCAAATAGTTTCGACGACATCGTCACCGATTACGGAGTTGACCCAGACCGGTTGCACATAGTGCATGTCGGCGTCGATCCAGCGCAGTTTCATCCCATGGAGCAGATCGATGTAGTCCCAGCAAGACTCATGACCACCGCCAGCGCAGATGTTGCCATGAAAGGCCTGGCATTCTTGCTTGAAGCATTGGCAAAGCTCCGGACCGATGATCCCCGAGTTCATCTCGTTGTTATTGGCAAACCCAAATACGACTCGAGGGCTACTGCTCTTATCAAAGAACTTGACCTTTCCGACAGTGTCGAATTTGTGAGCGGTGTGTCTGACCAACGCATCGTTGAGTTATATAACGAAGCTGAAGTCGCTGTGGTGCCATCCCTTTATGAAGGTTTCTCTTTGCCCGCTATTGAGGCAATGTCTTGTGGGGTGCCCCTCGTCGCGACTACTGGGGGGGCATTGCCCGAAGTAGTGGGTGATGACGGCGTGACCGCGCTTCAGGTGGCGCCAGGTGACAGCGAAGCCCTAGCAGCAAAAATTCGATGGGCCCTAGCAGAAAAGAATTTACGGGCCACTGTTGGCAGTGCGGGCAGGAAAAGGGTGGAACAAAATTTCTCGTGGCGGATTACTGCCGAACAAACGGTTGAGCACTATTACGCGTTATTGGATGAAATGGCTCGCTAATGCTCACAGTTGACTACGACCGGTTGGGAGCAAAGCAGGGGGACCTGGTTCTCGATATGGGGTGTGGCGCAGGACGTCACGCATTCGAAACCGTACGGCGCGGTTGCCGAATTGTGGCGCTTGACCAGAGTCTTGAAGAGCTAGTTGACGTCAGAAACACCTTCGCTGCGATGATTGAAGCCGGTGAACTGCACGACCACGTCCAAGGTCAGCCAGTCAGCGCCGACGCCCTCGAACTACCTTTCGCAGACGAAACATTCGATCGAATTATCTGCTCAGAAGTACTCGAGCACATCCCTGACGACCAAACCGCAATCAGGGAGCTTGCGAGGGTGTTACGACCAGGGGGCAGCATCGCTGTAACCGTGCCTGCTTGGGTAGCCGAAAAGATTTGCTGGAAGCTAAACGACGAATATTACGCCCCTAAAGCAGTCGGGGGACACGTCAGAATTTACCGGCGGTCGCAGTTACGATCGAAAATTCGCGAAGTTGGTCTACTACCTTGTGGCTGGGACCGGGCTCACGCTTTGCACTCTCCTTATTGGTGGTTGAAATGTGCTGTAGGTCCGTCCAATGACAAGCACCGTCTGGTGAGGGCCTACCACCGGATGCTGGTATGGGACATCGTTCAGAATCCCTGGATAACTCGCACTGTGGACCGTTTACTGAATCCAATTATTGGCAAATCGATAGTGCTGTACGCGATTAAACCCACCGTGGAGGAAGTGAATGCAGCCTGAATTCACAAGAGTGTTGACCGAAGATCAAATCACGGCGACAGCATCAACAATTCTTGATCAGCAATCCAAAGAAGGAATGATTCTTTGGTTCCCCGACGGACACGCCGATACTTGGAATCACACCGAAGCAGCCATGGCTTTGTCGGCTGCTGGCTTTATTGATGCTGCAGATCGCGCGTACGAATGGTTAGCGAAGACCCAACGGGCAGACGGAAGTTGGCATCACTATTACCTTTTTGATCGCGTTGAAGACGCGAAGGTCGACACGAATTGTTGCGCGTACGTAGCGACTGGGGTTTGGCACCACTACTTGACAACGGAAGATCTCACTTTCCTAAAAGACATGTGGCCGATTGTGAGACGTTCGTTAGATTTCGTCGTTGACCATCAAAGCGCCGCGGGTCACATCCCGTGGGCTGTGCACACCAACGGGACGCCTTGGTCATATTCGCTAATTACAGGAAGTTCTTCGATTTATCATTCTTTGCGTTGCGGGATCGCTATCGCTCACCGGTTAGACGAAGACCGGCCCGAATGGGAGTTCGCTGCGGTTCGTCTAGCTGACCTTCTTCAATATCATGAACCCGAGTTTGAGCCGAAACGGCGTTGGGCTATGGACTGGTATTACCCAGTGCTTGCCGGAGCAATCATCGACGAGTCCGCTGCTCAGCGGCTAGCCGAAAGATCTGGGGATTTCATTCTCGAAGACCACGGAGTGCGCTGCGTTTCGGATCAACCGTGGGTGACCGCAGCTGAAACCTGTGAATGCGCTATGGCGTATCTCGCTGTTGGCGACGAACACCGCGCTCGGAGCTTGTTCGAAAGCGTGCAACCGCTACGAGATGATGATGGTGCATATTTCACTGGGATGGTATTTCCCGAACACATCACCTTTCCAGACAACGAACGTTCGACTTATTCCAGCGCTGCCGTGGTATTAGCCGCCGACGCGCTTGACCGCAGATCTCCAGGCTCCCGTTTGATTATTGGGGAAGGTTTGCCCTTACTTCGCTAACTCAGTGAACGGCTTCTCAACGCGATCTGCGCAACACGCGGAGACTCCCAACAGCCACATGCTCTGTGAAGCCATCTTCGTCTATCGCTCGACGAAAAATTTCGTAGGGAGGACGGCCGCCATCCGCTGGGTCCTGAAAAACGTCGTGGATCGCCAAGAATCCGCTAGGAGCTATTTTGGAAGCCCAATCGTCGTAATCGGCGTGGGCTGGGATGGGGCCATGACCGCCATCAATAAACACCATCGAGACCGGGGTTGCCCAGTGCGACGCAACGATTCGGGAATCTCCGACAATGGGCACAACCGACGCCTCGAGACCGGTTTCTTCCAGATTGCGACGTAAAACGGGCAGCGAATCGATTCTTCCTGTATCTCTGTTTACGACTTCCCGGTCATAATGCTCCCAGCCTTCTTGCATCTCCTCCGACCCGCGGTGGTGATCAATGGTGAACACCACCGAACCAGTCTCAGCCGCCGCCGCGCCTATGTAAATGGTGGACTTTCCGCAGTAAGAACCCAGTTCCACGATCGGCCCAGGAACCGCGATGTCGTGCACTGTTTGGTAAAGACACAGACCTTCGTCGTGGGGCATAAACCCTCGCGCTGCACGCGCTGCCGTTTCCAGATCACTTCTCATCATCACGGTGAGGCCTTCTAAAGAGGATCTTCTCTAACAAAAAAAATTTACTCACCCAGAGCAGACCGTACGCAGCTAAGTTCGCCAACATCACGATGGGCGTCGAACTTGACCATCGATCGGCGATACCAACAAGAACCGACGAAATAGCGAGTCCAACGAGGCTGTATAGCCAGAACGGCAAGATTTCGTCACGCAGCGAATGGCTGTCAGTTCGACGCCAGACCCATGACCGATTCAAAAGATACGCCGGTATCGCGCCGATCGACACTGCGAAGGTGTTAGCGCCGATGGCAGGCCAGTCGAGAATCACCAATCCAACCCACAACGAGGTTTGGGTCACAGCTATTGCAACGATCGACACTCCGGAGTATCGAAGTAGTTTGATTCGCAGGTCCCATATTTGGCTAGGCACGTCGCGCAGTGTACGAGGCTACGCGGAGGGCACTTCGTCTGTCTTGGGTCGATAGAAGCAAGCCAGAAGAGCAATAGCGGAACCAATTCCACCTAACACCGTCAACAAAAACCACCCATTCCCGCTCCAGGTCAAACCCAACGCTTCATCGAGCGACCATGATCCGGGTCCAAGCAACGCCAGTGACGCTGCACCTGCGCCAAGCACAAATACGTATTCCCATCCATCTTTGATGATGAAAAATCCGTTCTTTCGATGGCCCACCCAGCCAGCGACGATCATGACTCCCATATATCCAATGCACGCCAGAGGTGTCATCAAACCTGCAGCTATTGCGCAACCAAATATCACTTCGCTGGACGCTGCAAGGTGGGCGTGCAAGATACCCGGTCTTAAGCCCTCACTCTCGAACCATCGGCCAACGCCTTCGATGCCTCCGCGATATTTGGCGACGCCATGAAGTGCGAGCGTCACTCCTAGAACCAATCTCAGAATTAGTAGACCTAAATCGATTGCGTTTTGGTCCATCTTCGATTCCCTCCTAGGAGAACAGATTTTACTGGGCTTGCGGGGGTCGATCCTATTTAATCGGCGGTGTTAACGAGGTGAGTAGCCGCCATTGAGAAATATGCGAGCATTTGCTCTTGTAGATCAGCGTCGATTTGGCTTTCGGATACGGCCTCAGCCATGTGGTGATACCAACGGTCTCGCTCAACGACACCTACACGCAAGTGCGCGTGACGCATTCGTAGTCTTGGGTGCCCTCTGGTGGTTGAGTAATCGCCTGGCCCTCCCCAATATTGCGCGAGGAAAAGCGCGAGCCAGTAGCGAGATGGTTCCAGGTCTTCGGGGTAGAGCGGTCGAAGCACTTCATCGGTCGCTACTCGCTCATAGAAGCGTGAACACAACTCATCGAACCATTGCAATCCGCCGACTCGTTCATAGACGTTTTCATTGGACTGGTCATTCAATGTTCTGGGCCTCGTAGCGGTAGATATTTGTCTCTCGAGTCACGAATCCAAGCCGCTTGTAGAGCCTATTGGCAGCTTCACGTGAGGGGCGGGAGGTGAGGTCGACCGTTTTGGCGCCCGCATTCACCGCTATCTCTAGGGCGCGCCGATTCAGGGCCTCGCCTATGCCGAGACCCCGAGCGCTCTCATCAACCACCACGTCTTCTATCCACGCTCGCATTCCCGTAGGAATCGGGAAAAGAACAAGCGTCATTGAACCGAGGATTGTCTCTGCTTCGGTGGCTAGAAGGATGGTCGACGCCTCATGAGCGACGATGTGGTGCAGCTCCTCGGCGGTAGGGAGAGGTGAAGATCTAGATAGTTGAGGTATGAGCTCAGCAAAGGCCGAGACGACTGCTTCGGTCACTTCTTCACAGATACTGATCTCAATCGTCATGGGTTCGCTCCCGATCGATGCCTTTATGGTACGGATTGCAAGATCCGCAGATAGCCTTTTCGGCGTGGAACACGTCGACTGGAGCGAACATCCTGTCTTGGAAGATGCTGTGCTCCTCTCAGCTTTCACTGGTTGGAACGACGCCGGAGATGCAGCAACCGAGGCCGTGGGTTATCTAACACGTCGTTATGACTGTCGACAAGTAGCCACAATAGACCCTGAGTATTTCTACGACTTCGCGTCGGCGCGACCCAATGTGCGATTAGAGGGCGAGGAGCGTCGTATTGATTGGCCGGTCAATGAGGTTCGTGTGGGAGAACTTGATGATGGTCGTCCGCTCGTAACTGTATTGGGAATTGAGCCAAGGCTTCGTTGGCGCACTTTCTCCGAAGCACTGGTCTCAGTGGCACACCAGTTATCGGCACAAACTGTGGTCACGTTGGGCGCTCTGCTGACCGACACTCATCACCAAGCTCCGGTCGATGTAGTCGGTGCTTCCAGCAATGAGGTCATAAACCTGGAGCTTGGGCTGACTCCTTCTCAGTACGAGGGTCCAACTGGAATTATTGGTGTGCTCAACGAGGCCTTCCACCACGAAGGTTTCGACAGTCTTTCGTTTTGGGCGGCGGTGCCTTCCTACATCGGTCACAATCCCTCCCCTAAAGCCGCACTGGCGTTGGTGCAACGGGTCGTGGAGTTCCTCGATATCCCTCTCGGGGCAACTGACCTTCAGATCGCGGCTGCCAGTTATGATCGCCAGATCAACGAACTAGTCGAAAGTGACCCAAATCTCGCCGAGTACGCACAACAGCTTCTCGACGACACTGCTGACGAGGTCGCTGACATGGCAGATGATCCCGAAGCCATGATTGATGAACTTGAGAAGTTCTTGCGTCAGCAAGATGAGTAAGGCTCGATCTGCCGTTCCTTAGTTTGGTTCCTCTTCCCACGGCAGGGAACGTGGTGGATCAAACTCAACTGGTTTTATTTGTCCTTCGATCGCATCGAAGGCGTTGTTGACCCATCTTTCGAGACCTGCCAACGGATGAGGCAATGAATCACGCGAGAACCACCCGACGTCGCTGGTTTCCAGCGGATGGGCCTGGAGTTCACCGCCTGTCGCTCTGCAATGAAAAACCATTGAGTAGAGCGGTATCCGAGTGAAGCCTTGTCGCATCCCATCCACGATCGAAATGAGTGATAGAGGCTCACAGTGGATGCCCGTTTCTTCGTATACCTCTTTGATGGCCACTTCAACAGGTGAGTAACCGATATCTGCCCAGCCAGTCGGGTACAGCCATACCCCACTGTCAGCGCGTTGGACTAGCAGAATCTCATTTTTTTCGTTACTGACTACAGCACCGACAGCAGATTTGGGGGTGACGTAACCGGCTACTCCTGTTCCCACCATTTGCATCCATTCGTCGACCACCGCATTTATATCTGGGTCCGAGGTGGCAGCACCGCGGATGTGTGCGGCGACTTTCAGAATCTCTTCGTAACGTTCCTTTTCGTACAGGCTTTCTGTGAAACCCATGCCGGTTCGGGCAATTCCGGACAGCGTCTCCGCCCAACCAAGTAGGTCCTGTCCGGTTACTCGTTCTGGCATTTGCGAGAGGTTACTCGCCGTCGTTAACGACTTGAGTCACTCGACAAGCATCAGCGCGTGTCGGAGAGCAACATCGACCTCTCTGCGGTGGAGTTCCTCCAGTGTCGGACCATTTGAGCCCGTCACATAAAATGTGTCGACGACTTCATTGGAAATAGTTTGAATTTTCGCTGAGCGAATATCTAGCCCCATTTCAGCGAGAGTTCGCGTCAAGTGGTACAGCACACCGATGTGATCTTCAGTGTGCACCTCAATAATCGTCGCGTCGGTCGCGGATTCAATGTCGAAGGTAACTCGCGTCGGAGCCGATTTTGCCGCTAGCGCTGTTCGACGTCGATACACGCGGGCTCGTTCAGCGATGCGGGCGTCGATAGCGAGATGACCTTGCAGGCATTCGTGAACGTCATCGGTAACTCGATTCCAGTCGACGGGTGCGTCGGGTTCGACAACGCGAAACTGAGACACTGCCATGCCGGCATCACTGGAGTAGGCATCGGCCTGCAGCACGTCCAAGCCTCGCAGGGCTAACGCGCCGGCGGCTCTGCTGAAAACCCCGGCCCGGTCCGGAGCCACAATTGTCACGGTGTCGCCGGAGCCTTCTACGGTTGTTTCTCCGTCAGCCATCAAAGTTTCAATGTGCTCAGTGACAAATGATCGTCGTTTTCTGTGAGTTTCTCCGTCGCTAGATATGAAGTCCGCGGTTCTTTCTGTGAGTGTCTGAACTAGGTGGGCTTTCCAGTCACCCCATGCAGTTGGGCCTGTTGCGATCGAATCTGATTCGGTTAACGCTGCAAGTAATTCTAAAAAGTCAACGGTTTTCACTTTTTCTGCAACGGCTCTCAGCGTCTGAGCGTCCTCTAAGTCCCGTCGCGTCGCGACGTCGGGCAGCAAAAGGTGATGTTCAACAAGGCGAGTTAATACGAGTGAGTCAGCCTCGGAGAACCCGCAACGCAATGCAATCGGCCCCACGAGTCGTATGCCTACCTCTGTGTGATCTCCGGGATAGCCCTTGCCTATGTCATGCAGCAAAGCTGCCATAACCAAAAGGTCAGATCGTTGCACGCGGTGCGTCAGACGTGCAGCTTCGGCGACTGTCTCTAATAGATGTCGGTCCACGGTAAAGCGGTGGTACACGTTTCGTTGAGGACGCGATCGGTTTGGCGTCCATTCGGGGAGAAGGCGGCTCCAGACTTCGAAATAATCGAGGGATTCAATGACAGGAATCGCTCGATGTCCCCCTCTGAGTAACTCAACGAATAAATCTCGGGCTCCTTGGGGCCATGGATCGGGGAAGTCTGGCTGCCGCTGCGCTAGGCGTCCTAACGATTCTCTCGCCAAAGGAAGCCCTGATTCTGAGGCTTGGACTGCAGCGTGGAGCACCAAGAGCGGATCGGTCGAAGGGTCACCAACGATAACGATTTCATTATCGAGGACACGAAGCCCGGCAACGTCCAGGTTTTCCACAGTGAGATCGTGCGGCTCTGAGCCGATATGCCGCCAAGTTTCATCGCTCAGGTAAGCAATTCGTCTCGCTGCCGCTGCGATACGCCCCATCAACAAGTCAGCGTCGGGGTCGGTCAAGGCAGCCGCAACCGAGTCTTGCTCTTCGAGCAATAAGACGTCTCCACGTTTGCCACTTATGCGATGTAACTCCACGCGCGCTTCTAGTAACACGCGGTAAGCAGCGTCAAGCAACTCGCGATCATGAACGGTGACCTCAACTCCTGCTCGCGCTGCCCAATCGATCGCGTGTACGTCGCGTAAACCACCGCGACCTTCCTTCAAGTCAGGCTCAAGTAGGAACGCGACCTCGCCAGCAAGTCGATGTCGACGTGCGACGTTGCGCGCTAGTTCGTCAAGTCGATCTGAAGTGTGATCTGCCCACTGCGTTTCGTTACGAGCCAGCAAATCTTCGACTAACAACGAATCCCCCGTAACGAGTCGAGCGTTCAAGAGGCTTGTGGCAGTTTCAAGGTCTGTCGCGGCCAGTCGCAAAGTTTGGTCCACTGACCTTACTGAGTGACCTAATTTGAATCCTTCGTCCCAAAGTGGGTACCAGATTCGATCAGCTAGCGAATCAATATCTTCCCGCTCGTCGTGGACCAGCATTAAATCTATGTCGCTCGACGGGCATAGCTCAGATCTTCCATAGCCGCCCAACGCGACAAGAGCGACGCCACTGTCAGCTTGAATTTCGCGAGCATAAAGTCCGGTCAAAAATTCATCGGTGACATCGGACAACGCTTGGGGGATTTCCCACGCAGGCAGTTCTGTCTCGTCAATCACTTTTCGCCGAAGTTCGGTAAGAGTCACTTCAGTCATCTTGACGTCCGATAAGCGCTGGAAGTCGCTTGAAGAAAACTGACCGGGGCAGGGCTTCA
>Ga0206683_10000233_pt1 | contig 41745 bp, 38 predicted proteins | sample M280m12015metaG_FD_155483 | JGI IMG/M metagenome (GOLD analysis project Ga0206683, IMG submission 155483) | Ammonia-oxidizing marine archaeal communities from Monterey Bay, California, United States - M2 80m 12015 | ecosystem: Environmental > Aquatic > Marine > Intertidal zone | place: USA...
CGGTGAAGGGTTGATCATCAGAGAGGATGAAACCGACGGACTCGCCATCGTGCTCAACGGGATCAAATGGTACTCCGCCCGCATCTAGGACAAATGCCCTAACGCCCTCACGAGACCACTCGTCTATGGTTTGCTCGATCCCCCCTCCCGAGTGCCAGAGTCCTTCGTGCAGCTCGACCATCCTCCCAATCGGGGGAACTGGGGACTTCAGTGCCTTCCCAACTTGGCCAGCAATGGCGCGCTCGTCAGGATGCACGCCCCGCAATCTCGAACCTTCGAACCAAACCCTCCGCGAGGGCCCCTCCCCTCCCATCAGGTGGAGGGTGATGTCCGTGTCCTTTCGTATGCCGTGAGAGAGGAAAAGGGCGGCATTTACCGCCCTAGCTAGGACGTCTAACCTCCCAGAGGAACCAGCTAAGTCATTCAGGTTAATTTTCCCATTTGACGGGGCACGATGACCGATTATTGCAAATCTGCGATTCATGCGACTACCTACATTGGCAAATCGACGTCGTCAATGTCAACCATGGATTGCATGTCCCTTCTGAATTTCCTGTTGCCTTTGATCATCTTCATCTGCTTCCGGCTCCTATTCCAGTGGGCCATGAGCTCCTTGACTTCCTTCTCAGTTACTCCCGATCCCCTTGCTATTCTCCTGATTCTGCTCGATTTGAGAACTAGGGGCTCATCCTTCTCGTGCTGTGTCATAGAATCCATGATAACCCTGTATTTTTCCAGATTCTTCTGAATCTGCTTCTTTTGTCCGGTACTCATGCTCCCCATTCCAAACATCCCATCCGGAAGGTGAGACATCAGCCTGTCCATGGTGCCAATCTTCCCCATCATTTCCATCTGGGTGTACATGTCCGTGAGCGTGAATCTACCCGACATCATCCTCTGTGTGAGCCTCATCGCTTCTTCTTGGTCCAAGTCCTCTGGAGTCAGATCGATTAGTCCCTTTATGTCCCCCATCCCTAGAAGTCTTGAGATAAATCTGTCAGATTCGAATTTCTCGAGATCCTGTACTCTCTCGCCCTCTCCCACGAAAACAATCGGCGCACCTGTGGTAGCCACGGCACTCAAAGCACCGCCTCCACGTGCAGTACCATCCAGCTTCGTAACGATGGTTCCAGTGACACCCACTAGTTCGTGGAAAGTCTCCGCAACAGGTCCAGCGGCTTGACCAACTTGTGCATCAATTACTAGGAAACGCTCAGTTGCATTCGCAGTCTCGGCAATACTCACTAACTCATCTCTGAGTTCACCGTCTAGGCTGTCCCTTCCAGCCGTGTCAATAATCACAACATCGGCATTACCGACTTTCCTCAGGCCATTCTTTACTATCTTGGAGGCATCCTTCTCGTCAGGCTCCCCATACACCTCCACAGAGGTCCCCTCCAGTAGCTGGGTCAGTTGTTGGAATGCCCCCGGCCTGTGGGTGTCGGCCTCTATGACCGCTACTCTAACGCCGTGCTTACGCCTCCACCAGTCCGCGACCTTCGCTGTGGTGGTGGTTTTCCCCTGCCCATATAGTCCGACCATCAGAACAGTCTGATTATGTGGTCTAATTTCCCTTGGAGGCCCAAGTAGCCTAACTAGCTCCGTGTAGATGAGATTCATTGCGTGGGTCTCAAGCTTAGTCCCTGGTCGAGGCTCCTCCTCGATCATTCTGCGTTCGACCCTCTCAGTGAGCTCCTTCGTCTGCCTAACGTTGAAATCTGCCTCGATCAAGGCCCTCCTAAGTGAACGACTGAGTTCCTTGACAGTCTCCTCATCGATTTCCCTCTTGCCCTTCAGAAGGCCAACGGAGCCAAGCAGACGCCTCTTCAGCCCGTCCAGCGCCATGCTATCGGGTCCACATCGGGTGGTTTGAACGTTATCTGAGGCAGATGCCCTCAAATGGCGGGTGCCATGCCATAACATGGTCGCAGGACTGTGGCAAACCCAGGCCGCTTTCGCCATTGGCCTGCTAGGCGTATTCATTGGCTGGAGGGGCTCAATCGCCAAGATGACCGGCTTTTTCGATTTAGCAGGATCAGTCAGGTACCTGTTGTATGGAATCGTCTCTGGGATGATTCTAGCTTCCGCGGTTGACAGGTTGATACTGGCAGGAATAGTCGAGAGTTCTCTAAACATAGCGTCTGCGAGCGTATTCGCGCTGCTCATCGCATTTGCTGAGTCTGCTCTGGTAATGTTCCTAATGGGGAGGCCGAGAAACGTAGCATTGCGTACCTCTCCCCCATTTGGATGGACCTTGGGCCTGGGAATCGGCGCTATGCAAGCCTCAGTCCTCGCTTGGAGGCTATTTGGCGAGGAGCTGGCAAACTCTGATTACTCCGGCTTCTCAGTAATCTCTGTGGCGATAGCATTGGCCATAGCAGCCGCTTCATGCACCGGCCACGCCATTCCCGCTGCGTTCCAAGGATCGATGATTCTCGAGTCCAAGAGGTTCTCTCCATTTTTACTAGCTGCACTGGGTCGTGCATTTCTGACTATGTCCCTTGTACTGTCCTTGTATATGCCCCTCATACTCATAGCACCCCTAGTTGCAGTGGCCGCCTTCTGGTCACCTGCACACAACCACTGGCTCCCCTCCGGACTCACTCCAGCGGCAAGGCAGGTATTCAGGAGGACAACCAGGCAATCCGAGAGGCACAGGGTGGCATCAGAGTCCAGAACAAGGGGATCACCTGTAAACGATGAGAGCGAATAGTCACTGTACCCCCTCATAGATGCATTATCGGACATACGGATGGCGCAGTATTATATTCGTGCCGCCGAGGCAACAAGACAGATGAGAGTAATCATTGCTGGCGCTGGCGAGGTCGGCCGTGGTGTTGCAGCCGCCCTGAGGCAGGAAAAAAGAAGCGTGGCGCTCATTGACACCGATCCATCAGCAATCATCGAGTCACAGTACCTTGATTGTTTGCTTGTTACAGGCAGCGTTCTTTCGAGAGACTCACTGCTCAGAGCCGGAATTTCCGATGCAGAGATGATCGTGATGGCTACAAATGACGACATGGTCAACCTCCTAGCATGCTCATTTGCGAAGAAGGTCTACAGTGAGCAGATTGGGGACCGGAACGCCAGCGGGCTGAAGGCGATAGCCAGGATTAGGAACCCAAACATGGAGGATCCGGTCAGAGGGGCCGGGCCAATCAACAACTGGTCCCGTGCTGACCACATCGTTTGTGCCTCGGACGAGATAGTAGAGCAGCTGGCAGCAGGACTGCTGGCCCCCTCGATCGATGAGATTCTGCCTTTGGGGGACTCATCTTGGATAGTGGCCACAGAGGTGACAACGTCTTCCGCACTTATCGGAACCAAGACAGGCGAGGTAGGGGACATTTTCAGGGGGATGCCATCAGTTTACGCAATTAGCCCAAACGGGGATTCGGGGAGGCTATCAAATGGTGACGAGGTAATACAGCCCGGCGATACACTGGTATTCGTCTCAAACTCGACAGACCAGTTCGCGCAAGTGACAAGAGGCGTTGGGAAATCTGATCCAGACCTGAAGGAAAGGGCACAGATAGCCGTCTTCGGAGCAAGCCAATTCGGAATGAGGCTAACTAGCTATTATCTCTCAAGGGGGCACAATGTGGTGGTCATAGAACCGGATCTAGACACTGCGAACGAACTTGTCGGATCCTCCATTGGCAATAGCAAGAGGTTGGACGTAATACACGGTGACCCCCAGGACGAGGAATTGCTGAAAGAACTTGGAATTGACACCCATGATATCGCCGTAGCCGCATTGAATGATGACAATCTAAACATCGCCATTTCGATGAGGGCCAAAGACAAGGGGGTGCAAAGGACAGGCCTCGTCCTCAAAGATAGGGCACTCGTTGAGGCGGTGCAGAGGATAGGATCAATCAAACCAGTCAGTAGAAGGCAGGTTACAGTGACCTCAATCCTAAAATCAATCCACATGAACGTCCCTGGTACATTCCAGGTAATCCCAACAGTTCCTGAAGTGATATCCATTTCTGCAGAGGTTAGGTCCGACCACAACTTCGTCGATAAAGAAATACCGAAAATTGAATCCAAGCTAGGGGTGCGAGTTGCAATGGTGGATAGGGTGGATGAACACGGAGTTACCAATATCGTAGACCCGGCCACTATTCAGACGATAAAGGCCGGCGATAGGATATACCTACTGCTTCCTAAGGGGGACCTGAAGAAGCTAGAGAAAACTCTTGGGAGTTGAAAATGCGCTGGGACGTTGTCGGGTTCGTACTCGGTTGGACAATTAGGCTAGTCGCACTCCCACTTGTGGTAGTGGCCGCCTACAGCTGCTACATGGTTGAATCCGAGGGGTACGAGTTTGCTGCGAGGACTTACCTAATACCTCTAATCATCGCTGCTGCTGTCGGCCAAGGTCTAGTTTCACTGGCAAAAGGCGAAGATACCGCTTCTAGGCTAAGGGACAGGGAGGCATATGCATGCGTCGCACTGGGCTGGATACCCGTGGTAGTGGTAGGCGCACTCCCATATTGGCTCGGCGGAGTTTTCTATGGCCCATTCGATTTGTCTGATCCGGGCGTCGGATTGTCTGACGTCCTATTGGGGGCAATCCACTCTTGGTTTGAGTCGATGTCGGGATTCACTACTACTGGTGCAACTGTGATAGATCCAGCAACAAGCCCACTGTGCCAAGAAGTAATCGATTGCATAGGATCTCAGCCCCGGAGCCTCATTCTTTGGCGCTCTGTATCCCAGTGGCTGGGGGGCATGGGAGTAATTATGCTAGGTCTGCTGATACTATCTCAGGCACTCGGCGGTGGAATGACTCTCGCTAGAGCCGAGTTGACAGGACCCACTCTCTCTAGGCTAGGCCCTTCCTTGCAGTGGACTGCGAGGAGGCTCTGGTCAATCTACATAGCCCTAACAGTGATTGAGATGGCACTCTTGAAATTTGTAGGGGATATGTCTACATTCGATGCAGTGAATTACTCCCTAACCACGCTTTCGTCCGGAGGATTCGGTACAACGGACGCTGGCATTATGGCATTCGATTCAGCTAGGATTGAATCAATCGTCATGGTTTTCATGCTAATTACATGTATCAATTTCAGCCTCCTCCACTTGGTACTCGCAGGTCGATCTCGAGAAGCACTCAAGGATGAAGAGTTCAGGGGATACATCATGATCATTCTCATTGCATGGCTAGCCATGTCTTTCAATCTACTACGTTCTGGAGTTGAGGGGCAAGGGATTCTTGAAACTATGAGGCATACCGCATTCCAGGCTATTTCCATATCCAGTACTGGGTACTCTTCTGCTGATTTCGCTTCATGGCCGGTATTCAGCCAGTTCGTCCTCCTCCTACTCATGATTGTAGGGGCGTCCGCTGGTTCGACCGGAGGCGGGCTCAAGGTTCTCAGGATAAAGATCGCTTTCGAACTCTCAAAGAGGGAGATTCTGAGGATCATCAGACCTAGGAAGGTTGTTGCAATAAGGCTGAATGGGGAGGTTCTTGATGATAGTAGGATTTGGACCGTATTGGGTATGTTGAGCTCGTGGACGGTTCTAGTAACGGCTTCGATGCTAGCTCTGGCATTGCTCGAACCCTCGTTGGAAATGACCGACGTCCTCTCAATCTCAGTCTCTCTTCTCGGCAACACCGGTCCGGCATTGGGCGCCTTCGGGCCCACAGCCACATGGGCCGCACTCAGCGAACCATCAATGGTGGTGGCCAGCCTTCTGATGTGGCTCGGTAGGCTGGAGCTCCTAACGGTCCTTGTTCTTCTTCACCCCAAAACATGGGGAAGCAACTAGAACGAGTCCAATGTGAACTGTGTCCCCGACTCTTCGCTAGACTCCGGCTCCGAATCATCCAGTACAATTTCATCAATAACCGCTACATCAGGAGACCACTCCTCGAATAACTTGACTATCCTCTTGCCGTCTCTGCTGCTTTTCGTGATTCCATGGAGTGATAGGTGGTCTTCCACCGCCAGGCCAAGCTTCACGGCAATAGAGAAGTCATCAGGATCACCACCGAGTGACTCATCGTGGACCGCCATCAGAATGGGCCAAATCTCCTCTCTGAACGAGGACTTGCTGGTCGAGAGAATCTCAGACATCTTCTCCACTACAGACTGCGACCTCCATGCCTCACTCCCTCTCCTTAGGAAATCCGGATATCCGAGATAAGGGTCAGAGGTTATTGGGTTCTGGGAAACTGCAGACTGGGAAGTCAGGGTCGATCCCCAGTACCAAGATCTGAATGCCCTGTTAGTGAATTTAGTGGCTAGTGACCTATCTGCCATTTCCATGGCCGGGCTAATCTCCCTAAGGCTCTTCGAGTCAAACACCGATTGATTGTTCCAAGCAAACCAGGACAGCATCTGATCTGGGTCCTTGTCGCTATTCAGTAGGACTGAATTGGCCTCCTTCCCAGATTTGCTGGAGTAAACCTCACGCATCGCCTTGAAAACGTCCACCTGGACGTCCCTGATGGCGACATTGGAAAGATCCCTGACGTGTTCCATTGAAATGTGCCCCTCACTCACCGTTGAGATGGCCTGCAAGTCTTTGACCAAAGCCCGAAGATCCCCTGGGTTCGATGATAGCAGCTCCTCAAGTGCCCCTGGATCAATGGTGTAACCCTCGTGATCTAAGACCCTATGCGCAATCTTCCTCATGTCTATGTTTCCAGCCCTCTTGAAGTGAACTAGGTCTGACAATGATAGTACCCTGTCCCTGTTCCTTCGCCACGAGCGACCCGTTCCCCAGAGCCTCATGGGATCGTTACAGGTCATAATTACGGGTTGTTCCGAGATGCTGAGGAGGCGCAGAAGCTCCGCCTTCCCTCCCGAGTCACCTGCCAATACGGGACCATCGCCTTCGTTAGAGATAACCCTCTCCAAACGCCCTTCCGAGATTTCTGAGAAACCACCTCCCAGATGATCCACTTCGTCTAGTAGTATGACGGTCTTACCATCGCTATTGGAGCCGCCAGAGAATGCATCCAGAGAAACATGTTGAGATCCCCTGGTGGCAGACTTCCTAATCGCGGCAGCATTCCTCTCTTCCGACGCATTGAGCTCAATTATCATCCATCCGCGTTCCTGTGCAACGGCCTTCGCCAGCGTGGTCTTCCCAACTCCAGGGGGGCCGGAGAGTAGTATGCCCCTTTTCTTGGGTTTGTTACTCCCTTCCCACTGGTCCAACCATCTTCTGATGGATCTCATCTGACTGTCGTTGCCTTCCATTTGGCGTAGACTGGTCGGCCTGTGACGCTCGGCCCAGTCCTCGATGTCCGCGTCCATCAACCGCATTGTGGAGGTGGGGCTCCTTGAAGATTGGCCGTCAGAACAACCCGTTCAGAGTTCCCATGCGCAGGGATTCTATGGCTGCGCTAATCGGTACGCGAATCTGCATCTGGTCATCCCTTCTGCGAATTGTTACTGTATCATCTTCCACTGAGGAGTGATCTACTGTAATAGCCCAGGGAACTCCAATTTCATCCGCTCTGGCGTATCTCCTGCCGATTGATCTGGATGTATCCAAATCGGCTCTAATTCCCGGGATTGAGTTAATTTCCGATGCTATACTTCGAGCTATTTCACCCATTCCGTCCTTGTCGAAAAGTGGGAGTATGGATACGTCATAAGGAGTCACTGACTCATCCAGGGATAGAATGGTGTACTCCTCTCCTCCCTTTCCGCTTTCATCAAATGCGTGGTCGATAATATGCCATATTATCCTATCAATTCCAAATGCGGGCTCCACAACATGAGGCGTGAACCACTCCCCATGAACGTTAACTTCCTCATTCCTCCTATTCACCATTTCAGAAGTAATCTGTACACTCGTGCCATCCCCTAATTTCAATTCAAAAGGCATCTTATCCGGAATTTCCTCCAATCTAGAAAGGGCCTCAGAAACCGCTGATGACTTGGCCTTGAATTTAGGCCCAATTACAGAACCATTGGGCGATAGAACATCCCTCTTGACCAGTACGGGACTGGAGTACTGTCTCCAACCCCTTAGGAGATTGGTCCCCGAGTGTAATTCATGCGACTCTAAGTCGTGACATGTTCTATTTGCAATCCCGACACATTCCACCCAACCGTACTCGCCGAAAATCTCGCAATCCCAGCAGTCCGATGCGTAATGCGCCATTTCTGTACTAGTGTGCTGCCTAAATCTAATCTTGGTGCCGTCTATTCCGACATTCACGAGGAATTCCCAAGTCCTAGCTAGGAACCATGCTACGGTCGGGTGCCTGACAATACCGCTATCTAGGGCATCTGAGAATGTAATATTGTGAACTCCTGGATGTTCTCCTTCGGGGTCTGATACCAACTCTACTGGAGAAACCCATCGACCCAGATCTCCCATTGGGGGGTCATCTGGATCAATGAAATACTCGAGTTCCGCCATGTTGAACTCCCTTAGTCTGATCATTCCCTGCCGAGGGCTAATCTCATTCCTGTAGCCTCTTCCTGTCTGCAGGGCACCGAATGGTAACTTCTGCTTGAAATGCCTGAAAAGAGAAGGATACAACATGAACATGCCCTGTGCTGTCTCTGGCCTCATGTAGGCTTCCCGACCACTCCTCATAGCCCCGATAGTTGTGGGGAACATCAGGTTCATCGGCCTAGCCGGACTCCAGGCATTCTCCCCACAATTTGGACAGGTAACGCCATTCCCTGACATCACCTCATCAATTTCTGCTCCAGATAGGGAATCGGGATTAGGATGCATTTCGTCAATTAGGTGATCACTCCTGAAAACTCCCTCGCAGGATTGGCACTCAGACATATGGTCATTGAACTCACCAACGTGGCCACTGGCGACAAGAACCTCCTTCGGGGTGATAGATGGGGAGTCGATCTCAACCACATCACCTTGACTGGTCCAGTGATCTACCCAAGATTCAACCACCCTTCTCTTTATTCTAGCTCCAACTGGGCCGTAATCAATCAGACCCGAGACCCCTCCATAAATCTCGAACGAGGGGAGGACAATCCCCCTCCTCCTCATCATGGATGTCAGACGATCCAACCGGCCTTGATCTGTCATATTCGAGTCTTCGACTCGCCCACCTAGATTTCAAGCCATCCTTGCATTCTTGCATTGGAGGGGCATACTGCATGTAATGATAATCTTCCATAGGGCACATTTCTGTTTTCACCGTTAGATAACATTGATGTACGTACACGAGGCCCGTGGACCGATAGGTGCACGAAAAAATGCCAATAATAGAGTATGTAGAAGACAGGATGGAGACTGAGGAACTCCTGGAAAAACTCAGTCAGCCTGTCAGGAACTGGTTCACGGACAAGTTCCCGGACTTCACTGAGCCACAGAAGGTAGCAATCCCGAGAATCTTGAGGGGGGAACATTTGTTGCTTTGTTCACCGACTGGCTCGGGGAAGACTCTCACGGCCTTCTTGACAATAATCGATGATCTTGTCAGGAAGTCCCTGGATGGAACACTACCAGACTCGATACAATGCGTCTACATCTCTCCAATCAAGGCACTCGCGAACGACATTCAGAAGAATTTGATAGGTCCACTGGAGGAAATTAAGGAGCGCTATCTGCCCAGTAGGGCAAAGGAAATCAAAGTGGGACTGAGAACCGGCGACACCCCTCAGAGCGAGAGGCAGAAGATGCTTCGAAAACCCCCTCATATCCTAATCACAACCCCAGAATCACTGGCACTCGGTCTGGCTTCTAAGAGATTCAGGCCAATACTGGATGGAATGAAGTGGCTAATTATCGATGAGATGCACTCATTGGTTCCCACAAAGAGAGGTACCCACCTATCTTTGAGCATGGCTTTGATGGATTCTGTCGTTTCTTCTGAGGTTCAGAGGATCGGCATCAGTGCGACCATGGAGCCACTGGATGCAGTGGCCGAGTTCCTAGTTGCCAGTGATTCGAGAGAAAGAGACGAGGAAAAACAGAAGGTCGCGATAGCGAAAATTTCCGGAGATAGGGAACTTGATCTGGATATCATACTCCCGACACCCAGATTCAGCTCAACTCCCGTAAAAGAAATTCTGGACCACAATATCGACAGAATCAAGGAATTGGTGGAGGCCCATACCACAACTCTGGTTTTCGTGAATACCAGAAACATGACTGAGACATTCGTACAGAAGCTGAAGATTGCGGGATTGGAAGGGGTAGAGGGCCATCATGGTTCAATGGACAAAGCAATCAGGCTCGATGTCGAGAGACAGCTCAAGAATGGACTACTGAGGTGCGTCGTATCATCGTCCAGCCTAGAAATGGGGATAGACATAGGTTCCGTTGACCTCGTCATCCAAGTTGGCTCACCCGGGTCAATTGCGACCGCCTTGCAGAGAATCGGAAGGGCCGGACACCAAGTCGACGGATTGCCCCGTGCTAGATTCCTACCAACCTCATCACACGACCTTCTGGAACTCGTCGCCCTGCAGACAGCAATACTAGAGGGCGAGATGGATCTTTTGAAATTCCCCGAGAATAGCCTCGACGTCCTCGCCCAGTTCCTAATCGGCCTTACTATCATCAAGGAATGGGACATAGACGACGCATACGATCTGGTTACATCTTCATGGCCCTATCGCGAGCTCCCCAAGGGTGACTACATCGAGGTTCTAGACATGCTCGACGAAGAGCGAAGACTGTGGCTAGACTGGGAGGAGGACAGGTTCGGCAAGAGGGGCTTCGCTCAGATGATATACTACACAAACATAGGCACAATAGCACCGGACAACAACTATCTCGTATTCACTGGAGACGGTACATTAGTCGGCCAATTATCATCCTCATTCGTTTCTAGCCTCAGGAACGGCGACGTCTTCTTACTGGGGGGATCAACATACAGGGTTGCTAGCATCAGGGGGACCAGAGTAAATGTCACCCCAGCTACGGGGTATCGCCCTACCATCCCGTCATGGACCGGGGAGGCAAACAGTAGGACTCACGAGTTAAGTCAAGCAGTTCTGAACTTACTCGGTCACGTTTCGATAGGCATTAGGATGGGTGAGGACTCCGAACCTTTTCTTACCAATGCCCTGGGACTAAACAGACCAGTAGCTCTGGCGTTGAAGCAGTTCCTAGACGAGCATTCTGCCACCACCTTCCAAGTCCCCTCAAATGATAGAATCCTAGTCGAGCAAGTAGAGGCTCCACTCCCAACATACGTAGTTACTACATGCAGGGGGAGGGCATTCAATCTGGCTCTTGGCTATCTCTTCGCTGGCATTGCCACTCAGGATAACGTGATAGTTCACGAATTGTCCTTTGACGAGAACGGATTCATGGCTAAACTAAGCCACGAAGTAGAGATATCGAAAATTCCAGATGTTTTCAGAAACGACACTAGCGAAGAAGTACTGCAGAGGTACATGATGGACTCACAACTATTCGCCAAGAGACTCAGGGAGGTATCATCCAGAAGCATGCTGAATCCACGTAGGATTGGTTCCGAGGAAGTAAGCCCGAAGCAATACCAGCAGAAGGCCGAGGCAATAATGACCAAACACAGACAGATGGAAGAATCAGTGATAATCCGTGAGGCGATGAATGAGATACTCAATGGCGATCTGGACATGAAGCAACTAAGGAACTTCATTTCCAGGATGGATAGTGAGGACGTTAGAATAGTCCATCGAAGAGTCAAGATGCCATCACCCCTTGGAATGACGCTCTTCATGTCTGCCTTCGAGGATCTTCTAAGTCTCAGAACCCGTGCTTACCTGATCAAGGACGTCGATCCCGAGATACTCAGGAGGCTATTGGGGGCCCGATCCCTTGCAACCGACTTGGATAAGGAGAAGATAGCGGAGTATTACCAATCAAAGGTGGCCAAACCAAACGACGCGATTAGCTTACTCAGGCTCATGGATATGGGCGGGGGGTTGGAGAGGGAATTGACCAACCCCCTATACAACAGCAAACTCAGCGATATAGGGATTCCAACAATCAGGTCATGGGTACATGAATTGGCAGAGAGGGGCCTAATAACTAAGGTCAGGAATACGAATCACGAGCAGATCGACGACAAGTGGTTCTCAATGAGAATGGCCAGTGTTCATGGGACCCTAGGCTGCCTCGCTGTTGCCGGGGCATCCGAGATGGATGACCTAAGATCACTATACACAGGTGGAATGACCTATGAAATTGCTGAGGGCTTCACTGGATCAGAACCAAAGTTATGGAACCAATCCAACCTTTCTGACCCCCTTGATTGCCTGAGGCTCAAGCTCCTTGACATGCTGGGATCAGAGGGGCCCCAGACCCTTGACTCACTGAGTGACAGACTCCCATTCCCCTTGGCACAGGTGGAATCGGTCCTACAGGAACTAGAGATGAGGAATCTCGTGTCTATAGGATTCTTCACACAAACGGAAGAAGGCGAGTTTATCCTCAGGGTCGATGAATATAGGATCACAGGTGGCAGCGTCGATGTCGTCGACTATAGGACCCTACAAACACTGCTGTTGCAGAAGTCATTCACAAGATTCAGTGAACCGTCGGAGGCGATACGCTCCCTCGCACTCATTCAGAGAAGGGATGAGTTACTTCACAGGGTCGAGAACTATAGGTTCAGGGATTGGAAGGACATCAAGCACGATCCCGATGTTTTCAACGGCAGGCTACTGCACAACAGAGTCGGCTACACAACTGGAGACCAACTTCCAATGCTACAGGGGCTCAGGACAGAGCCATGGCTAGGAGCCCTTGAGAATGAACTCTTGGATAAGATTCCAGATGAGGGAATAACTAGGACGGAACTGTTCTCACAATATCCCAGGGGAAAAGAGAATCAGCACATACAGAAGAGCCTCAAGAGGGCCTTGGGAAACTTGGAGAGGCAGTTAGTTGTGGCCAAGCAATTCCTCGACATGCCAAATAGGAGGAGATCCGTTGCAATTTTCAGGAGGGTCCACGGCGTCATCGAGGCCATGCCATTCCCACAGGCACTTTCCACTCTGATAAGGAAAATTGGGCCTGTCAGGTTACACACTCTAAGATTCTTCGTCAGCAGGCCCGTTGAGGAATTGGCCGAGGTTCTGAGGGACCTGGAATCAGATGGAAGCATTTGCCGTATTGTGGCGTTGCAACCGGATCCCACTGATTACTATGCATCACACGAGGATGCTGAGAGACTGCTGTCTCCCATGCCCGAGGATAGAAAGATGAGGATTCTCTCCCAGTCCGACCCCTTCTGCAGCAGATTCATCCAAGAGGTCCGAATGATACTCAAGCAAGGATGGTACCATCCAGTATTCAAGGGTGTAGACCCAATAGGAAGGATACTGATGTTTGTTGTCAATGACTATCTAGAAATCAAGGACATCAACATACCCCACTCCTATCTGGATGAGTTCAAGACTGCTTTCAGCGACTTACTAGACAATTACAGGGACAGGTTAGTCGACGTTTCGGTAATCCATGCCTTCAATGGCGTACCCGTGCATGACTGCGACGAGAACATACAATCGATACTTTCCGAATTGGGATTCTCATCCATGGGTGACGAGGAGAGATACATCAGAGGGGGTGTCGTAGAACCACGCCCCCGCCAGGAGATCAACAGGAGACTATTCCATAGGCACAATGTGCACCAATCCAGTAGGTGGGAGAATGAGACGTTCGCACTGAAAGAAATCGACGAGCTCAGAGACGACTTCGCATTACGGGGGAGGTGCGAGATGTTCAGAGTCAATCTTCAATCTATGGCTGCTACCGAGCAATTGCATCAGGGGACCAATCTCAGAGGCCACCAAGTTTGGGCCAGGTTGCCACATTTCCAGAGACTGCTAACCATCAGGAACATGCAACCCGAAGAGGATGAGCTGGGAATTCTCGAATTCTTCAGCAACCATAACGATCCTTCGGTTTTCATGGAGAGGCTCGCCATGAAAAGAGGAGAGTTCAGGAAACTGATCTCCCCCCTCGTTAGGAGTGGGCACCTAGTGCAAGACTATCGTGGCGGCTTCAAGACCGTGAAGCCCCTGGAAGGAGTAGATCTGTGGAAAGTAAAGAGCGACTACCTGAGGGATATGGTTGAGGAGTACCCGGTAATCACCATGAAGCAGTTTGAAAGGCTTGCTGGGACTCCATTCGCTCCTGAGGAGATTAGCGACGTCCTGCATGAGTTTGAGGAGGATGGGACCTTGATCAAGGGGTTCCTAGTCGATGACCAGCATGACATCTCTTGGGGTCGCAAGGACCTCCTGGAAGCTGAGGGTATTTCCCGAACCAGAGATCTTGTCATACCTCCTTCTGACTCACTAATCCACTACTTTGGGGGGACACTCAGGGAGAAATTTGGTTTCGGCTCGGCTTACCTTGTGTTCCACAAGGAGGAACCCATCGCCGCATTCAAGGCCAACACAAGGAATGACACGATCGATGTAACTGATTTCGTAGGCGACTCGGAGCTAGAAAAGGAAGCACTCAGGGTGATGAAGGAGTTCGCATGGGAGCATCAGATGCCCCTGGCTGGCGAGCTCTATGAGAAATTAAGGTCAAGATGATCTCTCTGCTTCCTTCCCACCCACCATGTCCATTATCGGTTTCAGAATCCTGAGAATGTGCTTATGTAGCTCCGGGAGAAGGTCAAATAGCGCTATTGCCATCAGGAACATAGCAAATAGGCTTGCGAACTTTGCAGCATAGCTATGGGTGAAGTCAAACATCCCTATTCCCAACAAGTTCCACCCCACATACGTGTCACTAAGCCAAACTATGCCTGCATTTCTGAACACGTTTAGTACGTGAATTGTTGGTAGCACAATCAGCAAGGCCCTGGCTCGACGCTTCCATGGTACGGAACCAAGGGCGAAAATAGCACCGACGAAGATTATCATTGATTGTAGCCCAGAGCACGCGAGAATGAAGCTTACACTGACTGGAGTCCCATCGGAGTGATTGAGTGGGACAAAGAAGCCGTTTTCCCCCAGTGGCTTAGTCAGGAACCACTTGCTACCTTCCCACTGGGATGCAAGCACCTCGCCCTCCGGCAAGTCAACTCTCATCAGGCCAACTTCGTATGATCCCAGCCCTGCAAACTCTAGTAGCCACTCTGTACTATGGGCAGTAAAACTAACAAATGCCATGTTCAAAACAGGGATGCTGTATACTGTGTAGTAAGGTATCACCGACCATACAACGGCCCCTCTGAGCCAGACAAGTGATTCCGGCGCTGTTTCCCAGTTGCGAACCTCCCAAACTCCCAATGCTATTCCTGCTGGCAGGGCCCCTGCCGTCATTGCCACTAAAATTGGGTCAGAAATATCTACGAAATGAGATGACTGCAAGTAAAAGAAGAGCCCCAGGAGGGACCATCCTAGGGCTGAGCTATATGGTGCATATGCCCGATCTCTAAGGTGAAAACCGACACCCAGGAGAATCGCTCCGATCCAGCAGAATGAGAGTCCGAGTGTGAATTCCGTAACCCCGAGGGCCTCCGCGATTGACCCCACTAGTGCCCCCACAGGCTCCTCCATATGGGTCAATGAGTCATCAACCCGTAAATATGATGCCCTCGACGGATAGCCGGGCAAGCACATGTCGTTCGACTTCGAGGAGTTCGCGAATTCCTATATTTCAGACCTAAGGGAGACTCTTAGCAAGCTACCTATGGGTCCAATACGCGACTTCTGGAGAATGGTGGAGGAAATCCGATCATCGGACGGAAGTGTGCACTTCATTGGTAATGGGGGTAGCGCCGCTACCCCGTCCCACAGCGCAGGAGACTGGTCCAAAGAACTGTCTCTGAGGACCATCTCCCATTCAGACAATACCTCGTCCCTCACCGCATGGTCCAATGACACAGAATATTCCAACGTCTTCGTAGGTCAACTATCGACATTCATCAGAAAGGGGGACATGGTAGTAGCATACAGTGGCTCAGGAAACTCTGAAAACGTGCTAAATGGCATATCATTCGCTAGGGAAATGGGATGCTCCACTGTTGCCGTCACTGGAAACTATGGGGGAAACTCCGGTGGCCAATTAGCTCAAATGGTGGATATTGCAATCGTCGTCCCAACAACTTCCATGGAGAGAATTGAAGATGTGCAACTAGTGATAAACCACATCATCAAGGAAGCCGTAAAGTCGAACAATGGGTTGTGATTCAATGCTCCCGCCTCAGAGGGATTCGGGTAAACTCACACAGCCCTTGGAATTGCCCCCCCTCCCTAATGGAATCGAGTGGGGAGGCAATATTGCGTACCTGGATAGGGACGGCGTGATAATCAGGGGTTTCGAGGACTACGTCAACTCAGTAGATGAAATCGAGATCCTTCCCCTGGCCCCCTCATCCATAGGGTCACTCCGTAGATCCGGTTTCAGAGTATGTGTGGTAACCAATCAGTCGCCGGTTGGAAGGGGAATCTGGTCCAGGGAGAACCTAGCCTCGATTCACTCCGAGACCAGAAGGCTTCTTCTCCTCGAAGATGCAGACGCTCACCTTGACCTCATTCTGCATAGTCCATATGCTCCTTGGGAGAACTCATGGGCGAGGAAGCCAAATCCCGGGATGCTGGAAGCATCAAGGCAAATTATGGATTTTGCACATGCAGACCCATCATTGTCAGAACTGAGAATCATGTTTGGCCACGAGTGGGATAACAGGCCATCCGAGGAAGGCTCCATAATGATCGGAGACAGAAATGTCGACATGAAAGCCGCGGATGCATTCGGGGTCAGAGGGGTCAGGTGTGATCCAGATGAGGGAATTGGCGGGGTTTTCGACTCTATCGAGGGGTGATCGGGTTGATAGATGGCCAACGCATTACAGTAATCATTGGACTCGATGACACCGATCATCCCGAGACAGGTTGCACTACCCATTCATTTGACTCGCTTTTGCGGACTATTTCTGACAGCAATATGTTCGAAGTCTCTGAGCGAAGGCTTGTGAGGCTCTGGCCATTCGCTTCTAGGAGGACTAGGGGCAATGGGGCATTGTCTGCGATTGTGAAGGTCGAAAGCGACTCAGCAACTGAACTGGAGGATTTGTGTAGTAAATGGTTCGATGAGTTGGCATTGTCTATTTCTAAGCATCCCGATGAAGGTATACCCGCATCTCCATGCTTGGTCATTGCATACAAGCATCCCCCTGAGTCTTGGTACTGGGATTCAGTAAGGGGTCAGGTAGATTTGGAAAGGAGGAAATCAGAGGCTTCTGACTTCGGCCTCAAGATTTTCTCGTTGGAAGAGGGATGGGGAATTATCGGTGCAACTGCAGCAATTTCATGGATCCCCGATCAAGCCTCCTCTTGGGAATTAGTGGCCTGGAGAGATGATGAAAAGGTAGGGACAGATAGAGATGTCAGCCAAGAGTCCGTCATTGAGATGACCGAGAAACACCCAGATACCTTCCTAAACAGAGATCCCACCAAGGGCAAGGGGATGATAGCTCCTAGAACCCCCTGTCCAGTATTGTATGGCATCAGAGGAAGTACATGTGAAGCAGTGTCTGAAGCACATAAGTGGATGCAAGAAAGAGGAGATGTGGAGAGCAGCTCGTCATGGGCCCCCCATAGGACCAATCAGTTATCGGATGATCACTTGACTGGCATATGCAGTGGAACTGTACTCATGCCTCCATCAGAAGGAAGGGGAGCTCACACCCACCTGAGCGTCATATCTGCCGGAAGCACCCGCCGACTGGTTGTTTTCAAGGAAGGCGGCCACGTCAACAGGCTCGTTAGACAGTTGAACCCAGGGGATAGAATCAGCTGGCTCGGTCTTGAGTCCCCCGATGGCTCCATACATCTGGAGAGGGTTTCAGTTCAATCTGCAGTACCCAGAATCTCATCCCGTCCATCTTGCTGTGGCAGGACTATGAGGAGTGCTGGTAGGGGGCAGTCCCTGAGATGCCTCGTTTGTGGAGAAAATTCAGAAAAATTCTGGGTCTCCAAACCATGGTCCCCTTCCGGGGTCTCGTCAATTTCGGGATGGTACGAACCCACCCCATCTCAGAGGAGGCATCTCGCAAAGCCACTAAATCAAGGAACGCCCTCATAGTGATTGGAGATATGTTATGTCGACCCCCACAGAAGCAATTCTTCAGATAATACTGATTTTGACCGCATTGACCCTGCTCTACTTACTTCTGCGGAGTAGATTCAAGGGCTCTCCAGAAGATGAAGAAGACTACTCTGGGTCAGCCAGAGATCCTGAATCGCTCTCTGATCCGACTCCTGAGGCACTATCGGAGCTGGACAGACTGATTCAGAAAAGATCAGACAGGTGAAAGGCCCCGTTCCCCCATTGTAAGGAGACTCTCCCCAGTATCCTCGGAGAGAATCCTCATCGACTCCCTTCTTGGATGCCTTTGGAGCATTACGGTACGAAAATTTCGCGAAATCAACTCTCCCCCCCTAGCAACAAGTTTCGGACCAGAGCCAGACGCATTGCCCACAGCCGAAGACGATACAATAACTCCACAATTTGATCCCTCAATGATTCTAATCAAAGAACTCTTCACCTCCTTCTTTGGTCTGCCAATTGGTTCACACCAATCATCAATAACAAGCAAGTCCCCATCTCCCATTATTTTCAAATTGTCCAATATCACTTCTTCAACGACTGGCAGGTAGTCTCCGAACTCAATCATCTTGAGATTGACCAGTTCGGACCTATCCACTCCCTCGAATATTACTGAGAACCTGTCTGGGTTAGGGGTTCTCATGCAGGACCAGATAACAGAATTCCCACTTTCTATGACGGTTCTAGCTATATTCATGCAAAACGTGGACTTTCCTGCCCCCGGTTCGCATGAAAGATGCACATTCCCCTCGTTCAGATCTATCACACCCCTCCCACCGCAACTTTGCGAATGAGCATTACTGAGGATAATCGAGTATTTTCCTGCGAAGGATATAGTACGTCTACTCGTAGTCAGGGTCATGAGCGGTACGTCACGAGGCAACGAGAGAATCCCTCGAAGGCCACTCCCGCACTTCGAAGAGACCGAGTCTGGCATGTTCGAAGGCATCTCTGAGTCAGGATTCCTCAAAGTTGCTCTGGACGACGCCAACCAATACGGTCCCCACGCAATGATTGTGCTACTGGGAATTGTAGCTGCAGCAACAGCCGCTCTCCTGATGATTGCAATGTTTGCATTCTGACTAAAGGATTCCTCGGGCGATTGAAACTGCATTGTCCACGAGCTCCCCAGAAACACCAAGATGCCCCCTCGGATTGAACAGATCACTCAGTTCTTCTTCGTCAAAGATTGTAGATATGGAATCTGAATTAGAGCATACGTCTTTCAGATGCATGCCCTTGTCCATGGCTTCCATAGACGCACCTCGTAGAACCTCGTGAGCCTCGTCTCTGGGCATCCCCGAGTCAACCAGGGCGAGCATCAGCCTCTCTGCCATAACTAGACCATTTTGACTTTCGATGTTCTCCATCATTCTTTCACGGTTTACAGCCAATCTGGAAAGTACTCTATTGCACTTGTCTAGGATATCGTCCAGTAGGATCATCGAGTGTGAGAGGGTGAATCTTTCCGATGAAGAGTTGGCCAAATCCCTCTCATGCCACAATAGGGCATTTTCGTAAGAGGGGATGATCATTGACCTAACTATCCTGGCCAAACCACAGGCGTTTTCCGCAGTTATCGGATTCTTCTTGTGTGCCATCGTGGAAGAACCTACTTGCTTCTTGACATCAAAAGACTCTGCGACTTCTCCAATCTCGCTTCTCTGGAGATTCCTTACCTCTTGGAGGATCTTCTCGACACTAGTTGCGACATTGGACATCCAGCCGACCCACTCGATATAGCGGTCCCTCCCGACAACCTGTGTCGTCGCCACGGGAATCCCCAGCTCCAGTTCTGTGAGAATAAGGCTCTGTAATTCGATAGCCCGCTCACCTTGAGCAGCCCCAGTTCCAACAGCACCCAGGAATTTTCCAGTGGTGGCCCTCGAAGAAAGCTCATCTAGCCTTTCCATATGCCTCCTGAACTCATCTACCCATACTGCGACCTTGAGTCCGAATGTAATTGGTACTGCTGCTTGTCCATGAGTCCTTCCGAGCATTATGGTGTCACGCTCTCTCTCAGCCATGTCGCACATTGTTGAGATGAGGGATCGGACCATCTTCTTCTGTAGTTCTATGCTATGCTTAATCTGCAATGCGACAGCCGAATCGACAATATCGTTGCTCGTTGCTCCAAGGTGTATGCACCACCCAGCCTCTCCGGCTACCTCTGCCATTGCTTTCGTAAGTGCCATTATATCGTGACGCGTCTCCGCCTCAATCTCGTCTACTCTATCTGCCGTGACTATTCCGGGGTCAGAAATGTCAGCAATCATATCGTAGTGCTCCGGACTGACTCTCCCCATCTTGCTATGTGCCCAAACCAGGGCCCTCTCGACCTCAAGTTGCCTAGAGTGCCTCCCCTCTCGAGACCAAATCGACTTCGCTTCATCACGGCCATAACGGTAGTCTAGAGGTGATACTGACATGATTCCCCGTGTCGTTCCGACCCCCGTCCCCTGTTTGAGTCTAGCGCACGGGTGTTAACACTGCAGAATTTACTTTCAAGTGCCCTCTGGAGCCATTCCACACAGGTTCCATGGTGATTTCTATATCGCAGTCCATATGGGGCGCCCCCAATACAAGAGTCTCAAACTCCCCTCCCTCGCCATCTACATTGAACCTAAATCTCTTCGACAACTCTTCCAGTTCACCCAAATTGTCCATCCCCAATCTCCTGCCTAACCATTCCATACCTAGACCCTCGGAGGAGACAGCAGCAATCATCACATCGAAGCCGTGTTCGTAGAGGGAACTCATGTGTCTGTTTGGAGAATTGTGCCAGAGGGGTGAGAATGAGTGTATACCAAGGCGCTGGCACATTAATTCAATCCGAGTCTTCTGGAAATCCGAACGTAGAGCGCCAGAGACAATTCCATCCAATGACAAGTCACCACTATGAATCTCCAGTGGTGACGAGTCCCAGCCCTCGGGCCAAGAACTTTCCATGGCCCCAACGGGATTGGACAGTCCCTTGAGTCCATTCTCAAGATCCTCCATTTCCTCATCCATTTCGCCACTAGTGAGTATGGGCAACCATGGAATTCCTGCAGATGCTGCCTGCATCCCAGCCATTGCCACACCCTGTGTTTGGAACATCATCGAATCGTCACCAGTGACACACATCGTAACAATAGCCCTCACATCCCATCCTCTCATCTGGGCCCACCAAGTGGCGTATGCCGAATCCTTTCCACCGGATCCGAGAATTGCCACCCGCATGTCCCCGCCTACCGGCCGAAGCGCTTGAATGCCTCTATTGTCGAGCCTGTAAACAACCAACCTTGATAAGAGGCCGACGAGGCATGGGGTTCGATAACGATGCAGCCAAGCGGACGTGGATACGACTCTTCAGTAGGAACTTTCTCACCAGACGGACGTCTTCATCAGGTAGAGTATGCAAGAGAGTCAGTAAAGAGGGGGTCTACAACAGTCGGCCTGAAATTCCGCGATGGGGTCATACTTATTGTGGCTAAGAGGATACCAAGTAGGCTAGTAATACCAGATTCCATAGAAAAGATGTATCAGATAGACGACCACATTGGAATTACTACATCTGGACTGGTGGCGGATGCCAGGCAACTCGTTGACAGGGCTAGGGTACAGTGCCAAATCAACAGAATGACATACGGCGCGCAAATTGACGTTACGTCCCTAGTGAAGAAGATGTGTGACTACAAACAGTCATTCACTCAATACGGGGGCGCTAGGCCCTTTGGAACCGCCTTGCTGATAGCAGGAGTCGACTCAGATGGCTCGCATCTATTCGAAACAGATCCTTCCGGTGCGTACGGCTCATACCAAGCGGGAGCAATAGGGAGCGGACGCAGCGAAGTAATAGCATACTTTGAGGAAAAGTGGAAGCCGGGCTTGACCGGGAATGCCGCAATAAAGATAGGTCTCGAGGCATTATCCGATACACTCGAAGACGGGCTCACCGGTGAGTCAGTGGAGATTTGTGTGATTGACGAGAACGGTTACAACGAACTCTCCACAGAGGATACCGAGAAGCATCTGGCCAAGTTGAAGGCCTGATAGATAGTGGTAAGCACTATCCCCGCCTACGCACTCGCATCTACAGGGAGCTCCATGGTCAGCTTAGATGATGCAGTCATAGCACGCCTGGAAAAGGGTGGTAGCAGATATGAGATTTTGGTAGATCCCGAACTTGTCGACCAATGGAAAAACGACCCTTCTTCGGTAGATATGGATGACCTTCTCGCAATAGGCGAGGTTTGGACAGACTCCAAGAATGGAGAAAGGCCGACATCGGATGCCTTGGAGAATATTTTTGGCTCCAATGATCTCGAGCAATGCGTAACCAAGATACTTAGAGAAGGCAGCATTCAACTCACTACCGCCCAAAGGAAGAAAATGGTCGCAGAGAAACGGCTTCAGATTATCAACGAGATAGCCAGTACTGCCACTGATCCCAAGACAAAAATGCCACATCCCAGAACAAGAATTGAAAATGCCCTAGAAGAGGCCAGGTTCACTGTTGACCCATTCAAATCTATTGAAAGTCAGGTAAACGAAGCGATAAGCGTCCTGAAGCCCCTCATTCCCCTGCAATTCATCACAGTGAGACTCGCATTCAAGATTCCTGGAAGCTCTTACGGTTCAGTGAACCAGATGCTCAGAGACTCAGTAATGAGGCAAGAATGGCTCCCTGATGGCACTTGGGCCTGCGTCATCGAGGTCCCTGGGGGAATGAAGAACGAGATAATTAGCAGGGTCGCCAGTAGGGCTTCAGAAGCAGAAGTCAGAGAACTCGACTGATTATCCACCGTAGGTGGTAGCATCAACGGTTATGAAGGGCTGTCCGGTCGCGCGGCTCGATACTATGAGTAGAGAGAGCAGCGCGGACGGACCGCGAGACTCACGACGAGCCCTCGTCGTCGTGCCCGGGGAAGACCTCGGTGTGTCAGAGGGGTATGAGGCGGGACACGGAGTCCTAGTGGTCGACGGCCGCCTCAAATCAACGAAACAAGGACGAATGAATACGAAGGGTAGCACTGTCTCAGTGGAGCCACTTCACACCACATATATGCCTAGGCCGGGAGACCTAGTCATTGGGCACATAGAAGGTTGCACGAACAACATATGGTTCGTCGACATCGGTGCCCCTTTCAATTCCATATTACCCATGAGCCTAGGGCCAGCAAAGGTCGAGTTCGGAGGAACCAGAAAGATCCTAGACATCGGAGACTCCATTCTTTGCAGGGTACAAGAAGTCGAAGAGACTCACCAGAGCGTTGTCACAATGAAAGGACTAGGGCTCAGGAAGATCAGATCAGGTGCTCTAGATGACGTGGACCCACACTTGCTGGGAAGACTAATCGGCAAGGGCGGAAACTTCCTAAGGGACCTGAAACTCGAATCAGAGTGTAGGATAGTGGTCGCCGAGAACGGGAGACTCTGGATAGATGGCGGCCTAGATGGGATATTCAAGGTCAGAAATTGCTTGAAGGAGATATCTCTTGAGGCAAGACAAGTTGGAGGTGTTAATTGATGGGTGGATACGGAGACGTACAGATGATTGATGAAAAAGGCCTGAGAATGGACGGTCGCAAACCAGGGGACGTACGACCAATAACTATCGAAACAGGAGTTGTACCAGTAGCGGACGGCTCTTGCAGGATGACATGGGGTACCAATGAAGTAATAGTTGCTGTATACGGTCCCATGGAGGCACACCCTAGGAAGATCCAGAGGCAGGATAGGGCCGTGTTGGATGTCACATACAACATGGCGCCTTTCTCCACTACCGATAGAATAAGGCCAGGCTTCAACCGACGCAGCAGGGAGATCAGCAAGGTCACGGCTGATGCTCTAGAGAGCGTCGTCCTACTGGAGCTCTACCCACGTTCAAAGATTAGAATCAGCATTGAAATTGTCTCAGCAGAGGCTGGAACAAGGTGTGTTGGTCTCACAGCAGCTTCCGTAGCACTGGCAGATGCCGGCATACCAATGACTGATCTTGTCGTAAGCGTCGCTAGTGGTAAAATCAACGATGTGGTTGTATGCGACCTAAACAAAGAGGAGGACAACTACGGCGAGGCAGACCTTCCAATGGGAGTCCTTCCAAACACCGGCGAGCTAGTTTTCCTACAGATGGATGGCGACTTGTCCCCTGACGAGTTCAAGCAGGCATGGGACTACAACATGGACGCTGCCATGGAGGTTCACAAATTGATGGTCGATGCACTGAAGGGAGGTGAGAACTGATGGCAGCACCACTAGTTCCTAAGCTTCTCAGGGCACACCTTTCCGATCTAGCTTCAAACGATGCCAGATTGGACGATAGAGGCCAGTGGGACGGTAGAGAGACCAAGCTAGAGGTAGGCATCCTCCCACGCGCAGAGGGTTCTGCCAGAGTTACCATGGGCAACACAATCGTTCTCGCTGGAGTAAAGTTCCAGATAATGACTCCCTATCCGGACCGTCCCAATCAGGGCGGCCTGATGTGTTCATGTGAGGTAAGATCAATCGCTGGAAGGCATTGGGAGAATGGCCCTCCAAGCCCACAATCAATCGAGCTCGGAAGGGTCGTCGACCGCGGAATTCGTGAGTCGGGTTGCATAGATGTGGACGGTCTATGCATCATCCCTGGTGAGAAGGCATGGCAGGTCATACTGGACCTACACGCAATATCGGATGACGGAAATCTGTTCGATGCTTTCGCATTGGCAGGGATTGCCGCTCTTAGAAACGCGACAATTCCGGCCGAAAGGTTCGAGATCGGAGAAGACACACCCCTAATGGTATCCAAGACCCCAATTATGTGCTCATATCACAAGGTCGGGGGAAGGTTCGTTTACGATGCATCTTATCGCGAGGAACTAGGTGGAGACGAGAGGATCCACATCACACTCGGTGATGACGATCACGTCCATTCCCTCCAGAAGGGTCTAAAGGGAATCTTCACGGCAGATGAGTTCGCAGAGATAATGGAACACGCTAAGTCAAGGTGTTCGGAACTTCGAGATATCGTCAACGGATAGGTGGTCAATTATGGCAAAGAGAACACAAAAAACAGGACTCACCGCACGCTTCGGCTCCAGATATGGTGTCAGCGTAAGGAGGAGGGCCGGATCAGCGATCAAGAAGAAGTCCAGGGAGTACACTTGCCCGTCGTGCCAATACGCCAAGGTAAGGAGAAAGGTCGCAGGAATCTGGGAATGCAAAAAGTGTGGTCACACGTTCACCGGCGGTGTTTGGGAACCATTCACCAGGGCTTCGGAAGCAAACAATAGGGTAATTCGCAGGTCAATGGAAGGGGCAACGGCCACAGACATGACTGTAATCGCTCAACAAGCAGCTATCGATTATGAGCGCAAGATGGCGGAGGCTGAGCGTAATGACGACTCAGAGGAAGAGTAACAGAGCATCAATCCTCTTTCGTGCAACCCACCAAGACGCAGAGTCGATTTGCGCAGGCATGATCACTGAATCCGAATTCAATTTGACTGGTAGTAGGATTGAATTCACACTTTCCTCTGGAAATATTTCCGATATTCGAGCTAGGTGGAATTCTTTGATGAGGGGCATTATAGCTTCAGAGCAAGCATTGAAGGCGATTAGGGACTCAAGGTGAGGATATGCAAAGTAGCCAAGACGCCGGGGAATCACTGAAATTAGTCGCTCAAGAACTACAGGCGGTTATGTCACAGATCCAGACAGTCAACTCTCAGATTAGCGAACTAAAAATGACAATGGATGCCCTGTCCACACAGGACCCCGACAAGCCAGTATACAGGGCGGTTGGAAGCCTCCTCCTAGAGGTCGCAGATAGGGATTCTCTGAAGTCAGACATTGAAACCTCGACGAACTCATTCCAGACTCACCTTGAAAGGCTCTCTGAGAGGGAATCAGAACTTAGGGAGAGCTATGATGAATTGGTCAAGTCATTCGAATCGCTATGAGGTGGGAAGATTCCTTCTGAGAGTGACACCCTGAATCAGAGTCTTTCTAGGCTTCTTGAACTGATATCAGGGGGGGAAACCTCCGAAGCAATTCACTTTTCCACTGACATACTGGATAGGTCCAGGAGCACTGAAGAGAGGGATCACCTGATTGAAGCAAGGGTGAGGATGGAGAGGGCTCTTTTGGGTGCCACAGGGGAAGACAATGTCGGCACGGAATTGAGATGGTGCGTAGATAGGTTAAACGCAATATGCCCTGGATCTCCACTACACGGTCTCGCCTTACTAAATCTAGCAATCTGGCATTCAAATAAGGGGGAATTGATGATGGCCATGGCAGTTCATTCAGATATCTCAACGAATTCAGGACACCCTAGTGACATCAGGGCCCTTTCCAGATTAGAGATTGGGAGGATATTGGTTGGAATGGGGGATCTTGATCCAGCCATGAGGCACCTATGGTCGGCAAGAAACGGATTCATCGATTCTGGAATGTCCACCGAGGCACTAGTCACATCTCTAGAATGGCTGGATATAGCGCTCGACGAGGTTTCTGCCAGCGCTCCCACGATGAATACAAGGATCGAAGAGTCATCTCCAAGGGAGGGACCGGGAAATACCTGGATACCCGCTAATCCAGATGATATTTCAAATGTCGTCGATTATCTGCTCCCGATTCTAACTACCGACTTGTCTGGACACAGCAGGAGTGACTTAGGACTCATTATCGACGCATCAGAAATTATCGGAAGAGCTGATTGGACCACTGGGATGTCTGACAGGATTTCAGAGATTCAAGACCCGAGGGTTTCTGAGTCACTCCAGTCGTGATTCCTGATTTTCTCAACTTCTGAAGCATCCCATGCAAGGTTACCTGGGACTTCGATGCACCACCCTACCTCGGCAATTCTGGGGTCATTGGATAACCAGGGCTCAGGAACGGGCTCCTCGTCAACCTCTACCCATACTACTACGCCGCCCTCAACTAGATCCTCATCATACGCTTTAGCCGTGCCTAGAAGGCCCGCTTCTTCGAAAAGCTCCCTGAGCGCTGCAACATCCCACTCCTCGCCTTCTTCGGCAGAACCTCCGGGAAACTCCCAACCTCTATCCTCATGTAGAACCATTAACCAAGGATTGCCAATTTCAGACCCCTTGCTAGAAGTGACCCAAGAAATCACGAAACCTTCGCTAGTCATCCATCTCCCCTCTAATTTCTTCAGTGATTTCGATAGCTCCAGGTGTTCCTTCAGCTGCCAGACGCCTCGCAACAAAGAATGCCTCTGAGAAACTTCCCGAGGACATCAGACTCCTTACTTCTGATAGTGGGTCAATGCCAGCATCCTCATCGGGTTGGGGGAAGTCAATCCTATCCACCTGAGGAGTTGCCATGGCTTCCATCTTTCTGAGGAAATCTAGTCTTTCATTTACTGCTGGGGCTTTCCACGGTTTACCTCCACTGCCATCCAAGAGTGCCTCCATCCTTTTCTTGAACTGATCACGTACATCCATTCTCGGAAACTGCGACTGCGCTTGGTCGTAGCATATCCACGCATCACTATATTCGCCCCTCCTTTCATGCATCCTACCTAATTCCGACCAAGCCTCGAAGTTTGTCGGCCTCTGCGCGAGTATTAGTCTGGCGAGTGATAAGTATCCATCTTCATCACCACTATCCCTGATTCTCTCAATTCTCCTGGAGAACAAGACATTAGCACGCCTGTCCCTCAAATCCAGGCCCTCCACCCTCTCCATGAAGTTGGAGATACTCTCATCGGAGTTCGATATGGTTTCCCACCATTCATCCGGGTCCAACGGGTCAGCAGCAAAGGTCCCCTCCAGAATAATATTGCCAGATTCTAGCATTTTCACGTTTTCTAGTTGATTTAGAAGCTCAGGGTCACGTCCAAGAACGGTAAAAACATCATCAAGAACTGCCCGGATTCCATCTTCATCTCCTGAAACCAGCTTCACCTCCAGCAAAACCCTCCAGTTATCGGGGTGAGTGAAGTCATGAAGGACGGACTGTCTGGCATTCTGCTCTGCCCAACCAAGGTTGGTATCATCAGAATCCGTGCCATTTACTATTTTCAGATACTTCTTGGCCTGACTCCTATGTCTGTTACCAAGACTCCTCCTAGGGTGCTGTAACCTGTCGTCGATGGAATCTTCTGACATTGGATACCTCATAGAACTGACTCGTAAGGACTCCTGTCCTCTCCCGGATTAAGCGTAGCATCCATTCCTATCTTACTAGTCATTCCATCTTCTGATCTGCTTGGGTCCAAGCTAGATCCCTTCTGATCCGAGAGGATAATTGTATCACTATCGGGCTGCCATCTTGTCATCAGTGCCCATTCTACCCTCATCGGGTCAGCGATGTCAATGTCTTCGTCAACAACGATCACTTGCTTCATGGAAGGATGCCCCTCGAAAGCCGCCTGGATCGCCCTTTTACCGTCATCCGCATCTTCTGGCCTTATTTGAATCACCGAGGCAAGCCAACCACAGCCCCCGTCCGTCATATGTACATCAGTGCAGGTCACAACTTCAGAAACAGCTGTTTTGATTGTTGGTGCTCTCGGCATTCCCATCAATGTCCTATGTTCCACTCCCGTTGGAATAATTGCATGGAATATGGGATCCTTTCTATGGTGTACAGCATCATACGCGATAACGTGCTCCTGTCTAATATCATCAACCGTGCCAGTAATGTCGACGTATGGGCCCTCATCGTCCCTCTCAGGAGTTATCCTGGCCTGCATGGCATATTCAGCGTCCGCAGGCACAATTACACCGTTTGCCAACTTAACAACTCTTAGGGGACTCCCATGCAGCTTCTCATGTAGTGCCGCAGCAACTGTCAACTCGTCCACATAATCGGTAAATGACATCGCAGCGGCCAGTAGGACGGTAGGATCAGCACCATTTACTACTGCAATAGGGACGTCATCCCCATTCTTAGCTGCCATAGTGCTCAATGTTCTGAGGTGCCTCGGAACAAGTCTGGCAACAGAATGGCCCTTATCTCGTAGCAATTGTCTATGATAAGATACATTTCTCACCCCGTTATACTCCGCGATTATGATTGAGGCCGATTGATATCTTCCCCCATCCTCCCTGAAGTGCCAGGGAATTGGAAGCTTCTCCAGATCCACACTTTCCTGCCCCGACTCCATAACTTCAGACTCTGAATGACCAACAATCAGTGGTTCGGAGGGATTTTCCATCGCCCAAGCGAGGATGTCTATGAGCTCACCGGGACTAACTCCGAACATCTCGCATAGCCGCGAACGTTCTAGGACATTTAGAGCGGCCCTGTGCCCCGGCGACTCGGCAATGTTATCGAATACTAAAGGCACATCCCCCATCGAAACAGAGGAATCCAACAAATCATGAATGACACTCACAGAATCGCTCACGCGGTGGACACCACTGAGCATGTCGCGGAATGCCATGTAACGGGGCGACGTCAGGTCGTGCTTCAATGTTAGTGAGACTATCTCACTTGGAGTACCACTCACCTATGGTGACCCCGTCACGCTCTTATACCCTAGGAGGGTCGGCGAGGCGTCATTCCGAGGTGTCAATTTGGGTAGAGGACTATTCTCCGGCCAGAAGATGAAGACCGATAGGAAGAGATACAGGTGGAAGGAACGCAAGTTTCGAGACCGCCAACTGAAGCAACAGAGGGGCGGTGTTCTGAAGCACGACCCTCTCAGGGGAAGCACACAGGCCAAGGGAATAGTAATAGAAAAGGTGGGTTTCGAAGCGAAACAGCCCAATTCCGGAATTAGGAAGGCTGTCAAGATAAGCCTCATCAAGACTGGAAATCAACTTACTGCATTCGCACCAGGTGATGGTGCGATTTCTTTCATCGACGAACACGATGAGGTGCTTGTAGAGGGTATCGGAGGCAGCAAGGGCCGATCCTACGGCGACTTGCCAGGTGTAAGATACAAGGTCATCAAGGTCAACGGCGTTTCCTTAGACGAAATGGTTAGGGGACGCAAAGAGAAGCCGATCAGGTAGGTGTAATGATGGCAGAAAACACAGAATCTCCAATTGCGGGAATAGGGACCATGGTTTTTGGCAAGTGGGATGCAACTGAAGTTACATGCGCAGACCCCGGACTCGCTCCCTACATCAACCTGACAACCATCGGAACTCCCCACAGCGGCGGTAGACACGCCAACGCATGGTTTGGCAAGGCCAAACTATCAGTTGTAGAGAGATTCATCAACAACCTGATGAGAACCGGTAAGTTCTCGGGGAAGAAACAGCACTGTGTGAAGGCATTCGAGGCTGCCCTCGACTCAATCAGTGAGAGATCAGGAAGCAACCCCTTGCAATCATTCATTGATGCGATAGTTGAAGCCGCTCCTTGCGAGGAGATCACCAGAATCAAATTGGGTGCAGTTAGTACTCCCAAGGCAGTCGACTCTTCACCCAGTCGACGCCTCGATATTGCACTCAGGAACCTTTCAGTCGGTTGTGCGGCTGCCACTGCAGGGAGCAAGAGAACTCTCACACAGGGGATTGTTAACGAGATAACCAAAGCGGCTGAGGGGGATGTCGGAGCATTCTCTATCGGTAAGAGAGAGGAAATCGAGAGGATCGCGGCTTCGGCTAGATGATTCCGTTAGAGCCGAGAATATGGCCACTGAGGCATATTATGTCGCCCCCGCAATCGTATTTATGAACCAAAGTCAGGTCGCCGCAACAATTGAGGAATTGAGATGGGTCGTAAGGAAGACAACATCAAGCGCGCTACAGAGATAATGCACGACCGAGAGCACATCAGAAACATCGCTATTGCTGCTCACATAGATCATGGAAAGACCACCCTTTCCGACAACCTGATTGCCGGTGCCGGAATGATGTCGGAGGAACTCGCTGGCAAGTCCCGAGTTCTAGATTTCGACGAGCAGGAGAGTGCCCGCGGCATCACGATTAACGCTGCAAGCGCTTCAATGGTCCATGGTGTCGATGGCAGGGATTACCTGATCAACTTGATTGATACCCCTGGCCACGTCGATTTCGGCGGCGACGTTACCAGAGCCATGCGCGCGGTCGATGGTTGTATCATCCTAGCCTGTGCAGTGGAAGGGACAATGCCACAGACTGAGACAGTGGTGCGCCAGGCCCTCAAGGAGAAAGTCCGCCCAGTCCTGTTCATCAACAAGGTTGACCGATTGATTAACGAGTTGCAGATAGATGGACCAGAGATGATGGAACGATTCAAGAAAATCATCACTAAGGTCAACAATTTAATCACTACCTATGCGCCAGATGACTTGAAGAAAGAATGGCAGGTCTCTGTTGAGAATGGAACCGTTGCCTTCGGCTCGGCTTACTACAATTGGGGGATGTCAATCCCTTACATGCAGAAGAGCGGCCTAAACTTCACTCAGATATTCGAGTTTTGCCACAATGACAACCAGAAGGAGCTTGCAAAACTTGCACCAGTTCACACAGTGCTACTAGACATGACTGTCGAAAAGCACCCATCACCGGTTATTGCTCAGAGGTACAGGATTCCGAATATCTGGCAGGGAGATCTAGAGTCAGGCGTAGGAAAGGCAATGATGGACTGTGATTCAGATGGCCCGCTCTCACTAATGATTACCAAGATATGGATGGACCCCCATGCTGGTGAAGTAGCAGTCGGCAGGGTCTATTCAGGCAGTATCAAACATGGCGAGTCAGTTTGGGCCATCGGTGCTGCCAAGGCAGAAAGGGTCCAGCAAGTCGGAATGATGGTTGGCGGTGACAGGATCGCCACCTCAGAAGTCACCTCAGGAAACATTGCCGCAATAACTGGTATCCGCAGTGCCGCTGCGGGCGTAACAATAGCCAGGGAGAAGGACGCTGTACCATTCGAGGCAATCAGGCACATTTCAGAGCCCGTTGTCACTGTGGCAGTTGAGCCAAAATCAATGAAGGACCTACCCAAGTTCATCGATGCCCTAAGAGGCCTTGCTAAGGCTGACGCATCATTGGAAGTCTCGACAAACGCAGAGACAGGCGAGGCCCTTCTCGCAGGGATGGGCGAACTCCATCTGGAAATAACAGTATACAGGCTCGAAGAGGAACAAGGAATCAAGGTCAAGGTTAGTGAGCCGATTGTAGTGTATAGGGAATCAGTACAGAGTACCAATACCGGCAGCCCGTTTGAAGGCAAGTCCCCAAATAGACACAATCGGTTCTATATCGAAACTGAGCCTCTACCCGATGTGGTCGTTGAGGAACTGAGGGCCGGGGGATTCAAAGATGGTGCAGTTAGGACCAAGGACGCCAAGGAAGTCGGCGACAGGTTCGCAGAGCTTGGAATGAATAAGGATCTGATGAGGAAGATATACGCAATCAATGGGACCAATGTGCTAGTCAATGATACCAAGGGAATACAGAACCTCCACGAAACAAGGGAGTTGATTATTGAGGGCTTCAATGATGTGTGCAAGAAAGGACCCGTAGCAGACGAGCCTCTGATGGGAGTCATGGTCAGGCTAGTTGACGCAAAGCTCCACGAAGATGCTATCCACAGGGGCCCAGCACAAACAATTCCTGCAGTTAGGAATGCTGTGAAGGGAGCCTTCATGAGATCCAGACCAGTAATATTTGAGCCAATCCAGAAGATTCAGATCGACTCTCCGAACGATGTAATTGGGGGCGTCACGAGAGAGGTCTCAACCAGAAGGGGAATTATTGAGGACATGCCTGTAGAGGATGGCGTGACAAAGGTGATTGGTACAATCCCTGTCGCTGAGACTTTCGGTTTCTCAAATGATATTCGTGCTGCAAGCCAAGGAAGGGCGATTTGGAATACGGAAAACGCGGGATTCGTTCACCTTCCTCCAAACCTATTCGAGAAGGTTACAGGTGAGATTAGGGAGAGGAAGGGACTCAACCCAGACATTCCCGGTGAAGCCCACTACCAAGACTGATCAGTTGATTCTAATCAGCTGGAAGTCTGTTAATTCCCTTAGGATATCCAATGCAGGGCTATCCTCGATATCGTCGAGGCATTGGTGGGCCAATGAGTGGTGATGCATCGCCCTTTCCTTTGCATACCCTATTGATCCACTGTCATGCAACTCCCTTACAGCGTTCGAAAGAACATCTTCTGAACACTCTCCAGACCCATACGCTTCTGTGAATGCAGGCATATCATCACCGCAACTCAATGCGTGAATTGCTATGAGTGTCTTCTTCCCCTGAACAATGTCCGAACCTGCTGGCTTCCCAAGTGTTTCAGTGTCCCCAGTGATATCAATTAAATCGTCCATCAACTGGAAGCATAGGCCGAGATTTAGCCCCCAATTTCTCATATTTTCAACAATACCTTCAGAAGCGCCCGCTAATATCGCTCCAGTTCCAGCACAGGTTTCAAACATTACACTAGTCTTCCCTTTTATCATCTCAATGTACTCATCCTCAGACACCGATTCCCTGGACTCGAATGAGATGTCTTCCTGTTGCCCACTAGCAACATTCCTTACCATTTCTCCAATGGATCTGACTAGGAAGGCAAGCTTATCTTGTTCAATATGCGGGGATTCTGCCAATATCTCAAATGCAACAGCAAGCATTGCATCACCTGCGTTAATCGCAGTGGAGTCATCATATGCGACATGAACGGCGTCTAATCCCCTTCTAATGGGATCTTGATCCATTAAATCGTCATGTACTAGGGTGAAATTGTGGATAATTTCGATAGAGGCACCGAGTGTATAGTGCCCCTCATGAGCCTTTCCTACGGCCTCTCCAACTAACCTAGGAAGGGTCGCCCTGAGTCTTTTCCCACCTCCTGTGAAAAGGTGCTTCATCGCCCCATGAAGCCTTTCTTGCCTCATCTTACTGAGACTTTCCATAATGACACTCTCGACATGCTCTCTGTGTTTGCCAATTGCTGCCATCAGATTCGCCCCAGGAACAACAGCCCGACCATCCATACTAACTTCTCCGAAATTCACGACGCCGTCCACAGTAGGGGCCTTGTCGATATTTGGATAATGATCGGCGAGGAATTCGCCCCACAATAGGCGGAACCACGGTGCGATAACCTCGCCTTGCCAAATCCCAGAACCTGAAAACATCTCATCTATCTCATGTCCGGCGATCCACCTTACCTCAGAAATCTCATTTGGGTTTGGATTCACATCAATAGAGTCTGTGGTGCCCACAATTACATGATCAACTTCTCTCTCAACCCAGTCCTCATCCCACCTGCATTCATACAGAAATGAACCTAGGTGCCTAAACTCTATTTTTGAAATGTCACTATCGGATACCCCTAATTCTTGTGATAACTTCCTTTTAGCTGCGTTAACCGCTCCCTTTGAAGGATCATCATTCTCACCAGGTATGTCCAGTGGGTGGCTGCAGCATGAATTAGCCCAGATAGAGGGGAAAGTAATCTTGTCATGGGACCTCTGCTGGACTAGCATCTTTCCATCGCCATCAAACAGAAGCACACTGAATGCACGATGCAGCTTGCCCTCTGCATAATGACAGCTCAGCTTAGAATCCGAGCCAATCCTTGAATCAGAACTATCTACAAGAATGCACATTTCAGACATCATATCTGCTTGTGAGCTGTCTTGCCCACTTAGAGCCCCTTCTTGACCCGTCATAATTACTCCGAGGAATCGGCACCATATAATCGAAATCCAGTATTATGGCAATATCCTCGTACCTATGGGCAATATATCGCCAACTACCAGATCAATCACCCTACTCGGCTCCCTGCCATCAATGAACCAAACATTTGGCACGTGTAGGGCGATTTGAGCCGCTCTTCTAGATTTCAGTTCAATTCCCCCTGTGACATCCTCAATTGCATTGTGGTATGTTTCGGTTTCTACACTAGGTGACCAAACCTCTAGTAAATTGGCACCCGCTTTACTTGGGGGTCTGTCTAGCATGCCGGGGGAATCTCCCAGGAGAAAAATAGAATGCGTAACGTTTGGAATTTCGATCGATAGTCTGGCCATCAAATCATCACCCGAGAGTATGCCAAACTCCGATGAATCATCAGTATCGACCACATCGCCGAATGTCACCATCACTACTTCCGGGGAAGAGTTGCTGAATGGTTCCAAACTTCCATTGAAGTCGGACCCAGTACCATTAGCCCATTTAGATGGGGGCAGTGAGACACACTCCACACCAATGCTATTCAGACTATTAGTAACGTGACCGTTCAACTCAGCCATGTCTTCACGTACCTGTTCGACAGCTTCTCTTTGACCCTCTGCAATTTCGGAATCAAGACCACCCGAAAGGCCCCATTTCTTAGCAGTCAGGTGCCCGAATGAACCAGCTCCATGAACTAAGACTACTCTATGTCCATGAACGATCAATTCTGCAGTCATTGCAGCCAATGAATCTATCACATCAAGCTTAACGGATTTATGACTGGATTTGTCCGTTATCAGTCCCCCGCCCATTTTGATAACTACGGTACTGAGCATTATATCCAGTGCTCCGAAGTGGACTAGTGATTTGGGTTCTCCTATGTCTCATTGCACACAGGGTTCATTTCATGAGGTCATTTCGGACGTTCATGTCCGACACTGGCGAAATGGAGAATTTTCAAAGATGGCTACAGACTCAACTATCACTGACCACTTCCATTGAAGACTCGAGAGAGAGGGAACGTAGGAGATTGCAGATCGAATCCGCTATACGTGAGGCTATCTCCTTTAGGGAGTCTCTGGAAATACTGGCCGATTTACAAGTCTCGCCCCCGTTTGTCAGCGCAGAGTCATCGGTAAGGAAAGTATCAGAACCCATCGTATCCGATACCGAGAATAATAGTTCACGCTGCCCTAAATGCGACTCTGATGTAGAGCATGAGCTAGGTTTCTGCACCATGTGCGGGGAGAAGAGCTAGTTACTCTTCTTCCCACCTAGCTCTTGCCGCCTCAAACTCCGAGTCATCATCCGGCAGGATACTCAGGAAATCCCCTGAAACTGCATCAGTTAGGTATACGGTAACTCCAGCGTGCCAGATAGTTTCTCCAGAGGCCACCATCCTAGCGGTATCGACCTCCAGAAGTGTCGGCCTCGCATGATGGACATGACCTGCCTCTGCTGCCGCTCTGATTGTAGCCGAAAGGTGAACATGTGACCTTCCGCTTGGTGAAATTCCTACTTCAATCAGGTTTTCTGCCTCATCTGGCGAGCACGGGAAGTACAGAAGGGGAGGAATATTCTCAGTCGGCAGATCCAACTCAATTTCTAGGCTATGCCCATATGTCGCCCTCATCATGTTCCCCCTGACTTCGTATCTGCCCTTAGGGTCCGTCTCAGAAATAGCTCTGAAATGATGGGGCCGCAACCAGTGAAACCTCCTCTCATTCGACTTCTTGAATTGGAAAACTATGTCCTTAACGTCTATCCAACCATTGATGTCCATCTCTAGATCGAACTTCTCTGGTGCGTGTCTAAGCACTAATGCTAGCCTTCTTGCTAACGTATCTCTTTCATTCCCCCTCATAATGAACTTGCCCTCGGAATTGCATGCAGGACATAGGTCGTCATCAGAGAAATATCCGTGTGTGTTGCACTCTCTAATCATTGTATCAGTCCATCGAGAAGCAGTTATTTCATGAACCCCTCGGTCGATATTGGAATATTCACCTACTCAACGGTTATGTCCCACCAATTGTCCGCAATATTGTGAAGGCAGTTATTGTTGACTGGGTGAGGAGCCCTTTTCATCGCGCCCACAAAGGGGCAATGTCCACATTTAGGCCCGATGAGATACTTGGCCAAGTTACGAAATCCCTCATTTCTAGAAACTCAATGTCCCTCGATTCGGTAGACGATATTCTTGTCGGGTGTGCATATCCAGAGGGTGAGCAGGGCTACAATATTGGAAGGCTATCTGTTTTCCTAGGTGGACTCCCAAACACCGTTCCTGGAGCGACATTAAACAGGCTATGCGGATCATCCATGCAGGCAATTCTTACTGCCGCGGCCCACATAGAGGTAGGTTGGGGTGAATGCTTCATTTGCTCTGGTGTGGAGTCTATGAGTAGGGTCCATAGAAGGGGCTTCAACTGGAGCCCACATCCCGAATTAGAGCAGAACTATCCCGATGCATATGTCAATATGGGAATCACCGCAGAGAACGTCGCTGAGAAATGGGCCATTACCAGGGAGGAGCAGGAGCAGTTCGCTCTGGAATCCCATTACAAGGCTAGCACAGCCTCCAAGTCCGGCTTCTTTAATGACGAGATATGTTCCATCGTTGGGACAGACTCAGTGGTAGATTCCGATGGCTGCATACGTCCCGAAACAAATATTGAATCGATGTCCAAACTCAAACCAGCATTTATTGAGCAGGGAACTGTGACTGCAGCAACCTCATCCCCACTAACGGATGGAGCCGTATCCATGCTGGTGTGCAGTGAGAGCTTTGCAAAGTCACATGGACTCGAACCGATCGCCAGAATAGTTTCTGGTGCTGTTGTTGGATGCCCCCCTGAGTTGATGGGAATAGGGCCTATAGAAGCAACAAATATTGCTTTGTCGAGGGCTAATTGGGATATCGACTCAATTGAGATTTTTGAGATTAATGAGGCATTCTCGTCACAGAGCTTAGCTGTTATTAGGGAATTGAAGATAGATCCAAACAAGGTCAATATTGATGGTGGTGCTTTGGCCTTGGGTCACCCCCTAGGTGCCTCTGGCGCAAGGATAACTGGAAAGGCGGCCTCACTCATCAAAAGAACTGGTGCACAGCGTGCCTTGGCTACGATGTGCATCGGTGGAGGGATGGGGATTGCTATTGCTCTAGAGAGTCCCTAATTAGGTTGCCAGAACAGTTTGGGCACTTGTCATGAATGCCGAGCTTAGAAGGAATAACTGCAAGAATACTGTGGCAACTGGGGCATGTAGCAAGCACTTCCCCCCCACTCAGAACAATCCCACGATCAGATCTGGGGTTCCCCGAATACCATTGAGTAAACGCCTCGCTCCTCAGAATCCTGACCCTACGGATCGAGCTAATTCCTAGGATCGCGTATAGAGCACCCTGAAACCCATGACCCATCGAGAAAATTGTTATTCCAGAGATAAGTAATGAGAAACTACTGATGGAAAGGAAAGAAACACCGAACCAGGGCCCGGACGTACTCCTCGATCTAAGGGCGAATATTGCCGCTATTCCCATCGGTACTGATAGTAATGATGCTAGTATGGAAGCAGAAACAGATACGGAAACACGATACTGGAGAAGCGATATCGAAAGGAGCAGAATCAGTACCGTCATCACCGAGATGAATACAATTAGATGTCTGAGGAGCCTGTCCATACCCTTTGCATCTGACAGACTCATGAGTCTCCACGCAGGCGACGCACTCATGAATCACTCGGCACTCCGCAGTATGTGAGCAGAGACACGGGCGTAACTATCGCGAGTCGATCCCTCAACGGCCGCCGCATACTTCTGGCGGTCACAGGGGGCATCGCTGCTGTTGAATCAGTCAAACTCGCCAGGGAGCTGCGAAGGCACGGTGCTGAAATCACCCCATTGATGTCCTCAGATGCAACTAGGGTAATTTCACCACTGGCTCTATCATGGGGCTCTGGTGCCGATGTAATCACCGCTTGGGAACCATCTATGTCCCAACTTAGTGAATTTGACGCCGTCCTTGTTGCTCCTGCAACCCGTAACACCATCGCAAAGCACCTACATGGGATCATGGACTCTCCAATTCTAATGGCGCTATCAGCATCACGTGGAAACGGCACCCCTGTTCTCTTCGTGCCATCGATGCACAAGGACCTCTTCGACGACCCTGTAACCGAGGAATTACTATCATCAATCACCGAATCAGGAGGGTTGGTACTGTACGACTCAGAGAGCGAAGGGAAGAGGAAGCAGCCAGACCCCGTATCAATTGTGGCTGAATTATGCCATATTTGCAATTCGTCTCTGCCAAAGAGGAGAAGGGTGGCGATCACCCTAGGTGCAAATAGGGCGCCCATAGACTCTGTTAGGGCTATTCAGAACGCATCATCAGGCAGAACCGGTTGGGCTATTGCCGAGCATCTACATCGAATGGGTCACGATGTTACTTGTATTGCTGGAAAGACATCCGTTCGCTCTACGTTCAACATGCCCGATGTCAGGGTGGATGGCTCACCTGGTGGAATGCTTGCATTAGCCAAGGAATTAGCGTCATCGAGTCCCGAACCCGAGGTATGGATACATGCAGCCGCGGTCCTAGACTATTATCAAGAGCCAATCGATGGAAAGAAACCCAGCGGGGAAGGGGACTGGACGCTAACCCTCAGTCAGGGACCGAAGCACATTTCAGAATTATCCGAGTTCACAGAGAGGGCATATCGAATAGGATTCAAACTAGAAGTTGATTCATCCGAGGACGATTTAATCAAGCGCTCACTAGAACAAATTTCTAGATACGGCGTAGATGCCGTTATTGCCAATAATCTCAACGACCTAAAGGATAGAAACTCTCCAAGATGTAGAATTGTCATGCCCGATGGGAATTTCTCAGTTATTCGAGACCAGATATCAATGTGCGAGGCCATCGAGTCGCTAGTTTCGCTTCATGACCCTCGATAGATGCGAATAATTCAAGCCACGGTCATTCTGGGTTAACATCATGGCAGGTCATGGCAAGGCCAAGAGGGGGATACCTCCGAAGTCCGACTTCAATTCTTGGTATCCATCTATTGTTGAGATTGCTGACTTAGTTGACAAGAGGTATCCGATAAAGGGAATGGACGTTTGGAAGCCTTACGGATTATCTGCAATGTCCTTGATTGATGGCTTAGCCCGGCATCAGATGTCTAGGACCGGTCATTCAGAATATAGGTTCCCGTTATTGGTCCCAGAGGATCTTCTAGAGAAGGAGAACAAGCTCGTCTCCCGCCTCAAAGCGGCTAGAGCTGCGGGCATAGATCCATCAGAATTGAGGATGGACGAGGAGGATTCGGGATTCAAGAAGGAGGTATACTGGGTAACTCATGGTGGGGAGAATGAGCTAGAAATACCCATGTTTCTCAGACCTACCTCAGAGACACCCATGTACTCCATGTTTTCGTTATGGGTGAGGAGCCATGCTGATCTGCCTCTGAAGACCTTCCAGATTGTTAATACATTCAGGTACGAGACCAAGCAAACTAGGTCCTTCATTAGAGTCAGGGAGATACACTTCTTTGAGGCTCATACTGTTCACGCAACAGAGGAGGACGCCACTGAGCAGATACTTGAGGATGCAGAGATGGTTCAGAACATCCTACACGACCTGTGCTTGCCTAGCATAGTTTCGAAGAGACCGGTTTGGGACACATTCCCCGGTGCGTGGTATACCGTAGCTGCAGACGTTGTAATGCCAAACGGAAGGTCGCTTCAAGTTGCAACATACCATCACTACAGGGATCAATGGGCAGGATCATTTGACCTCTCGTACGAGGATTCCGAGGGTAAGTCAAGGCTATGCCACCAAACCACATTCGGAATGTCTGAGAGGCTATTAGGTGCAGTTGTAGGTATGCATGGGGACGATCAGGGGCTGATTATGCCACCCGCAGTTGCACCCTACCAAGTAGTTCTGTTTCCAGTTGCAGCCCATGCAAATGAAAACGTGCTACCTGCCATCAAGGAATTAGCATCCTCGTTGAGTGATTGCGGCTTCAGAGTTAAATTGGATCTTCGTGACGTTAGACCCGGTGTCAAGCACTACGACTGGGAAATCAAGGGGGCCCCGATAAGGCTGGAGCTAGGGCCTAGAGACCTCGCCTCCGGAAACTGTGTACTGTCTCTAAGGACTGGTGGAAAGAATGAGGTTTCCCTCGAAGGAATCGCTGATACAATTTCGAGCACGCTGGACTCTATATCTGAGGAATTGCGCTCCAGATCTTCGGTACACATCGAATCTCTAATCCGGCCGTTTCCTGGAATTGTCATGCAGGATGGCAAATGGGAACTTGCTGGAGATATTGAAGACGGAATAATCTACGAGATCGCATTCGATGGGAATGACTCCGATGCCGAGGTTCTTGAGAAGCTAACCGGACTTGCAATTCTCGGTGACTGTGATAACCAGTTCTCCGAGCCAAGGCCTTGCGTAGTAACAGGTAGAATGACATCAAGAAGGCAGCACCTAGCTAGGATGTATTGATTATCTCTTTCTCAAAAAAAGAAGTATTGTTGTCAGGCCAAAGAGCATCATTAGTGCTCCATCGATAATTCCACCAGAACCCGCCGAATCCCACGAATCAATGTCGCTATATTCGGGCATTTCGGACCACAATAGCCTCGTATTATCCTCACATTTGGGATTCAATTGAACTATATCCGCCAACGCTTGTACCGAGTCCCCTACGGTTCCATTGCTGTACGCCACTGGAACACCCTCATGATGTAATACTGAGAGGTAGGTATAGGGGGGTTTTGAGACGAGCCAGTTCTCCGTTTGTATCCTCACAGTCTCTCCAGCTGTCCAACTGGAACCACCCTCATCAATGACCTCATTTGATCCATCCTCTGAAATGACCCATGTGATACTGTAGTTTGATGAGATATTCATGCCTGTTACCGTCCATGATATGTAGAGGCTCTCCCCAATCTCAGTAGCCGATGAAGTATATGTCAGAACTTTGGGTCCTACCTCATCTTCGCATAATGGGACGTACGCACCAATCCCTATTGCTACGTTCGATGCAACAATACACAGGCAGATTACACTTACTGTAATCAACAACCTCGACCTCCGGGGCTTCCTTAGATCGTCCACCTCTTCTCCTTCATCTA
>Ga0206683_10000238_pt1 | contig 41360 bp, 36 predicted proteins | sample M280m12015metaG_FD_155483 | JGI IMG/M metagenome (GOLD analysis project Ga0206683, IMG submission 155483) | Ammonia-oxidizing marine archaeal communities from Monterey Bay, California, United States - M2 80m 12015 | ecosystem: Environmental > Aquatic > Marine > Intertidal zone | place: USA...
CTTCGTTACTCACGATCAAGATGAAGCTTTTGTTCTAGGAAATCGAGTGGCTGTAATGCGAGAAGGTCGACTAATACAAATAGATCCTCCACATGACTTATACCGTCAACCTGTGGATAGCTGGGTTGCAGGTTTTGTAGGCGACGCAAATATTTTTCCCTTTAATGAATCTGTAAACAGTGTGTGCTCTACACCTATTGGAGAAATACCTGTTCTTAAAGTTACTGATAATCCCTCTGGAGTTCTTATTAGACCAGAAGAGCTAAAAATCTCTGAAGGTAATGATGGCATTGTTGAAATAGTCGAATACTACGGACACGATGCAATGGTTCTAATTCGACTTAAGGATGGAACTTTAATCAAAGCTAGAACTCCGGCAGGCTCTAATTGCCAAAGAGGGGATCAAGTTAGCGTTTCATACGTGGGAATGGGTGCAGCACTTCTTTAGGTTGGAAAAACCTGCAGCAATTGTTAGGTTTGCCTAACATTAAATATTAGGTGAACCTAATAATCTGTTTTGGAGGAGAAATTGAAAATCAAAAAAGTATTCACTGCTGTTTTGGCAATTGCGGTACTGGCCACACCTGCATGCGGGAGTGAGGAAGATTCTAAAACCCTTACTGTCTATTCTGGACGTAGTGAAAAACTCGTTGGCCCAATTTTTTCAGATTTTGAAGCCACTACTGGAATAAATCTAGAAATTAAATACGGGTCTTCAAATGACTTGGCTTTAGCTATTTCAACTGAAGGAAACAAAACCCAAGCTGACGTATTTCTTTCTAGAAGTCCTGGACCCACCGGATATCTGGCAGATCTAGACATGTTGACAAACCTTGACAAAACCGTCTTAGAACGTGTGCCTGTTGATCGTCGCTCGCCTGATAACGATTGGGTTGGTTTTGCAGGAAGAGCGAGAGTTCTTGTTTATAACACTGATGAAATTGCGACTGTTGACTTACCACAATCGGTCTTCGATCTAACCGATCCACTCTATAAAGGATTAGTGGCAGTACCCGGTTCAAATTCATCATTCCAAGATTGGTTTACTGTTTTTCGTCTTAGAAATGGTGATGATGTAGCTGTCAAATGGCTAAACGACATGGTTGCAAATGGGGCGCGTTTTTATCCTAAGAATAGAGCAATCGTTGAGGCAGTTAGCCGCAATGAAGTCACATTCGGGCTGGTTAACCACTATTACAACTACCAAGAGGTGGCAGCTAATGGTGATACACAACGCTCAGCTAACCATGCTTTTGCACCGGGTGATGATGGGGGACTTATGATTATGGCTACAGCGGCCATCCTCGATAGAAGCAAAAACTATGATTCTGCCAATAAATTGATTGCTCACTTATTATCTAATGGACAACAACGATACCTGACCGACTCTGTATACGAATATCCACTTGCTATCGGCGTGGAACCCAGCTCAGTTCTCCCACCCACCCCTATTGATACGGTTGGTGCTGTCGATATAAACGATATGGCTGCGGAGTTTCGTCGCACTATAGAAATAATCGAAGCCAGTGGAATTCTAGATCAATAGGAACAAATGACTATTACAGCCGCGCCACGTCCGGAGAAAACCTCCCCTGCGATGAATGGCATGGCTGTAATAGTCGCTGTCTGCTTTGCCTTACCCGGCTTTTATGTAATTTGGCGATTTCTAAATAGTAGCAGCCGATCTATAGATCTTATTTTCGAACAAAGAGCTATAGAACCTCTATGGAGAACTGTGCAGCTTGCAGTTCTTGTATCAATTTCTTCGGCGATACTAGGAACCTTTCTTGCATGGGTATGCATCAAAACTGATATCCCGTGGAGTCGGTTCTGGAAAATCGTAGTACCTCTTCCTCTAGTATTTCCAAGTTTCGTGGGAGCGGCAGCACTATTATCGGGATTGACTCCTGGTGGAATATTGCATGATCTCTTATCTTTTTTCGGAATCGAACTTTCTCTTCGGCTTCAAGGGTTGACAGGTTCTTGGTTTGTGTTAACGCTTTTTACCTACCCTTACGTTTACCTTCCCGTCGCCGGACGCATAATGAAGCTACCAACTTCTTTAGAAGAGAGTGCCCGAGTCCTAGGCAGTAAACCTGGTAAAGCTTTTTCTCGCATTATTACTCCGCAATTAATGCCTTCAATACTTGCTGGCTCTCTGCTCGTGTTTCTATACACCCTAAGCGACTTCGGAGCGGTGCATCTCATGAGATATGAAACCCTTACGCAAACAATTTTTCGTACCAGGCTTTTCGATCAAGAAAGATCCTTCGCCATGGCATTGATCTTGCTGGTACTTGCTTTCGTTGTAATAACAGCAGAGAGAAAAATTTCGAGAAAAGCCACAGTATTTCCAAGTGCTGTTGACCGTCCCCCTATGATTATCTCGCTTGGAAAATGGCGCTGGCTAGCAGTTGCAGTTTGTTTCTTAGTGGTCGGTCTCGCTCTGATTTCTCCTCTCGTTTCTATGGCTGATTGGGGTTTAATAAGTCAAATAAGTGGACGATCTACTAAAGAGTTGCAACTTAATTTGGGTTCAATAATTAACCCTGTCTGGTCTACACTATGGATCAGTGTTATCACTGCTCTGATCGCCGTTGCAGTCTTGCTTCCAGTTGCATATCTTCAGACTCGATATAAGTCTCCCATAGGCGATGCCACTAACGCCTTAATCGTCACCGGTTTTGCAATCCCCGGATTAGTAATAGCACTTTCGCTGATCTTCTGGACGTTGCATGCTTCACCATTTGATTTCCTCATTGGATCATTGCCATTACTGATTTTTGCTTACATTGTCCACTTCGGTGCACAGGCTCTGAGAACTTCTCAAATTGCAGTTAGTTCAGTTCCTCCTCCCCTAGAAGACGCTGCCCGTCTTTTAGGAGCTAAGAAGCTTCGCAAACTAACCACTGTAGATATTCCAATTATGGCTCCGGGACTTGCGGCTGGAGCCGGACTGGTAATGCTTTCTACGATGAAAGAACTGCCGGCCACTCTTTTAGCATCGCCAATAGGGTTTCGGACTCTTGCAGTGGAAATTTGGGACACATATGAAGCCTCATATCTGGCTGAAACTGCCATTTTGTCACTAATTCTGGTGACACTAAGTGGTATTCTAAGCTGGGGATTAATTGTTCGCCGAAACAGCATTTCTACCTGACTCTAAAGTGAGGTAACTAAAATACGTTCCGAAGCGAACAGATCAATTTCTAAATTCTTTCCATTGATTTCTACTTTTCTAATCCCCGCAGGTGTTATGCCTTTTATCTGAGCTTCACTTCCCGGCTTTAATTCTGCTTTTTCGAAATATTCCAATAGGCCATCTGCGAATTCAAGTTCTTCTGTAATCCTCTCGACAACAAAGGATTCTCCATCAGCTAAATTGCTCAAAACGACCGCATCTTCTGGAGCTCTATAATTAGACCCTGGGATTGGATTACCATGAGGACATGTGGTTGGGTCATCAAGAATATTTCTCATCGCTTCCTCTACAGAACCTGAAATAATATGTTCCCATTTGCCAGCTTCATGGTGTGCTTCGGTCCAAGACAGACCTAAAACGTCAGTCAAAAAACATTCCGCTAGCCTATGGCGACGGACTACCTGTGTTGCCAAGTCTGTACCTTTCGAAGTCAACTCGATCTGTCCTTCAGCCAATTTAACTAATCCAACGTCAACCATACGATGAATCATTTCCGAAACTGAAGGGGGTGCAACTTCTAGACGTTCCGCAATTCGTGCTTGTTTTACTTGAACCCCGTCCTCCGCTAATTCAAATATAGTTTCACAATATTCCTCAAAAGCAGGATGGTGTTCAGGCGGCTGGAATGTCACAACTCTAGACTATATGCCAGTTTCTCTTTAGTCGAAAACTGCACCGGTTAGTTGTTCACTTAATTCCCAAAGTTTTTCAGCAGCCTTATCATCCAGAATATGACTGGCCATACTGCACGATCCTGGTGAACTATCTTCAGATGCAAGAGGAACACCTAATTGACAATCTGCCAGATAATGCCCTCCTTGCTCTTCGAGCGTGTTCTCCACACAAGCCCAAACTGTTGTGGCAGCTCCTGCTTCAACCGTTTTGGGATCCATCATGCTTCCACTGTCATTTGATTCGTCATCTGTTTTGATCTGTGATTTACGTCTTTCAATCAAACTCGTCATGTCATCTTCAGTCATATATCTTGATAACTCCGTGAAGATCATTCCCGGATGGACTGAAAAAGCATGTACCCCTTTCTCCCCATACCGACGGTCAAACTCACGGGCGAAAAGGGCATTAGCAGATTTTGACTGCCCATAACTATTCCATCCGTCATAGTCGCGTCGTTCGAACATCGGATCATCTAAATCTACGCCGCAAATGAGATGAGCTCCAGAAGACAGACACACAACTCTTGACACCTCTGCTTTCTCTAATGCCGGCATCAATAATCCGGTGAACAGATGATGTGCTAAATGATTAACACCAAACTGTTGTTCAAAACCATCCGATGTGTGTCCAAATGGCGTACACATAATTCCGGCGTTGTTTACCAAAAGATCAAGACTTTCATGTTTTTTAAGGAATTCTTCAGCGGAATTACTTACGTCTTTCAAGGACGCCAAATTTAATTCATGTAAATCGAGTTGGGCTTCAGGATGAACGGAAAGAATTCTTTCCTTAGCTTCGTTATTTTTTTCACTATTTCGCGCCGCCATAATCACAGATGCTCCTGCTGCCGCTAAAGCACGCGCTGTTTCTTCACCTAATCCCCCTGAAGCACCTGTAACGAGAACCTTTTTGTCAGTCAAGTCGATGCCCTCTATAATTTCATTTGTTGTCGTGTCTTTATTCCATTTGCCCAAAACTTCCTCCTTCAATAATCAATAATCTAGATCCAAGAAGGTCGTTTCTAATGATTGGGCTAAAGCAAACACTGCATAGCAGTATTTTTTAGGCAAACTTAAATACGACACTTACGGGGAGAATAAATGAAAACACCGATAACTGAAATGTTTGGAATTGAATTTCCTATTCTCGCTTTTAGTCACTGTAGGGATGTGGTAGCTGCAGTGTCTAAAGCTGGTGGTCTTGGAGTGCTGGGAGCTGTAGGACACAGTGACGAAGCGCTCGAAATCGACTTGAAATGGATCGAAGACGAAGTTGGCGACCGTCCATATGGAGTTGACCTGATAGTTCCAGCTCGCTACGCCGGTGACGGTGAAGGTGGCCTAAAAATTAAAGATATTGTTGCCATGATTCCTGATGCACACACAAAATTTTTAGAAGAACTACTTGAACGTTATGAGGTGCCGGAAGAGACTCCTGCAGAATCAGATTCATCTAGTAGTTGGTCAGGAAGTTCCACTGACGCTCCCTTTTCTGCAAATCGTGCAGCTCGTCAAATAGAAATAGCGCTAGCCCATCGACCATCTTTGATGGCTAATGCCTTAGGCCCTCCGCCGAAAGAAATGATCGACCAATGCCATGCAGTAGGAGTGAAAGTAGCTGCACTAGCTGGAGCACGCACTCATGCTGAAAGGCATGTTAACGCAGGGGTCGACATGATAATCGCTCAAGGTTACGAAGCTGGTGGTCATACAGGTGAAATCGGGTCTATGGTTTTGATCCCAGAAATTGTTGATGCTGCAGGTTCTGTGCCTGTTGTCGGCGCAGGAGGCATTGGAAGAGGTCGTCAAATGGCAGCTTCAATGGCTCTAGGGGCCGCAGGAGTTTGGTGCGGTTCAGTTTGGTTAACCACGGAGGAAGCTGAAACTCATCCCGTGGTAAAAGAAAAGATGTTAGCTGCTGGCTCCGGCGATACTCTCAGGTCTCGCTCCTTAACTGGTAAACCCGCTCGAATGCTAAAAAGTGCATGGACTGATGAGTGGGCTAAAGATGACACACCCGACCCTCTCGGTATGCCTTTACAACCCATTTTGACTGATGGTTCACAAGCTAGAATTAACAGATCAGCTCATCATGCTGGTTCGGGATCAGAGAAACTTGCAACTTATTTCGTAGGTCAGATTGTCGGGTCTATGAATCGTTCCCGTCCAGCAGGTCAAGTAGTAATGGATATGGTCGAGGAATTTATAGAATCTTGCGAGTCTCTAGCTAAACAACTAGAAATCTAAATCAAAATTAGACTTCTATTCTTTCAAGATCGGATGGAAGAATAATTTCCCCGTCAAAGTGTTCAGAAGCCATTTGTATCCATTGGTCAATATCTTCTTGCGTTGAAGGGGCAGGCGCACAATGGTTTAAAACTAGGGTTTTGACTCCTGCTTTCGTAGCCGTCCGGGCAGCATCTTCAACTGTCGAGTGGTAATCAAGGACGTCCAAAAGGCGTTTTATTGGAAGTTGTTTGATCAGATCATCCCGTATGACGGTCTGTACGTACACATCTGCACCTAAACAAAGTTCATCTAAGCCATCACATGGAACTGTGTCTCCTGCTAAAACAATCGAATTGCCTTCTGCTTCAATTCTGTATCCAACCGTCGGATGGACCGGCTTGTGATCAGTAAGAGCTGTGGTGATTCGTACCTGTCCATCATCTAAAATAACCCCTGCAGTAGTCTCGGTTACCTCAAGCTGTGGGGGCGACTCCAAATCTGAATGATGCTCTATTCGATATCTAATATCGGGCTCAAGCATCTTGAGGGTGTTTTCAATGAAATTCTCCGTGCCTTCTGGACCAACTATCGGCAGAGATGGAGCTGGAAATCCGAAAATCCACCTAGTCGTAATGAAATCATTTACATCTGTTACATGGTCACTATGCAAATGAGTGAGAAGAAGCCTCTCAATCGTTATAGGTTGGGCTCCAATAGCTGCCAAACGCATTAGACAACCTCTTCCGCAGTCAATAAGAAAACTGCGATCTGCTACTTTGACCAACTGCGAGGGACCAGAACGATTCGGGTCTGGGATTGGACTCCCAGTACCAGTCATTATTAGTTCCATATTTTTAACTTAAGTTATTGAAACTAATCAGTCCGCCACCGTCAAGAACTAACGTTTGGCCTGTCATCCATCCAGATGATTCGCTTACAAGATACAGAGCAGCTGATGCTATGTCCTGAGTCTCACCTAGCCGCTTAAGTGGATAACTTTGAGCTACGATATCGCCCTGACCGCCTTCCCAAAGTGCTCGTGCAAAGTCTGTTTTAATCAAACCTGGTGCAATTGCGTTTACTCTGACCCCAGGTGCTAGCTCTGCTGCTAATTGCATCGTTAAATGAATCAAAGCAGCCTTAGTGATGTCATAGGGTCCAAGTATTGGGTTAGTTGAAAGTCCACCCACCGACGAGATGTTTACAATACTTCCACCGTTTTCCTTCATCCATAGATGCCAACACTTTTGACTCCAAAGCAAAGGTCCTGTGAGGTTTACTTCGATTGTTTTGTCCCATCTAGGCACATCGACATCTATTGTCGGTCCAGCATATGGGTTTGTCGCTGCATTGTTAATGAGAATATCCACGCCTCCGAATGTAGAAAGTGTGGATTGGACCGCACGTTCAATATCTTCAATCCGACCAGCATTCCCAGCCTCAAATGCTAAATCACCGCCGGTTTCTTCCGTGATTTCTTTTACAGCTTCCTCGCATACCTCTGCCTTACGGCTGGTAATCATTACTTTTGCTCCTGCAGAAGAAAGTTCAGCTGCTATTGCCTTGCCGATACCTCGAGAACCACCAGTGACTATCGCTACTTTTCCGTTTAAATCTGTATCCATACTCTCGACTTTAACCACTAAAAAGTTCTAATAAGCCCATCGGGTAAAAGGTGTGAAAACTCTGTAAATATTAGATGATGCAAGATAAAAAAGATATTGAGTTAATTCTTGAGCCTTCTGACGAGTACAACCATGAACCAGATGAAGTTTCAAATTATAACGAATCAATGTATTTCAATTTGATCGACCATTCACAAAAAATCGGTGGCTGGTTTAGATTGGGGAACCGTGTTAACGAAAATTATGCGGAAATGACATGTTGCATCTATATGCCCGATGGACGTGTTGGTTTCATGTATAAAAAACCAGAAATCACAACAAACGATGTTTTCAATGCTGGCGGCATGCGTTTCGAAGTAGTTGAACCTTTTAAAGAATTAAAACTTTCTTATGAAGGGAAAGTGTGTCTCTTGAATAAACCGAAAGACATGGCTGAACCTAAAAAAGCTTTTACTGAAAACCCGATGATCAACACGAAGGTTGAACTTACTTTTAAGGGTATTTCGCCAATGTTTGGAGGGCGTCCTGTAGAAAAAGCAACAGGTAAAGAACCATCTCAAAAAATGAATGAATCTTTTTCAAAAGCCCATTATGAGCAACACATCTCCGGAACAGGAACGATAGAAGTAGGAGATGAATATTTTCAAGTAGAGGGCTTGGGTTTACGCGATAAGTCTTGGGGCGCCCGTTACTGGCAAGCCATTTCCTGGTATCGCTGGTTGCCGATGGCTTTCAACGATGACTTCGCAATGATGATCTCTCTAATCAGCAAAGATGGCATTTCCGCTACGGGTGGAGGAATGGTTCTACACGAAAATACATATCATTTGATTCAAAGCGTAGAAATAGATTCTGTTTGGGACGATGATTGGTATCAAAAATCTTTAAAAGCTCGGGTGTCAACAGCTGAAAGAACCTATGAAGTTAGCGGCGAAATCGAATCTCTAATACCACTTCGAAATCAAAGAACCACTCCCGATGGAGAGCAACTACTTACACGCATAACCGAAGGACTTACCCGTTTCGAATGTGATGACCTAACAGGATGGGGAATATCTGAATATCTAGATCAAGTCATTGATGGAATGCCTATAGGTGCAAGGTAAACCTTTGAACATGAAACAACCCAATAGCGAGGACATTGTTCGCTGCAACTGGGTGGGACAACACGAAGATTACAAGGCATACCATGACGACGAATGGGGTCGTCCTGTAACTGATAATAGTGCTCTATTTGAAAGAATTTGTCTTGAGGGATTTCAAGCAGGTCTCTCATGGCTGACAATCTTGCGAAAAAGAGAATCATTCCGATCTGCTTTTGAGACTTTTGAACCTTCAAGAGTTGCTGAATTTAATCTAAAGAAAATAGAAACTCTTATGAACGATTCTCGAATTGTTCGTAATAGGGCAAAAATTTTATCCACTATAAACAATGCTCAATGTGCATTGGAAATGATTAAAGAGCATGGTTCACTTGCAAGTTTTCTTTGGTCTTTCGAACCTTCTTCAAAAAAGCATAAAAGTAGTAACACAATTCCTTCCCTAACTGACGATTCGAAGAAACTAAGTTCGGAGTTGAAAAAAAAGGGCTGGAGTTTTGTTGGCCCGACAACTACTTATGCACTCATGCAAGCCGTGGGACTTGTAAACGACCACGTAACAGGTTGTTGGGTTTTTGAAAATGTAGAAAAAGATAGACAAAAACTTTCTCGTCCAGTTTGAAACTGACCTTATGATTGTCTGTTCACTACAAAATTCGCAATTTCTTCCAATTCGCAAAATGTTTCTTTTCTGATATCTGCGATATTAAGAAATTCGATTGCTCGTTTAAGATGCTTATCTGCTTCCTCAAGAGTAGCTTTACGTCCCCCTGCATTTTCTATTAAAGAAGATGCATGTGAGACTTCTTCGTCGTTTAGATCTCCAGCAATGTTGAAAATATCTAAAAGCTTTTCTGACTCTGGGCTATTCGCAGAGAGAACAATAGAAACAGGCATGGATTTTTTTCTTTCTCTGAGATCATTGCCAGCTGGTTTACCTGTGACTTTTGGATCTCCCCAAATACCGAGCACGTCATCCACAGCTTGGTAAGCAAGTCCTAATTCATATCCGAAAACTTCGAGAGAGCTGCAAGTATCTTTATTTGCCCCACTTAAAACTGCTCCCACGGAAGATGCATAACCCAATAAAGCTCCAGTTTTAGCTGCTTCCATTTTTAAACATTCTTCGAAACTAACAGTTGGTAAATCATCAAAAGTCATATCTGAGGCTTGTCCGGAAATCATCGTTGTTGTTGCATCTACTAGTCGTCTGGCCGCCTGTACACGTTCTGGAGTGTCTTTTTCTAGTAGAACTTGAAAGGCAAGAGTATGTAAAGCGTCACCTGCTATCAAAGCATCCTCAATAGTAAATGCAGTCCAAGCACTCGGTCTGTGTCTACGTTCTTTATCTCCATCAATAATGTCGTCATGAATTAATGAAAAATTATGGATCATCTCTACAGCAACCGCCCCTGGGATAGCCGATTCGGGATCTCCACCCACTGCCTCAGAAGACAAAACCGCAAGCGCAGGACGCAGTCGCTTGCCTGTATCTTTGGGGACTGCAACTCCTTTAATTGTTTTCCATCCAAAGTGATATTCAATTACAGGTAATAAATCATCCGAAAGTTTTTTCACCGAATTAACTAACTCAGGTTCGATGAACTGCATTATCCTGTTCAGAGCTAGTGGGCTTTCCATAACTTATTTAATTCGATCGTTAATGAAGGGAAAAGTTGCTCGTACTTCCGAAACTCTTTCTGGTTCGATTTCTGCTATCAATATTTCCTCACCCCCTGAAGAAGCTTCTTGTAGCACTTCTCCTAGAGGGTCAATAATTGCTGAGTCGCCCTGATAGGACAAACCATCTCCTTCTCCGACTCTATTAACACCCACTACATATGCTTGATTTTCTATAGCACGAGAACGAAGTAATGCCTTCCAGTGGCCGCTTCTATTCGCAGGCCAATTCGCAACTACTAAATACAAGTCGGTATTTGGAGCTAAATCCCAAAAAGCATCTGCGAATCTCAAGTCATAACATATAAATAAGCTCGTCCGCACCCCTAGCAGGTCTAGCGTCACAAATTTATTGCCAGCTCGATAGTTTTCATGTTCGCCAGCGAAAGTAAATGGGAAAACTTTGTCATAGTTGTATGACTCACCCAAAGGGCCTTTAACTAGCAGCCGATTCACAGGAAGTTCATCTTCTCGATCCTTTGTTGGAACAGAGGCAGCCATCCACAAATTGTTAATCTTTGCTTGCTCACCAAGAAAAGTTTCACTTTCCCCTTCAGATTTTTCTGCGATTTTTTCAGATGCCATTGAAAATCCGGTTGAGTACATTTCAGAAAGAACTACCAGATCTGCTCCATCTTGTGCCGCTTGAGCAACCATAGGCGTTAAATGCTCATGATTCACAGAAGGACTCTCCCAAACCACATCATGTTGTATGGCAGCTATCTTCATTTTTTTGCAGTCTTTAAAGAGAGGAGTTTCTCAACCGCATGATCCAAGACCTCTGGTTTCTTACAATAGGCAAATCTAACAAGTGGTTTTCCTATGCTCTTATTGTCATAGAAAACCTCATTAGGTACCGCAACGACCCCACAACGATTAGGCAAATCCCAGCAGAATTCAATGCCGTCTTCATCTCCTAAAGGTCTTATATCAACAGTTGCGTAATATGTTCCCGATGGTTTAAAAACTTCAAATCCGGCTTTTTCTAAACCTTTACAGAGGATGTTCCGCTTGTTTGCCATATCAAGTGCAAGATTCTTGTAATAACTTTCGTCTAACTTCAAAGCTTCTGCAATTGCATGTTGGAAAGGCGCTCCATTCACATAGGTCAAAGATTGTTTTACAATTCGGACTGCTGATAAAAGCTCGGAAGGACCGTGGGCCCAACCAATCTTCCAGCCGGTAAAGCCGAAAGTTTTCGCTGCCGAAGAAATCGTAAGAGTTCGTTCCTTCATGTCCGGAAGAGTCGAAATAGGTATATGAGATTGTCCGTCAAAAACCAAATGTTCATAAACTTCGTCAGTTATTACTAGAAGATCTTTATCAACAGCCAGTTTTGCTATTTGAGAAAGCTCTTGGTGATTGAATACTTTTCCTGTTGGGTTATGAGGAGAATTAAGAAGAATCAATCTTGTGTTCGAGTTAACTTTCGACACAAGATCCTCGTAGTCGAATGAATAGTTAGGGGTTTTAAGAGTTACAACACGGCGTTTACCACCAGCCATTGCTATGCCCGCAGCATAAACATCAAAATAGGGCTCAAAAGTAATTACTTCTTGGCCTGGTTCCACCAAGGCTATTAGAGACGCCGCTAAAGCTTCCGAAGCTCCAGCGGTAATCAAAACTTCAGTATCCGGATCGACCTCTATCCCATAGAAACGCTTTTGATGATCTGAAACAGCAACGCGTAAAGATTCAATTCCCAATCCGGGCGGATATTGATTATGTCCATCTTTAATTGCTTTAATTGCAGCTTCTGCCACTTGATTAGGTCCATCAGTGTCGGGAAACCCTTGGCCTAGATTTATCGAATTAGTTCGAACCGCTAAAGCAGACATTTCCGCGAAAATAGTTGTTCCGAAGTCTTGCAACCTTTCCGCTAAGTATGGGTTTTTTACCGTCATCACTTAATAAACCGGTTCAAACTCTTACTCGTGATTTATCATAAATAGCAGACCAAATCCGCTGCGGCGTTAAAGGCATATCTAAATGATCAATCCCAAAATGCGAGATTGCATCTAGCACAGCATTTTGCGTGGCCGCGGTTGAACCAATAGTTCCAGACTCTCCTATACCTTTCGCTCCTATGGAATTTAGTGGAGTGGGAGTTTCCATGGTTATGCGATCGAAACTAGGCACCTCCATAGCCGATATGGCCGTGTAATCCATCAGATTCGTTGTTTGAGGATTTCCATCATCATCGTATGAAATTTCCTCTAAAAGAGCTTGGGCTACTCCTTGCGCTAATCCACCGTGAACTTGACCAGTTGCTAATAAGGGATTGACTATTTTCCCAGCATCATCAACTGCGACGATCCTTTTAATTCTTGCCTCTCCGGTTTCAATATCTACTTCTGCAATAACGATGTGAGCACCAAATGGAAATGTTGCACCTTCCTGTAAAAAATCAGACTTCCCTATTAATTGCTTTTGATTTACTGCAGGATTGGAAGCTAACTCAACCCATGAAACTGATACTGCAGGTGTTCCTACTACATGAAAAGTGCCAGACTCTTTGTTCAGAACGACGTCGTCCTCTGATGCCTCTAAAAGATCGGCTACGACCTTACGAGCCGCTTCAACCAGCTTTTCAGATGCATCTGCCATAGAAGATCCTGACACCTGAACTGATCTTGAACCTCCAGTCATCGCTCCAGATGGAACCACATCAGTATCGCCATAAATTATCTCTACCTTTTCCATCGATACACCAAGACGATCGGCAACCAGCATTGCCCAAGTAGTTACATGTCCTGTTCCAATCGGTGTACTACCCGTAGTCGCTTGAAATGTTCCATCATCTTTAAGTTCTACTAAACCAAATTCGCTACCACCACCGCCAGCAGTGACTTCCACGTAAGTAGAAATACCAATTCCTAATTGCAATCTTTCATTTGCTTCACGTCTGCGAGTCTGCTCGTTTCTAAGCGCTTCGTAATCAATAGCGTTAAGAGCTTCGTTTAAAGCTTTTTCATAATCACCTGAATCATAAATGGTTCCAGTTGAATTTTTAAATGGGAATTCATCAGGACTGGGGAAATTTAACCTACGTACTTCGGCTGAATCCATTTCTATTTTTCTTGCAAATAGATCAACAGTTCTCTCAATTACTGAAGTAGCTTCTGGTCGTCCCGCTCCTCGGTATGCACAAACTGGAGCTGTTGTTGTAGCGACAGAACGTGAGGAAAATTCGACATTAGGAATTCTGTATACGCCACTTGCCATCATTAAAGTGGATCCAGGAAGAGCAGCTCCCCACTTCGGATAAGCACCACTGTCTTGAATTACTTCGAGACTGTAATGAGTAATTTCACCATTAAGGTTTCCACCCATTTTAACTTTTTGTTTTTGCGCTCTACCATGAGCAAAACCAGTTAAATTTTCTGTTCTACTTTCCATCCAACGGACAGGCTTCTCAAGCATTCGAGATAAATGAGCAACAACTATTTCTTCTTCTGAGGCAAGTCCTTTAGCTCCAAAACCACCTCCTATGTCAGTAATAATCACCCTGACATCTTCTGTTTTCATTTCAAGCGCTTGAGCGACAGAGTCACGATAATCGTGTGCCCCTTGATTACTGGCCCAGCATGTAAGTCGACCATTTTCAAAAGATGCAAGTGTGACTCTCGGTTCGATAGAAACAGCTGCGACTTTAGAGTTGATCACCTCGGTTTCGACGACAACTTCACAATCAGAGAAATCTATTTGTTTTCTTTTTGGAATTTCAGTAACAATATTGTTGTCTAAGTTTGGGAAAAGTAAAACTTTGCCTGCGATTGCTTCTTCAAGGTCAACCAGTGGAGATAACGGTTCTATATCGACCCAAATGTTCTCAGCAGCATCTGCTGCTAAGTACTCATTTTCTGCCAAAACTACAGCCACTGGTTCTCCAACGAAACGAACTCTTTCACGGGCAAGATAAGGTCGTGTCATCTCAGGCGCATAAGCGTTTAATATGACAGCCCTATCCGCTAAATCCAGATTTTCAGCAGTATAAATAGCAATAACTCCCGGCATCTTCATAGCTTCACTTGTTTCCACTGAAATTATTTCACCATGTGAAACATTTGACCTTACAAAATGAGCATGCAAAGCGCCTTCCATCGGAACATTTGCTACATATCCGCCTTTCCCCTGTAAAAGATTTAAATCTTCACGACGTGGAACAGCATTCCCTAGTAAAGACGTTCCCCCCGCACCAGGTTCTATCAACCCTTCGTTACTCATTCAGCTGATACCTTTCGAGAAGCTTTCTAGCAATAACCATTTTTTGGATCTCACTTGTCCCTTCTCCAATAATCATTAATGGTGTGTCTCGTAAATAACGCTCAACTGGAAACTCGGTTGTGTAACCGTTACCTCCGTGAATTCTCATGGAGGACATAGCTATCTCAAAAGCAGCTTCAGAGGCAAAAAACTTTGCCATCCCTGCTTCCATATCAACTCTCTCTCCAGCGTCTGCACGCCGCGCTGCATCAAATGTCATCAAGCGGGATGCTTGAAGTTTTGTTGCCATTTCAGCCAACATGAATTGAACAGCTTGATGTTCGAAAATTGGCCGACCAAAAGTTTCACGTTCTTGAGCGTATTTCATTGCTGAATCAAAAGCCGCTTGTGCTACCCCGACAGCCCTTGCAGCTATATTTATTCGTCCCAACTCCAAAGCAGAGAGTGCATACCTCCTACCGTTGCCTATTCCGTCATCGCCGCCTAATACATTCGCAGAAGGAATCCGATGATCCACGTAAGACATCTCAACTGTTTCTAATCCTCGATAACCAAGCTTGTCTATTTTTTTTGAAACTTTGATTCCTTCAAAATTTTCTCCAGGTTCTTTTTCAACCAAAAAACAAGTAATTCGATCATCTGGAGTTCGCGCTAAGAGCATTACTAAAGATGCTCGCGTACCATTCGTAACCCACATTTTTGTGCCATTAATAACCCACTCGTCTCCATCTTTTTCAGCTTTGCAACGGAGTGCTCCCGTGTCACTACCTGCGTCAGGTTCTGAAAGAGAAAACGCCGCTCGAAAAGAACCGTCACACATTCGAGGTAAAAACTTTTCCTTTTGGTCTTCCGTTCCATATCTATTAATCATGGTCACACCTATTTTGTGTGTATTCAAGATTCCAGCAAGTGACATGAAACCACGTGATAATTCTTCAACTATTCGAGCGTAAGTTGTGATATCTATTCCAAGCCCACCATATTTTTCATCGATTGTTGAGCCGAAAAGCCCAAAATGGCACATCTGTTCAAACATTTCTTGAGGGAATTCATCATTAAGTTCGAATTGCGCGACATTTGGAATTACGTCGCGATCAACCCAATCTTTTATTGCTGCAACAAGTTCATCAGCTAGTGCTTGATCTGTAGCCATCTTTTCTCACTCTTCTACACTTAAAGGGTTCTACCACTAAAATTACGTTTTTTCTTATTCTGATCGTATCGTCAGGTAACTTTTCTGGCAGTTCTATTTGTCTTATGATTACATCTAATAGGAAATAACCCAAAAACAACGATACTGTCGAAGTTAGTTCTACTTAACAGGAGTTTAAGTGACAAAAATCCCTCGAATAATTTCAGTTGATGACCATGTGGTTGAACCTCCAGATCTTTGGACTAGTCGATTGCCCTCAAAGTATGCAGATAGATGCCCGCGTGTTGAACGTGATTCTGCAGTGTTCAACTTTGAGGGTGGTGTTTTTTCCTACGAAAAAGGGGTTAAAAATGGCTCCGCCTGCGACTGGTGGTTATATGACGATTTGATCTATCCATTTCCTAAACTTTCCGCTGCAGCAGGTTTTGAAAATCTTGATGTTGAACCAGTTACTTTTGACGAAATTAGACCTGGCAGCTGGAAGCAAGCCGAAAGACTCGCTGACATGGATACAAATCACGTTGATGTCTCAATATGTTTTCCGAATGTCCTTCCAAGATTTTGCGGTCAAACTTTTCTTGAACGAGAAGATAAAGACCTAGCTTTACTTTGCGTAAAGGCTTACAACGACTGGATGATAGATGAATGGTGCGAAGGTGAAGGAAAAGGTCGCCTCATACCACTTACACTTATACCACTCTGGGATCCGATCGCAGCCGCTCAAGAAGTTCACAGATGTGCCAACAAAGGATCTTTTGCTGTTGCATTTTCAGAAAATCCTTATCATCTTGGTTTGCCATCTATACATGACAAAAATCATTTTTGGGATCCTTTCTTTACTGCATGTCAAGAAACTGAAACCGTAATTTGCATGCATATAGGATCCTCATCAAAAATGCCATCAACTTCTCCAGATGCTCCTTTTTCTGTTTCATCGACCATAACTTTTGCAAATGCAATGGGATCTATGTGTGACTACATACTTTCAGGAATTTTTGTTCGATTTCCTAAACTACGAATTGCATATGCAGAAGGACAGGTTGGCTGGATGCCATACGTAATTGAAAGAATGGACAAAATTTGGAAAGAAAGAGGAGATGCTAGTTTTGGAATAGATCTTCCAAATCCACCTAGTTCTTATATACCTAACCACATTTGGGGTTGTATTTTCGACGACGAAATTGGTTTAAAAAATCGAGACATAATTGGCATGAACCAAATCTGTTTTGAAGTCGACTTCCCTCACGCAGATACCACTTTCCCAAATACGTTAAATGTGGCAACAACAATTTGCGAAGAAGCAGGGCTCTCAGAAGATGAGATATACCGACTTATGCGAGGTAACGCTATTGAATGCTTCGGACTTGAGCGTTTCGGGATTACAGATTAAATAAAACTCCCAGCTTGCAGATCATGGAACAAGTGGAATTACATTCTCCCAACGACCGACCCCACCTCCAGAAATAACATCCTTCGTCCTCTCTATGCTTTCTTCAATTTCTCCAAAGGTCGTATACAAAGGAGCAAAACCAAATCTGACCAAATCCGGTGGACGGACATCTGCAATTGTTGCTTGTTCATTAATTAGTGCCTGTCCTATTGCCATAGCCGAATTGTGAGAAAAGGATAAATGAGAACCACGATTCTTGTATTCAACAGGTGACGCAACAGAAAATCCTAAGGGTAAAAGTTCTTTTTCAGCTTTGAATAAAAATCTTTCAGAAAGAGCAACTGACTTTGACCTTATGTTCTGAATTCCTGCTTCAATCACTAAATCAACACCTGGTTCTATCAGTAAAGTTGAAACTAAAGGTGGAGTGCCAGTTAGAAACCTACGATTATCGTTTTGTGGCTGAGAATCAGGATCAAATCCAAATGGATCCCTACTTCCATACCAGCCGGCTATGGGATTTATCAAATCATGACAATTTTCTGAAATATAAATAAAAGCAGGTGCTCCTGGTCCACCATTTAAATACTTGTATGTGCAACCGATGGCTAAATCGATTTCATCTTTTCGTAGATCTATTGGAACCACTCCTACTGAATGTGAAAGATCCCAAAGAACTTTTGCCCCTACATTATGTGCTTCTTGACTAATCATTGATAAGTCCCAACACCAACCTGACCGGTAAGAGACCTGACTTAGTGACACTAAAGCTACTGTTTCATCAATCGCCTCTAAAAGCTCTTCAACGGGAGCTTCCACGCCATTGCTTTCTATCACCACTACCTTATGATCTCTACTAACTGCAGATGCAGCTGCTTTTAAGGCTTGAATATCAGAAGGAAAATTTTGGTCGTCTGTCAGAATGACAGAACGTGTTGGATTTGAAAGAAGTGCTGAAACTGCGGCTTTAAATAAACAAACTGTTGTTGAGTCAGCTAATACGACTTCCCCTTGTTTTGCTCCAACCACTGAACCAACCTTGTCCCCGATTCGAACCGTGTCTTCTAACCACCTTTCGTTCCATGACCGTATTAGGCGGGTACCCCACTGTTCGGAAACTATTTCTTGAGCAAGCTCTTTAGTTTTTTTCGGAAGTCGACCTAAAGAATTTCCGTCTAAATAAATTAAGCTTGGATCTTCGATAACAAACTGTGAACGGAAGCCGGCTAGTTGATCGGCAGAGTCAAGATCTTTGGCAGCTGTTTGATTTAATTTTCTGTTTTTAGAAGGATCATCAGAATCAATCACCAGATTTTTCCCCATTAAATATTTCTTTCATCCGTTTTTCAGTATGTTCCTGACTCAAACTTTGATGATCGCCCTCCACCTCTTCTAGGGGTTGACTCTCGTCAGAGTCAAATTCAAGGCGTAGTGCTCTAGAAATAATCCCATGCATTCCATATGTAGCAACAATGTATGTAAGTTCAAGGATTTCCTCATCTGATAAGTACTCTGTGAGTGTCTGAAAAATTTCATCGGCGACTAAACCATTGTTGATCGCCAGACAATCCGTATATGCAAGAACCGCTCTTTCAATTTCATTGAAACATTCAGATTCTTCCCAATTCGGAATCGATCTAATTTTTTCTTCGCTTATCCCAACCGTTCTGCAAGATTTGCAGTGCTGTGAAAAAACGAAACGACTCCCAACATCCCATCCCACACGAGTTTGTCCAAGTTCACGTAACTGTGGATCCAATTTCCGCTCTGACGATCTATACAAAGCTAAACCTGCAACTGCATGATCGAAAACTTCAGGCACTAAAGCAAAAGTAGGCCACCAATCTCCCGGGCTTCCAGTATCAGTGCCAGGTTCAACTGTTGGATCTCTGTCTCCGAATATGAGTTGAAAAATAGTTTCAGCTGCTGGGTGTAAATCTGAACGACTAACCTGTTGAATTCGAGGCATTCGAGTCCCCTATGTATCTTTGGGATCAGGCAAGAGGCTAAATCCTCTCAACCCTTCTATATCTAAAGGTTGAATAAACGTTGAATAATCAGTGTCTTCTGTAGAGCTAAGACGCTCTGCTGCGATTTCAGGATCAACTCCGAATTCACCCGTATCTCTACAGAACTCAACCATTATTCCGTTTGGGTCCATGTAATAAAGCGAGTGGCACCATCCGTGATTCACTTCCATCAAAGGAACAATTTCCTCTTCAGCTAACCGTTCTCGCACTGTCTCAGTTCTATCTTCATCAGAAGCAAAAGCCAGATGATTAACCCAAAAAGGGAGACCATTGCCGACAGAGATTTCTGAACTCCAATCTGGGTTCTCGCCTACTCCTGAAACCTCAAAAAAAGCTACACAAGAACCATCACCAGTATCAAAAAACAAATGACGGAAAAAGCCATCTGGAGCATTTTTCACCTCAGTGTGAACTAAAGGCATTCCTAATAAATCTTCATAAAAATGTCTGGTTTCTTCACTATTTCTACATGCATACACAACATGGTGAAAGCCTCTATTTCTAATTTCTTTTGTCATCTAAATCACTGCAATCCTTTTGCCGCTCCACCATCAACCGGAATTGCTGCACCTGTTATGAATTTCGCTTGTTCTGAACACAAAAAAGCTACGACTTCACCAAAATCATCAGGGTTACCTAGTTTTCCTGTTGGAACATTTGCTGCTACACCTTGTAAATCTTCATAAAGTTCAGTGAGTCTTTCAGTCGCATGGAGTCCAGGTTGGATTGAATTTACTGTCACGCCTGCCTCCGCCACCTCAGTTGCCGTTGTTTTTAAAAAACTCGTCAATCCAGATCTAGCTGTGTTAGAGAGAATCAACTGAGCCATTGGTTCCCTTACTGCAATCGATGTAATAGCTACGACTCGACCCCAACCTTGATTAACCATTTCTGGTATTAACTCTTTACACATTTCGACAGTAGACAAAAGATTCAACTGGAGAGCTTCTGCAAAATCTTCTGTCGCAGTGGTTTCAAAATTTCCTGGTGGTGGACCACCAGCATTCGCTACAAGAATATCTACTCCACCAAATGTTTCTTTTACTTCTTCCAACATGCTTTGAATTGAAGAAGGATCTGACAAATCGGAAGCAATGATATGGTAATCACCCGATAATTCTTCAGCTGCAACTGATAACCGATCGGCTGAGCGTGATACCAAACAGACTTTTACCCCCGCGTTAGACAAAGCTTTCGCGCTAGACAGACCTAAACCCCTTGAAGCACCAGTGACTAGGGCCGTTCGACCAAAAATATCTAAGTCCATTATTACTCGATTCTTAAACCTGATATCGCTCTACTTATAACTAGTTGTTGAATCTGTTCTGTTCCTTCAAAAATATCGTGTATTTTCGCATCTCTATGCCAACGTTCTACTGGATACTCTCTTACATATCCATATCCACCAAGAATCTGAATCGCTCTTTCTGTAACCCAAGTAGCAACTCTGCCAGCCTTCAACTTGGCCATTGAGCCTTCAGCATTCTTGAAACCTTGCTGGGTTCCCAACCATGCAGCTCGCCAAGTAAGCATCCGGGCTGCGTCTATCTCAGTAGCCATATCCGCGAGCATGAAAGAAATGCTTTGGTTCATAATTATTGGCCTACCAAACGCTTCTCTTTCTTTGGCATATTCGAGCGCATATTCATATGCAGCTCTAGCAACACCTATAGCCTGAGCTGCTACAGCGGGGCGGGTAGCTTCAAAAGTTTGCATTGCTGCTTGAGCGTTTCCAGATTTACCTTCTTTTACCCGTGCAATTCTCTCGTCAAGTTTCTCCTTTGTTCCTAGAAGACAAGAACCTGGTATTCGAACATCTTCTAATACAACCTCTGCTGTATGACTTGCTCTAATTCCATGTTTTTTGTACTTCTGTCCCTGACTTAATCCAGGTGTGTTAGGAGGCACTATAAAAGATGCGTGACCTCTAGATTTCAGTCCAGGTTCGACTACAGCAACTACTACATGGATATCAGCTAAACCTCCATTAGTAATCCAAGCTTTCGTCCCATTTAGGACCCATTCGTCTGTTGCTTCGTCATAAACAGCTCTAGTTCGGTAACCACCTACATCAGATCCAGCGTCAGGTTCACTAGCACAAAAAGCTCCGATTTTAAGATCTCCTGCCTCTCCGTAGCACTGTGGCACCCATTCCAAAACCTGCTCCTGCGTGCCAGATGCCAAAATTCCAGCAGCAGCTAATCCGGAACCCATTATCGCCATTCCAATGCCTGCGTCTCCCCAAAATAATTCTTCGATAGCAATCGGAAGAGTGAGACCTGTTTTGTCTCCCATCATTCCATTAGCTAGGAACTCCCAAGAATAAAGACCTACCTCTGCTGCTTGCTCGACTATAGGAAATGGAAATTCTTCTCTCTCATCCCACTCTTCCGCAGCAGGTCGAATCACATCTTCAGAGAACTGATGAACCCATTCTTGTAGTTGTATTTGCTCTTCGTTCAACTCCATTGAGAAATCGCCCATTAATAGCCTCCAAACTAACTTTCTTCAGTTTGACAATACCCTCACAAGTCAAAGAGCAAACAATTCCACTCAGTTAATCAATAAGCACAGATAGTCTCAAATTGATATGACAAATAAAAAACATGCTTCAAGAATCCCGAATAAGCCGTCTTTAGATGGAATTGAAGAAATCTGGTGTAATCAATGGGAAGAAAACGGAACCTATAGTTTCGATCGCAGTAAAGATAGAGAAGAAATTTTTTCTATAGATACCCCGCCACCCACGGTTTCAGGTTCTTTGCATGTCGGACATGTTCTTTCTTACACACATACTGATGTAATAGCCCGCTATCAACGAATGGCAGGGAAAGAAGTCTTTTACCCTATGGGATGGGATGACAATGGACTCCCAACAGAAAGAAGGGTTCAAAATTTTTTTGGAGTCAGATGTGATCCTTCACTCCCCTATGACCCCGATTTTGAAACACCAAATGATGGAGGCAACCCAAAAGCAATTAAAGCACGAGGTGAATTCGATATAAGTAGACGCAATTTTATTGAGCTATGCCACATTCTTACGGCAGAAGATGAAAAAGCCTTTGAAGCTCTATGGCGCCGACTTGGATTGTCAGTCGATTGGAGTCTCACCTACGCAACTATTGATGAAAAATGCCAACGTGTAGCTCAACGTGCTTTCCTTCAAAATCTAAACCGAGGAGAGGCATACCAGACTGAAGCTCCCTCACTCTGGGACGTGACTTTCCGTACCGCTGTAGCCCAAGCTGAGCTTGAAGACAGAGAAAGGTCAGGCGCTTACCATACGCTTGTCTTTCATGCCGATAGTGGTGAAGATTTACATATTGCCACTACCAGACCAGAGCTACTGCCAGCTTGTGTCGCTTTAGTGGCTCATCCAGATGATTCAAGATATAAAAAACTTTTTGGTTCAACTGTAACTACTCCCGTTTTTGGAGTGGAAGTACCTGTTTGTGAACATCACCTTGCAGACCCTGAAAAAGGTACTGGAATCGCGATGATATGCACCTTTGGTGATACTACCGATGTGACTTGGTGGCGAGAATTAGACTTACCGGTTCGAGCGATAATTAACCGAGATGGAAGGATTGTAAACGAATCTCCACCTGACATTTCTAATGAAGTTGGCATTAATGCATTTAAACGTCTAGCCGGAAAAACAATTTTCTCCGCACAGGAAGAAATGGTACTAATGCTCCGTGAGACGGGCGAACTGATCGGAGAACCCGAACCAATTACACATCCTGTGAAATTTTTCGAAAAAGGTGACCGGCCTCTCGAAATCGTCACTTCACGGCAGTGGTATATACGAAATGGAGGCCGCGATCAAAAGTTAGCCAGCGCACTTATTAATCGAGGCAATGAAATGAACTGGTATCCGAGTTATATGCAAGCTAGATATAGCAACTGGATTGAAGGACTTAATGGTGACTGGCTAATAAGTAGACAACGCTTTTTTGGAGTGTCTATACCACTTTGGTATCCAATAGACGAAAATGGTGAAACTCTATGGGATCAACCGATTACCCCTCAAGAAGATTCTCTTCCTGTGGATCCAACTTCAGAGCTACCAATTGGATTTTCAGAAGATCAGAGAGGGAAGCCTAATGGTTTTATAGGAGATCTTGATGTTATGGATACTTGGGCAACTTCTTCCCTTACGCCACAAATTGCTTGTGGATGGGAAGAAGACCAAGATTTATTCGAACGCACTTATCCAATGGACATGCGCCCTCAAGCACACGACATCATACGAACTTGGCTTTTTTCAACTGTTGTGAGGTCACATTTTGAATCTGATTCTTCCCCTTGGTTCAATTGTGCGCTAAGTGGCTGGGTGCTCGACCCTGATCGGAAGAAAATGTCGAAGTCGAAAGGCAACGTAGTTACCCCAATAGATTTATTAGAAGAATTCGGATCAGACGCTGTTCGTTACTGGGCAGCTAACGGAAGACCTGGAACAGACACGACATTTGACGACGGTCAAATGAAAATTGGTAGAAAATTAGCTATAAAGATACTCAATGCGAGCCGATTTGTTTTAGGTTTTAGCGATCCCACAAGTGATTCACTTGAGATAAATAAGGATCTTATAAACAACCCTTTAGATTGTTCAATGCTTGCAGGCCTGGCTGAATTGATAGGTGAAACTACTGATGCTTTTAACAACTTCGATTACGCACGTGCATTGGAAAAAACCGAATCCTGGTTCTGGGATTTTACTGATAACCATTTGGAACTTGTCAAAGTTCGCGCCTACGGAGAAGAAGGTGCAAGTGCAGCGTCAGCTCAACATGCACTCCGTTTAGCGCTACAAACTCTGCTTGAACTTTTTGCACCTTTTCTTCCTTTTGTTACCGAAGAAGTCTGGTCATGGTGGAAGGAAGGTTCAATACATCAGCAAAATTGGCCCTCGAGAGAAAATTTACTTGCAATTTCTGACTCTATTGGAAATCAAGAAATTGCTGTTGTGGCCGCACAAACAATAGCTGAAATCCGTAAGAGAAAAACTGAAGCAAAATGTTCGCTGGCAACACCGGTAAAAAATTGTACGGTCGTTGACACTTCCGAACGACTCGAAATTCTTCGTCTGGCCTTAGACGACGTTTCTGCTGCGGCTAAAGCTGAAAATATAAACCTTGTTATAGGTGAAAAATTTGAGGTTGAAGTTTTACTTGTAGAAGTCGAAAATGATTGAACTAGTCAATGAACCAAGTTTTGAGCATTTAATTGTTTCTTCGGACGGAAGAACAGCTCAGATGCAACTGAATCGGCCTGAACGTCTGAACGCCTTATCAGCTGCTCTGATGAAAGAAATAATTGAAGCTGCGGATTGGTTTGACCAACAACCTGATTTACGTGTTGTAGTTGTTAGCGGAGCGGGTAGGTCATTCTGCGCTGGCTTTGATATTGATGCTTTCGGAACTAACGAACAAAACACGTCAGGAAAAGTAAGTGGTAGAAAACCTAATGACTTGGGTCGACTTATGGCTGACGCAATCGAAGGAATGGCTCCAGTAGCATTAGCGCGTCTTCATGGACACGTTGTCGGTGGTGGTCTCGTATTAGCTGCAGCCTGCGATTTAAGAATTGCTTCTATTGAAACAAGTTTTTCCATTCCAGAAGTTGATCTGGGAATTCCTTTAGCTTGGGGAGGAATTCCGAGACTTATAAGAGAGATAGGACCTACTCTGACAAAAGAGTTGGTCATGACTTGTAGGCCATTTAATGCCGAAGAAGCTTCTAAAATCGGTTTTGTAAATAGAGTCGTAACTGTCGATGAAATTGATTCTGTAGTGAATGATTTAGTTGCAGGTATTGCAGCTAAATCTAGAATCGCTACTCTTTCGACAAAAGCGCATGTGAACGCAGTTACTTCTCAAATGGTCGGAACTGTTAGGTCTTGGTCTGATGCGGATGGTTTAGAAGTGGCAATGGCTGACCCAGAATCGCAAGAAGCACAAGCAGCCTATTTGGCTCGAATTAAGAAAAAAAAATCTGATTCATAATTGTTTCAACACTGAGGTTTTTCATCCAAACTCTGTGCTGCGGATCTGTGTAGAACACCACCAGTAATCGTAACTTTCATAAAACCTTTTTCTAGATCTAAAATTTGCCCGACTCCATCAATAATCATGCTGAATCCGCCGTCGGAATAAGGAGGGAATATCAAACTGACTGAACTAGATGCAGTTAAGTTTTTTATGGTTCCTTTTCCAGGAGTGCAGATAAGAAAATCGTCTTCTAAAAAAATTAATGAATGAACGATTTTCGCTTTTCCCTCTTCAGTCATTGTGACTACAAACGCAGAATTACCGTATTCATCAAGACGTTTGTCTATATCTTCGATTGTGACTTTGATACTCATGGTAAAATTATAATTCATATTTTTAGAGAATAAAAGTTGCATTTGCAAGGTTTTCAAGTATTTTTTATAGCATGCACAAGTTTAGAATCGGTGAAGCAGCCCAATTACTTGGTGTCAGCACAGACACCGTTAGAAGATGGGCAGATTCTGGTCGCATTTCAAGCGAACGAACTGGAGGTGGACACCGACTCATAAACGGAGTTGAACTTGCAAAACTTGCTCAAGAAATTTCAGATTCGAGTGAACAAGAAGGAGCTACTCTTTCAGCTCGAAATCGTTTTACCGGTTTAATCACTCGTGTCGTCGCCGATGGAGTTATGGCTCAAGTCGAACTTCAAGCTGGTCCATATCGCGTTGTCTCCTTAATCTCTGCTGAAGCAGCTAAAGAACTTGGATTGGAACCAGGTGCTCTAGCAGTAGCTGCAATAAAGGCAACAAATGTGGTTATTGAACGTCCGTGAAACAGTAAACAAATACCTTCCAGTCTTTGCAATTTTTTGCTTGGCTTGCTTTGGGTGTGGCAAGGAAGAACAAGGAGTGAATATTTATGCTGCCTCCTCTCTTACAGAGGCAGTTTCTGTAGCAGTCGAACGTTACGAAGAAATTTCTGAAGTTAAGACAAAAGTCGTTTTTGCTGGTTCAAATCACTTGGCCGCACAGCTCAGAGATGGAGCAAACGCGGATGTTTTCATCACAGCAGACGCTGATCTTATTGAAGGTTTGGATTTTCAAGAAATTTTGGAGGGTTTCGCTTACAACGCTTTAGTAGTGGTAAAACCTGTTGATTTTATTAATAAAAGTTTTGAACTAAATGACTTAACCCAAGACAAGGGACTTATAGCAATCTGCTCGGTGGGAGTACCTTGTGGAGATACTACAAAAGCAAAGTTTGGAATCATAAACGCAGATACATACGAAATGAATGTTAAAGCTGTTTTATCGCGTGTTGCATCGATGGAAGTAGACCTAGGAATCGTTTACGCAACTGACCTCAAGAATGAACCAAAAGTAATTGAAGCATGGCCACAAGAAATTGCTTGTCCTTGCGTCTCCTACGCAGCTGCATCTAAAGGTAAAAAAGGAAATAAATTCAGTGATTTTTTAACTTCTGATATCGCTAAAGAAATCTTTTCTGATCATGGATTTTCCTTATGAATAGAATCCCAAAAGCAGTCGTTTTAATTGCAACTATTGCGATTTTATTTCTTTTATCACCACTAATAGGACTTTTGCAGAGAATGCCCTGGTCTGAACTGGCCAACCTTCTTGGAAGTGACGTCATTCTGGATGCCTTCTTGCTTTCCTTGTTTGTGAGTTTTTCAGCCGCCCTAGTCGTATTCGTGTTTGGAATTCCAATCGCATGGTTTTTAGCTAGATCTAATTTTTCTTTTATGAAATTGCTTCGCGCTGTAGTGCTCCTACCTATGGTTCTTCCTCCAGTGGTAGGTGGCACTGCTTTACTTTTTGCTTTTGGAAGACAAGGTTTTTTAGGTAAGTGGTTAAATGATTGGTTTGGTTTAACTCTTCCATTCACTACAGCCGGATCAGTGATGGCGGCAGTTTTTGTTTCGATGCCATTTTTTGTAGTTGCTGTCGAATCTGCTTTCCGTTCCATTAGTGAAGACCTTGAAAAAACGGCAGAAACACTTGGGGCTTCTTCATCAAAGATATTTTTAAAGATCACACTTCCTCGTATATTCCCTTCAATACTTGCAGGACTCGCTCTATCTTGGGCTCGAGCTCTTGGCGAATTTGGTGCAACTATAACTTTCGCTGGAAACATGCCTGGTGAGACTCAAACCTTACCTCTAGCAATTTTTCTAGCACTAGAAACTAACCCTGAAGCAGCTTTAGCTCTTAGTTTGGTGATGCTTGTAACTTCGCTTGCAATTCTTATACCGTTCCGCGATCAGTGGTTACCTAGTAGATAACAATGCTGCAACTTAATGGGTCTTTAGACCTCGAACACTTCACCTTAAAAGCCAGACTTGAAATTAAAGAAAATGAAACAGTCAGTCTTCTAGGCCCTAATGGCTCAGGAAAATCAACACTTTTAAAACTTATAAGTGGTCTGGAAAAGTTAACTACAGGAAATCTAAGAATAAATACAAACATCGTCGATTCGGAAAATACTTTCGTCCATTCCCGTTTTAGAAATGTTGGCTGGGTGCCTCAAAACCAAATGCTTTTTGACCATTTAACTGTGAAACAAAACATCGAGTTCAGCCCAAATTCATCCAAAAAAGAGGTCTCTAAATTAATCAACCTCTTTGATTTAGAACACATACAAGACAAAAAAGCCGGCAACTGCTCTGGAGGTGAGTCTCAGCGTGTCGCAATTACTAGAGCGATTGCATCTAACCCTCAAGTACTCTTACTCGATGAACCATCTACTGGTCTTGATGAAAAAAGTAAACAAATTATTCACCGGTATTTAAAAACACAAAAGGGAGTGGCAACTTTGCTGATTACACACGATCCCCTTGAGGCAGCCTCTTTGTCAGAAAGATTAATTATTCTAGAAAAAGGTGAAATAACACAGTCAGGAACACCAGATGAGATAAGAAATTCGCCGGCAACCCCTTATTCCGCTTCTCTTGTTGGATTAAACTTCGTACCTGCTGTAGCGAATGGACTAGTCGCCATGACCAGCAAAGGAGTGAATCTAATTTTAAGTGAATCAATTCAAGGTCCAGTCAATATCGTAATTCCTCCAAGATCTATTGCTCTTTATAGGGAAAAACCTATAGGAAGTCCTAGGAACGTTCTCATGGCAAAAATCTCAGAAATAAACCATGTAGGGGAAAATGTTCGCATCAACTTGGATGGTCAATTAAATTTCATGGCCGAAATCACTAATAATGCTTTTGAAGTCCTCAACCTACATAAAGGTGACGAAGTTTGGGCTGCATTCAAAGCAACAGAGTTAATCACTACTCCGACATAAAAAACATTTAAGATACGACTATTGCATTACTTCTAACAAGTAACGATATGAGAAAGGTGTCGAATGAAACTTGGATTGATTTGGGGATACTGGTCCGCTCAACCGCCCACAGACTGGGTTCCACTCACACAAGAAGCTGAAAAATTGGGTATCGATACAGTGTGGACTTCGGAATCTTGGGGTTCCGATGCTTTTTCCCCGCTGGCTCATTTAGCTGCTGTAACTGAAAAAATTCGCTTAGGTACAAGTGTTGTTCAAATTGCAGCTCGTACACCAACAGCTTGTGCGATGCATGCAGTAACTCTTGATCATTTATCTTCTGGTCGCTTAATTCTTGGCATAGGGGTATCCGGACCTCAAGTGGTGGAAGGATGGTATGGACAACCATTTAAACGTCCCCTAGCTAGAACCCGAGAATACGTTGAGATTCTGAGATCAGCTTTTGCTCGTGAAGATCACCTTTCTTATGAAGGTGAGTTTTTTCAACATCCTTACAAAGGGGCTGATTCCACTGGACTTGGTAAACCTCTAAAAATTATGACCCATCCTCTACGAAGTGATATCCCTATTTTTATTGGTGCAGAAGGTCCAAAAAACGTAGCTCAAACATGTGAGATTGCTGATGGTTGGCTGCCTCTTTACTATTCGCCTTATCGTCAAGATGTCTATAGCGAAGTTATTTCAAATCGTAAAGATACTTTTGAAATACCTCTTAACATGATCGTGAATGTAACTGATGATATTGAAACAGGTTTACTCCCAATCAAAATGAGTATCGCTCTGTACATAGGCGGCATGGGGGCTAAAGGAAAGAACTTTCATACAGAGTTAATGTCTCGGATGGGATTTGAAGCCGAAGCTAGACGTATACAGGAATTATTTCTAGAAGGTAAACGAGAAGAAGCAATTGCTTCAGTACCAAGTGACTTCTGCGATGAAATAAGTCTTGTTGGACCAGCAGACAGAATTCGTGACAGGCTTCAAGCTTTCGAGGATAGTCCAATAACTATGTTGAATATTTCTGCACGCTCACTTGATGAACTACGCGAGGTCTCAGAAATACTTCTTGGGTAGATTTTTACCTCTTTTGGACTTTTCTATAACAACAAGTTCAAAGTAATCTTCGCTGATGTCTAGGAATGTTCAATGACTCTTATCAAAGCGGCAGTATGCCATGAATCTAAAACTGACTTAACTATTGAAGAGATCCAACTTTTGGGTCCTGAACACGATGAGATTCGTGTAACTGTAGAAGCGTGCGCTATCTGCCATTCTGATATCACCTATATAGATGGAGGTTGGTCAATTGGATATCCTGTCGTTTTGGGACATGAAGTATCTGGCAAAGTAACTGAGATTGGACCAGAAACAGAAACAGAATTAGATATTGGAGATCAAGTAGTAGTTTCCTTAATCCGAACCTGCGGTCAATGTTTAGCTTGCGAACGAGGACACGATGTAGCTTGCACAGGAAAACTTAGACTGCATGAAACCAGTCCTCTGAATACAAAAACGGGTGAGATCATCACTCATGGTCTTAACACTGGAGGGTTTGCGGAAGAAGTAGTCGTTCATATTTCACAGTGCATTCCTGTACCCAAAGATTTACCTGCTACTTTCGCTGCTCTTCTTGGTTGTGGAGTTATGACAGGATTGGGTGCTGTATTCAATACGGCGCAAGTTAAAAGTGGTGACATTACTGTGATAGTTGGTTGTGGTGGTGTTGGATTAGCCGCAGTTCAGGGAGCAAAAATTTCTGGATCGAAATATGTAATTGCTGTCGATCCTTTAGAAAATAAAAGAGAATTTGCAATTAAGTTCGGTGCTACTCATACTTTCGAGCCCTCGGAAAATCTACATAAAATCATTCAGGATGCTACCGGGGGGCAGCTAGCTGATTTTGCATTTGTAAGTACTGCCGCACCTTCAGCAATTTCAATGTCTATGAGGCTTTTATCACCTATGGGTGCTCTGGTGCTAGTGGGTATGCCTGAAGATGGTGTTAAATCAGAATTCGATCCAGGCTTATTAGCGGCTAAGAATCAGAGAATACTAGGTTCGAAAATGGGTACTTCTAGACCACATTCAGACATTCCTGCAATGGTTCATTTGTGGCGTGATGGAAAACTTGATCTTGAAAATATGGTTTCGAGTACCCATCCGTTGGAAAACATCAATGACGCTCTTAATGAAATGCGTAACGGTTCAGCTGTACGTGCTGTGGTATGTCCTGGGTCTTAAGGAGGATTTAAAATGAAAGTTGTTGAGGTAGAAACATTTGTTGTAGCCAACCCTCCACCACGTCATGGAGGCCGCTATTTCATTTTTGTAAAACTTACAACTGATAATGGTGTTTCTGGAATTGGAGAGGCTTATGCAGCTTCTTTTAATCCTCATCTCATTGCAAAAATGATTGAAGATACCGCAGATCGCTTTCTTATAGGTGAAAACCCTTTTCATGTTGAAACTTTTTGGCGTCGCTCTTATGGCGTTGGGTACACCCTTCGCCCTGACCCTACTTTATGTGGCGTAATCAGTTCACTCGAAATGGCTTGCTGGGATTTAATTGGAAAAGAATGCAACAAGCCGGTATACGAGCTTCTAGGTGGTCGTGTGCACGAGGGGTTGCGTGCTTACACCTATCTATATCCTCCTGATGGAGAGGACACATACAACCCCTCAACAGAAAAACATATTTATAATGACCCTTCCTTAGCTGCTGAAGCCGCCGCCGCTGCGGTTGAAAAAGGTTTTACTGCAATCAAATTTGATCCAGCTAGTTCTTATTCAGTTTTTGATGGTCGTCAACCCACTCCAAGCGAATTAGAATTTTGCGAATCAATGGTTAAAGCGCTTCGTGAAACTCTTGGAACAAGTGCTGACATATTATTTGGTACCCATGGACAATTCACTCCGTCAGGAGCGCTAAGACTTGCGAGAGTCATAGAGAAATACGACCCTCTCTGGTTCGAAGAGCCTGTACCTCCCGATGATGTTAAAGGAATGGCGCGAGTTGCTGCCGGAACCTCTATTCCAATTGCAACTGGAGAAAGACTCACAACAGTTAGTGAATTTTCAACACTTCTTGAGTCAAATGCAGCTTCAATAATCCAACCAAATCTCGGACGTTGTGGAGGAATTCTACAAGGTAAAAAAATTGCTTCAATTGCAGAAGTAAAACAGGCTTTACTGGCTCCACACTGTTACTGCGGTCCTGTTGTCGCTGCTGCAAATATTCAACTCGCTACTTGCACTCCAAACTTTCTGATTCTTGAATCAATCGAAGATTGGTCTGGTTTCCATGCCGAGATCCTCGAAAAACCCATTGAATTCTCTGACGGACTAGTTATCCCCTCCGAAGAACCAGGTCTTGGTGTCGTACTGAATGAAAAAATAGCTAAAGCTAATCCCTGGAATGGGGAAGAATTGCAACTAACTCCCCTCTACGATCCACCTTCAGGAAGAGAAGGCTTCAAAAATGAAGGATAAAAATTTTAGGAATTATCATGCCAAATGAACGTAGACGTGGAGGTAGGAGCGAAAGAAGAAATAGAGATTCAAATGGTATTAAACAACCTTCCTCAATTCAGCCAAAACACAGATTCGAACCTTTGCGAGCAGTTTCTGAAGATGAGTTGGAATCAATTCACCAAGCTTCTCTAAAAGTTCTTTCAGAAACTGGGATTGCTTTTCTAGATGAAACAGTTTGTCAGCAGTTAGCAGATGCCGGGGCTGTTGTTAAAGACCAACAAGTCAGATTTGATCCTGAGATGATCATGGAACTTATTTCCACTGCGCCTAATGAATTTACGATGCACGGAATAACGCCCCAAAGAGACTTCATTATGGGTGGTAAATGGATTACTTATACCTCAGTGGCCAGTCCTCCTTTTGTAACCGGCTTGGGACGTGATCGACGTGATGGTAATAGAGAGGATTTTCGTAATCTGATCAAATTGACTCAAATGCTTAACTGTCTCCACACAACTGCTGGCTACCCAGTAGAACCAACTGACATACACGCTTCGGTCAGACATTTATATGCAACTCATGACGCTGTGACTCTTTCTGACAAACCACCTTTCGTATACAGCCTCGGGAGACAAAGAAACATTGATGGCATGGAAATCACTCGGATAGCTAGAGGTGTAGATCAAGAAACTTTCAACTCAGAACCTTCAATTTTTTCAGTAATTAATGCGAGCACACCTTTGCGATACGACACAGTAATGCTTCATGGAATTCAAGAAATGTCTGCACGAAATCAGGTTATTTGCATAACTCCCTTCACATTGGCAGGAGCTATGGCTCCAATAACTATTGCGGGAGCACTAGTTTTGCAAAATGCTGAAGCTTTAGCGGGAATTGCCTATACACAACTAGTTAATCCAGGAGCACCTGTCATCTATGGGGGTTTCACTTCCAATGTCGACATGCAATCTGGGGCACCAGCATTTGGAACACCTGAATACTGGAAAGCCTGCCTCATCGGAGGTCAACTAGCTAGGCGTTACGGGCTTCCTTACCGGTCATCCAATGTGAACGCAGCAAACAGTGTCGACGCTCAGTCAATGTATGAAAGTGTTATTTCTATATGGGGTGCAATTATGGGTGGTGTAAACCTTCTACTCCACGGAGCCGGCTGGTTGGAAGGCGGTCTCCTCGCTTCGTATGAAAAAATGGTTATAGATGCAGATGTTCTAAACATGGTTAATTCCATGTTGGAACCGATCACTGTCGACGACGCGACCCTAGCCGTAGAAGCGATTGCGGAAGTAGGTCCTGGGGGTCACTTCTTCGGCTCAGAACATACTCAAGAACGTTACAAAACCGAACATTTTCGTCCAATGGTCTCAGACTGGAGAAATTATGAATCATGGGACGAGTCGGGGCGTCCAGAAGCTCACCAAAGAGCTGAAAAGCTAGCAAAACAACTAATTGACTCACATGAAGAACCGCCTATGGAAGAAGATATCCGTACCGAATTAGATGAATATCTTGATAGAAGAGTTGCTGAAGGTGGCGTCCCAACCGACTATTAAGGAGGGGAAACATGAAAGAAAAAGCTGAAGTAGTAGTCATAGGTGGAGGAGTTGTCGGTTGTAGCGTGCTGTACCACTTGACTAAGGCCGGTTGCACCGACGTTGTACTTCTGGAGAGAAAAGAACTTACAGCAGGCTCAACTTGGCATGCAGCCGGAGGCATGCACACCCTGAATGGAGATCCGAACGTAGCCGCACTTCAAAGGTACACAATAAAGCTCTATGAAGAACTTGAAAAATTAACTGGAGTCGACTGTGGAATCCATCTGACTGGCGAACTGATGTTGGCAGATAATGAAGACAGGTTGGATTGGCTGAAAATGGCTCATGCCCGCGGTAGATACCTGGGTATGGAAACAGAAATAATTTCAACTTCAGAAGCAAAAAATCTTGTTCCTTTTCTAGAAGAACAATATTTTGTGGGTGCTCTTTGGGATCCAGTTGGTGGGCACGTCGACCCATCAGGTGTTACAAACGCTTACGCATCTGCAGCAAGGTCTTTAGGAGCTGAAATTGAAAGAAATACATGGGTGAAAGAAATATCTCAACGACCTGACGGTACTTGGGACCTTTTAACAGACAAAGGAATAATAAATTGTGAAAATTTTGTAAACGCTGGAGGTTTATGGGCTAGAGAAGTTGGTCGGATGTGTGGCATTGAACTACCGGTTCAGGCAATGGAACACATGTACTTTCTTACTGAAGAACTACCTGAAATAGAACCGTGGCTTGAAGAAAATGATGGTCACGGTCGAGGAGTCATTGACTTCAGCGGCGAAATTTACTTGAGAGCTGAAGGGAAAAGCCTTCTGCTTGGAACCTACGAACAAGCATGCGTGCCTTGGCAAACTAAATCAACCCCTTGGGATTTTGGAGCCCAACTTCTCACTCCTGATCTGGAAAGACTCACCCCTTCACTCGAAGTAGGTTTTTCACATTTCCCCATTTATGCAGATGCCGGCATCAAACAAGTCATCAATGGACCATTCACATTCGCGCCTGACGGCAATCCGTTAATCGGCCCTATAAGAGGACAAAGAGGCCACTGGGTTGCTTGTGGTGTGATGGCTGGCCTCAGCCAAGGTGGAGGTGTCGGACTGGCGATGGCAAATTGGATTACTACTGGTGATCCGGGTTTTGATGTTTGGGGAATGGACGTTTCACGTTTTGGCGATTGGACTACGCCTGACTATACGTTGACGAAAGTAATCGAAAACTACACTAGACGCTTCAAGATAAGTTTCCCTAATGAAGAACTGCCTGCAGGTAGACCACTTCACACTTCACCAATCTTCAACAAACTAACTGATGCAAATGCCGTTTGGGGTGCCGCGTACGGACTTGAATATCCTCTCTGGTTTCAAGAAATTGGAAAAGAACCTATGGAAGAAGTCACCTTCAAACGATCTAATGCTTTCCCCGTGGTAGCTGAAGAAGTTAGAGGAGTACGCGAAAATGTCGGGCTTATGGAAATAACAGGTTTCGCAAAACATGAATTCAGTGGAATTGGTGCAAGAGAATTTTTAGAAAAACTTCTAACCAACAAAATTCCTGAAAATGGCCGAATAGCCCTAGCTCCGATGTTAAACGAGGCAGGGAAACTTATAGGAGACTTCACTGTGGTCTCCCTTACTGACCAGATTGCAGAAGAAGAAAGATTTATTTTGTTTGGTTCAGGAATTGCTGAGGGCTACCACCAGAGATGGTTCCTTGAACACATCGACAATGACCCAACCATTCGTTACAAGCCAATAGGCAATGATATGACTGGCTTGTCGATTGCAGGTCCTTCTTCCAGGGACCTTCTAAGTTCCATTACAAACGAAGACGTATCAGCTGAAAGCTTCAAATTCTTAGACATTCAAAATATGGCAATCGGAATGATCCCATCTTTAGTAGGAAGAATAACTTTTACAGGCGACCTTGGTTACGAAATATGGGTTCCATCGTCACTTCAATCACAACTTTATGACCTTCTAACTGATGTTGGAAAAGAATTTGATATGAGTCTTTTTGGACTGCGCGCGTTGGACAGTATGCGGTTTGATAAAAACTTTGGTTCTTGGGCTACTGAATACAGACCTATTTACGATCCTCTAGAAGCTGGATTGAACAATTTCGTAAAATTCGATAAAGAAAATTTTGTAGGCAAAGAGTCACTTGCTGCCGTATTGGAAGAAGGACCAAAGAGAAAACTCAGCGCTTTTGTCGTTGATGCCGACAACTCTGATGTGCTCGGTGACGAACCTATTTGGCATGACGGAAAAGTTGTAGGTTGGGCCACCTCCGGAGGATATGCGCATTGGTCGCAAGCCTCATGTGCGCTCGGTTACCTTCCTTCAGAGCTTTCAGATGTGGATGAAGGATTTAAAATAGAAGTATTGGGAACACTTCGTGAAGCAAAACGGATAAATGAACCACTATTCGATCCTAAAGGGTCTCGGATGCGTAGCTGAGGAAATTAGATTACATGGGAGCACATAACAAAATTTCTGAAGACCCCAACGATCCGCTTATACGTAAGGCTTCAACCACGGGACACAGAATGGTACTTGGCCCTGGTGAACCTGCACTAAGTGAATGGGCTGAAGTAAAACTTTCATTACCCGATGAGAAAGCAATGATGGAATACAGGGTGAAAAGAATTCGCTCTGAACTCGAGAAAGCTGACCTGGCAGGAATTTTACTTTTTGACCCGATGAACCAGATGTACGCAACTTATTCACCAAACATGCAGTTATGGATCACCCATAACCCTTCTAGATATGTTTTCTTGGCAACAGATGGCCCGCTTATTCAATTTGATTATCCCAACTGTGAATTTTTGTCTGCGCACAACCATCTAGTTACTGAAGTCAGACCTGCAAGACCTTTTTTCTATTTCGTTGCAGGAGATCGAGTTGAAGAGCAGGCACAAAAATTTGCTTCAGAAATAGCTGATCTGATTAAAACTCATGGAGGTGGAAACCGTCGTTTAGCAGTTGACGTCACCACAATTGCAGGGACCCAAGCCCTTCAACAAGCAGGTTTAGATTTGATTGAAGGCACTCAAATCATGGAATCAGCTCGAATGATTAAATCTCATGATGAAATCAATGCCATGAGATGCTCTGTGGAGACGACTCGAATTGCCTGTCAGAAAACATTTGAAGCAATGGAACCTGGTATGACAGAAAATCAACTCTGGGCTGTTATGTGGTCAGAAATGCTGTCACGTAGTGGAGAATGGATGGAATGCAGGCTTCTTTCAGCAGGGGAAAGAACAAACCCCTGGTTCCAAGAGGCGAGTAGTAATATCATCAATGAAGGTGATCTTGTAGCCTTCGATACAGACTTTGTTGGTCCGTACTCAATGATGACAGATATCTCAAGGACTTGGATCTGCGGAGACGCTAAACCAAACAAACAACAGAGCGAAGTTCACTCACTGGCTGTCGAGCAAATGCACAAAAACACGGAATTGCTTACTCCTGGAACTACCTACTATGAATTAACCCATAACTCGTGGACTCCTCCAGTTGAAAATTACCGTCATTATTCATGCCTATTTCACGGTGTGGGTCAGTGTGATGAATATCCAGACATTGTTTTCCCAGAGGCTTGGGAGGAATCTGGGTATGACGGGGTTCTAGTTCCGGGAATGGTGCTGACTGTTGAGGCTTATGTTGGATCTCGCTCAGGTGGTCAAGGAGTGAAATTGGAAGACCAAGTGCTAATCACCGAAAATGGCTACGAAAATCTTTCCGCATGGACTCTGGATCTCGAAAAATTTGAAAGACTTTAGATTCTTAAATGAATTTTTCATAATGGGTTGTATCGTCAGCAGATAGAAATAATAAATGGAGATCACTAATGAATAAATCTTGTGAAGACCGAGTGGCAATTGTTACCGGTGCTGGAAGAGGAATAGGGCGCGAGCATGCACTTATGCTTGCCAGTGAAGGGGCAAAAGTAGTAGTAAATGATCTAGGGGGTGATGAATCAGGACATGGTGCAGATCTCACTCCTGCGCAAGAAGTGGTAAATGAGATTGTAGGAATGGGCGGCGAAGCAATAGTCAATGGCTGCAATGTTGCTGACTTTGACGCTGCTGGAGCGATGATACAAGAAGCGGTTGATGAGTGGGGTCGAATAGACATACTCATAAACAACGCTGGAATTCTCAGAGATCGAATGTTGTTTTCAATGTCTGAAGACGACTGGGATGCAGTCATAAATGTTCACTTAAAAGGAACCTTTGCTCCGACTCATCACGCTTCGGTTTTTTGGAGAGAATCTGTTAAAGCAGGTGGTGAAACCTTCGGACGCGTGATTAACACCTCATCACCTTCAGGCATTTATGGAAATGTCGGTCAAACTAACTATGGTGCTGCAAAAGCTGGAATCGCTGCTTTTAGTGTTATAGCCGCACAAGAACTTTTTAAATATGGAGTGACCGTTAATTGCTTGGCCCCAACAGCATTTTCCCGTCTTACCGAACCTTTAATGGGGGGAACTGATGGAGTTAGTGATGAAATTCGTGAGTCAATGTCACCTAGATGGATTGCTCTAATCGCAACTTGGCTTTGTAGTGAACAAGCGCAGAATGTGACCGGTCGTGTGTTTGACATCCGTGGTGACAAACTTGGTATTGCTGAAGGATGGCATCTTGGTCCGAGTGAAACTCAGGGGGATGAACCATCAGAACTTGACGATGTAGTGAAAGCTTTGATGGAAAAAGCAAGGCTAAATGCTGACATGTCAGGTCGAGATCGCGAAGGTCCGGGTTTCCCTCCGAACACAATCTGAATGTTTATATTCAGCAACCTTTAAAATCTGCAGAACGTTTTTCTATCCACGCTAAGGCAGCTTCTTTAATGTCTTCTGTCTCGAAATTAACTGATTGCGCTTGCGCTTCAGCTTCGAGGGACTGACTCAGAGAAGAGGTGATTCCAGCGTTTAACAATTTTTTACTCATCGAGAGAGCAATTGGTGGTCCTGAAGCTAAACGGTCAGCAAAATCTTGAACAGTGCTGTCAAGCTCTTCCTCGGCAACTATTCGATTTATCAGGCCAATGCGGTCGGCCTCTGCAGAATCTATAACGTCAGCCAGCAAAACCAATTCCTTAGCCCGGTGTAAACCTATTTGTCTCGGCAATAGCCAGGAACCACCGAAATCAATAGATAATCCTCTGCGTGCAAATATCTCTGAAAATCTAGCAGTCTCCGAAGCGATGAGAATGTCGCAACCTAATGCGAGATTCATACCAGCCCCTGCTGCTACACCCCTTATCTTTGCAACTACGGGATGCGGGATTTCATTTAGGGCGAGAACTGACTCACTTATCTGCCTCATATTCTTTATATGCACATGTTTTTTTCCAGAGTTCGCTTGGCTTCCTTGCCCGCCGACGTCTGCTCCTGAACAAAAATTTCCTCCAGCTCCGGTAATTACAACAACTCTCACACTTTCACTTCTAGATACTTCCCTACAAATTCTTCCAAAATCAGCAAACATTTGAGTTGTCATGGCATTCATCACATTGGGTCGATTAATCGTAATTGTCACCTGGGAGTCAATCTGGTCTACGTCAATACCTTCTGAGCCTTTTATGTTTTGTTCCATAAAACTCACAGTATCACTCCCCATGCAATCCCATCAAAGGAGCTTAGATAGGATTTATATATGGATCTAGGAATGAATACTGACCAAGAAACTATCAAGGATGTTTTCTCTAGTTTCTTTATTGAACAAACCGGGCCTGAAAGTGCTAGGAATTCCATGCCTTTAGGTTTTGACGCAAAAGCATGGAAGCGTATATCAGAAACCGAAGCACCTGGAATGGGTGTTTCATCACCGACTGGTGGAGGTGCTTCATTATCTGACCTTGTAATTGTTGCTGAGGAAGCCGGATCTCAAATTGCGCCTATACCGATTATTGATCATGTGGTGGCATCGAGAGTTTTGGAAAAGTTGGACTTGCTGGAAGAAGAAGTTTTGACTGGAACTCTTATAGCTGGTCTGGTAGTAAGACCGGTAGAAAACGGTGTAGCTAAATCAGTACCAACAGGTGCTATAGCAAACAGATTAATAGCTTTAAATGAAGGCAACCTAGTGCTACTCACTGATGAACCACCTAACGAATCCTTACCAAATCATGGTGACCTTCCAATCGCCCACCGTGAAATAAAAAATGCAAATGTCATTGCAGAAGGAAAAGAAGCTACTCAGATTTTTGATAGAGCTTTGAACGAATGGAAAACTCTGATTTCAGCGTTTCTGGTTGGTATAACTCGTAGTTCAATCGAAATGACCGTTGACTACGTGAAAGATCGTCACCAATTTGGAAAACCAATTGGCAGTTTTCAATCTGTTCAGCATGGACTGGCAGATTTACCAGGTTTATGTGATGGAGCTCGCCTACTCGTAAACAAAGCGGCATGGGCAGGAGACAAAGAAATACCCGGAGAAGTGAATTTGACCGATAATGAAATTTCTGATTTTGCGACCCTCGCATCTATGTCACTAATTTTTGCAGGAGAAACCTCATTACATGCGACAGATCGCGGTCTTCATTACCACGGAGGTTACGGCTTCTCAGAAGAATATGACATACAACTTTTTTACCGCAGAGCCAGAGCCTGGTCTCAAATTCTTAACAGTCCTTCAGAGGAATGCCTTCACCTAGCTGACCTTCTCCTAAAAGATAGTGAGGGCTGAATAATGGATTTCGAACTCTCTGAAAAAGCAATTGATTTCCGATCTCAAGTTAAAGAATTCATCGAAAATAATCTCACTTCAGAAATAATTTCAAATATGCATAAAACAGGGACATTCAATGACAAAAGTTTTAATGAGGCCCTAGCTTCAAAAGGTTTGCTAGCAGGAGCGGTGCCAGGTTACGGGGATCGCGACCCAGTGGAGTTGTACCTTCTGTTCAATGAACTCGAAAAAGCTGGTGCACCATATGACGGTTTAGCAGTAACCATGCTGGTTGCTGGGATCATCAATACCGTTGGAACAGAATTTCACCAGGAAGAAATTCTTAAAAAGTTACTTACTGGGAAACATAATTGTTGCCTCGGTTACAGCGAGCCAGATTATGGGTCAGACGTTGCTTCAATCACCACGAGAGCTGAGAAAGTCGGAGACAAGTGGATCATAAACGGGCAAAAGATGTGGACGACCATGGCCCACGAGTCAGACTGGGTCCTTTTATTAACTCGCACTAATTCTGAGGTGCCAAAACATAAAGGCATGACAATGTTTCTCGTTCCTATGGCTACTGCAGGAATTGAAATTCAACCTATCCCAACTATGGCTTCAGAAAGAACCAATGCGACTTTTTACGACAATGTAGAAGTGGAAGACCAATGGCGTTTAGGTGAAGTAGACGATGGATGGTCAGTAATGGGAATTGCTTTGGCATTGGAACGAGGCGTTATGGGAGGAACAAACCCTGCAGTTCCTCTTCTAAAACATGTACTCAACTGGGCTGAAACTGCACCTTCTAAAAACAAAAGCTTAATGATCAGTAACGCTCTTATGAGAGAACGAATAGCCCGCACAGCCATAATCAACCAGGTAGGACAACTACTAACTCTCAGAGCTGCATGGATAGCTGCAACCGGAGGAATGCCGGGAGTTGAGGGTTCTATGGCAAAAATATATGCCTCTGAGGAATACCAAAAGGTGGTCGGTTGGTTCCAACAAA
>Ga0206683_10000240_pt1 | contig 41065 bp, 44 predicted proteins | sample M280m12015metaG_FD_155483 | JGI IMG/M metagenome (GOLD analysis project Ga0206683, IMG submission 155483) | Ammonia-oxidizing marine archaeal communities from Monterey Bay, California, United States - M2 80m 12015 | ecosystem: Environmental > Aquatic > Marine > Intertidal zone | place: USA...
GAGTCGTCTGCTCTAACCACTGAGCTACCGGCCCAATGCAGTATTACAAAACAATCGCCAACTGCCTTAGTTCTGAGCTAGCAAGTACGATTATTTTTATGAGCAACAGTCGAATACAGGAGTTTTTGTGGATTCCAAACGCCTCATAGAGGTTAGAGATTTTGAAGCAATGAGAGTTTCCGGAGAGGAAACACCAGGTGTCGACCTAAGCGTGGTTATTCCAACCTTTAACGAATCCTCTGGAATTTCACAGATCTTACGTTCACTCCACATATCTCTGAAAGAACTTCAAATCAGCTTTGAAATTATTCTGGTTGATGATGACAGTCCTGACGAAACTTGGAAAATTGCAGCACAGCTAACCAAAGAAATTCCTGAACTGACTGTGATACGCAGATTAGGAGTGAAAGGACTTGCTACGGCCGTTATATGTGGGTGGCACTATTCAAATGGACAACTTCTAGGAGTAATGGACGGTGACGGACAACATCCAACAGAAGTTATAAAAGATCTCTTCAATACTTTCCGTGAAAACACTCACGAGGTTGCGATTGCTAGCCGATATCTGCCTCATGGAGGAATAAAGAAATGGTCTCTCTCTCGTCGACTGCTCTCAAGAGGAGCTCAAACTCTTGGTCAGTTACTCCTACCTGGAGCAATAGGAACAATCAATGACCCAATGAGCGGATACTTTATTGTTAAAAGATCAATAATTACTGAAACTGAACTCGACCCAGTCGGTTACAAAATACTTTTGGAAATCCTAGCTCGATCCCAAGCAAACAAAATTAAAGAAATCCCTTACGTGTTTCTTGAAAGATCATCCGGGAAGTCAAAAGTAGCTGTAAGTCACTATGTTTCTTATCTGCGACATTTGCTGAGACTACGCATACAACCGTTAAGAAGTCGTGCTCTTGTTAGATACCTTCTTGTTACCGCAAGCGCCTTGGCTTTAGACGCAGTGCTCTTCTTTTGGCTATTTGACATAAACAATTGGAACCTAACCAGATCTGCCGCTCTGGCAGGAGAAGGAGGAATACTATTTACAATTCTCCTTCACGACCTGTGGACTTTCGCTGGACGACCAGTAAGAACTTTCACAGACCGAATTCGGAGGCTAGCAGGAGTACACCTTGCGCTCGGAGCCTTAATGTTCTTACGGCTACTAGCTATTAACGCTTTCGTTAATTGGTTTAGCATCGAGCCGCTGTTAGCTTTTTTTCTCACCCTTACTGTAGTCATGCCTGGCGGACACCTTCTCGGCTCGCGTTTCAGTTGGAGAAACATTCGTGTTTAGACTGAGTTTTAGTGATGCAAAAACCTAACAAAATAAAATTTGACTTCGTAGATGCGTTATCGCTTCCTGTATTTGCTCTAACCATGATCTCTGAGGCCAGAACCCTTCAAAACCGACCTCATTTACGTGAAATGGGTGATATGGATCAAGCATCAGAAGAAGAGCTTTCCGGAGCAGACCCAAATCCCGATCCCCTAATTCCAGTTGGATATGAAGAGAATGACACAAAAGCGAGTCTTAAAATGCTCGCTGGAAATATAACAATTAATACTATTTTCTCTCTGCTTTTAGGAAAGATTTATCGACTCCTCTATTCTCATAGAATTTTTAATATTAAAAATCGTAAATTGTCATTTTTGCTTGCGATGATCGGTTGGGATTTCCTCTACTACTGGAGTCATCGTCTACAACATGAGAGAAGAATTTTCTGGGCTAACCATGTCACCCACCATTCAAGTGAGCACTACAATCTTTCGACTGCTCTTAGACAACCGTGGTCTGGATTCCTACTTTCATGGGTTCACATGCCACTACCACTTCTAGGAATCCCAGTTGAACAGGTAATGAAAGCCGGGCAATTAAATTTGCTTTACCAGTACTGGATTCACACGGAAACAATTGTAAGACTATCGAAACCAGTTGAGAATCTTTTTAATACCCCCTCTCATCATCGTGTTCACCATGGAGTAAACCCTCAATACATAGATAAGAACTATGCAGGCATTTTCATAACATGGGATAAAATTTTCGGAACTTTTGAACCTGAGGTAAGAAAAGTCAAATATGGTCTGACAGAAAATATTAGAACTTTTGAACCTTTAAGGATCGCCTACCACGAACTTACAGATCTATTCTCAGACGTTCGCGAAGCTGACAGTTGGAAGGGTAAAGTTTCCCATCTCTTTGAACACCCTAAGTAATTTTGATGTTTACCTTTTTGCTTAATTGAAATATTTGTTAGCTGAAAATAAATTAGCTTTTATTTACTATGTTTGGATGAATGGGTCTTGATCTTTAAAATCATCTCTTTTTTCTAGTTTTTCTTTTTCAAAACGCTCAAAAATTTGAGCTATCAGCTCACCTATCTGTCCTCTTCCTTTAACTTCATCGCTCATACGAGATTTAGTTTACCTTTACACTCAGAATGGTTGCTCCAGATGTCTTACTGGACGTCTATTATCCAAATTTAAATGAACTGGACGCTCAAAAAGCTTTTGTCAAGACCTAGGGAATGACTATGTCGGAATTTGTCACTGAGTTTGACCAGTTCATAGAACTTGACATCAAAGAGCAATTAGAGATTCTTCCCTGCAGAGTCTGCGCTTAAGCAGAAGTTTTTTACACCTATGCATAAAGTTTCCAGCTCCGGGGGTGGGGCTCGAACCCACGACCAGCGGATTAACAGTCCGATGCTCTGCCAACTGAGCTACCCCGGAAGGAGAATGAAATATTATCAGTCACTTAACCATACCGGTGACTATTCAAAGACTAAATAGTAAATCTTTTCAGAATCTGAGTAATTTAAACTTTCGATTTGTCTATAAGCCAGGAACGCAGTTCCATTCCTTCATCAATCTCGTGGATTCCTTCTTCATTTAGTTCCATAACACTTCGCCTGAGATAGGAAATATCCTCTAAGTAGTCTGAAAGTTCACCTGATTGTCGTGCTAAAGATTCCAACTCGACTGCTTTTCTCTCAGCAGCTAATGAAAGAAGTCGTGAAAACACACCGAGTGGTTTGTCATCTTCCGCTTCCTGCACAGATAAGCGTCCAACCAGATCTGATGCTTCTATTCCAAGTGACTGGTTAGCTTCGTGCAAATCAGTGGAATTTATTAGAGCTTCGAAAACGCTCTCTACTCTTGGGTCTGACAACAAAATAGGGTGGAGCCAATCTATAACTTCCTCAGGTTTATGGATTAGTAAACGTAAAGCTTGATATTCAGTAGTCAATCTCTCTATTGGTCCACTAACAACTTCTCGAACTGTAACGCTTTTTTCTTTTTGAGAAGTTTCCTTCAAAGCTCTTCGTCTAATCTCATCTGCACCTATCAGGCACTTATCAGCTATTTGAACGATGTACTGATCACGAATCAATTCGTCTGGATGTTGAGCTACTACCTTCATTGCTTTAATAGCTGTCTTTGCTCTCCCTTCTTTACTTTCTAAATCTCCCTTTTCTAAAACCCTGTCAACTCGAAACTGCATGTGAGGTTCCGCACTTTCTACTATCCGTTTAAGTTCATCAGGGTCAGAAAATGCTAAGTCTCCAGGATCTTGTCCCTCAGGCAAATCGGCAACTTTGAAAAGAACATCAAATTCAGATTCCCATTCATAAACTTTTTCTGCGGCAGACTGACCTGCATCATCTGCATCAAAAGCCAAGACCACCTTTTTAGCGAATCGTGACATTTTTCTTACGTGTTCTTTAGTTAAAGCGGTTCCACATGTTGCAACAGCTCTCATTATTCCTGCTTCGTGACATCCGATTACATCTGTATAGCCTTCACAAACAACTAACTCGTCTATCCTTCCAGCTTCTTCTTTAGCCCAATTAAGACCATACAAGATCTGGCTTTTTGAATAGATTTCAGCTCCGTCAGATGTATTTTTATACTTCGGACCCTCTCCTTCTGGAAGTTTCCGGCCCCCAAAGGCAATTGGATCCCCTTGTTCTGAGAAAATTGGAAACAGTATTCGATTTCTAAAAAAGTCGTATTGTCCGCCATTTTTATTTATACCACCTAACCCAGAAGCAATTAAATCTTCGTTTGAAAGTGCGAGATGTTTACATAGGGAATCCCATGAGTCTGATGACCAGCCGATAGAAAACTTTTCAGCAATATCACCATCCAAACCTCTTTGTTTGAGATAATCGCGAGCTGGACGTGCACCAGGATTATCCATATCAATTAATTTTTTATGATAGAAATCGACAGCCTCTTCTACAAGTTTGACTAACTCTTTCCTTCGGTTACGCGATTTGCTTTCTTTTTTGTCGGTATACCGCAGCGGTATCCCATTTTGAGCCGCAAGCATTTCAACAGCGGCAACAAAATCAAGACTGTCAATTTCGCGTAGAAACTCGATCGAATCTCCTGTTGCTTGACAACCGAAACAGTAATATCGACCATTTTCCTGATTTACGGTAAATGAAGGAGTTTTTTCATTATGGAATGGGCAAAGACCTTTCCATGAGCGACCTACTTTTTTCAACTGTGTGTGTTGCGTGACCAAACGGATTATGTCAGATTCTTCGCGGACTCTACGAATATCATCATCCATAATTCCCATAGTCGAAACTTAGCAGCGTGTACGAGTAAGTTACTAGAGGAACGTTCTCAATTAGAAGAAGAAAGAACTGCCTGTGCTGCTGCTAATCGTGCTATGGGGACACGGAAAGGCGAGCAGGAAACATAGTCAACACCTGCTTTGAAAAAAAATTGAATGGAATCAGGGTCTCCACCGTGTTCTCCACACACCCCTATTTCAAGCTCAGGATTAGTTTTCCTACCTTTCTCGATTGCGTGCTTAACAATGTGTCCAACGCCTTGCACATCAAGTGTTTCGAAGGGGTTAGCGGTGAGGATTCCTTCATTTACGTACATGCTTATTACTCGACTTTCGATATCGTCACGGCTAAATCCAAAAACCAGTTGAGTTAGGTCATTCGTTCCGAAAGAGAAAAAATCTGCACTTTTTGCGATATCTTCTGCTGTGATCGCAGCCCGTGGAGTTTCGATCATACTTCCAATGCTTGGGACTAATTCTTCTTCCATTGACACGATTTCCTGCTCAACCCACGATCGCACTAAATCCAGTTCATTAACTTCAGAAACGAGTGGAATCATAATGTCTGCATTTGGTTTTTTACCCATTGCCTTAACATCTGACAATGCCCCTATCAGTGCTCGAGTTTGCATCCTGTATAACTGCTCTCGGAGTATCGCAAATCTCACTCCACGAGTTCCCAACATAGGGTTATGTTCTAACCATTCATCTGGTGCTTCTGCTCCAAGAAATTCATGCAGAGGAGCGTCTAAGAGTCTAATTGTTACCGGATTGGGTGCCATAGCAGCAATAATCTCAGCTAGATCTGAACGCTGAGCAATCATCAATTCATTTAGGCTTTCTTTTTCCTCTTCGCTTTCGTCATCTGAAAGAATGAAGCGTTGTATCATTGGGAGGCGATCACCCATAAACATGTGTTCTGTACGGCAAAGGCCTATACCCTCCGCTCCAAACGAAAGAGCTCTCATAGCATCTTCTCCAGTATCTGCATTGGCTCTAACTTTTATATGTCCCGAGCGAATCTCATCTGCCCAGTCCAATATTGTTTTAAGTTCGGAGATTTCTTCACTTGATTCTTGTAATTTCATTTTTCCAGAAAACACTTCCCCCGTGCTTCCATTCAGAGAGATATACGCTCCTTCTTCTAGTTCACTTTCTCCAATTTTCATTTTGGTATCTAAAATTTCTAGGTCAGCAACTCCCACCACAGCTGGAATGCCCCACCCCCTCGCTATCACCGCCGCATGACTTGCCATTCCGCCGCGAACGGTAACTATTCCTTCTGCCATTCTCATTCCGATTTCATCAGCAGGAGTAGTTTCATGACATACAAGAATTACTTTTTCGCCTTTATCAGTTGCATCGAGAACTGAGTTACTCGATAAACATACAACTCCAGTTGCCGCACCGGGACTCGCAGCGATTCCTGTTCCGAGAGGTTCCAACTCATTTAAAAAGTCAGTTGAGGCAGCATCATGCATCAATGATTCAACTAAAGAAGTTGGTACTGATGCAACAGCATTCTTCTTAGCTTCTTCAGTATTTTTGGACTTTGCGTTTCCTACTAAATCTATTAGCCAATCAAGGGCATCTTCTGTTTGCATGATGGTGGTTACGGAACTAAACGAGATGATAGGTATTCAACGAGTTCATTTATCGGAACACGGTCTTGATTCATCGAATCTCGCTCTCTGACTGTTACTGCTTTATCTTCTAGAGTTTCGAAATCAATTGTGACACAATAAGGAGTTCCGATTTCATCTTGACGTCTATAACGACGACCGATCGCCTGTGTTTGATCGTAGTCACACATCCAGTGTGGTTGAACAAGATCGAGTACCTCCTTCGAAGGTTCAATGAGCTCATCTTTTTTAGAAAGAGGCAAAACAGCAACCTTGTATGGAGAAAGACGGTGGTCCAATTTCAGGACATTGCGCACTTCGCCATTTACTTCCTCTTCATCATAAGCATCCATTAAAAATGCCATTGCAGTTCGAGTGGCACCAGCTGCGGGTTCTATGACATGTGGTGTATATCTTTCACCCGTACCTGAATCGTTATATTCGAGCTTATTTCCTGAAGCTTGAGCGTGCTGATTCAAGTCATAGTCGGTTCGATTCGCAATTCCTTCCAACTCATCCCAGCCCCAAGGGAATGAGAACTCTATGTCAGAGGTAGCTCTCGAATAATGACTCAGCTCATCTGATTCGTGAATTCTTAATCTTAGAGAATCATTTTTCATGCCTAAATTTAAATACCATTCCATCCTCTTCTTGCACCAGTATTCGAACCACTCATCTGAATCATCTGGTGGAACGAAATATTCCATTTCCATCTGTTCAAATTCTCTAGTTCGGAAAACAAAGTTTCCTGGCGTGATTTCATTCCGAAATGACTTTCCTATTTGAGCAATTCCAAAAGGTGGTTTCTTTCTGCTTGTGTTCAAAACATTTGTAAAATTAGTGAACATGCCCTGAGCAGTCTCAGGTCGCAAATAGACCTCTGCAGCGGAATCAATTACAGGTCCGGCATGAGTCTTGAACATTAGATTAAATTGCCTTGCTTCCGTGAAAGAAGATTTTGAACCACAACCGGGGCAACTGTTTGGGTCTTCTAGTTTGTCTTGACGAAAGCGTGACCCGCATTCACGGCAATCAACTAGTGGATCTGTAAAATTTGTCAGATGACCTGATGCCTCCCATATCGAAGGTGGTGAAAGGATTGCTGCATCTAAACCAACTACATCTTGGCGAAGTTGGACCATCGAACGCCACCACTGTTCTTTAACATTTCGAAGTAATAAAACTCCTACAGGTCCATAGTCATAAGTGGATCTAAAACCACCATAAATTTCTGCTGACTGGAATACGAAACCTCTTCGTTTTGAGAGGTTTACAACTTTGTCAAAAAGTTCCTCTCTGTTAACGCCCATTATCGAAGCGTACTAGGCAACAGAGGCTCATTTTGAAATATTTACTAAGTATCCATAACTCTTCGTGATCTTATTTTTCTTTCTAAATGAAACTCCATAGCTTCAGATGCAATCCGATCAATTTCTGAAACAGTTTTCATATCCTTTACCTCAAGCGCCTGATTTAACCCACCCCGTAAAATTGCCCTCATCACGGCAATAGAAGTCTCTGAAACACTTCTCCCCCGTTGACATTTATTGCAAAAAACTCCGCCTTCACTAATAGATACTGATACGAGATTTTCTGTATCTAAACATTTGATGCAAAATCCTAATTCGGGTGCCAACCCTTCATAATCAAGTAATTTTAAGAAAAACGCGGGAACTAATAACGGTGAATTTTTTTCATCAAGTTTTCGCAGTGCGCCAAGAAGCATCTTGTAACGATTCGGATCTGGTGATTCATCGGGAGCCACATGATCTATAACCTCGAGCATCGAAGAAGCATCGCTAAACAGATCAGGGTTTGATCTAATATTTAGGAAACGATCAATTGTCTCTGCTTGGGTCACTATTCCTAGGTCCCCTTTACCCCTAAATAACTGTAACGCGACATGACTTGTGGGTTCTAATCTTCCGCCAAATTTACTTCGTGTTTTTCTTACACCCTTAGCAACAGCTCTAACTTTTCCGTTGTCTTGTGTGAGGATTACAATAATCCGGTCCGATTCGCCGAGTTTCCATGTGCGAAGAACTATTCCTTGATCGCGATAAAGAGACATCCTCAACTACCGCCAAGGCCACCAAATCGTCGATCCCTGTCTTGAAATTCTTTTATTGCATGAAACAGGTCTTCGCGAGAGAAATCCGGCCATAAAACATCGCTAAATACAAGTTCACTATAGGCCAATTCCCAAAGCAGAAAATTAGAAACTCTCGACTCTCCAGAAGTTCTTATGACTAGATCCGGCTCAGGCATTTCTGGATTATAAAGATTTCTTTCTATAGTTCTCTCTGTAACCTTTTTAACTCCTGAATCAATTACTTTCTGAACAGCATCAACAATTTCTGCTCTTCCTCCATAATTGAAAGCAACAGTGAAAATCAAACCTGTATTACTTTTAGTGAGTTTCTCAGCTTCTTCCATTCTTTTAATAATTCTTTTCGGAACTTTTCCATCACGCCGACCAAGAAAACAAATTCGTACATTTCTTTCATTTAATTCTTCTTGTCGTTGAACAATTATCTGCTCATTAAAATCAAGTAAAAACTGAACTTCTTTTGCCGGTCGTTTCCAGTTCTCAGTCGAGAATGCGAATACGGTAAACCATCTGACTCCAATTTCAATAGCTCCCTCCACCACATCAAAAAGGGCTTTTTCTCCTGCTGTATGTCCATCTGTTCTTTTTAATCCCCTCTTTTCCGCCCAACGGCCATTGCCATCCATCACACAAGCTATGTGTTTGGGAATAAATTTGGAGTTCAGGTAATCAGGTATCACAACTTTGAAGTTATCCGTCTAGCGATCACACAGGAAATTTGGGAGACAGGTTTGCATTTTAATACCCGAAACGATCAAGCGATCGCGGACGTTTTTGCCAATCTTTTTCGACTTTTACTACTAATTCAATGAATGCTCCATCTTGAAGTTGTTTCCGCACTTCGGTTCCAACCTTTTTTAAAACTTCGCCTTTGTGTCCGATCACTATTCCCTTTTGCGAATTGCGCTCTACTAAAATCTCGCAACGTATATGCGGCCAGTTCCACTCTGTCACACGAGTCGCTATCGAATGAGGTAATTCTTCCCAAACTTCTGAAAGAAGTTGTTCCCTAACCAATTCAGCCACCCAAAAGGATTCAGAAAAATCGGTTTCCATATTTTCAGGAAAATAGCGTGGTCCGGGAATTAGTTTTGTCTTAATGTGTTCCAGTAATACTGAAACCCCCTCTCCTGTAGAAGCAGAAATTGGAAAATACTCAGTGAAGGAGAATTCTGAAGCTTCATTCAACTGAGTTAATATCCTGCCACTTTTAACTTTGTCTATCTTGTTAAGCACTAATACAGTTTTTTCAGGAGGTAACGACTTAGCAATAAATTTGTCTCCTTTGCCAATTACCGAATCTGCTTCAACAACAAAAAGAACTAAATCAATTTCTTTTAAAGTGAAACGTGCTGTGTCGTTCAATCTCGCGCCAAGAAGAGTTTTTGGTTTATGGATACCAGGAGTGTCACAAAAGACAATCTGAAATTCAGGACCTGTAAGAACACCTCTTATCTCTGTTCGAGTTGTTTGTGGTTTATCAGAAACGATCGTTATTTTCTTTTTGAAAAAAGCATTCAATAAAGTCGATTTCCCCACATTAGGTCTACCCACTAAGCTCACAAAGCCTGAAACGTGACCGTCTGGTGCTTCTATGGGTAAGTGACTTTCAGAAGGGTTATTCATATTTACTGACCAGGCACCGTGACTCTAACCTGAGTGATCCTCCTACCAACTACTTTTTCAACTACAAAATGGTGCTCTGCTATATTTACATTTTCACCTGCTTCTGGCGCATGCCCTAGTGCATCAAAGATGAGCCCTCCTAGAGTGTCCCAATCGCCATCAGGTAAGACTCCTCCTAATAACTCATTCAATTCATCAACTGGCATTCTTCCGTGGACGCGTAAGCCTCCACCAATTAGAGGTTCAGCGAGAGCCTCTTCGCTGTCGAACTCATCTACTATCTCTCCCACTACTTCCTCTAATAAATCCTCTAAGGTAACTAACCCCGCTGTTCCACCGTATTCATCAATAACGATCGCTAAATGGTAGTGATTGGACTGCATTTCACGTAGCAATAAGCCGGCTTTTTTTGTTTCTGGGATGAATTGTGGTAAACGTGCCAAAGCTTTTACTGAGATTTCACCGTCCCCATCCAACTGGGCTTCCATCATGTCTTTTGCGAAAACCACTCCTACTATTTCATCTAAATTTTCACTGCTAACCGGAACACGAGAAAAACCATTCAAAACAGCAACTTCCATGGCGGCGGAAACGGTGAAACTGTCAGGGACACTGACAATATCAGGGCGCGGTGTCATCACCTCTCGCACTAAAGTATCACCGAAAGCTAATACCGATTCGATCAGTTCATGCTCGTCGTTCTCTATCGATTTTGACTCAAGAGCTTTTTTAGCAGTTTCTAAAAGTTCCCCTTCAGAAACGATTCTATTTTTCTTTGATTTGAAGAATTCTCTCATCAGTTTGTCAAGCATCGTCACCTCGTAAGTGTTTTGCATGACGCTCAATCAGGATATTTTCCGTTTTTTTCATTTCAACTTCCGCTGATTTTTCATAATGGTCATATCCCAATAGATGAAGTATTCCGTGTGTTAGAAGAAGAGCAACCTCATCTTTAAAATTTAGACCTTTCTCTTCTGCTTGATATGCAGCCACTTCAAGGCATATACAAACATCACCCATAAGGTATACAGGATCATCTGTTTCACTATCTGGGTCGTCTATTGGGAAAGCCAACACGTCGGTAGGCCCTGATTTAGACAGATATTTTTTGTTAAGAACTGAAATTTCTTCTAGATCTAGAAGAAACACATTCAGTTCAAGTGGTCTTTTATTCGGGGCAATCTCTTCAACAATTTTTCTAGCGAATTTCTCCAAAGCCTCAAGACTTATTTCGTTAGTTTTTTCCAGTCGTTTATCTATTACATCTACATAAGTTTCATCGTTCGCATCTGATATTTCTTCGAGCAAGTTAGTTACTACCGCTATTTTTTTTAGATTGCCTACCAGCATTTTCATAGGCTTGAACTATGTCTTGAACTATTTTGTGTCTTACGACATCTCGAGCTCCAAGGTTTACAAAACCTAAACCATCTATTTCGGAAAATATATTTTCCAAACCTTCAATTCCACTTCGACCTCCTGGAACGTCTATCTGACTCGCATCACCCGTGACTATCACTCGCGACCCGAAACCAATTCTTGTAAGGAACATTTTCATTTGTTCTGGTGTCGTATTTTGGGCTTCGTCAAGAATTATAAAACTGTTGTTAAGGGTTCTTCCTCTCATAAAGGCCAGTGGTGCGACTTCAATTTGACCCTTCTCAATTAACCTTTCTGCTTTCTCAGAATCAAGCATGTCAAAAAGTGCGTCATAAAGAGGTCGGAAATAGGGATCTACTTTTGCCATTAAGTCACCAGGAAGAAAACCAACTCTTTCTCCTGCTTCAACTAATGGTCGAGTAAGAATAATACGATCAACTTCACCTTTTTGCATAGCGCTTACTGCTAGAGCTACAGCTAACCAGCTCTTTCCTGTTCCAGCCGGACCTATTGCAAAAGTAATGATATTTTTACTTGCAACATCAAGATAACTCTTTTGACCAGATGACTTAGCCCTAACTGGTTTTCCTCTCGCCGTTATGAGTATTTCCGTCGTGAATATTTCTGACGGCTTCTCTTCTGCTATTACCATCTCAATTGTTTTTTTAAGAATATTTGTATCAAGAGCTACTCCCCTTTCAAGCAGTCTTGTCATTTCACGAAATATCTGCTCCACCAAGGTCGCTCTATCACCATCAATAGCAATTTGGTTTCCGCGAACGTGAATCTTTGTTTCAGGGAAAGAAGATTCGATTATCTGTAAAAGCTCATCACCTTGTCCTAAAAGATCAGGCATAAGCTCATTGCCCGGAAGGTCGAATCTAACTTTTGTATCCTGCATTTGAGAGACTCAGACTATCGGAAAGAAAACTTTCAGCATCACTGGGTTTTGAATATTAAAAATCGAATAGACGATTTATTTTTTCCTTCGTTTCTTTTTCGACTTTCTCGAAATTTTCTTTAATCTTGCACGTCCTTTTTTCGACTGTTGTTTCTCAAGTTCCGCTAGAACTCTAGGACCCGCCTCGTTTATCACATCTTCTGCAGCATTCAGTAATGCCGAGATGCTTTCATCCTCACCTAAACTAGAAGGTTCTTTTGGAGTTTCAGGTGTGATCAGACTTCCATAGCTCCAATTGACATCGACTCTTCTTTTTTCAAATGAAGAACACTCTTCTGGACAACGCCAAGGAGCTTCGGGAGCTTTATCTAAATTGCATTTTCTGACCGTTTCACCGTTGGAGTAACTTCTACTTTCAAACTGTTTACAGTCTTCTCGCATTGGCATATAAACAGTATGTCAGTTGAATTGGTGTCAGTAATTTATTTAACCGACAGATCCTTCCATCTGCAATTCAATCAGACGACTCCATTCAACCGCATATTCCATAGGAAGGGTCTTTGTCACTGGTTCAATAAAACCGTTTACAACCAGAGAGGTAGCTTGATCTTCAGACAGACCTCTACTCATTAGATAAAAAAGTTGTTCATCAGCTACTTTTGAAACAGTTGCTTCGTGCCCAATAACTGCATCTGAAGTTCCAACCTCCATGTACGGATATGTGTCTGAGATGCTTTCGTCGTCGAGAATTAGAGCGTCGCACTGTACATGACTTTTGCAACCATGCGCGTCATCTTCAACTCTTACCAAACCTCTGTAACTAGTTCGTCCTCCATCTTTGGAGATTGATTTAGAAATAATTTTCGAAGATGTTTCAGGTGCAGCATGAGTCATTTTAGCTCCTGCATCTTGATGTTGTCCTGCGCCTGCATAAGCAACTGATAGGACTTCACCTGATGCTTTCGGACCAGTCATAACAACTGCGGGATATTTCATCGTTAGCTGGGAACCTATATTTCCATCTATCCATTCCATTCGACCTTCTTCTTCAACAACTGCTCTTTTCGTTACTAGGTTGTAAACATTGTTCGACCAGTTTTGAATTGTCGTATATGTAACTCTTGCGGACGGTTTAACAAGTATTTCGACCACCGCAGAATGCAAAGAATCTGTAGTGTAAACAGGAGCTGAGCAACCTTCTATGTAATGAACCTCAGAACCTTCATCTGCGATTATTAAGGTTCTTTCAAACTGACCCATATTTTCTGCATTAATTCTAAAATAGGCCTGAAGAGGCATTTCAACCTTCACACCGGGTGGAACATAAATAAATGATCCTCCGCTCCAAACAGCGGAATTAAGGGCAGAAAACTTGTTGTCATTTGGCGGTATTATTTTGCCAAAATATTGCTTCACAATCTCTGGATTTTCACGCAAAGCAGTGTCCATATCTGAAAAAATCACACCTTGTTCTTCTAAGTCTTCCCTATTTTTGTGGTAAACAACTTCTGATTCATACTGCGCGGTTACACCTGCCAGATATTTTCGTTCAGCTTCAGGTATGCCTAATTTTTCATATGTATCTTTGATGGATTCCGGTACGTCTTCCCAATCATCTGAAAGCTTCTCAGTTGGCTTTATGTAGTAATAGATATTATCAAAATCAATCCCACCTAAATTACCGCCCCATCCAGGCATGGGTCTTTTCAGAAATCTCTCATATGCTTTGAGACGAAAATCATGCATCCATTTCGGCTCATTTTTCATGCCAGACATCTCATTTATTATTTCAGAGTTAAGACCTTTTTTCGGCTTAAAGACATAATCCTCTTCGTCACTCCATCCAAGCTGGTAGTTGCTTAGATCTACACCTATTTCACTTGTTTCACTTGAGGTCACTTTTTCACTCCTATTAGGATTAGGAACTATTTCTCCTATCTAGATAGTAACAATTATTAGCGAGTAATACTGAGAAATTCAAATGAAATTAAGTTTCCAATTTGCCTGTTCGTCTCTGCCTATCGAGCCACCCGAGAAGAACCGCTATGGCCCTTGGATCGTGTCTCAAGTGATGACCTGCTCCTTCTATTAACCGCATGTCAGTATTTCCATGAGCATCTGAAAGAGCTCTGGCCTCCAGAGAGGAAACCACATCATCTTCAGTTCCGTGGACTATGAGTACACTCTTGTCATTCAGTTTAGCAATAGCAGTCTCAGCAGAAATTTGTTTTAGTTCTGCAGCCCATGAGTCGAAATCTTTTGGAAAGTTCGGGTCAAGAATCACGCCGGCTCTACGTGCATGTATAAGAAGACGTTTTGGAGAAGCTGCCCACGCTGCCCAATCAGCCGGTGCTGCAAGTGCTCCTACACCTTTCACATTTGCCTCTAGAGCAGCCGCACAAATAGAGATTGCTCCTCCGCTCCCAAAACCAACTAACCAAATTTGTCCAACTCTCGGATGATTATTAAGTTCTGAAACAGCTTGGCGAACATCTGTTAACCAACCCGCAAGGCTAAAACATCCTTCGGATTCTCCAGTGCCCCGTAGTAGCGGAGCCATGGATATAAATCCCATTTCGGAGGAAATCCTATTTGCTAGTTCTGGCAAGGTACCTGCTGAATTTGCACCACCGCCAGGTCCTTCTGGAAAACCATGAACTAATAGAACGCCTGGCAGGATTTCGTCAGTGGATTCAGGCATCTCTAAATGGGCAACTAGTTCCAAACCTTCAGAGTGAAAATGGTGCACATTAGTCATCTACAAAAGGCTTTCTGCTAGCAATTGCCACTGATTTATCGGTAATCCATTTTGGAATGTATGACGCTCTGCTTGATCTACGACTAGTTGAATACAAACGTGATTCGCTCCAGCGTCAAAATGTTCGTCGATTTTGTTAGAAATTGTTTGCAAATCCCCCCAAGGTCTTAAGGCATCTAATAAACGATCACTACCACCTGCACTAAGGTCTTCTTCGGTGAAACCTGTACGCAACAAGTTATTCCTATAATTTGGCAAATCCAGATAAATGGATAGGTCTTTTCTTGCTAGCTCTCGAGCTTTAGAAGAATCAGTTTCTAGGATAACTGCAACCATTGGAGCCAAAAAAGCTTCCTTTCCCATCGTTTCTCGCGCCATTACTGTGTGATCTGGGGTCACATTATAGGGATGTGCACCCCAGGTTAATTCTGCTGCAAGTTTGAGTGCTTTAGGCCCTAAGGCACCAATACAAACAGGGGCTTCATGTTCGGGTTGATACGCCCAAAATGGTGCTTGTTTTAAACTTTCTAAGTAGTTGCGTAAGTGCTCTAGTGGTTTTTCCCAAGTATGACCACGTACAACCTCAACAAAGGGTCCATGACTTACTCCAACCCCGAGTAAAAATCTGTTTGCAAAAGCTTCTGAGAGTGTTCGTGTAGCACTGGCCATCGCTAGAGCGTCACGAGAGTAGATACTAGCTATTCCTGTAGCTAATACGATTCTTTGAGTGGCGGAAAGCAAAAGGCTTGAATGCACAAACGGATCTCGACCTGCGGTTTCAGGAATCCAAATGGTTCCGAAACCCATTTCTTCAATTTCCTGCGCTGCTTCACAAGCTCTTTTAGCAGGCACACTATCTAATTGATGTGTCCATATTCCGATTTTTCCTGGATCTAAAATGACTCCATCCATTTAACTAATCTATTCTTCGAAGGTTTTTCGTGTAGTGGACCTCTAGCAGTATAGGAAAGAGCATTTAACAGATTCGCACCTTCTGCTACTACTCCTTCTCTAACCTGTGCTGGTACTCCCAGAGCCATTGATAAAGGTGGTACTTCTTGACCATTTCGGACAACAGCGTTAGCGCCGACTATCGACCCTCTACCAACAACTGCGTTATGTAGCACTACCGCTCCAACTCCCACCAACGCTTCGTCTTCGATTCGACAACCTTCTAGATGGCAAAGGTGTCCTAATGTGACATCATCCCCAACTGTAGTTACAACTTGAGGAATGCAATGAATAACTGCATTGTCTTGAACTGAACTACGGACACCGACTGTGATCATGCCGTCATCACCTCGTATCACTGCGTGCGGCCAAACACTCGATTCAGCTCCAATTGTGACATTTCCAATAATCACTGCCTCCGGATGCACATAAGCGCTTGGGTCTATCTGAGGTTCAAATTCTCCTAGAGCGTAAATAGGCATTCAATTACTCCGATACTGTCCGTAAGAGCCGCCTAGGAAAAGTAACGGCGAGCCTGTTTCCATAATTTCCGCACCTAAAACTTCCCCTATAACGAACCAATGGTCGCCGGCCTCTACAACATTAAAAACCGAGCAATCTATACTCGCCAAACTACCCTCTATGGCCGGCAATCCTGCTACAGATTCGTGCCAGGGCACTACTTCCCATGGGTCGTTTTCCTTACGGAAGAATTCGTTCGCGATATTTTCCTGCTGGTCGGAAAGTACATTTACACAAAATTTATTTTCACTTTTCATCTTTTGCCATGTATTTGATTCTTTACCTGGCAAAAATCCTACCAAGGGAGGATCCATGGAAACTGAAACGAAAGAACCAATAACCATGGCTTGAGGTCCTTCTGGCGAAGAGGAAGTAACGATAGTTACTCCAGTTGGGTATCTGCCGAGCACTTTTCTGTACTCGTTGCCATCAATCATTTCTGCCAATTTTCTTCCTTAATATTTATGCACTTAAAAAAGGTTAGCCGAGACAGTCAAAGACCCCGACCCAGAGAGCGCACAGAGAACTATTGTGCGATAATTCGAGTATGAGTTCTTATTTACTTGATAAGGAAAGTGAAGAGCTAATCCTGGCAGTTGTCAAAAATGACTGTCCCACCTGCCAGCTCTTGATACCAACACTTGAAGACTTAGGGAAAGCAGGAAAACTAACTGTAGTGCTACAGGATGAAATGGATTTCCCTTATGAAGATGACTGGGTGGTGGACGATAGTGAGTTAGAAATAAGTTGGAATTTAAATCTTGACTCTGTTCCCACTCTTTTACGTTTTGAAAAAGGTGAAGAGGTTGAGAGGACTGTCGGATGGTCACGCAAAGAATGGCGTAAAATTACAGGAGATCCGACTCTTGGGGACGACCTGCCTGAATTCAAACCCGGTTGAGGTTCTCTGACTGTTGATCCCGGGAGGATCGACCAACTCAAATCCAAATTTGAAAATTTGGAATTCAATTCAAGGCAAATTGAACTTGCGGCACAAGAAGATACTTACGAGGCCATGTTTGAGAGATTATGGACAGATGGTCTACCTGTAGTTCCACCAACAGCTGAAAGAGTAAGAAAGATGCTAGAGGGAACAAGTAGATTAGCTGATGAGATAGTTGTTTCAGTTCCTCCTAATTTGATCGAATGCACTGTAGAAAAGATTGCAATAAATGCTGTGATGGCTGGATGCAAACCTGAATTCTTGCCAGTGGTTATCTCTGCTCTCGAAACTATTTGCACAGAAGAATTCAACATGCACGGGGTTCTAGCAACAACTATGTCTGTCGGACCTATTTTTGTCGTAAATGGACCTGTAAGCCGTGATATAGGTATGAATTCCGGAATAAATGTTTTAGGACATGGAAATAGAGCAAACAGTACTATTGGTAGGGCAATCCAACTAGTGATTCACAATGTTGGTGGAGGTGGACCTGGTGGGATAGATCGCTCAACTTTAGGTCATATGGGTAAACAAGGTTTCTGTTTTTCCGAAAACGAACTCTCCTCACCATGGCCATCACTTGCTGAAAGCCGTGGTTACAGCTCATCACAAAATGTCGTAACCGCTTTCACAGGTGAAGGTCCAAGACTAGTGATGGATCAAAAAAGCAGAACGCCTGAGTCACTCATTCGAACACTCGCTGAACATTTGATTTCAACTGTCTCGTCTAGAGTGGTTCTCGGTATGGATGCGATGCTTGTCTTGTCACCCGAACATGCTGCTAGATTCCACGAAGCCGGATGGAGTAGGGATCGTTTTTTGGAAGAAATTACTGAAAATATGATGATTAATACCGACAATATAATCGCAGGGTCTAATGGCATAGAAGAGGGGCTTCCGGCAGAGTTGAAAGAAATGAGTCTTCCAAAATTTAGACCCGGCGGTCTCTTGCTTGCCCAAGCTGGTGGACCCGCTGGGCTATTTTCAGCAATAATTGGAGGGTGGCTTAATGGCCCCGCCGGAAGTGAACCAACTAGTAAGGAGATTTTACTTTGACGAATACAAAAGTTCTTCTGGATCCAACTTCTGAGAGTGCTCCTTCGGAAAGAACACTGGCAGTGAGACCCAAAACCCTCACGGGTCTTACAGTTGGATTATTAGATATCTCTAAAGAACGAGGAGATATTTTTTTAAATCGACTTGAAGAAAAACTTACTGATAATGGGATGAAAGTGCTTAGGTTTACTAAACCCACCTTTACTAAACCCGCACCTGTGGATCTACGTTATGAGATTGCTAGCAAATGTGACGCTGTAATCGAAGCTTTAGCTGATTGAGGTTCTTGTACAACATGCAGTGTGCATGACATAGATGATATTGAAAAGAGAGGAATCCCAGCAGTCATGATTGCTTCTACCCCTTTCGAGGATGCCGCTCAAAAACAAGCCGATGCTCTTGGCCTCGATATTGCAAGAGTCTTTGTTACTCATCCTGTTCAGGATAGAACAGACGAAGAAATGTATGAGATGGCTGATCTAGTATTTAATAAAGTTTTGGGTACTCTCATCAGATGACCAAAAATGTTGCAGTCGCTCCAGATACCAGACCAGACATGTACAAAACGATGTGCGATGCAGTCGAACGTTCTGGCGCAACACTAACCGGTATTGAAGAAGCTGAAGGTTTGATTTGGGCTGATCCTGCACGACCGGAACTCTTTCCGGAAATAGCAGAGAAAGCAATCCGACTTGAATGGATACAACTTCCGTACGCTGGTATCGAACCATTTGCTGATCATTTAGACCCGAAGTGGCATTGGACATGTGGCAAAGGTGTTTACGCACCCGCTGTAGCTGAAACAGTACTTGCCCTTGCGCTGTCTTTATCAAAAAATTTACATGCTTACGCTAGAACAAACGAATGGTCTGGACCAGTTGGTCGTTACCTACAAGGATCAAATGTGACTATTCTTGGAGGTGGCGGTATAACCGTTGAGCTTCTACCTCTTCTCGCTCCTTTCAATTGTATAACAACAGTCATCAGGAAAAAAGACAAGGACTTGCCGGGCGCCACTTTCACTTACACACCTGAACAACTTGGAGAAGTTTTAGAAACAACAGACTTGTTGATTCTTGCTTTAGCTTTGACTGAAGAAACTAAAGGTATTATCGACAAAGAAGCCTTAGATCGAATGCCTTCTCATTCCTACATCGTCAATGTCGCTAGGGGTGGACATGTCGTGACTGATGATTTAATAGAAGCTCTTAAAGAAGGAAAAATAGCTGGAGCGGCTCTAGACGTCACCGACCCTGAACCTCTGCCAGCTGGGAATCCCCTCTGGTCTGATCCGCGTTGCCTTATCACACCACATATCGGCAACACTCCAGAAATGGGCTTAAAACTGCTTGAACCTTTTGTTGAAGAAAATGTTCGACGTTTCATAAACGAAGAAGAACTTTTAGCTGCTGTTGATGTAGAGCTGGGTTACTAATTGGGTGCATGGGCTGGCCTTTTATTAGCAACTGTTTTTATTTTTGCGGCCGTTAGTAAATTTCGCGATCCAACCGGAACTGAAAAGTCTATTTCATCTTTAGGGCTTCCTTTTCCGAAAATATTAGCCTCCCTACTACCAACTGTAGAACTTCTCTGCTCTGTTCTGTTAGCAATTGATCCGCGTTCCGGCGGACCTTGTGCTGTAGCTCTACTAGTAGCTTTCACTACTCTTATTGCAGCTCAAATCTTTTCAGGTAATCCCCAAAACTGTGCCTGTTTTGGATCGTGGTCGAGTAAACGAATATCTTCTTGGGATTTACTAAGAAATGTTCTACTCATTTCGCTAGGTGTTTTAGCAACACTCGACTGAACTCATTGTTATCAGGACTGATACCTTCACAGAAGAGATAAGTCAAAACTATTTTGAAGGAGGGTTAATCAAATGGATGGTTTGATGATGGATGTTCCACTTTCTCTGAATCACATATTCGCTAGAGCAGAAAAACTTTTTCCGGAAAAAGAAGTTGTGACAGCCACTCCTTCCGGCAGGGAAAGGTTGAGTTACGGAGACTGGTCACAACGTACGAGATGTCTCGGTGGGGTACTTGATGATCTCGGAATAACTGACGATGGTCGCGTGGCTACTTTTGCTTGGAATAACTCAAGACATCTAGAGTTATATTTTGCTCCCTCATGCAGCGGACGTGTGGTTCACACACTAAACCTTCGTTTATTCCCTGATCAACTTACCTACATAGTTAATCACGCTGAAGACGAGGTGATTTTTATTGATCAGTCGGTTGCAGGTTTGATTTGGCCTCTGATGAACCAACTCGAAACTGTAAAACATGTCGTTCTAATGGATGATGGAGCACCCGCACCTGACTCTTCTGAAATTAATGCAAATGTTCATGACTATGAAGAATTATTACAAGCAGCTGAACCTGTGGAATGGAAAACAGTTGAAGAGAACCGTGCAGGATCAATGATGTATACATCCGGAACTACAGGCAACCCAAAAGGGGTTGTTTATTCTCATCGTTCAATGGTTCTTCATACATTTGGTGTGATGATCGCCGACAGCGTAGGAATAAATGAGAAAGACATCTTAATGCCGGTCGTTCCAATGTTCCACGCTAATTCTTGGGGTATTGCTCATGCTGGTGTTGCGACCGGTGCAAATCTGGTGATGCCTGGAGCGGATCTCTCCCCAGTTGCTTTAGCGACTCTCATAGAAGAGGAGAAGGTTACAGTGGCAGCCGGCGTTCCTACTATTTGGATGGGTGTTTTACCGGAACTTAAAGGGCGTGATACATCTGCTCTACGTTCAATTCCTTGTGGTGGTTCAGCTGTCCCCAAATCTCTCTCAGAGGGATACCGAGAACAGACAGGTCTGCCCATTCTGCAAGCTTGGGGGATGACCGAAACCAGTCCAATTGCTGCTGTCTGCAATATTAAATCAAGTCTTTCTCATCTTGATGAAGATGAAAAAGCAGATCTCCGTACGACCGTTGGACTTGCTGTACCCGGAATTGATTTTCGGGTTGTTGAACCAGAAACTGGAGAAGAACTTCCATGGGACAATGAATCTCGTGGTGAACTTCAAGTTAGAGGGCCATGGGTTGCTAGGACCTACTACAACGATGAACGAGCAAATGATTCCTTCACAGAAGATGGATGGCTAAAAACCGGCGATGTTGCAACTGTTGATTCAAATGGCTACATCAGTCTTGTTGATCGAACCAAAGATCTAATCAAGTCAGGTGGTGAATGGGTGAGTTCCGTCGAATTAGAAAATGAAATCATGGCTCATCCAGAAGTTGTTGAAGCCGCAGTGATTGGAATTACTTCTACAAAATGGGGTGAACGTCCCATGGCATGTGTTGTTCGTTCTGAAGATTCACAAATTTCTGCTGAGGACATCATTTCTTGGCTAGATGACCGTGTTGTTAAATGGTGGATTCCTGAGCACGTCGAATTTATTGATGAAGTTCCAAAAACTTCAGTTGGAAAGTTCTCCAAGAAAACACTTAGAGACCAGTTTTCAGATTTAAGCGTGGATTAGTTCACCACTTGCAGTGAAGGTGTTTGATCCCATTTATAAATCCACTCGTCAATCTATCTGGTGGCGCCGTAGCAACTATCTCTGGAATACTTTTATGCATCTCCCGGAGCATGACGGTTATTTCACGTCGAGCAAGATGGGCTCCTAAGCAAAAATGTGGTCCTGGAGCTCCGTAGCCGAAGTGATCATTTGTTTCGCGCAGAATATTGAATTTATGAGGGTTTTCGAAAACTGACGGATCGCGGTTTGCAGCCCAATAGTAAAGGCTTAATTTGTCACCTTCTTCGAATTCTCGATCACCTAAGCGCACGCCATCTCGTGTAACTGTCCTGCGCATAAAAATCACTGGACTTGCCCAGCGAACGATCTCTTCGACAGCTTTTGGCACCAAATTTTCAAAATCATTCCAGAGAATTTCTTTTTGCTCAGGGTTTTCAGTCAGTAAGTGCAACCCCCAAGAAAGCGCATTTCTGGTTGTTTCGTTTCCAGCCACCAGTAAAAGAATGAAAAATGAAGCTATTTCCTCTTCTGACAGTTTCTCTCCTTCTACTTCTGAGTGCAGTAAAGCTGAAGTCAAATCATCAGTGGGCGTTTGTGTTCTTTCTTCGAGCATTTCTTTCATAAGGGCCGCTAATTCAAATGCCGCACCCATTATTGCAGCAAGAATGTCAGTTCCTTCTGGCGTATATTCGAGATCACCCGCTCCGAGAATCATGTTCGATTTTTCGAAAACAAAGTCAACTTGATCTTTCGGAACGCCCATCATCTCACATATGACCAAAAGAGGCAGTTGAGCCGCCACATCAACTACAAAATCACACTCACCTTTTTCAAGTGCGTTCATTGTTATTTCTTGTGCTATTCGTTCAACAGAGTCTTCAACAGATGAAAGTCGACGTGGTGTGAAGCCACTTGAAACAATATTTCTTAATCTTTTGTGCCTCGGGTCGTCCATGTTTATCATTGATCCGAAAAAATCAAGCATTTCTTCTGGGAAATCAACAACGCTCGTAGCTCCCTGTCCGCTGCAGAAATCTTCTGGTCTTCTACTTGCCTCTGCAACATCTGAATGCCTGACAAGAGAATGAAATCCTTTTTGTTCAGGAACTATTCCAAAGATTTCTTCTGGCAAATCAAAATAACGGTAAGGATCCTCCGAACGTAATAGATCAAAAGCCTCTTCCCTGTAACCCAATGGTTTGGACCAGAATTCTGTACGAGCTAGGTCTATCTCTTCAATTTTCATGTTCTTAATCTTACGCCAAACTTTCTTCAATAAAAATTCCGAAATTTATATGTCCGGTTATTGTCTTCGGGCATTCTACGTGTCATTATTCTCTTGTACTCAAGCCCAGACAAGGAGAGGCTGTGGAACTTTTTAATGACTGGATGGGAATTTCAGGCGGAGGACAGGCACTAGGTCGCTACGCCCATTACCTAGGTGGAATAACATGGATAGGACTGTTGTACTTCTTTAACTTCATACAAGGTGCAGCCTTTGGAGAAATGAGTGATGCGTCCCGTGGAGAAGCTCTAAGGAAAATTACTTGGCGAACACTTTGGTGGTTCCGCTGGGCAGCAATGCTTACGTGGGTATCGGGAATCTGGATATTGGTACATCAGGAACTACTTCACGACATGGATTACTGGCGTTCTGTCCCAGGCATGGGAATAGCTTTTGGTGCAATTCTTGGAACCACAATGGCTGCTAACGTCTGGATGGTTATTTGGCCTGCACAGAAAATAGCTATCGGATCTTCCGTTGCAGTAAGCGAAGGTGGCGAAGCTGACTCTGAAGCTCCTGCAGCAGCTAAAAGAGCTGGTCGCGCTAGTCGTGTAAATACTCTGTTTTCGATACCACTTATTTTCTTTATGATGTGGCCAAGCCACTTTGGGCTCAACTTTGATAGTCCCGAAGGTGGCACTAGAGCTGTTTTATGGATTATTTTTGCACTGATTTGGCTTGTTATGGAGTTGTCAGCTCTTGGTAAAATCGGTGGATATGACAGCAGCGTCAACAAGGTCGTTTTGGAAAAACATCAAGACACAATCAAATGGGGTTTCCTCATAACATTGGTTCTTTATCTACTTTTCGAAATACTCGCTTAAAGAACGACTCTTTTCCGGGAAAAGGTTTTAACTAACTAAAAGTTTTGCTTCCATGCCGCTAGTTCTATGACCGGCTATGTCGCAGTAAAGGATGTACCGACCAGCTTTTAGTTCTATTTCTCCGAGATCTGTTTTTTCATCACCTACCTCGAGTTTGAAGTCATTTTCCATGCCTTCTATTACCAAAGTGTGGGATTGGAAACCGTTTAGTAAATATTCAATCTTCACTAAACCTTCTTTTGCTTCATAAATGTCCGCATCAAATTTCTGACTGTCATAAGTTGTTATATGTACCACTCCGTCCATGGAGGGAGTAGCTGTCTTTTTTTCTGAACTACCTCCACATGAGATCAACAATAGAGCTGCCATTACTATCCATGTATATTTTCTGACTTTCATGACTCTCTTCATTTCATCCATGACTTAAGACTAACAATGAGTCATCATTAGACAATGATAAAAGTATCACTTCTTGTTAATCCTTTGGCTGGTAAAGGCAAAGCACTTTCCGTCGCTAAAGAATTACAGATTTTTTTAAACCAATTAAATGCCGAAACTGACCTCCTTGTACCAGAAAGCAGGAGCGAAGTTAACGAAGTGATAAGCAACTCGCTCAATTCTGGCATTGACAGACTTATTACAGTCGGAGGAGACGGCTTGATAAACCAAACAGTAAATGTGCTAGCTGAAACAGACACCACACTAGGAATAATCCCAGTAGGTACCGGAAATGACTTTGCTAGATCCTTAGGATTAGATTCTGGCGGATTATTTGAACAAGCCCAGAAGGCCTTATCATCGGCTGTAAAAGTTGACCTAATTAAATGTGGTTCAAATTTTGTTGCGACTAGCGCCATTTGCGGTTTCCCTGCTGCAGTAAACATGCGTGCTAACGAGCTTCGTTTTCCAAAAGGTTCGTCGAGTTATACAGTCGCCACTCTTATGGAACTTCCTGTAATGTCACCTAGCACTTACAAAATTAAACTCGACGGTAACAACTTTGAAACAAAAGCTGCTGCTGTAATTGTTGCAAATACTGCCTATTTCGGTGGCGGTATGAAGATCTGCCCTGCCGCTAACCCATCTGACGGCCTGTTAGATGTTTGCATAATTGGTGATGTAGGGAAATTCGACCTACTCCGTTCTTTCTTAAAGGTCAGAACAGGCGATCACGTAGACCACCCTAAAGTTTCTATTTTCGAAGCTTTAGAAATTGAAATTACAGGAACTGGAATAATCCGTGGGGATGGAGAAAAACTTGGTGACCTGCCAATAAAAATTGCCGTTAAAAAAGGTGCGCTAAATGTAGCGGGGGGTGACTGCCGACCCCCTGGAAGAGGCTAATGTGAATCTATGAGCGAATATCGAATCGAAATCACGTACTGTCTTACTTGAGACTATTCAAGCTATGCCGTGAGCACAGTTGAAGATTTGCTGACTAACCATCAACAGGTAATTAAAGATCTCCGTCTTATCCCAGGAGGAAGTGGTGTCTTTGATGTGGTCGTTAACGATGAATTGATCTATTCAAAACATGAAACCGGTAGACACGCCAAAAGCGGTGAAATTATTGCACTTTTCGAAGAATTTTCAAATCAATGATCTTCCCATTATGTGAGATTTTGAGTTCATGTGTCTTATCTCACAAATCAATCCGAGTTCTTTAAAAATAACCCTCTAGAATTAGAATAGTTCTAAAACCGTAACGAATAGGAGAATAAAGTGAGCCTTGAAGGAACCCAGACCCACGAGAATTTAAAAGCCGCATTTGCCGGAGAATCACAAGCAAATCGTAGATATCTATACTTCGCAAAGGTTGCTGATATCGAAGGATATCCGAACATTGCAGGAAATTTTAGAGATACTGCAGAAGGCGAAACCGGTCACGCTCACGGCCATCTTGACTATATGAAATCCACTGGAGACCCAGCTACGGGATTACCTATAGGTGAAACTGCTGAAAACCTAGCTGCAGCTGTTGCGGGTGAAACTCATGAATACACGGAGATGTACCCGGGCATGGCGAAAACTGCAAGAGAAGAAGGTTTCGAAGAAGTAGCGGACTGGTTTGAAACCCTCGCTAAAGCTGAAAAAGCTCATGCTGGAAGATTCCAGTCACTCTTGGACTCAATTAGCTGAAATCACTAATACTCGTTCATTCATAATTTTAAAATTTTAGATAAACAATTTAGGAGTGGTCGTGAGTGAACCTGTCCCATACTCCCCGACTAAGGGAATATCATATTCACCTTCAGAAGACGTTTACTGGGACTCTGACGCCCTGGCGGGGGAAATTGATCGCACCTTCGAGATTTGCCACGGATGCAGAATGTGTTTTAAATACTGCGACAGTTTTCCTCTCCTCTTTTCTTTTATAGATAATCAACACGACGGTGATGTAAGAAAAATCACCAAGATAGAAACAGAGCAAGTCATGGACGCCTGCTTTCAATGCAAACTCTGTGAAGTGCAGTGCCCTTACACAGTCCGAGAAAACCACGAATTTCTTTTGGACTTTCCAAAACTTGTTCATAGATACAAAGCGCAGAGAACGGCAAAAGATGGTGTAACTTTTCGGAACAAAATTCTTGGTAATCCTGAAAAAACTGCCAAAATTGCTCGTTCCACATTTGGTATCGCAGACAAACTGAATCAAAAAAGCCACCTACACAGAAAGTTTTTAGAGTTTCTAATTGGTATTCACAACGAAAAAAATCTCCCTAGATTTCCGAAAAAAACTTTTACTTCCTGGGCGGAGACAAAAAATCTCATTTCTGAACAATCTGAAGGTGAAGTAGTGATTTTCCCTACCTGTTATGTTGAGAACAATGAGCCTGAGATAGGTCAAGACACCGTTAATGTGCTGCAAAAAAATGGTGTTTCTGTAACTTGTGAAAAAGGACTGACTTGTTGCGGTATGCCCGCATGGGAATCAGGCGATCTGGCAAGCATGAGAGACTTTGCTTCTAGAAATCTGGATCTTCTAGAACCACATGTTAAAGCTGGAAAGAAAGTAATAGCTATAAACCCGACTTGCTCGATGATGCTCAGGCAAGAATATCCAGAACTAGTTAAAGATGAAGACAAGAATCGGGCTTTAGCACTAGCAGAAAATGTTGCTGACCCAAGTGAATACTTGTGGTCTATACGAAATGAAGAAAGATTTAATACTGACTTCGTCACGACTCCACAAAAAGTCAGTTATCACACCCCGTGCCATTTGAGAGCTCAATCAATCGGCTTTAAAGCCCGTGACCTTCTACGCAAAATTCCAGGAGTTGAAGTCGACACTACGATGGAATGCTGTGGTCACGACGGAACATTTGCCATGAAGACTGAAGGATTTGAAGCTTCTGTACGTATTGGAAAAAAATCCTTTGATTCAATGTCAGAAAGTTCCGCAGAAGTCTGGGCAACTGATTGCCCGTTAGCAGCAATGCAATTCGATCAACATTCTGATAGACGACCTATGCATCCGATGTCTATTTTGGCAAAAGCTTACGAAAACTCTGGCTTTCCCAATTCTGTAAAAAAATTAGAACAAAAAGAAACTACTAATGACTGAAAGAATCTTTAAAAATTATTCTCACCACGTGAACCGCTCAGAAATAATCGACTACCAAACATATGAAGACGACCGAGCAGAAATCCGACGTGAAGTGTTCGAAATTAAAAAACATAGAAGAATCCATCTAGGGGAAAACCTTACTTTTTTATTCGAAAATCACAAAACAATCAGATACCAGATTCTTGAAATCATGAGAGCTGAAAAAATTGCTAAAGAATCTGCAATCCAAGAGGAATTAACTACTTACAACAACTTTCTAGGAAAATCTGGAGAGTTGGCCTGTGTCTTATTGATAGAAATAGAAGCAGAATCTGACAGAAAGCCACTTTTAGAAAGTTGGATGGGACTCGAAAAATGCATATATGTTTTAGATCAAAAAGGCAATAAAATATTCGCTCAACACGATCCGACTCAAATAGGAGATAGAAGACTATCTGCAGTTCAATATCTAAAGTTTGTAATCGAAGAACCTCCTATCGCTCTTGGATGCACATTTAACGAATTGGCTGGAGAGATTGAACTTTCAAAAGAGCAAAGAACCGCTCTTGCAGAAGATCTAGCAGCAACTCTCACTTAGAACTACACACTAAACCGTTATTATTTACTTTTCTTTACTTGACATTCGGATAATAACGATTATTATCAGAATATGGCTCTTACAACTGAATTAACTCATACAGATCAAGACGAGCTAAAAGAACGACTTCTCCACGCAGCCGCAGAGGTTTTCGCTGAAAATGGCTACGAAAAAGCAGGTGTAGCTGAAATAGCTCGTCGTGCAGGAGTTACAACGGGAGCAATTTACAGTCGATATAGCGGAAAAGCTGAACTTCTTATCGATGCAGTAGACAGACATTTGTTAACACAACTCCACTCGCTTCATTCAAATGCATCAGCAGTCGACGTGCTCTTCCACCTGGGTGATCATCTTCTAGACGATCTTTCAGATGGAACGGGACTTTTTCTCGAAGCTGTAGTTGCAGCAAAACGCGACCCCGAGCTCGCTGAACGTCTACGTCATGTTTTACAAAGTGAAGAAAACAAACTTGGCCAGCTAATTAAAGAAGCCGCCCCACAGCAAGACGTAAACCAACTCGCACTGATGCGCTTAGCACATGCAATTGGATTCGGAATGACCTTAACCAGAACAATTGGTCTGGAACTCCCTTCCAGAGATGACTGGACCACAGTTATAAATCTAGTAATTGAAGCATTTATTAATAACGAAACGAAAACCCACGGAGGCTAATCGTGACCACAATAGAAACTAACCAGAGCATGGAAGAATATGCGAATGACCCAGACAGAATAACTGAGTATTCAGTCTGGAACGATGACGTAACTTCCTTGATACATGCCGTGGAAGATAATGCTGATGCGATTTTCACCTGGGGTTACGACAAAGGAGAACGAGCTCCACTCGATCGTTTGTATGAGAAAGCAAAAACTTCTCAATGGAACGGTCAAACTGATCTCGACTGGTCCATTGAAGTGGATCCATACACCATGCTTCTCCCAGCAAATCCTATGGAAGCTGATTATTTCAAAGAAAACCCTAATTCCCCTATTCATAAATTCTCTGATAAACAGTGGAAGGAACTAGGAGTCGAATCTCTCAACTGGAGTCTTTCACAGTTCATGCACGGTGAACAGGGAGCACTTCTATGCACAGCAAAAATAGTTGAAACTGTTCCGTGGATCGACGCAAAATACTACGCTTCGACTCAGGTGGTTGACGAAGCAAGACACGTTGAAGTATTCGCACAATACCTCGAACAGAAAATGGGAGGCATCAACTATCCGGTAAATCACCATTTAAAGGCCCTGCTCGATGACATAATAAGCGACAGTCGATGGGACATCACTTACCTGGGAATGCAAATAATGGTTGAAGGATTGGCTCTAGCAGCCTTTGGTTTCATGCACCAAACAACCGAAGAACCCCTCCTCAAAAAACTGCTTCGCTATGTCATGTCCGATGAAGCCAGACACGTCGCATTCGGAGTTTTAAGCCTTCAAGAGGTCTATAAAGATATGGATGCCAAGGAAATACGCGAAAGGCAAGAGTTCACATTCGAAGCAGCACTCCGTATGAGAGACCGTTTCTTACGCCAAGAGATGTGGGAAAAACTAGGAGTTGATGTCAAAGAAATGGTGAAATACCAACTCGAAATGCCTGAAGAATTAAAAGTCTTCCAACGCCTCCTATTCTCAAAAATAGTTCCTAATTGCAAAAAACTTGGACTTCTTGATGCAGGAGATGGGTGGCTCCGTGATCGCTTCACTGAAATAGGCGTAATTGAGTTCGAAGACTGGGTTGATACCGGTTCAGAATATGAAGACTTCGATCTAGATAAGAGTCTTGAAGACAAAGATAGAGAAGTACGCGAAGCAGCGCATGAAGTCTTTCATAAAGAAGACAGCGCTGAGGCAACTAACGCTTAAACCTTAAACTCTCAAAATATTGCGTGTTAATCAGAAGAATCATCAGTGTCGATCGCTACATGATGCCTGATTACCTCTTCGATAATAAAACGTAGAAATTTTTCACTAAATACCGGATCTATACCAGCATCTTCCGCAAGTTCTCTCATTCGTTTGATCTGCTCAGTTTCTCTTTCTTTATCTTCAGCAGGTAAACCATTCTCGGCTTTATAAACACCAACCTGATGAGTGATACGAAACCGTTCAGCAAGCAAATGAATCAGAGCGGCATCAACATTATCGATACTTGACCGGTACTCTTCCAGTAAATCTCTGTTGTCTTCCATCGCCTTCTCCTAGCAAAAGTGCAACTTTAAATTTAATTTCTAATATAAGCGTATTACCTGAGATGAAAATGAACACCAATTGGAACTAGTCTCTCCTCAGACAAACATTAAGAACAATGAGGCAAGCATGGAGATACCACTAACCCTTACCGACTATCTCAATAGAGCTGAACTCGTCTACGGAGATCAAATTGCCATAGTTGATGAACCTGATCAGCCGGCAAATCCTTTAAATAACATCACATATAAAGAACTCAGCCAATCCGCTCGTAGCTTCGCCGCTGGACTTGACGAACTTGGAATCGAACTAGGTGCACGGATAGCAATAGTTTCACAAAACTCTGCAAGAATGCTTATTTTTCTTTTTGGAACCAGCGCATTCGGCAGAATAGGTGTCCCAATAAACTTCAGACTCAATAAAGAAGAAATCGCTTACATAGTCGATCACTCTGGTGCAGAAGTCCTCCTAATCGACCCTGAACTTAAAGATGACCTTGCTGACACGGACATCAATGTGAAACATTTATTTGTTTTAGGTGAAGAATCAGATCATCTTTTTACAAACACGAACTCTCCAAAGCCTTGGATACCAGATGAAAACGCCACAGCGACCGTCAACTACACAAGTGGTACCACTGCCCGTCCAAAAGGCGTCGAGATGACGCATAGAAACTTATGGTTAAATGCCGCAATCTTCGGCTGGCAAACTGGCGTTGATCATCGTGAGGTTTATCTACACACACTTCCCATGTTTCACTGCAACGGATGGGGAATGCCTTATGCAATTACTGGAATGGGAGGAAGACACATCGTTCTAAGAAAAATTGACGGTAGGGAAATCCTGGAACGAATTAAAAGACATAACGTCACTCTACTCTGTGGAGCTCCAGCTGTAATAGCAGCGATTCTTGAAGCTGCAACTGAATGGGATGGGGGAATCCCCGGAAGCGGAACGATGCGAATTGTTGTTGCAGGAGCCCCACCACCAACAAAAACCATAGAAAGAGTGGAAACAGAACTCGGCTGGGAATTCATTCAGATCTACGGCCTAACAGAAACCGCACCATTAGTCACCATGAATCGCACTCGTCCGGAATGGGATGATAAAACAGCACAAGAGAGAGCCACCTTACTTTCAAGTGCAGGGAGCCCCGCTCTTGGGATAAATCTTACCGCTTCACCCGATGGTGAACTTTTAGTACAAGGTAACCATGTCCTAAAAAGTTACTGGAACCAACCCGAAGCAACACATGAGGCATTATCAGACGGCTGGTTCCATACCGGCGATGGTGCAACAATCGGAAAAAATCAATATGTGACAATCACTGACCGGAAGAAGGACGTAATAATCTCTGGCGGTGAAAATATCTCATCAATAGAAGTCGAAGATGTTCTTTTCTCCCATCCATCAGTTGCTGAAGTTGCTGTAATAGGAGTACCGGATGAAAAATGGGGAGAAACTGTAAAAGCTCTTGTTGTGCTCACCGAAAATGATTCAACTAATGAACAAACATTGATCTCTTACTGTCGAGAAAATCTTGCACACTACAAATGTCCAACTTCAATCGATTTTCTTGATGAACTGGCGAGAACTGCCACTGGCAAACTACAGAAATTCAAATTGCGGGAAGCCTATTGGAAAGATATGAATCGACAAATCAATTAATCAAAAACCCTTTAAAACCAATATTTTTGAAGTTTCAAACCTTACAAAAATATGAAATTTTTCCAAAAGTTGCCTCTCTGTAACTTTCAGACATAGCGTTTATTTACCGTTAACGGTCAAATAGGAAAAACCTATTTGGATATCCCATTTAATTGGAGGGGAATTACTTATGACCAGCAAGTTCGTAAAACTACTTGCAATAGCACTAACCATTGGGGTTGTTGCTGCTGCTTGTGGTAGTGATGAAGAAGAAGCACCTGCGGCAGCACCTGCTACAACCGCAGCGCAAGTTGAAATGGTGGCTGACGGAAGTCTTCTTGACACCGTTCAGGCCCGTGGAACCTTGCATTGTGGAGTAAGTGGAAGCGCTGTTGCGTTCTCAGAAACTCAAGCTGATGGCTCAGTAACAGGCTTTGATGCCGACTACTGTCGTGCCGTAGCAGCTGCAGTTCTCGGAGATGCAAATGCAGTTAAATTCACTTCTCTTACAGCATCAGAGCGTTTCACCGCCGTACAAAGCGGTGATGTTGACGTACTGATACGTAACACAACCTGGACTCAAAGCCGCGACACAGATGTCGGCATGGATTTTGGGCCAACAACTTATTATGATGGACAACAACTTATGGGACGCGCTTCCGATGGGTTTACCGCAAACTCCGGAGCCGCTGACCTTGAAGGTGCAGTTGTATGCACAAACGCAGGAACAACTACTGAAAAGAATGTTTCTGAATATGCATCGCTCGCAGATGTAAATATCACACTTAAGACATTTGAAACCAGTGATGAATACTGGCAAGGATTCATCGATGGAGCTTGCGATATTTCAACCACTGATGGATCGGCTCTCGTAGGTCGTAAAGTTAAACAGCAACCTGCTGATGAGGAATGGGTGATTTTCCCAGCTACTCCTATATCCAAGGAACCTCTAGGACCTACCTATGGTCAGAATGACTCAAAGTGGGCAGATGCAGTGAACTGGACCGTTTATGCAACAATTATTGCTGATGAATACGGAGTAAATTCAAGCAACGTTGACTCAGCAGTACAAGAAGGAGAGCTCGGACGTCTACTCGGTGGTGACGGTGAACTTCAAACCACTATGGGACTAAGCGCTGATGCTTTCCATCAAGTGATCAAACAAGTCGGTAACTACAGCGACATTTACAATAGAAACCTCAATCCAGTAGGTCTATATCGTGAAGGTTCCGCTAATGCTGGCTGGAAAGATGGTGGATTAATTTATGCTCCACCAGCACGATAAGTAAAACTCTTATCTTTAAATGAAGTCCTGATGGCCCAAGGTGAATTTCACCTTGGGCCTAGGACTTTTTTGTTTAATACAGAAACGCCCGTATTTGCTATGATTTCCATAATCCACTCTCTGGTTTAAGCGAAAAGAAAATCCATGCAACCACCTGCAGAAGAAAAACCGAGCACACTAAAAGCAGTCTCCCAACGAGTTCCTTTATGGCGTGACGTAGTTGTAATTAAATGGGTTACCCAGTTGGGCCTATTGGCGGTAGTAGTAGCTTCCCTTTGGTTTTTAGCTGGACAGGCGGGCGACAACCTTCAAGCTAGAAATATAAATACCGGTTTTGATTTTCTTGAACGACCTCCCGATATCCAACTAAGCGAAGGTATCGACACTTCACCCGCTACTGGCGGTAGAGCTCTTTGGGTTGGCATGGTTAACACCTTACGCATGGCGGTCGTAGGCATAATTTTCGCTACTTTTCTTGGAGTAGTAGTTGGTTTAGCTCGTCTTTCAAATAATTGGCTCATCAAACGCCTCGCAGGATTATGGATAGAAACCTTAAGAAATGTGCCACTTCTAGTCCAAATGATTTTCTATTTCGCAGTTTTAACTGCCCTGCCTCGTGTGAGGCTCGATTCGGGACCGATAAATGGGTGGTTCCATGTGTCAAATAAGGGCATTTCCATGCCACGAGTTTTTATTTCTGACGGCTTCTACCAATGGATTACCGTTGTTGCAGTTGGTTGCATTGCCGCATACTTAATCAGAAAACAAAAAGTCAAGAAACACGACCTGACGGGTGAAGACACACATGCTGCTTATTGGGTGTTTTTAACTATTTGTGCTTTTGCAATTATTGGAATTTTTGTTCACCCAGTGTTCAGTTTTGTCGGTGAAATATTTGCGGGTCTGGCCACTCTTTTCGACAATATACCAATAACACTATTAAAGGTTCTTATATCCTCTATTCTGATTTTTTCCGCCACTCGATGGATTCGCAACTTCTTCGCAAGTCGCAGAAGTGCGACCGGACATCTTTCTTTAATCGATGACGATATTTTCAGAATGCTTTTCGTTGGTGTTGGTGCCCTCGTAGCAATCATCTTCGTTATTAGTTGGTCTGGAATATCTTCTTGGATTTTAAATAGCGGCCGGGACCTCTTTCAGATGCTTGAGGCTAAATTCGAAGTAGATGGTGCCGCCCGCCCATTCGATGCAATGAAGCCTGACATAGTCAAACCAGGAAAATTTGCCAACTATGGGACAAGCGGATTGACAATGACTCCTGGATTCGCAGCAGTTTTCTTTGGTGTGGTTTTTTACACTTCTGCTTTTGTTGCAGAAATAATACGAGGCGGTATTCTTGCTGTTCCAAAAGGACAAATTGAGGCAGCAAACGCTGTTGGATTAAGTAGAAACCAATCTCTTCGTCGCATCGTTCTCCCTCAGGCAATAAGAATCATCTTGCCTCCCATGGGTAACCAGTATCTAAACCTTACGAAAAATACATCTCTTGCCATAGCAGTTGGTTACAGCGACATTGTCCAAGTAGGTCAAACGGTTTACAACCAAACTGGTAAATCACTTCCTGTAATGGCAATTTGGATGCTCTTCTACCTCGCCTGTTCCTTAACAATTTCGGTAATAGTCAACTATTACAACGTCAGAATGAAGATCGTAGAACGATGATGAACTCAAAAAACTCTACTTCTAAAAATCAATTTAAACCAGATTCTTTAACTGAGTCTTCAAATAGTGAACTTCCACCGAAAGTACCGGTTCTTTCTCCTGCTGAATGGCTTAAGGTCAACCTTTTCTCTAATGCTTTCAATTCGATTCTTACTATCATTTCAACCGGAGCGATTCTTCTAATCATCCGAGGACTGCTTAGCTTTATTTTCAACCCTCTCAGACAATGGTCCGCTACCGCTACAAATATGCGCTTACTGATGACGCAGGCTTACCCTGAACATCAATATGTAAGAATTTGGGTAACTCTCGGATTTTTACTATTCCTTACAGGAATCTCGTTGGCCTTCTGGCGTGCTGGACGCAGTGTCCAAATTTCTCAAGTTGGCAAACGTCTACTAGTAGTTGGCGCCTTCATATCGCTAGTAACTCTTTTAGCCCCCTTCAGTAGTAGGGCGACAATAATCTGGTTGGCAGTAGGCCTTGTCATCGTCGGAATCGGTCTATTAATGAAACCTGCTAATGAAGATAAAACAACGAGTTCCATGACACTACTTTCAGGAGCTTTTCTTTTAGCGATTCTCTCACTCTGGGTAATTCCTTACGGTCACCACAGTTACATATCAACCCGAACACCCAGGATTCTCGCAGAACCTGGGACAGTGGCAATGACAACGAAACTGCCATGGACGATAATGTTCGTGGTTGCTGTCTGTTCATATTTTCTCGGATCTTTTATAAGAGATAAAATTGACGAAACTAGAAGTAAAGCCATTCTTTCTACAACTTGGTTAATCTCTCCACTTTTCCTTCTTTTTCTTGTTCTTAGAGACCCAGACTTTGACACAGGGCATCTTTTCTCAACGGATATACCGATTTTTCTATTCTTCTCACTTGTCGGTTCAATTCTTCTACTTTGGTTAACAAGACCAGAAATTGGAGAGAAAGGAAGAGTAATTTCCGCTGTAATTCTTTTTGTTGGCTTTGCAACATTTTTATTCCAAATGCTCATGATCGTCAGAATCTTGACTCTGGTCTTAGCCTTTTTTGCTCTAGCTGCACCAACCTTTAGTGGTCAGAAGCCAGCACGTATCAGATACACCAAAATGTGGATTGCAACTATGATGATTCTCTGCTGGCTAATCACAGCAATAAACACTCCTTCGACAGCAAAAGTTCCTGGTGATTTCTTCATTGGGGGTTTTGCCATCACATTGATGATCTTTTTCTTTACGATGGTTCTAGCTTTTCCTTTAGGTGTCCTACTAGCTCTTGCAAGAACTTCAAAGTTTCCAATATTTCGAATGATTTCAACTACCTTTATTGAATTCATCAGAGGTGTTCCTCTGATAACTATCCTCATCTTCTTTAGCGTCATGGTGCCTCTCTTTTTACCTAATGGAATGGATCTAACTGAAATAGCTGCCGTAACTATCGCTTTCGTGATTTTCGAAGCTGCATATTTGGCCGAAAACGTTCGGGGCGGACTTCAGTCAGTCACACGCGGTCAACATGAAGCAGCTGAAGCAGTCGGAATGACAAATGCACAAAAAACATTTTTTATAGTTCTTCCACAAGCTCTTCGAGTAGCTATTCCACCAATGGTGGGACAAATTATCGCGACCTTTAAAGAAACGGGTCTGTTAGCGATAATCGGCATATTCGATTTCCTGTATATAGCACGATCTGTAATTCCAGGACAGACGCAATATATGGGTAGCACTAGGGAAAATTTACTTTTTGTATCTCTGATATACCTAGTGATCTGTTTTTCCATGTCAAAAGCTAGTCAGCGAGTTGAAAAACGCGTTGGGCTTGGTGAAAGGTAAGGTACAAAATGACTCAAAACGAAACCGAATCCTCTGTTAGAGGAGACCGAGACCTTGCAAACGCGAAAGACATTATTGTTTGTGAAGGAGTTTCAAAATGGTTCGGCGACTTTCAAGCTTTAAACAACGTCTCTGCGACTATCAAAGAACAGGAAGTTGTAGTTGTTTTAGGTCCATCTGGTTCTGGAAAATCAACATGGATTAGATGCATAAATAGATTAGAACAACACCAAGAAGGCCGAATAATGGTTGATGGCGTTGAACTTTCCAACGATCTCCGTAATATAGAGAAAGTCAGGTCAGAAGTCGGAATGGTTTTTCAGATGTTTAATCTCTTCCCACACCTGACAGTCCGAGACAATATTAGTCTCGCCCCAATTTGGGTAAGAAAAAAACCACGCTCTGAAGCTGAAGAGCAGGCAACATCACTGCTTGAGCGAGTTGGCATTCCAGAACAAGCTGACAAATTTCCTGGGCAACTATCCGGTGGACAGCAACAGAGAGTTGCTATTGCACGTGCATTAGCAATGGAGCCAAAAATTATGCTCTTCGATGAACCTACCTCAGCTTTAGATCCGGAAATGATTAAAGAAGTTCTTGATGTAATGAAAGAGCTTGCATTGTCAGGTATGACAATGATGGTTGTTACCCACGAAATGGGATTCGCGAAAGAAGTTGCTGATAAAATAATGTTTATGGAAGGTGGACAAATAGTCGAGACTGGAACACCTGAACACTTCTTCACCAATCCGACTGAAGAACGAACAAAGCTTTTCCTTTCGCAAATACTTTAGAAGACTCATGGAAAGTTCACTAAACGTTGAACCATTAACAGGAGTGTTAGGAGCTCAGGTCTTAGAAATCGACCTGAAATCCGATCTAGACAAAGAACTGCTCACATCACTCAGGAATACTATTTGCGAATTTGAAGTTGTCGTAATACCCGATCAAAATCTTACACCGGAAGAACAAGTTGAATTCAGTCATTTACTTGGCCCGTATTCACCTGTTCCTTTCGTTAAACCAATCGATGAAAATCCTGAAGTTATTAAAGTTGTCAAAGAAAATACAGAACCAGAAGCTTTTAACTTCGGAGGTGTTTGGCATAGCGATTTTTCCTTCCTTCCGATCCCACCGTCATTTACAATCCTTTATGCAATCGACGTTCCACCAGTCGGTGGTGACACGGTTTGGGCTTCCACTACTGCGGCTTATTCTCATCTCGACAAAAAAACACAGATTCTGTTAAATGGAATAAATGGAATACATTCTGCAAGTGCTTCCTACTCTCCGGATCAACAAGATCTACATTCTCAACTATCAAACATGACTATCGAAACATCTGAGACAGCTAAAGATACACAGGAACACCCCCTGGTATGTAAACATCCCGAAACTCAAAAACCATCACTTTTTTTCAATCCGACTTATGTTCGAGGATTAAAAGGTTCTGGATTGGAAACAAAAGAAGAAGAAGAAAATCTAATGAAATGGTTAAGCAACTGGACTACTGGAATCCAATTCACATTCCGACACAAATGGGCGCCCGGAGACCTCGTTGTTTGGGATAACAGGTCGACCCAACACATCGCTTTAAACGACTACAAAGGAACAAGAAGAGAGTTGAATAGAACCACAGCAGGTGATTCAACCCCTCCCTCTCCTTACGAATTCTAAATTCCATTAACTTTCTAAAATATCTACTTTTCTGCTAGCAATTCTATAAGAGAAGAAACATCAGATCTGCTATGACCTTTTTCTTGCAACTCAGCGAAAAAACCATCAACCATTGAAGTCACTGGCAAATCAAAACCAATTCTTTCTGCCTCCTCGAACACTATGCCAAAATCCTTTCTCATCCAGTCAACTGCAAATCCGTGATTGAATTCCCCTTCAAGCATCGTTTCTGAACGATTACTTAAATACCAAGATGCAGACGCTCCTTGGCTAATTGCTTGCAGAACTTTTTCAGTATTCAAATTTGAGCGTTTTGCAAATTCCAGAGCTTCTGACAAACCTTGCAACAAACCTCCAATGCAAACCTGATTAACCATCTTTGTAAGCTGTCCATGACCTGAAGAGCCAACAAGAATAGAAATTTTTGAATAAACCTCTATTACTGGTTCAATCTTTAGAAACGCCTCCTGAGATCCTCCACACATCACACTCAACTGACCCGATTCAGCTCCTGCCTGACCTCCCGAGATAGGGGCGTCGATAAAACCTACGCCCTTTTCTGCACAAGCTTTTTCCAATTCTTTAGCTAGGAATGAGGATGCGGTCGTATGATCAACAAGAACAGAGCCGGATGCCATCCCCGCCAAAACACCCGATTCCCCATAAACAACTGAACGAACGTCATCATCATTACCGACACAAAGCATCACCACATCAGCACCCTGAGCGGCCTCACAAGGTGTAGACCCTAAAGAACCACCATAAGTTTCTACCCATTTTTCAGCTTTAGAAATGGTTCGATTATAAACTGTGGTCTGGTTCCCAGCATTCTGCAGATAACCGGCCATGGGATAACCCATCACCCCTAAACCTATAAACGCACATCTTGGCATCTATCTCTCCTTTTTACTTTTAAGTTTCAAATATCGACCCTAGGCTTTAATAGTTGCAAATCACTCATCATGGATGAACTTGCATACTGGACAATAATTTAGGAGAGAAATAATGGGCAACCTCTGTGAAGGTCGTGTGGCAATCGTTACTGGAGCGGGAAGAGGCATAGGACGCGAGCATGCAATCATGCTTGCAAGCCAAGGCGCAAAAGTGATCGTAAACGATCTGGGTGGCGATATGGATGGATCCGGAAGCGATTTAAGCCCGGCGCAAGAAGTAGTAAACGAAATCGTTGGAATGGGCGGCGAAGCAATCGTAAACGGTGCGAACGTAGCTGACTTTGCAGCCGCCGGTGAAATGGTCCAACAGGCAATTGACACTTGGGGAAGATTGGATATTTTGATCAACAATGCTGGGATTTTACGTGACCGCATGATTTTTTCAATGTCTGAAGACGACTTCGATGCCGTGATCAATGTTCACCTCAAAGGAACATTCTCAACTGTCCATCATGCATCGGTCTTCTGGAGAGAAACAGTCAAAGCTGGGGGTGAAGCTTTTGGAAGAATTATCAACACTTCTTCTCCTTCCGGTATTTACGGAAATGTTGGTCAAGCAAACTATGGTGCAGCAAAAGCTGGCATAGCAGCGTTTTCTGTCATTACCGCGATGGAACTTGTGAAATACGGTGTAACAGTGAATTGTCTCGCACCTGCCGCTTTCACACGCATGACAGCGGACTTGCCAGGGATAGTCGGTACAGATGAAGGTGCTGAAGAAGCAATGAGCCCAAGATGGATTTCTGTTATAACTGCCTGGTTGTGTAGCGAAGCAGCCCAAAATGTAACAGGTCGAGTATTCGATGTTGTCGGAGAAAGACTTGGAATAGCTGAACAATGGCATCTAGGACCAACTGGTAAACAAACAGATGATCCTGAAGGACTCACTGACATAGTCCAGGAACTGATGAAAGACGCTCAACTTAATCCTGACATGACAGGAATGCCAACCGAGGGACCTGGAAGGCCCACCAAAAACATCTAATGGCAATTGATTTCACACTTTCGCCTGAGCTGGAAGAAATACGGAATAGCGTCCGTGACTTCATTGAACGGATAGTAAAACCCGGAGAAGAAATAATTGAAGGCTCCAATGGAAACGAACCATTAAATCCTAAAGACAGGATTGGCAAACTGATTGAAATGCGAAAAGAGGCTTTTGAAGAAGGTCTCTGGCTACCTCATATGCCAAAAGAATGGGGTGGGATGGAACTAGGACACGTGGCTATGGCTATGGTTCAAGCTGAAGCAGCTAAGTCCTACTACGGTCCATGGGTGCTCAATTGTCAGGCTCCTGATGAAGGAAATATGCACACCATGTTGCATTGGGCTACAGACGAGCAAAAAGAAAAATATCTGAAACCGCTTTGTAATGGAACAGCTAGTTCTTGTTTTGCTATGACTGAGCCCGAAGTAGCTGGGTCAGATCCTACGCTCATTCAGACAAATGCTTATCAAGACGGTGAAGAGTGGGTTATCAACGGACATAAATGGTTCATTTCAAATGCGCATCGGGCGAATTTTGCAATCCTGATCGCCAGAACCGAAGATGACCCTGAACTACCACAGGCAGCAAACACAGCTTT
>Ga0206683_10000244_pt1 | contig 40900 bp, 40 predicted proteins | sample M280m12015metaG_FD_155483 | JGI IMG/M metagenome (GOLD analysis project Ga0206683, IMG submission 155483) | Ammonia-oxidizing marine archaeal communities from Monterey Bay, California, United States - M2 80m 12015 | ecosystem: Environmental > Aquatic > Marine > Intertidal zone | place: USA...
CCCTTGAGCATTTATTATAATTGGGATATGGCCATAGGTTGGTGTTTTATAACTGAGTAATTGTTGTAAATAAATTTGCCTAGGTGTTGAGTCAATCAAATCATTGCCACGAATAATATGAGTAATATTTTGTAGGGCATCATCCGCGACAACCGCAAGTTGATACGCAAATAGTTTATCTTTTCTTACGATTACAAAATCGCCAACTTCTGCTTCCAGATTTTGACGATAGTTCCCCTGCACTAGGTCGTTAAATTCTATTATGTCATTTTCAGTTCGCAATCGAATTGCATAGTCAGAGCCAGGTTTCGAGATTTTGTTTCGACACTGGCCGTTATAGATGGATCCCATGGATTTGATTGCTGGGCGAGTACAGTCACATTTATAGCAGAGTTCTTTTTTTACTAGTTGCTGAAGAATTTTATCATAATCATCTAGGCGCGTGCTTTGGTATAGCAATTCTCCATCCCACTCTAAACCTAAGTTAATTAGCTGATCTAATATTTTTTCAGCAGCACCTTTAGGTTCTCGAAGGGGATCAAGATCTTCCATACGCATTAACCAAAGGCCGTTGTTAGCTTTAGCATCGAGGAAACTTGCTACCGCAGCAATTAAAGACCCGAAGTGCAATGGACCGGTTGGTGATGGCGCGAATCTACCAATATAGCAACGATCTTGATTGGTGAGTTCACTGCTCACGGTTAAGATTGGAATTTAAGTTGATGATGAGAATTATATATCAGCTTCAGTTAACTGAGCTCATATTTCATGAGTTCAATTAATATGATTTAGCTGCCTAATTGTTTCTCTTTTATTTCGTCTAGAGTTTTGCAATCAATACATTTATTTGCAGTAGGTCTTGCTTCTAGTCTGCGTATTCCAATTTCAATTCCACATGACTCGCAAAAACCGTAATCGTCTTGTGCGATCGCTTCGATAGTGCTATCAATTTTCTTGATTAGTTTTCTTTCTCGGTCACGTGTTCGAAGCTCTAGACTAAACTCTTCTTCTTGCGTGGCGCGATCCGCTGGGTCAGGATAGTTCGCAGCATCATCCTGCATATGGTGCACAGTTCGATCGACTTCTTGCATTAATTGTTCACGCCAATCGAGCAAGATCTGCTTAAAGTGCTCTCGCTGTTTTTCATTCATATATTCTTCGCCCTTTTTAGGTTTATAAGGGACAAAGTTCTTTAAAACTGGTTCTGACTCAGAGCGAATAGAGCTAGACATAATGGATAATGCCTCTGTAGACCATTGTGTTGCTATTTAATCTCTTGCTTTAGTTTAAGCAAGCAATGGTTTTCAAATTGATAGTTGGTCTTGATAAATGAGTATTTTCTTCAAGACTCGTTGATAGAAATTCGGTGCTAATTTAGCCACGATTTTCAGAAAGCTGGGTAACCTACCAGATTCTTATTCCGGATGCTATAAAAATCATCATCAATTTCGAACTTAAATAGCATTGAAAAAATGCACCGCTTCAGTGCTACCTTTTGTAAAAATTGATCCCTTATAATACCTTAAATCACGCTATAGTAAGATTGTGTTAAGGAAGTCAAGAATGCCTCTAAAACTGCCACACCTTTCTCCTAGAATAGAAAATGTGAGTCCCTTTCGTGTAATGACGGTTATGCGTCGTGCTGCTGAGTTGGAGGCAGAGGGGCACAAAGTTGTTCATATGGAAGTTGGTGAGCCGGATTTCGCTACCGCTCTTCCAATCGTGGAAGCAGCGAAGTGGGCATTGGAAAAAGGCTTAACTCAATACACAAGTGCGCCCGGGATTGCCGAATTGCGTGAAGCCATAGCTAAGCGTTATAAACTCAATCACGGTGTTTCTATTGACCCAAACCGGGTTTTGGTCACCCCGGGCGCCAGCGGAGGACTAACACTTCTTGCTAATATGTTAGTGTCACCCGGCGACGGCGTTTTACTAACAGATCCTGCCTATCCCTGCGTAAGAAATTTCATCTATATGCTCTCTGCGGAGCCGCAGTTAATTCCTGTTTCAATAGTTAATAATTTTCAACCGACGCTAGAGGAGTTAGATCTATATCGGAATCAAAATTCAAGAGGGCTTTGGTTAGCTTCTCCAAGCAATCCAACTGGAACGATTTTAGAAAGGGAGCGCCTGCAAGAAATCTGTAATTGGACACAACGTAATCAACTCCACTTGCTTGTTGATGAGATTTATCATGGGCTTGAATATGTTGATGATTTGCCCAGTGTACTGGAAATAGATTCTTCGGCATTTGTTGTGAATAGCTTCTCGAAGTATTACGGCATGACCGGTTGGCGTTTGGGTTGGATAATTGTGCCAGATGAATATGTAGAAACTGCGAATATCCTCGCTCAAAACTTATTTATCTCGCCGCCATCCATTGCCCAATACGCAGCGCTAGCTGCATTTACAAATGAAGCGGAAGTGATATTCGAGGAGAGAAGAGACGCTTTTCGCCAGAGAAGGGATTATTTATCTAGAGCATTGCGCGAATTAGGGTTTCAGCTTTCAAATAATATTCAAGGCGCCTTTTATATCTATGCCAATATCTCCAAATTCTCTGAGGATTCTGAAGAGTTCTGCAAGAATTTGCTAGATTACCATCAAGTTGCGATAACTCCAGGCACTGATTTTGGAGAATATAAAGCCAAAGAATTTGTACGCATAGCATTTACCACTAGCATGCAAGATTTAGAGCTGGGAGTTGAGCGAATTACTAAGGCACTAAGCTGAGACTCAAGTGCTGATAAGGGAAAACCTTTATGGAATTTGAGAGCGAATTACAGTCTGCACATTTGGTGAGGCGCTATAAGCGCTTCCTGGCGGATATTAAGCTTCCGAACGATGGAATAATGACTATCTATTGCCCAAATACTGGATCTATGAAGAATTGCAAGGAGCCAAATAGCCTAATTTGGTATTCCGCTTCGTCAAATTTGAAACGCAAATATCCAATGACATGGCAATTCATAGAATCTACTGATAACCATATAATCGGAATTAATACCGGCCTATCCAATAAATTAGTAGTAGAAGCAATTGCGAATGGAACGATCAAACAATTACAAGACTATAATGAGCTGGAGACAGAAGTAGCTTATGGAGAGCAGAATAGCAGAATTGATATATTACTTAGTGGCGGCGGACCCTCTAAGCAAAAAAAATGCTATGTAGAAGTGAAAAATGTCAGCCTTGGTGTTGGTTCAGGCTTGGGTCTTTTCCCAGACGCTGTAACAACTCGGGGTCAAAAACATTTACAAGAGTTAATGTTAGTTAAGAAATCTGGCTGTCGCGCTGTGTTGCTGTTTTGTGTTCAGCATACTGGTATTGAGAGTGTTAGCCCTGCTGATGAAATTGATCCTGAGTATAGCTCGTTACTACGAGAAGCAGTTGCAGCGGGGGTAGAAGCTATTGCCTATCGAACAGAAATAGATCTCCAGAAGGGAAAAATACGGTTACAAGATGAACTTGCTGTGATTCTCTAACATAGCTAATGGCAATGTTTTAGAAACTGCTGCACTTAATATAGAGGTGCAGGCACCAATTGATCTTTCTGAATCATAATCATGCCATTTCCCTCAATAAATGGGATTTTCTGTAAATGCCTACCTTTACAGGGCCCTGCTAAGCAATGCCCATCGTCTATTCTAAACAGAGCTCCATGAGTAGAACATTGGATGAGTTCGGCATCCGCATCAAGAAAATCATTTTCTTGCCATTCTAAGGGTGTCCCTAGATGGGGGCAGCGATTCCAATAGAGATGAATTTGATTATCTTTTTTTACTGCAAACATATAAAAGCGATCGAGATCGATTCCTTTCGATTTGCCCTCTTCGATGTCGCTAACCGCAAACAGTTCAATCATTATGCAAGCGCCTGCTCGAAGTCAGTTAACAAGTCCGCGACTTCTTCAATTCCTACACTAAAACGAACCATGGAGTCAGAAATACCCATTGACGCCCTTCGTTCTGCGCCCATTTCATAATAGATTGTATGCGCGACTGGTATTGCCAAAGTTCTATTATCCCCTAGATTGCTTGAGGAGACGATGCAGTCCATCTTATTAAGAAAGTCAAAACAATTTACTTCTTCTTTCAAATCCATACTAAAAATTGTACCGAATCCTTTAAAAAGTTGCTTTGCTCTTTCATGTTGCGGATGGTTGCTTAGGCCTGGAAAGTAAACTTTTTTAATTTTTGGATGATTGTCACAGAATTCAGCAAGCACCTGCGCATTCTCACAAGCCTTTTCGATGCGCAGAGACAGCGTTTCTGATCCTGTCGCTAGATGGTGGGCAGCTTCGGGTCCCAGGCTGGCCCCCATGTCCCGAAGGCCTTTCTTTTTTATTTGAGTTATTCCCTGAAGTTCCGATTTTTCTGTTCGATAAGCGTCGTAGATGTTTCCAAATTTTGACCAATCATATAACCCAGTATCCGTGATTATTCCACCAAGTGCATTTCCATGACCGCCGATGTATTTTGTTAATGAATTTACGATTAAGCTAGCCTGAACTTTCTTGGGAAGAAACAAGTGTGGAGAAGTCATCGTGTTATCGACACAATAGACTAAGCTTTCTATCTTACAAAGCTCCCCGATAGCTTTCAGATCAGCAACCTGAGTGACGGGATTAGCAATTGTTTCTACAAAAACGAGTTTAGTATTTTCTTGAATAGCACTTTCAACAAAGCGTGCTTCCGTAGCATCTACAAAAGTAACTTCAATGCCTAGCCTCTTTAAGGTACCAAAAAAGCTGTTAGTATTTCCAAAAAGGAAAGCACTGGAAATTATATGATCTCCTTCCTTTAACAATGCGAGCAGTGCGCTCGATATTGCTGCCATTCCAGTGGCGAATGCGACGCTGGCTAAGCCTTGCTCCATCTGGGTAATGCGATTTTGTAGTGCGGTCACTGTGGGATTTAACTGTCGACCATAGTTATAGCCTGCCCGCTTTCCTTGAAATACTTCCGCCAGATGACGTGCGTCTTCGTAACCATAAGCAACTGACGGATGTACTGGTTTGTGCAGCACCCCGTGTTCCGGATTATCCCTGCGGTCCGAGTGTAAATTTGTTGTATTAAAACCTTTCTTGCCCATGTGTGTTTCGATGTATCGCTACTAATAAAAATTATTGCCTGAGAATGGTGCTTGGAGCGGCATTTTATGCAGGCGGCTTTATACACTAGCCCTATACATATTGAAAGAATGCTTTGCTAGATGTAAAGGCCGACGCCGCAAGTACAACATTAAAAGAATACATTATAACGCGATTAAGAATGCCGGTCTGCTTTGTCTTGGCAGATTAAACACAGGTTAGCTTGGGGTTGCGCATTTAACCTGCCGAAGGAAATGGCTTCATCGCATTGGCGGCAAAGGCCATAATCACCAGATTCTATAGCTTTCAATGACGCTTGAACTTTTTTTAGTTTAAGTAATGCCTTTCCTCTTGTGGATACTGCCATACTTTGTTGTTGCATCGCATCTATTCGCGATACTCGTCCAACCGCTGTCTGGTCCAATTGCACGGCCTCTGTCGCCTGTTTGTTTATTTGCAACTGTTCTTTTAATTCGCTCTCCAGTTTGTGCAGTGTTAGTAGTAATTTTTTCTTTTGCTTAGTGGTTAAAGAATCCATGATGAAAAATTCTCTACAATTGTTTTATATCTTATTTCAAGCCTTGAAATAATGGGCGAGAATCAATAAAAGATTGTATTTCTAGAAGACGCTGTCTGTACTCCGAGCTATTACGGTCATTGTAAATAGCATTAAAGTCAGATTCAGAGATCCCATCCCGGCTACCCCCAACTTCTGGCATATAGTCTGACTCCGTTTGCAGGTTTGTCATACGCTTCTGCATTTCCAGTGCAGATTGTCGATTCATGGTCGAATAACTGGCCAATGTCATACCAACGCTATTTGCAGTTAAATCAGAAAAACTAAAACCGGAGCGATATCTAGCATCATAAGCTTCCTTGGTTGTTGAGAGCAGTTCGGCAAATTCAGCACCTGCCGACGCCGTAATAGCAGCGATAGAAACGACGTGCTGTGCCAAATCTTGCCTTCTTTGTAGGCGAACCTCAATAAACTTTGCGGATTGCACTGTAGCCGCCATGTCGTTACCAATAAGCTGACTAAGTCCATCATCATTTACGTAAATTGCCAAGGCTTGCAGAAGAGCTCGGTTTTCGGCTATTGGGTCACTGTCATTCAAAGATCTCTCTCTGGCTTCAGCAAACAATGGAACGAAAAGTGTATTCAGAGATATGGCGCGAACATCCGCAGAGATTGTAGTAACAAATTCATTGATCAATTCATAATAGCTGACAATTCTGTCGCGATCTTCCGGGGACACGAATAATTGCTGAGCTTGATCACTTATCCGGCTAATCAGTATTGGGTCCCATAGTAACCCCACATTCATTTGTGAATCCTCAATTTCTATTGAGTCAACATTGTCGAATAAATGATTAAGGTCATTTAAGGCGGGAGTAGATTGGTTCAAGTTGTTTCTAAACATTTCCCAGCCTATTTCCACAAGACGGTCAGGTAATCGGATATGGCCAACACTAATCTCATGCATTTTCAGCACCTGATTAGTGCCTACAAAAGTACTGCCTATATTTAGGTACAGTGGGAACGATTCAGCTAGTAAGTCAAAACTTAACTTAGCACTTAAAGCTTCTTCTTCAATCGACAATTGAGCAGCCCAGGCAGGAGATAAATTCATGAGATTTAATCCATAGCGCAATATTAAGTTTAGTTCTTCTGCACTGAGCTGGATATTTTGTAGGCTGGCAATTCCGGGTGAACGAGGGGCAGTTTTAAGCAATAGCTGCTCAATTCGAGAGATTTCTTCAGGGTTTAATACTTCACCAGCAGGAACACTTGGCACTATCTGCACTGAAAGTAAAAGCACAATAATTGGTGCGCTCAGAAGAAAGACTAAGAGCGATCTAAGTAAGAATCGGAGAGTTATCGATATAGGCATGCTGAGGGTGCCTTCGCTTTAATCACTTGAATTTGCGGAAAATGAACTCTATTTTTTTTGTTGCCGATTAAAAGCAGAACTAGTTTGTAATTGGATTTTACTGACAAATAGCGACTTTATCGCTATAAAGTATGACAAAATCTTAAAATTCTAGAGTTTGTAGATAAAACTACTTATTAATCAATAATTTGAAACTAGAACCTAGTTTGAACTGGACTACGGGAAAGATATTTTTTCAAAGAGAAGGTTATGAATTTATACAAAATTAGAGTTGTCTTGCAGCAGAGGTTGCAGGGCCTTGGCAGAATTTCTGCAGCCATGGTTTTTCTCATTACTTTGACTGACTGTACATCCCAAGCCGCCAGAGAAGTGGAATTAGCAGCCATTGAAGCAGAGCGAGAAGCTCAGTTAGAGGGCGCCGCGAGCTCTATCGAGGAAGAACGCCAGCGGATAATGCAAGAACAACGACGGCGTGAAGCAGAAGACCGAGTTAGGATCGCTGCAGCACGGCAACTCAGAGAAGAATCACTTGTGAGAGAAGAAGCACTCGCGAGAGAAGAAACACGTGCGAGACAAGAAGCTTTTGCAAGAGAGCAAGAGCGTCGTCGCCGTGAGGAGGTTGAGCAGAGGGAATATGAGCGTTTAGCTGCAATTGCCGCCGCTGAAGCCGAAAGGCAAGCCAAGCTGGAGTTGATTTCTCAATTAGAGATGCAAATAGCTTCAATTGAATCTGAAACTAGGCAGGACGAATCTACGACGGCTATTTTGCAAGAAGCGATTATGGTGGCTGAAGAGCTGCTGGATGTGCTTACTACTGAGCAAGCCAAATATGAGAGAACTGATGATTATGGCAATACACTTGAGCCACTTGCGAAAGAACTGATCGCTGAACTTGAGGCTCGTAAAGACAGTTTGGTGCGTCAGGCTCAATAGGCTCAACAAAAGAAGCCAGAGGTTTGCAGTGATTATCCCATGACCAAAATCGTAGATTTAGAGAGTAAACGACAGGAACAGTTATTCAGGCGAAAGGAAGCTAAGGTAGACGCTTTGCGTAAGGCCTTCCGTCAGGCGAGAGGAGAACTGGACCCGGACTCCCCTCCAGAAAAACGTAAAAGTCGCAGAAAATCTAAGAAAAAATAGTTCGAATTCCAGCTCTATTTCATAGCAAATTTTGAACTTCTTCTAAATCCCTTAGAACCACAACAATACTGGCCCTCCAGCCACTTTACATGCTTTGTTTGTAAAGCCTGTTGTGGTAAAGTGCGCGCCTTTAAAAACAACTTACCAACTGGGGAGACACACTTAGATGTCGGGGATAACAATTACAGTCACCACGGTCTTGTCACTGATGGGTTTAGGGATCGCTTTCTTTTATATGAGGCGAGTGACCAGCATTCCATTGGATTTGGGGCTTGATGAAAAAGACGGCGCTCGTCTACGATTTATTCATGGAGCTATCGCAGATGGTGCAATGGCATTCCTGAAACAGGAATATAAATTTCTCACCATATTTATGGTGGTATTCGCAGCCATCATAGCGATCCTAATCGATGATTCTCATACACCTGACATCCGTGAGGGGATCTATACGGCATTAGCTTTTCTATTTGGTGGTGCAATTTCCATCGCATCTGGCTATATCGGCATGAAGGTTGCCACTCAAGGGAATGCGCGTACTACAGTGGCTGCTAAAAAAGACATTTCAAGTGCCTTCGACGTCGCCATTAATTCTGGTGCGGTAATGGGTTTTGCGCTAGTTGGTCTTGCGACGATGGGGTTGGTGCTCATTTACGTCATCATGAGTTTTTTGCTTGCTGATCTCGGACAAGAAAATAATCATATTTTAATGGAAGTAATCGCTGGATTTGGTCTAGGCGGCTCGACTATAGCTTTGTTTGCTCGTGTTGGCGGTGGAATCTTCACTAAGGCAGCGGATGTTGGTGCGGACTTGGTGGGAAAAGTCGAACAAGGGATCCCCGAAGACGATCCACGGAACCCGGCTGTAATAGCTGATAACGTCGGGGACAATGTTGGAGATGTTGCTGGAATGGGCGCGGATCTATTTGGATCATGCGCAGAAAGCACCTGCGCCGCGATGGTGATCAGTGCAGTTGTTTTCGCCGCGGACCCTAATGCATTGCTTTATCCAATTCTAATCAGTGCAATTGGCATTCCCATTAGCTTAATTACCAAATTGTTAGTGAATGTTGAGGACGAAAATGATGTTGCACCGGCATTGATGAAGTTGCTGGTCATCTCCAGTGCGTTGATGGCAGTTGTCATGTTCTTTTTTACAATGGCATTGATCCCAGAGTTCTTTGAGCTTAACGGTGAGCAGTATACGAACATGGGTGTCTATTGGTGCTTTTTATCTGGCCTTATAGCTGGTCTAGCAGTCGGGCTACTAACTGGATATTACACATCAGAAAATTATGGCCCAGTTAAAGAGTTAGCTCGATCGTGTGAGACGGGTGTCGCTACAAATATCATCTATGGCTTGGCTTTAGGTTATAAGTCTACCGTACTGCCTTATTTGGCGATTGCCGTAAGTATTTTTGTTTCGTGGGACTTGGCTGGCATGTATGGAGTGGCAATCGCTTCGCTTGGCATGTTGGGTACCTTGGTTATCGCCCTCATGATCGACGCTTATGGTCCTGTAGCAGACAATGCTGGAGGTATCGCTGAAATGGTTGGTTTGGAAAAGGAAGTGCGCCGTCGCACCGATATTTTAGATTCAGCTGGAAACACTACTGCTGCAATTGGTAAAGGCTTTGCAATTGGTGCTGCAATTCTTACTTCTCTCGCGCTATTTGCAGCGTTCATAACCGCTGCATCTAATTTAACCGGTGAGCCTATCTCTATGAGTTTGCTAGACCCTCTCGTCTATACAAGTTTGTTTATTGGAGCAGTGTTACCTTTCCTGTTTTCCGCAATGACGATGAAATCAGTTGGGAAAGCTGCTTTTGATATGATTGAAGAGGTTCGTCGTCAATTTAAAGAGATCCCGGGCATTATGGAAGGGACTGGTGAGCCAGATTATGCGCAGTGTGTTGCAATTTCTACGCAAGCAGCTCTGCGTGAAATGATTGCGCCTGGCATTTTAATTATGGGTACACCTTTGCTTGCTGGGTTTTTATTTGGTGTTGAAGCGGTAGCAGGGATTCTCGCTGGATCTCTGGTTACAGGAGGTGTGCTAGCTATAGCTTCCTCAAACAGTGGGGGAGCCTGGGATAATGCTAAGAAATATATTGAAGCTGGCAATCTCGGCGGCAAAGGTTCAGAAGAACATACAGCTGCTGTCGTTGGTGATACGGTGGGCGATCCACTTAAAGATACATCTGGGCCGTCGTTAAATATTCTAATTAAGCTATCGGCGATTCTAAGTTTGGTATTCGCGCCATTCTTTGTTCAATGGGGCGGAATACTTTTGTAGTATTTTTAATATTTTAAAGCAAAAAAAGGGGCTATTTAGCCCTTTTTTTTGATGAGTGTTTTAGTTATTCCTACGTGTTTCGAAATGAAATAAAACCCATTCATGAAATTCCATCTGAGATTCTGTATTAACATTCGTCCAGGTTGTTTGTACATTTTCCACGCACTGATAAATTCTAAACGAGTCAGTGTTTTCTATGATTAAGTTACGTACTGAAGGGTTGAGCGTATAGTTCGATACTTCTACCAATTTCCAATCCTCTTCTAAAGTCCTGCTTATGCATTCGTTTCCTTGAAGTAAATCTATATATTCGAATTCTTTATCAGCAAAACCCAGTGGAGGGATCGTTAAATTTATGTCGATTTCTACCGACTCTGCTTGTTGTTCATTCTTAAGAAAGAATATTGAATCTAGCCGGAGCTGGTCTTCTGTTTGATTGAATACCACTAAACGCATACCGTCATCGGTATTAGCCCCCCAGCCAGAGGAATAAAATGCAAAACGGATATCAGTTACTTCTATTAGCTCTGCTGCAAAACTTAGTAGAGGTAAACAAGCAGCGGCGCAAAATAAGCCGAACTGGCTGGTAAATCTAATGTATTTCAATGAAAAAGCCATAAAACAAGTTTAGCGGGCTTGATAGTCTCATGTCATGCCTATTTTCTTTTATGGGGGGATAAAAGATAATCGCTCATCGCTTAAGTGCGACTGAATACTAAAATCCATTAAAACTTAGTAAAGGTCTAATTTTTGAATAATCCTGAGAGATTTAAGCACCTCATCTGTGTCGCGTCAGGAAAAGGTGGCGTGGGAAAATCAACCACAGCTGTTAATTTGGCTCTGGCATTGGCAGCAAATGGAAGAAAAGTTGGTTTGCTCGATGCAGATATCTATGGCCCGAGTATTCCATTGATGATGGGAGTGGAGTCTGGAACCCGGCCTGAAATCCGCCAACAGAAATATATGGTTCCGATTCTAGCCCATGGAATTGAATGTAATTCCATGGGCTTTTTGATTGATGAGAACACAGCAATGGTGTGGCGGGCCCCCATGATTATCTCCGCCTTTAATCAAATACTAAATGACACTGCTTGGAGTGAGCGAGATTACCTCGTGGTAGATATGCCGCCTGGCACCGGTGATATTCAACTTAGCCTAGCTCAGTCAGTCAAGGTTTCTGGTGCGGTGATCGTCACTACTCCTCAAGATGTGGCCTTATTGGATGCTCGCAAAGGCATTGAAATGTTTCGAAAAGTTGATGTCCCTATATTAGGTATCGTCGAAAATATGAGCACTCACCATTGTTCCAGCTGTGGTCATGAGGAGGCGATTTTTGGTACTGGGGGTGGTGATCGATTATCCGCCGAATATGGGGTGGAAGTGCTCGGTCGTTTGCCATTAGATTTGGGAATTAGAGAAAAAACTGATGCTGGTAATCCAGTGGTATCATCCGCGCCATCGAACCCTGCGGCTCACGCTTATTTGAAGCTTGCAAAGAATGTGGAGCGCAAGGTAAGTCAGCATGTTGTGTCAGCAGGAAGTGGGCCTACGATTACGGTAAGTGATGATTAGAACAAGCTTAGTATTGCTGGGATGGTGGTTCTCTGAGAGTTAAGAGAATAATTTTGTAAAAGGGGATGGTTGTGGATTCAGTAAATGATTTTTTAATATTTCTAGATGGTTATTTAGGGTCCGCTATTTGGTTTCCAACACTTCTGCTTCTGACTGGAGTTTTCTTTACTCTTTACTTGGTTTTCCCTCAGATTCGCTATTTCAAGCATGCTATTGGAGTTACTACCGGAAAATTTGACAAAGCTGGGGCGAAAGGAGATACAACCCACTTTCAAGCATTATCTACTGCTCTGTCTGGCACCGTTGGAACAGGAAACATCGGTGGCGTAGCGCTTGCACTTCACTTGGGAGGTCCTGCGGCTCTTTTCTGGATGTGGATGACTGCGTTCTTTGGTATGACTAGCAAATTTGTAGAGGTGACACTGTCTCATAAATATAGAAACCAGACTCCGGATGGCACTATGGCCGGAGGCCCCATGTATTACATGGAGAAAGGTCTAAATATGAAGTGGCTGGCAGTAATTTTTGCTATAGCTACAGTTCTTAGTTCATTTGGAACAGGAAATTTACCGCAGATAAACAGTATCGCTGCTGGTCTGGAGAGCACGTTTTCTATTGAGCCGATCATTACAGCCAGTGTGCTTTCAGTGCTGCTTGCATTAGTTATTATTGGTGGCATTACTAGAATTGCAAAAGTTGCCGCTGCCATTGTGCCGACCATGTCTTTTATCTACTTGATCGGGGCGTTTGCGGTCATCATTCCAAATTTAGGCAACATCCTGCCTTCTTTTGCAGCAATTTTTTCTGATGCGTTTACAGGTTCTGCAGCTACAGGTGGATTTCTAGGGGCAACATTTGCTTACGCTTTTGATCGAGGAGTGAATAGGGGGCTATATTCTAATGAGGCAGGTCAAGGCTCTGCACCCATTGCTCATGCAGCAGCTCGGACTGATGAGCCCGCAGACGAGGGCATGGTTTCTATTCTAGAGCCCTTTATCGACACCATTGTTATTTGCACAATAACCGGATTAGTTATTCTATCTTCAGGTGTTTGGATGGAGAAATTTGGTAACGAGTTCCAGCGTGCTGATATGAATTTTGTAAGCGGTACTTATACAGAATCCGAATCTGCAGACACTGAACAATTATTCCTTTATTTAAATGGCGACGATTCAGTTGTTAATGGCTATAGCGGCAGCATTATTGTGCAGAATGGTTTGGCACAGAACAATAATGATTTTACTTTAATTCACGCAAGATCGTTTGCCGAGAATGTCATGTTTAGCAATGGGCAAGGCCCAATTTCTGGTTCGATAAATGTTAGTGATGGAGCCCTGGATGACGCTAGCATTTTCGTAAGTGGAGATTCATTATTGCACTCTGTACCCTTAACTACTCAGGCTTTTACTCGAGGTCTGTTTGGTGATTACGGGCAATACATAGTGTCGATTGGGTTAATGCTGTTTGCCTTCTCAACAGCTATCGCGTGGTCCTATTACGGGGATAGAGCGATGACTTATTTGTTTGGGCCTAAATCTGTTTTCCCTTATCGAGTCGTTTACGTGCTGGGATTTTTCTATGCAGCGCTAGCAGACACAACCATTGTTTGGAATATATCCCTAATCACTATTGTGCTTATGACCGTACCTAATCTGGTGGGCATTTTGTTAATGCACAAAGAGATGAAGAAAATCGTTGCTGATTACTGGGATCGAAATCGCGACACTTAATAACACTGCACCTCAAAAAGATATATTCTACATTCTAACGCAGGACGACCTCGCCCGGCAGACGAATATTTTCAACGATAGCTTGAACGTCCTTTGGTGGTTCAGGGGTAATTTTTGAAATGCCATAAGCCACTGCCATATTAACAATGGTTCCCAGAGTTCCAATTCCTTCTGGAGAAATCCCAAACAACCAGCCTTTAGCATTATCCATAGCAGGATTGATTGTCTTAAAGTACACGATGTATAGAGCCGTAAATAGAAAACCAGCAACCATTCCAGCGATTGCTCCTTGTTTATTCATGCGCTTATGAAAAATTCCCAAAACAATAGCAGGGAAGAAGGATGCTGCCGCTAAACCAAAAGCATAGGCAACGACTTGCGCCACGTAAGCTGGCGGGTTTATCCCCACATAGCCGGCAATTATTACTGCAACAAATATTGCAATTCTTGCATAGCGAAGTTCTTGCTTCTCTGAGATGTTAGGCATGAAACTCCTTTTCATGAGGTCGTGAGCTACAGCTGTGGAAATAACGAGTAACAAGCCTGCTGCAGTTGAAAGTGCTGCCGCTAGAGCTCCAGCTGCAACTAGAGCAACAACCCAATTTGGCAATCCTGCGATCTCTGGATTTGCCAATACCATGATGTCACGATTTACTTCGAGTTCATTAATTTCAGGATCGCCAACATACTGAATTCGGCCATCTTCATTTTTGTCGGTAAATACAATTAAGTTTGTTGCTTCCCATTTAGTAAACCATTCTGGAACAGCAGAATACTCAATATTATCTACGGTGTTAATTAAGTTGGTGCGTGCGAATGCAGCTACCGCTGGAGCTGTAGTGTAGAGAATAGCGATAAAAATTAGAGCATAGCCAGCAGAGCGACGAGCATCTCTAACATTTGGCACTGTAAAAAATCGAATGATTACGTGGGGTAAACCGGCGGTACCAAACATTAAAGCTGCAGTTATGAAGAATACATCTTGTGTTGAACGCTGTCCTTCGGTGTATGTGGCAAAACCTAATTGTTCACTCATGCCATCTAATCTATCCAGTAAATAGCCCCCTCCAAAAGATTCTGTTAATTCAGCGCCGAAACCAAGTTGAGGTACGGGAATGCCTGTCATTAATATAGAAATGAAAATAGCAGGGACCATGAATGCAAAGATTAGGACGCAGTATTGTGCGACCTGTGTATAAGTGATGCCTTTCATGCCGCCCATGACTGCATAAAAAAACACGATAGCCATTCCAATTATAACGCCGGTAGTGATATCGACTTCTAAAAAACGGGAAAAGACAATTCCAGCACCTTGCATTTGTCCGCAGACATAAACAAAAGAAATTGTAATTGCGCAGAAGACAGCGATCAATCTTGCTGATTGCGAGTAGTAACGATCACCAATAAAGTCGGGCACTGTAAATTTTCCAAACTTCCTTAAGTAGGGTGCTAGCAATAGTGCTAAAAGCACATAACCGCCGGTCCACCCCATTAGGTAAAAAGTGCCATCTCTACCCAGAAAAGATATTAACCCGGCCATTGAAATAAAAGAGGCTGCTGACATCCAGTCGGCGGCGGTGGCCATACCATTTGCGAGAGGTGGAACTCCACTTCCGGCGACATAAAATTCGCTAGTGGATCCAGCTCTTGATTTTATCGCGATGCCAATATATAGCCCGAAGGTGAGAAATACGAAAATAAAAGTCCAGATTTGAACACTCATTCTGTGTCTCCGTCTGTGCTTGTTTGAAGATTAGGTTGATAGTCTTTGGAAGATTCTAAATTATACTTGTCATCTAACTTATCCATTAGATGTATATAGACATAGATCAACGCGACAAAAACTAAAATAGCACCCTGTTGGGCTATCCAGAACCCGAGCTTAAATCCTCCTATTCGAAAATTATCAAGTAGATCAACGAAGAGGATTCCGCAGCCGAAAGAAATGAAAAACCAAACAGCTAGTAGCGAGAGAACGATTCGAATATTGGATTTCCAGTAGGATTGAGCGCTGCTATTAGACATTAAGATTCCTTTGATTATTGTTTTTTCAACTCCCGGAAGGGGTAAACAAATAAGACCTTCGAGGGAATAAATTCTACGGAAGAATTCCGTCTTCGCCACGCGCTGGGATGGTATCATTTAATCTGGAACCCGCACAACTGCCTAGATTCGTGGGTCTCGGCGATGTTGCTTCTCACGCGTTGTCTCAACTTATTTGCATCGTCTCTTGAACTAAATTTACTTAATCCAATGTTGTTTAAGCCCTTCTTTGACTGAGGATAAAGTTGAGGAAAGGCACATGTCGGGCCATAAAATTTGTGAGCTTCAAGCTCCTATAATGAGTAATACTCGAAGATCACGAGCTGACGTTAAAAAGTGTTCTAGGTAATTTTCGTTATTAATTAAGTGATTCTCACAGAGCTGAAGTGATATTACTGGCGATATAGCTATGTAATATTATTCTTTTGAATTGAGCGATTTACTGATGTAGCTTTCTAGTTTCTTGTGACACTTTGCTCGATTTTCTTCGGCAGCTTTTGAGTATTCTCTAAACAATTGTCTTAGTTTCTGTCGTTGTAATCTAGAATGTTTGGTGAGTATTTGATTTATTCCGTCATCGCCTGCAGTAAGTATGATTTCTGTTAACTCTCTGGCTAGAATTCGTGATTGAGGGCTGGTTTTGCGTGGTAACTGTAGTAAATTAATCGCCTCGTTAATTTCTTCTTTACTACAGTCTCGCATTATCTTCCCGAGGTACTGTTTCTGTCTTTTTTTGGCTCCATGGGAATTTGGCAGTCGCTTGTATTCAGTAATAGCGATCCTTACGCGATCCGGAAGTGGAATTTGATCTAGATCTGTGATTTTAAACTCTAATAATTGTTCACCAAGGGCCTGCATTCTGGTTGCTTCTTTCTTCTGCTGAGTTCTGCTAGAAGGTTCCAGTTTTTGAACTTCTTTATCAGTGTGTTGCTCTCTTTTTTTATGTTCCATCAGCGCTACTTATAAGGTTTAGATATAGAAAATTTGGGCGAGTCCGAGAAATGCAAAGAATCCAATGGAATCTGTTATCGCGGTTAGGGCGACAGATCCAGCAAGTGCAGGATCAATATTAATCTTCTTTAGAAAGAGAGGAAGATAAGCGCCAGCAAGAGCAGCGGTGACGAGATTAATCATCATAGCTGCCGCCAGGATGTAACTCAGCAATAAGTCTTGATACCAGGCAAACGCAATTAATGAAATTATAACTGCCCACAGTGCCCCATTAAGTCCCGCTACGCCTAATTCTCTTGTTAACAACCATCTGCTAGTTGAGGGGCTAATATGCCCAAGCGCCATGCTACGTATTACTAGTGTTAAGGTTTGGGTGCCGGCAACTCCACCCATGTTCGCTACAATTGGCATCAATACAGCTAGATAGACAACTTGGTCTAATGTGTCTTGAAACAAAAAGATGACCATTGAGGCAAAAACCGCTGTCATTAGGTTTAAGCCAAGCCAGAGTGCTCTGCGTCGTGCCGTTTTTACAATGGGAGCGAACGTGTCATCTTCTTCATCTAAGCCTGCCATGCTCATCAATGAATGTTCAGTGCTATCACGAATAACATCAACCACATCGTCAATTGTAATACGGCCTAAAAGCTTGCCTTTGTTATCGATAACAGGAGCAGATACCCAGTCATGCTGTTCGAAAAGCTGAGCTACTTGAGTCGCTTCCATTTCTACAGGTATCGCTTCAATATCTTCGCGCATAACTTCACGTACTGAAGTATTCGGGCCGGAAACCAAGATTTCTCTTAAGGGTAAAATTCCTAGAAACATATCGTCGCGACTGACAACAAGCAGATTATCAGTCATTTCTGGAATGCTTTCGTGCCTTCTTAAATAACGCAGTACCAGCTCTACAGTATGATTTCGTCGAACCGTAATGGTGTCTGTATTCATCAGGCCGCCAGCAGTATCTTCGTCGTAGGAAAGAATTGTCTCTAAACGATGACGATCTTGCTGATCCATGGCTTGCAATACTTCGGCCGCAATTTGTTGAGGCAGTTGTTGCAATATGTCTGCAAGATCGTCCGTCTCTAGTCCTTCTGTTAACTCTACGACCTGTGCCGCGTTTAGTTCGCTAAGAAAGTCATTTTGTAGATCCTCATTAAGATACTGTAAAACTTCACCCTCGGAATCTTTATCAATTAGTTGCCAAAGAACAGAACGAGTTTTAGGGGGAGAAGATTCGAGGAGATAAGCGATACCAGCGGTAGGTAAAGTCTTAATCATTTGCCGTACCTGGGACAAAGAACCGCTATGAATAGCCTGGTTTAATTCCAGGACATGATCTTTTTTAAATTGTGATTCTTTAGCTTGCGACATACTAAACCTCAGACATCTACTCAGAAATCGATGGGCACCGGTATGATTTGAATTGAGGTATCCAGCCAGTAGTGGGGGTCCGGAGTAATTGGCAAAACATCTTACCGTCATTCCACTGAAAAACAAAAGTCAAAGTTTTGTTGATGTCGTAGATTACTCGTCTTCACCAAATCGATTACTTATAAGTGCAACAATCGCGGTGATTGCTAGGTCTTCGTCTACACCATCAATTTCTATGCTTAATTCTGTACCTTTCACTGCTGCTAACATCATGAGTGATAGGATGCTTTTTCCGTCGACCATCTTTTCATGGCCTACCCGAATATCAGAACTAAAAGTGGCTGTGAGTTCCACGAGTTTGGATGCAGCGCGGGCATGCATTCCTGCCTTATTGATAATCTCCACTTTGACTTTTCGCATAATTATTTAAAATTCTGTTGTGTTAATTCTCGGTGCCGTACTTGTGCATTGGTGATAGATTCTACAAATTCGTTCCCAAGTTTTTCGCATAGGTACACGGGCCTGTGTTGTCCACCAGTGCAGCCAATGGCGACAGTGCTATAACTACGATTGTTGCCTTCAAATTTTGGTAGCCATTTTTACAGGTATTGGGAAATATCACTATACATTTCTTGGATTTCATTTTCTGCATTGAGTGAATTTATTGCCGCCTCATCTAGCCCAGTTAGGGATCGTAGAGAGTTGTCCCAATAAGGGTTGGGTAAGCAGCGAACGTCATAAACAAGATCTGCATCCACCGGCACGCCATTTTTGTAACCAAACGATTGAAAAATAAGTGTCAGCCCTGTCTCTTTAATTTAGACTAATCGATCCTTTATCGAATTTCTTAATTGATGTAAGAACATTTTGCTTGTGTCGATTGAAAAATTCGCCATGACTGAAATTGGTTCCAGTAATTCTGATTCTTTGTCGATAGCTTCTTTTAGATCAATTCCCTCTTCAGACAAAGGGTGCTTGCGACGGCTTTCATTAAATCGCTTCAGTAGCGTTCGGCTATTAGCATCAAGAAAGATAATTTCCGTCGGTAGATTTTTAGATTTAGGGTCATTGATAATGTTTGGAATCTGTTCCAAATCTGCAGATATATTACGAGCATCAATACTCGTCGCAACATTTGGAATGTCAGTTTCATTTTTGGTGACTCTGATTAAAATTGCAGCCGATAGTTTGGCGCTTAATTTGCTAGAAAGGTAGAGTGACTTTATAAAGATCGCTACTGTCTTGAGCTTGTCTTATTGTGGAGCAAAAATCTGGATCATTAAATAGTTCTGCGAGACCCGCCAGAGCTTTTATGTGATCGTCAGTCTTTTCTTCTGGCACGATTAGTAGAAAAATCAAATCTACTTTTTTGCCATCCATTGCATCGAAGTCTATTGCGTTCTCTAGCGTAATCAGTGCTCCAATAATTACCTCGCAATGTGGAACCCGACAATGAGGGATCGCAATTCCATTGCCTAAGCCGGTGCTGCCGAGTTGCTCGCGCGCCATGATCGCATTAAAAATTTCATTATCGTCGAGATTACTAAATTGCTTACTTAGTAATTCACTAATATTCTCGAGGAGTCTCTTTTTGCTGACACCTTCTATACGACAGTAGCAGCGTTCTCGTGTAAGAAAGTCTTTCAATTGCATTAAGGTGGTTCTCTTTTCTAATTATTCATCTAAAGTAGGTGCAAGGTAAGATCAGTCTAATTTTTGTTGATTTAGCCTACGAGGCGTTTGCGTTCGTTTGAAGGTGGAATAGAAAGCGATTCTCTATATTTGGCAATTGTTCTTCGTGCCACGTTTATTCCTTTGTTCTCCAATAGTTGGGTAATTTTATTGTCACTTAAGGGTTTGCGAACATTCTCAGCGGCTATTAGCTTCTTAAGTATTGCTCTAATCGCTGTAGATGAACATTCTCCACCATCCTTGGTAGATACATGGCTCGAGAAGAAATATTTAAGCTCATATATTCCTCGAGGTGTATGCATGTACTTTTGAGTAGTAACCCGAGAGATCGTCGATTCATGCATGTTTACCACTTCGGCAATATCATGAAGCACTAAAGGTTTCATGGCTTCATCTCCGTATTCGAGAAAGTCTCTCTGATGTTCAACAATTCGAGTGGCAACTTTCATTAGGGTCTCGTTGCGGCTCTGTAAGCTTTTTATGAACCAGCGAGCTTCTTGTAAATTGTCGCGCAAATAATTATTTTCATCGCTGGAATCCGCTCGCTTCACCAAAGAAGCATAATCACTATTAATACGAATTTTTGGCGCTGTATCTGGGTTTAGTTCAACTTTCCATCTTCCTGACCCTACTAACTTAGTAACTATTACGTCTGGGATCATATAAGTCGTAGACGGAGGAGAGATATTTGCACCAGGACGAGGATCGAGGCTTTCAATAATCGTGATGGTGTCTCGTAGCTCTTCCTCTTTTAATTTGGTCTTACGCATTAACTGCGCGTAATCACGGTGGCCTAATAAGTTTAAATACTCTTTTACAATAAGCTTGGCATTAGCTATTAGTTTGGAAAATTTTGAATCATCAATTTGATTGAGCTGAATCGATAAGCATTCAGACAAGTCTCTGTAACCAACACCAATGGGGTCAAACTGTTGGATTCGATGAAGCACAGCAGTTATTTCGTCTAATTCGATTTCTAGTTCAGATTCAAAACCTGCATTCATAGACTCAACTTCAACAGTTAGCATGCCATTGGCATCAATTGCATCTATGATGGCAAAACCAATGCTTTTGTCTTTCTCGGACATTGGCGTTAAGTTAAGTTGCCATAATAAATGATCTTGGAGTGTGTCAACGGTTGTATTTCTGGATTCGTAATCTATAGAGTCAGAATCATAGGAATTAGAAGCAGAATATGTGCTCGGGTAAATATCATCCCAGTTGCTATCAACAGCTAAGTCTCCAGGCATCTCTTCTTGCCAGTTGCTGTCATCTCCATTTAATACTTGTTCATCTGAAGGTTGTTCTGAATTACTTTCAGATGTCCGCTCAGAATTTTCAGACGTAGACTTGTCAGTAGATTGAGTATTGGATTCTTGGCTAATGCTGGACTCATCTTCGTCACTATTCTCAATTAACTCAAGCATTGGGTTGGACTCCAGTGCTTGGTGAATTTCTTGTTGTAGATCTAAGGTTGAAAGCTGAAGAAGTTTAATTGCTTGCTGCAGCTGAGGAGTCATTGTTAGCTGCTGACCTAGCTTTAGCTGAAGCGAAAGTTTCATGAAGGGATTTACTTAAAGTAAGAGCGTTGGCTTAAAGTGGTTATCGGATACATATGCCCAGAGTAGACTAGTATAGCAAGATTCATGCCTGAATTGCATAGCATATCACAAGACTTTTGCGGTGCCGAAAGAGGTAACTTGTTAGATATTTGAAGGTGAGAATATGAACAGTTCGGGAGTAGGAAAAATGGATTTTTAGATTTTAAATTGATCACCAAGATAGACTTCTCGAACTTTTTGATTGTCTAGAATTTCTTCAGCCGTCCCCTCAGAAATTATTTGGCCTTCACTAACAATGTAGGCCTTCTCGCAAATATCCAGTGTTTCTCGAACATTGTGATCGGTTAACAAGATTCCAATATCGCGGGTTTTTAAGTGTTGAATAATTTTCTTGATATCGCTTACCGATATTGGGTCAACACCAGCGAAGGGTTCATCTAATAGAATAAATTTTGGATCAGTCGCCAATGTTCTAGCAATCTCAGTTCGACGGCGCTCCCCGCCAGACAAGCTCATTCCTTTGTTATGTCGGATATGTTGAATATTAAACTCATCCAACAGAATCTCCAATTTCCTCTGTTTTTCTGCGCCACTCAGATCTTGGCGAGTCTCCAAAATGGCGAGGATGTTATTCTCCACTGTTAAAGCTCTAAAAATAGATGAATCTTGCGGCAGATACGAGAGCCCGAAACTAGCCCGCTTATGTATAGGAAGTGGAGTAAGTTTGTTCTCATTTATAAATACGTCACCGGAATCGGCTTTAACTAAACCGACAATCATATAGAAGCAAGTCGTTTTGCCAGCACCGTTGGGTCCTAGTAAGCCAACAATTTCACCCTTCTTAACACTAATCGAAACGTCTCTAACTACTTCTCGATCTTTGTAACTTTTTGCGAGGTTCGTGACTTTTAACATTGCTAATTAGACTGTGAGCTCAGCATTCCCTGGCAAGGGCCAGTTGCTTCGCGAATTAAATCCCGGTCAGCAATATATATAATTGCAGCACAACTCATAGTGGAGTCAGGAGATTCAATGTTAGCATTGCCGACGAGTTCTAAAATCGTTTCGTCTAACTCATCGGAGTAAAATACTAGGGTATCACTCGTGCCAGTAACCAAATTTCCATCTTCATTGAGTTGTTGCTGATATTGGACCGGGGATCCGCGAACTGTAACTTTGGTAAGTTCATTTGTGGAAACCAAGTATTCAAAAATAGCTTCAGAGCCCATGATCTCCATCGACCCTTGCGTAACTTTTACATTCTCACTCATTTCCAAGATTCGTGTATTGCCATTTATACGCATGGTTGAATCACCATCAGAGCTCCAGAGCACCTGCTGCTGACGATCGGTTTCCAATGCCCTAATCGGTACTGGCAGAAAAAACCCTAGAATCGTAGACAATATCAGAGCCTTAATTATCGGTCTGCTCATAGTATCCTCGAATATCACGATAAAATATTATTTTGTCTATTTTAAGATTAGCGAACATGCCTGTGGAAGATTGTTGTAATGTGGAAGTTACAAGCCTAATAGCTTGGTCGGTTTCCAAAGTTTTATTTTGTGGGTTAAGCTCGAGAAATTCCGTGGACATGACTGTGCGGTTACCAAAATCATCGAGACTAAAAACTTCCACATTCCCGGACAATTCAATGTTTCTATTTTCTATCGTATTCTCAGTTAAGTCAGCAGAAATTCGACCGTTGTTAGCTACAATATTCCAGCGGGATTTTCCACCCTGAAAAAGCCGAATAAATGGTTTCTCTAGTTCTGTGTGATCATCATTATAATGAGTCTGGCTTTTGGCTCGGAGCGTGTAATTAATATCACCTTCAGGGTTATAAAGGACCGTATTGAACCCTTCTGAATGAACGTTATAGTCGAGCATGGTGAAACTGTCTGTATCTTCGAAGTTGACGGAAACACTGTCATAAGCTGATATTGCTAAGAAAATCAGGATCGCGATTAGACTTTGGACAAGAAGCAGGTTATGACGTTGCATTACTGTCTCAATAAGGGTTTTGTAGGAAGCTTATCATGAATGTTCCAAATTAGAGGAGCCTTCAGCGATCACTTGACTTGCGGGATAGAGAATTATTGATAGCAGAGCTAAATAAAGTTGTCGTTTCTGTTTTGGCTTTTGATTATAAAGTCAGTTATTTCTCGTACTGCTCCAGAGCCTCCAGCCGTCAGTGTTACAGCTGCTGCAGCTGCTCGCACGTCTGAATGGCCGTTCGGTACCGAGAAGCCTAAGCCGACGGATTGGATTGCCGGTAAGTCAGGTAGGTCATCACCCACATAGGCAACTTCTTCTAGCGGGTAGCCTTTGTTGGCGACTATTTCATTTAGAGCTTTTAATTTGTCTTCGCGGCCCTGATAGATTATCTCGATTCCGAGATCCTTGGCTCGTTTTTCAACGAGCAGCGAAGTCCGCCCTGTTATTATTCCAACATCCACTCCTGCACTGAGTAGCATTTTAATGCCATGACCATCGAGAGAATGAAACGCCTTAGTTTCTTCGCCAGAATTAGAGAAATAAAGTCGGCCGTCTGTTAAAACACCGTCGACATCTAGTGCCAGTAATTTAATTTTACTTGCGGAAATTTTTAAGGACTCTTGTTCTAGATTAAACTGCATAGTGAGCTAAACAACATTGGCATCGAGTAAATCATGCATTTTAATTATTCCTTCAATCTTGTCGTCGTCATTTTTGACAATTAGCACATAGACATTTGAGGTTTGCATTATATTTGCTGCTTCTGCAGCGAGAGCATTGCTAGAAATAGATTTGTAGGAGGTGGACATTACATCTTTAATAAGTGTGCTTCGTATATCTTTGCCCGAACCTAGTATACGCCTCAGGTCGCCATCAGTGAATACGCCTTCTAGTAGGTTTTGTTCATTAAAAACGGTCGTCAATCCGAAGCCTTTTTTGCTCATTTCGAGTAAGGCATTTGCTAAAGTTGTTGTGGTTAGAACTTTGGGGATTTCCTCACCGCTGTGCATTACGTCTTTCACCTTAACAAATAATTTTCTACCGAGATTGCCGCCAGGATGAGAGAACGCAAAATCATCGCTGGTAAATCCTCGCGCCTCAAGTAATGCCATAGCAAGTGCGTCGCCTAACACTAAAGCAACGGTAGTGCTGGAGGTCGGTGCTAGGCCGAGAGGGCAAGCTTCTTCCTCCACCTGGCCATCGATATTGACAGAAGCTGCTGCAGCAAGTGCAGAGTTCTTATCGCCTGTGATGGTAATTAGTGAAATTTTCTTCCGTTTAAGGACAGGCAGCAAACTAGTGATTTCTTCGGTTATCCCAGAATTGGAAAGCGCTAAAACAACATCTGCAGAGGTAATCATTCCTATGTCGCCATGGCTGGCTTCAGCTGGGTGGACATACATAGAAGGAGTGCCGGTGCTAGCAAGGGTTGCTGCAATTTTTCTTCCAATATGACCAGATTTTCCCATCCCAGTCACCACTACCCTACCTTGACAGTTTAAAATTATGTCGCAGGCATCTTCGAAGTCCCGACCAACACGTGTTTTTAAGGCAATAATTGCATTACTTTCTATTTCAATTGCTCTAAGGACACTGTTAATTACAGAGGTTTTCTTTGAGTCGTCGATAGTCATAAGTATTCGCGATTCAACTTTGTGTCTGAAATAGCATAACCGTAAACCAGCAACAATATATTAACAAGAAAATAGCGCCATGGACGCGGCCAATCATCTTTTGTTTCTTAATGCCGCGATAACAAATATAAGATAGTAATAAAGTCAGAATTAGCACACCGACGTAATCACGATAGAGAAGAAATGGGTCTACGGAGCTAGGGCTCAATAGACCAGGGAATGGTAGAACCACCAAAAGATTCAAAATATTTGATCCTATTATATTTCCAATCGCTAAATCATCGTGTCCTTTAAGTACAAAAGTAACAGATGCTGCTAATTCTGGGAGACTGGTCCCAAGAGCTACAATGGTTAAACCAATAATTGCGGCTGAAACATGCAAATTCTCGGCTATTGATGAGGCTGCCTGAACAAGTGCTTCTGCACTTAATATCAAAAGTACTAATCCCAAAATCAAATAGGCGAACGCTTGAATGCTATTAATTTCTATTAATTTTAAGTCTTCAGTTTCCGGCGCCTTGCCAGAGTGTGAGCTTTGTCTGTAAAGCCTGTAACCTAAATAACCAGCTATACCAATTAGTACTGCAGCATCAAAGGTACCCAGATGCAGATCTATCAATAATGTTCCAGTAACTATAGTTACAAGAAGGAGTGCGGGAAGTTCTTTGCTTGCTAGAGATTCTGGAGGCTTAAGCGGGCTAATCATTGCCGCTACGCCCAGTGCAATCCCTACATTAAACAAATTGGATCCAAGAGCATTGCCAATAGCTAGTTCCGGTTTGTCTTCAAGAGCGGCTATTGCAGAGGAAAATACTTCGGGGGCAGAGGTGCCGAAAGCAACGATGGTAAGGCCAATCATTAAGGGGGAGACCCCTAAGTTTCGCGCTAGAGCAGACGCGCCAAAAACAAACTTGTTCGCTCCCCAGATCAATCCAATAAATCCAAGGGCGATAATGACTGCAGCAAGGAACATATATGGCAAATTATAGAGACTTTGATGAAGCGCGCAATTAGAAGGTTCTTTGTCTTGCTTTGCAAGTAATAATTTATTGAGGTTCCCAATTCATGTACACTGGCCGCGTGTCCTCCGGGTTCATTCAGCATTAAGGTCTTAATGCGCAATATCAAAAGTGGAAGCTGAATGGAATTATTTCCATAGCGGCATCAAACAGGGTGCCTCCAGCTTAATTGTAGAGATAAATCTATGAAATTAATGAATAAAGTTGCATTACCCTGGTTCATTGTTCTGGCTATGACAGGAACAGTAAATGCCCAGCAAATGTCAGCCGTCGGAACAGCTGAACTTGGTGTGAATACCCTGCTCGAGACTGTCGCTGAATCTAAGGATCTCTTTCTGTCAGATAGGGATCGTTATTTTGCTAATGTAGAGGCTGTGCTAAACACTTTTGTAGATTTTAACGCGGTTGCTGAAGTGGTTATGAATCGTTTCGCTGATGGTGCCTCAGTTGATCAAACAGAAAGGTTTGCCGATATATTACGCAGTACACTAACCCGCTTTTATGGCGCTTCATTAGCGAATTACAACGGTGAGGAATTAGTCTTTCTGCCATCGAGCAATGCAGGTGATGATCCAAGAGCAGATACTGTGGTAGGCATGGAGCTTAGAGGAAGCAATAGCAATCTTCGCTTGCAGTACCAGATGTTCATAAATGAAAATGATGAGTGGAAGTTAAAAAATTTAAGCCTTGCCGGAATTAATTTAGGGCGACAATACTTTAGTCAATTTTCAGCGCTAATGTCGGAACACGACAACGACATTGATCTTGTCTTAGATAATTGGCAGTAAATCGGAGTCGATACCGTGGGAACTAATGAAATTGAGGAGCTTTTGTTGACCGCATTGCCAAATTGCGAGATTAGTGTCGAAGGGGGTGAAGGGAAATATCTTGTTTCCGCAACCGGTGATGTATTCGAAGGCTTGAGTGCGGTAAAACGGCAACAGACCATTTACAAAATCCTTAATGAGCAAATTTCGAGTGGTGTTATTCACGCAGTTTCCATGAAATTGCAGACTCCTGCTGAAAATTTAGTTTCTTAAATGTGATTTCCAGAATTAGATCACTATGGATAAGTTAATTATCAAAGGCGGGTTCAGTCTTAAGGGTGAGATTAGGATAGCCGGTGCAAAGAATTCAGCACTTCCCATTCTTGCAGCTACTTTGTTAACTCAAGAAACGATTCAAATATGCAATCTGCCTCACTTGTTTGATATTACAACCATGCTCGAACTTTTAGGTTGTATGGGGGTACAACCAATAATTGATGAAAAACTGAATGTCGAAGTGGACAGCAGTACGATTAAGCATTTCAGTGCCCCTTATGAATTAGTGAAAACAATGCGCGCTTCGATATTGGTATTAGGGCCTCTTCTAACTCGCTATGGTCAGGCAGAAGTGGCGTTGCCCGGAGGGTGTGCAATTGGAAGCCGACCAGTAAATCTTCATATCAGTGCTCTGCAGGCGATGGGCGCCGACATCGTAGTGGAAGATGGGTACATAAAGGCTTCAGTTAAAGGAAAGTTAAACGGTGCCCACATTTTTATGGACTTAGTCACCGTTACTGGTACTGAAAACGTGATGATGGCTGCTTGCCTGGCAGAGGGTCAGACTGTTATCGAGAATGCGGCTCGAGAACCTGAGGTAGTCGACTTAGCTAATTGTCTGGTAAAAATGGGTGCAGATATCTCCGGTCAGGGCACAGATACCATAATTATTAATGGTGTTAACGATTTGCATGGGTGTAGCTATTCAGTAATGCCAGATCGAATTGAAACAGGGACCTACCTGATAGCAGCTGCTGCTACTCGGGGCCATATTAAAGTGAAAGATACGCGGCCTGATATTTTGGAATCACTGCTCAGCAAGTTGGAACAGGTTGGCGCCGAGATTAAATTAGGCGACAACTGGATTGAATTAAATATGCATGGCAAAAGACCGCAAGCAGTGTCATTGCGAACTGCGCCATATCCAGCTTTTCCAACAGACATGCAAGCGCAATTCACGGCGCTTAACTCGGTAGCAGAGGGCACTGGCTCAATAACTGAAACAGTGTTTGAAAATCGATTTATGCACGTTCATGAAATGAACAGAATGGGTGCGTCAATAAAGGTAGAAGGAAACACAGTAATAGTGCAAGGAGTAGATGCTTTAAAGGGCGCGCCAGTAATGGCTACAGATCTGCGTGCGTCAGCTAGTTTAATAATTGCAGGGCTTGTGTCTGAAAATGAAACCAGCGTAGACCGGATTTATCATATCGATCGTGGCTATGAATGTATTGAAGAAAAACTCCAACTACTCGGGGCTCAAATACGTCGGGTTCCTTCTTAATCAAACTGATTTAATAGTTTATTCAATTTAGAAAATTTCATGAAATCTACAAACTTAGTCATTGCGCTCACCAAGGGACGTATATTAAAAGAAACTCTTCCTTTGTTGGCGGCAGCGAATATTGAACCGATGGAAGATATAACCCAAAGTCGAAAATTGTTATTTGATACCAATCTCGACAATGTAAAACTTATGGTTGTTCGGGGCTCTGATGTGCCTACTTATGTAGAATTTGGAAGTGCTGATATGGGTGTTGCTGGCAAAGACTTAATTCTAGAGCACGGCTCTGACGGATTTTATGAACCTCTTGATTTGCGGATTGCAAAGTGTCGTTTGATGACGGCAGAGCCCATGGTTCCGAGCAGTACTTCGGATACGCTAAAAGTCGCTACCAAATTTACTAATATTGCAAAAAAATACTTTGCTGAGCAGGGGCAACAAGTCGAGTTAATTAAACTTAATGGAGCGTTAGAACTTGCACCTTCATTGGGTTTGGCGGACTTGATTGTTGATATCGTTGAAACGGGAAAAACCTTAACAGCGAATGGAATGGAACCGAAGGATCTTATAGCCAATGTTTCTTCCCGAGTTATAGTCAATAAAGCATCCATGAAGATTAAAAACGCGATAATTCGCGATATTCTTAGGAAGTTGAGTGCTGCAGTTAACAGAAGCTAGACCGATTACTAAATTCTAATGAGCAAGCTAACTAATTCAATCACACGTCTATCTACCACTGCTTCTAATTTTGAGCAGCAATTAAATCAATTATTGCGGCGAGAAATGTTGGTGGAGAAAGAGGTAACAGAAGTTGTTGGAAATATCCTAGCCGATGTAAAACTTCGAGGGGACCAAGCCGTAGTTGATTTCACTAACCAATTTGATGGTTATAAAGTGCAGTCAATAAAGGAATTAATTGTTTCTTCCGGCCAGTTGCAGAACTCCTTGGCAAGTCTATCGAATGAGCAACGACAATCCCTGACTCATGCAGCGGAGCGCATTAAAAGCTACCACGAAAAGCAAAAGCAAAGTTCCTGGCAATATAAAGAAGCTGACGGCTCAGTCTATGGTCAAAAGATTAGTCCTCTCGAAAGAGTAGGTATATATGTGCCGGGTGGGAAAGCAAACTACCCCTCTTCGGTTCTGATGCTCGCCATACCAGCTCAAGTGGCAGGGGTTAATGAAATAATCGCTACAGTTCCTACTCCTTATGGTGATGATGGCAAACTAATATTTGCAGCAGCGGCCTTGGCTGGTGTCAGCCAGCTTTATACAGTGGGGGGCGCTCAGGCTATAGCAGCTTTAGCCTATGGAACCGAGACTATTCCGAGGGTGGATAAGATCGCTGGTCCAGGCAATGTTTTTGTCACGGCGGCTAAAAAAATGGTTTTTGGGGACGTTGGTATTGATATGGTTGCTGGCCCTTCTGAATTGACAATCATTTGTGATGGCAAAACAGATCCTGATTGGATTGCAATGGATCTATTTTCTCAGGCTGAACATGACGAGCAAGCGCAATCTATTTTGATTTCAATCGACGAAGAATATTTGGATGCTGTTCAAGTGAGCATTGACAAATTATTGCCAAAGATGGAGCGGGCAGAGATTATTCAAACTTCTCTAAAGAATAGAGGCATACTGATTTCTGTAAAAGATGTTGAAGAGGCGGTATTAGTAAGTAATTTAATTGCGCCCGAGCACTTGGAAGTTTCTGTAGATGATCCTGATGTTATTTTGGAAGGCATAAAAAACGCCGGTGCGATATTCCTTGGTCGATATAGTGCGGAAGCGCTTGGAGATTATTGTGCTGGTCCCAGTCACGTGTTACCCACCTCAGGGACAGCCCGATTCTTCTCTGCACTTGGTGTCTACGATTTTCAAAAACGTAGTTCGATCATTAATTGCTCTGCAGAGGGTGCTCAAAACTTAGCAGTTACCGCGGCAGAGTTAGCTCGAAATGAGCATCTGCAGGCACATGCTCTTTCTGCAGAATATCGATTAAGGAAAAATTCAGATTAATTTGAAGCAGATTGTGGCTCTATTATGCGAGCTTCGCCAAAGCCCAGAGTTACCGGTAGATTAAACGTCTGGCTGTTTCTGTATATCTGGACATTTACCGTGTCGCCAGGTTTTTTGTTTCTAACTTCCATTAAGATATTTTGTGCATCCACGACTTGGGTGTTTTCTACTTGAGTGATTACATCGCCAGGCCTTATTCCTGCCCTTTCGGCAGCGCCGCCATCGTCAACACTTTCAACTAACATTCCTCGAATATGGTTTACGCCAAAAAATAATTGGCTGGACTGTTCATTAAGTGCTTCACCGGTTAACACCCCTAAGTAACCGGAGTTCGCTTCAATCGCCTGCGCGACGAGTTCTTCCATTGATGTTAGGGCGATACTGGCAGGGGTTGCAAAACCAATTCCTTCGAAATTACCTGATTCAGAAAATATAGATGAGTTAATTCCAATTAAGTTGCCCTCAGAATCGATAAGTGCTCCGCCTGAATTGCCGGGATTAATCGCTGCGTCGGTTTGAATAATTGAGACAGTGGTATCAGGGTTATTGGTTAAGGCGCTAATAATACCTTGAGATACTGATTGGCCTATGTTTCTAGGATAGCCAATTGCAAATACTACGTCGCCAACTTTTAAATCCTGCATATTAGAAATTTCGATAGGCGTCAGGTTATTCATATTGATATGTAGAACTGCTAAGTCATTTAGTTTATCCCAAGCGACAACCGTCGCCGGAACCCTGCGCCCATCATTTAGAGTTACTTCGGTATCAAATAGGTCAAATAAATTATCTACCACATGCAGATTAGTAAGAATAAATCCATTCGAGCTTACAATTACGCCTGAGCCCAGGCTGTTCTGTTCTTCGAGATGAAAATTTAGCTGATCATCTGCGGCTCTTTCAATGGATTCCACATCAAAACGGGTGGCCGTAATACCTACAACTGAAGGTGCAGCCTTGCTGATAGCGACAGCAAAAGAAGTATTGGCTTGGGTGAGCGGGTCAATGCTGGATTGCTCAAGTCGATGGCCCAGTTGTTCCAGCTGAGAGTACTGCAATATCACAATGGCAACTAGAACACCGCATGCTACAGGCCAACTTATAAACTGAATGATTTTTACAGTTCGATTCATGGTCTAGTCCGGGCCAGCATATTTTGCCATGTGTTACTATTATTCTCTCGAACAATATACAGCGACCAGAGGTCATTTCCAATGCCCGTAAGCCTTAATGAACTAACCGCGGAACTTAATGATCTATTAAAACCAGAACAATTCAATGATTATTGCCCCAATGGCTTGCAGGTGGAAGGACGCAAAGAAGTAATGAAAATTGTCAGTGGAGTTACCGCATGCAGAGCCTTAATAAAGGCCGCAGTAGCTGCGAAAGCTGATTTCATATTAGTGCATCACGGCTATTTTTGGAAAGGAGAAAATCAATGCATAACCGGGTTAAAAAAATCTCGGATTCAAATGTTGCTGCAGAATGATCTTAGTTTAAGTGCTTATCATCTCCCGCTTGATGCTCACAAGGAGCTGGGGAACAATGCACAACTTGCAAAAATATTGGAATTAAACGTTGGATCACCATTGGATGCTGAGCAGAGGAACCCTATTGTTTTCTGCGGTCGGCTAAACCAGCCAATGTCTTTCGATAGTTTCTCCCAGCATATAAACCAAAAATTAAAACGCATGCCTCTGGGTATTAAGGGTGCAAGTAAGAAAATAGAAAAAATTGCTTGGTGTACTGGTGCAGCACAAAATTTTATTGAATTGGCGGTAGGTGTGGGAGTTGATGCTTATCTAACCGGAGAAGTATCGGAACAGACGGTGCATATAGCACGAGAAGCAGGTCTGCATTTCTTTTCAGCTGGACATCATGCTACGGAAAGATATGGAGTGCAGGCTGTGGGTAATTATCTCTCAGAAAAATTTTCCATCCAGCATGAGTTTATCGATATCGAAAATCCAGTTTGAATTCAATCGCCGCGATAATATACAAGTGGAAAATGTCTAAATAGATAGATCTTAAAATGCCGGATAGGTTTGAGGGTTCTATATGATCTCTTCTTCTTGCATTAACTTAAGTACTTGATCCAAGCATTCCTCAATTGATAAAGCCTCTGTGTCTAATTCTAAATGAGTTGTTTCTGGTGGAACGTAAGGAAAAGATAAGCCGGGTATATCTTTAGAATCAGAACCTTCCGCCGCAGCGTAAAGCCCAGATGGATCACGCTGTATGCATACTTCTATCGGTGCATTGCAATAAACAAGATAACAATTATCTTTGCCGATCACGCTTATTGCATGTTCTCGTGAATCTGCATTAGGTGCTACAAATGAAGCGCAACAAATTACCCCGGAATCATTTAAGAATCTGGCAATATGTGTACTTCGTCTTAAGTTTTCTGCTCTACCTTCTGCATCATGTGATAAGTCCTTACTGATGCCTAACCGCATAGTTTTTCCATCGAGTACCGTACTTACTCGCCCGTGATCAAAGAGTCTGCGCTCTAATCCGTGGGCTAAAGTTGATTTTCCGGAACCAGATACACCAATAAACATTATTGTTGCGGGTTTCTGTCCATACCGAGATGCTCTTTCTTCTTTTGATACGTGGACATTGTTAGCTTCAGTTCGAGGTATTTTCTGCTGTTGCTCGCAGTCGATCATTCCTGCGCCGACGCTCGCATTAGTGAGTCGATCTACAATGATAAAACTTCCTGTAGCTCGATTAGCTATGTAAGCGTCAAAACATACAGATTTATCTAAAGAAACTTCAACCAAACCAATCTCATTGAGCTCCAGTGCGGGCGCTGGGTATTTTTTTAGAGTATTCACATCAATTTTATTGCGGATTGTTTTGATCTGTGCATTAACTGTGGACGAGCTTATTTTTAAATCATAGTTTTTGCCCGGTAATAAGGGGCTCTCAGTCATCCACACGACATTAGCTTCGAAGTGATTGCGACTAGTCGGTAAATTATTGGAGTGAGTGATTACATCGCCGCGGCTAACATCTACCTCGTCTTCAAGTGTCAGGGTAATAGCCATCTCAGCGTGAGCTAGCTCAATCTCCTCATCGAAAGTTACGATCGATTTAACTCGGCTTGTTTTTTCTGAAGGGAATATTGTAATCTCATCGCCTTTTCTTACCACGCCAGATACTACGGTGCCACAAAACCCCCGGAAATTTAGGTTAGGTCGATTTACATATTGAACTGGGAATCGGAAATCCGAATAATTCCGGTCAGCGGAAATTTCTGCGGTTTCCAGCATAGGCATTAAAGCGCCGTTCTTATACCAGTGCATATTCTCGCTGACATTAACAACATTGTCCCCATTTAGCGCCGAAATAGGAATAAAGCGAAAGTCTGCTGGCACAAGCTTTTGCGAAAAGTCGAGATAGTCTGCTTTAATTTCCTCAAAGACTGATTGTTTATAACCAACAAGGTCCATTTTGTTGATTGCCACAATTATGTGTTTGATCCCTAACAACGAAGCGATAAAGCTATGACGTTTGGTCTGAGTCTGAATTCCGTTCCGGGCATCTATTAATATTATTGCCAGGTCACAAGTCGACGCACCAGTCGCCATATTTCTCGTATATTGTTCGTGGCCGGGGGTGTCAGCAATGATGAATTTGCGTTTAGAGGTTGAAAAATAGCGATAGGCAACATCGATTGTAATGCCTTGTTCTCTTTCGGCTTGTAATCCATCTACCAGCAACGCGAGATCGATTTTACCACCTGTTGTGCCCGACTTAATACTGTCTGCTTCTATCGCGGCTAACTGATCTTCGTATATCATTTTTGAATCATGCAAAAGTCGACCAATCAGTGTACTTTTTCCGTCATCCACACTGCCACAAGTGAGAAGGCGCAAGAGCTCCTTGCGCTCATGCTGGGCTAGATAGGCATTGATATCGGTACTGATTAATTTGGATTGATGAGACATTTGTTGTTAGAAGTATCCCTTTCGTTTCTTTTCTTCCATGGAGCCAGCTGAATCAGAATCAATAAGCCTACCCTGTCTCTCGCTACTTGTAGCAAGTAACATTTCTTGAATAATCTCAGGCAAGGTGGTGGCGGTTGACTCAATAGCGCCAGTTAATGGATAACACCCAAGCGTACGAAATCTAACTGTCTTACTTTCGATTTTTTGATCTTCTCCGATGGGCATACGATTATCGTCAACAAGAATATCCACCCCGTCTATATTTACAACTGGCCTAGGTTTCGCGAAATAAAGAGGCACGATATCAATATTATTTAAATATATGTATTGCCAAATATCTAGTTCCGTCCAGTTCGATAGGGGAAAAACGCGGATGCTTTCACCCTTGCTTATCTTGCCATTATAGATATTCCAAAGCTCTGGCCGTTGATTTTTCGGATCCCAAACATGGTTTTTGTCTCTGAAGGAAAAGACTCTTTCCTTGGCTCGAGATTTTTCTTCGTCTCTTCGAGCACCACCGAATGCTGCATCGAATTTATGTTTGTCCAACGCCTGCTTTAAGGCTTGAGTTTTCATTATGTCAGTGTGTTTTTCGCTGCCATGAGTAAACGGTCCAATGCCAGCTTCTACACCTTCTTGATTGATATGTACGATCATATCCAAGTCTAGTTTTTTAACTTGTTGTTCTCGAAACTCGATCATTTCCCGAAATTTCCAAGTTGTATCAATATGCATCAATGGAAATGGAGGTTTACCTGGATAAAATGCTTTTAGCGCCAGTTGCAACATTACAGCTGAATCTTTTCCGATTGAATAAAGCATGACGGGCTTATCGAACTCTGCCGCCACCTCACGAATAATATAAATACTTTCCGCTTCTAGTTGCTTAAGATGAGTGAGATTGTATTCGGCCATAATATATTGAAGGGTCTGCTTCAGGTCCCCAAAAGGTGGATTTTAGTTTGAGAATTTATAGTACGCCCGCTTTTTATTTTGCAGGCTGAATTGGGACGTCTTCTTCTGCTATTAATTTTTCTTTATCGATACCAAAGTCTTCAGATAGAGCTCCAACTTGGTCGGGAGATGCCTTAACGGCATAATCCTTCGGAGGAATTAGCCCGGTTGATTCTGTTTCCTGAGCCGTGGCGTCAAAAACTGCATCGGATTCAGTGGGGAGTAATTTACTGGCAACTTCTGTATTACAAAGATCTTGAGCTCCACTTGCTATATGTTGATAAACCTCTTTGTAGCTCTCAGTCATGTGCTGAACCAATTCGGCGGTCATGCTGAAATGGTCGCTTACGCTATGCCGATATTCGTTGTTGGAGTCTTTGAGGGTGCGGATTTGGTTTTCTAACTCCTGCACTCGAGACGGACTAGTATTCAGCCGACTCGCAAAAACGACACCAGCTACTATTCCAATTGCCAAACAACCCATTGCAATCAACCAAACCGACATTTACTACCCATGTATCTTAAGTGGAATTAGCTCCCATGGTTCAAGAGCAAGGGCATAAGTATACCTTAAATCAATAAATCTCTGTAAAAACTTTAGTTTGGGACTGTTTGGAAAGCACTGTTTTTTTTCCAAGAGGCTGGTTTCTGAATGCAAAGACCCCTAGAATCCTAGTGCGTTCAATAATTTTGCTGCATGGCATTTTTAACTTTTCAGAGTAATGACTCCTTCCGAAAAATATAAAGCAGATTTGAAAGACAAAGTCATAATTTTTGATGCGGATCAACACCACGTAATTGGATCTCTTAATAAATTATATGAATCGCTTCAATTAGGAAGGGCAGAGTCAAAATCTTTTTGGAAAAGAGTCAAGGCATTGGTGCTCGGCAGCGATGAAAACCCTGTTAAATCAAAAGGAATCTACTTATGGGGCGGGGTTGGCCGCGGTAAAACTTACTTAATGGATCTTTTTTGTGATTGCTTGCCGCCAGCGTTGAAGAAAAGAACTCATTTTCACCGATTTTTGCAGTCGATGCATGCAGATCTTAAAAGATTACAGGGCTCAAAAAACCCTTTAGAAATTATCGCTTCAGATATAGCAAAAACCACAAAAGTTCTTTGTTTTGATGAATTTTTCGTACTCGATATAGGGGATGCGATGATTCTTGCTGGGTTGCTAGATGCTTTATTTGAGCGTGAAGTTCTCTTGATAGCGACATCCAATATTCATCCGGATAGGCTTTACGAAAACGGGTTACAAAGAGAACGGTTTCTTTCGGCGATAGAACTGATTAAATCTAACACTAATATTATCGAGCTAAACGGCGCAGTGGACTATCGGCTGCGGAGCTTAAGTCAGGCGACGCTTTACCATTCTCCAGTTAATGCAACTACTGAAGCGGTATTGTTAAAAAGTTTTTATGAATTAGTTCCGAACCGCTCCGAGATTACCATCAATGAATCCCTCAACATATTGGGTAGAGAGATTGGTACACGCTATTGCGCTGAAGATGTTGTCTGGTTTGATTTCTTTACTATTTGTGAGGGTCCCCGCAGTGCCTTCGATTATGTGGAAATTGCGAAAATGTTTCATGCGTTAATTATTAGTGGTGTACCACAATTCGATGAGTCTCAGGACGAGGAAGCGCGGCGGTTTGTTAATTTAGTCGATGAGCTCTACGATAGAAAGGTAAAACTTATCGTTTCTGCGAAAGCTCAAATTCCAGATCTATACCAGGGTCAGCGCCTTACTTTCGAATTTAAGCGAACGTCATCTAGATTGCTTGAGATGCAATCTCATGATTATTTGAGCTCCGAGCACCTAGCTTGAAGAAAATTGTTTAAATCAAGATTCGGTAATTTCCTAATAATGCTAAATTCGCTGTAAGCACCGATAAAGCTGGTTTTGCAGCCTAAATTTCCTTGAATATTCAGTGTCGCTCCGTTAGTATTCGCGCTCCTTAAACTAATGCCAACTTTGAGAGTAATGAAGACATACAGTGCCAAACCCCGCGAGGTGGATCAAAACTGGCTGCTTGTTGATGCAGATGGGCAGACTCTAGGTCGCATGGCGACTGCTATAGCGACCCGATTACGAGGTAAGCATAAAGCAGAATATACTTCTCATGTGGACACAGGGGATTTCGTTGTGGTCATTAATGCAGAGAAGGTTAAAGTGACTGGAAATAAAGCTTCAGACAAGATGTATCATTCTCATTCTGGATATCCGGGTGGCTTAAAGTCCATTTCTTTTGAGAAGTTAATCGATCGAACTCCCGAGAGAGTTATTCAACTGGCGGTAAAGGGCATGTTGCCCCGAACACCATTAGGCCGAGCAATGTTTAAGAAACTCAAAGTTTATGCGGGTTCCGAGCATCCGCATAGCGCTCAACAACCAAAATCAGTTCAATTGTAGGCGGTAGTATTTAATGGCAACTACGCAATATTACGGTACTGGTCGGCGCAAGACCTCAACTGCCCGCGTTTATCTAACCAGTGGGAACGGCAGCATAACTATTAACCGCCGCTCGCTAGATGGTTATTTTGGACGAGAGGTTGCACGCATGATTGTCCGGCAGCCACTAGAGTTGGTCGAAATGGTTGAAAAATTTGATATCAATGTAAGTGTTCGTGGTGGAGGCAGCTTTGGGCAAGCTGGCGCCATAAGGCACGGTATTACCCGAGCATTAATGGATTATGATAGCGAGCTAAAACCGACCTTACGCAAAGCTGGCTTCGTGACTCGTGATGCACGGGAAGTTGAGCGGAAGAAAGTTGGCTTACGCAAGGCGCGTAAGAAGCCACAGTTTTCCAAGCGTTAAATTGCTAAAGAATTTATAAGGAAACGCTGATTCCGAGTGTAGAATTGGCGTTTTTTTTGATTTGAAAAATAAATAATTTTCTATTTATATCAGTAAGATATGGGGTTTTTGGAGTATGCTCTGACTTGAAAAAAACTGTATTTTTTACTAAAATCCAAGATTGTAGCTTCAATAACAGGGATGCATTCCCCGTCACGACGGTAGCAGGACTGATTCCTACCCTTATTGTGACATATCAATTGTATTTAAGTATGTTCTCAAGGAGAAAATTACGGTGACTGACGACAGTGCTAATACTGGCCGTAGGCGATTTCTTGTGGGTTCAACTTCGGTAGTTGGTGCCGCCGGGGTAGCAGGAGCAGCGGTTCCTTTCGTAGGATCCTGGAATCCAAGTGCTAAAGCTCGAGCAGCTGGTGCTCCAATTCGCATTGATGTTAGCCGACTCCAATCAGGTGAAATGTTAGGTCCTATTCCCGCTTGGCGAGGAAGACCTATATTTGTTATTAATCGCAGTGATGAAGCATTAAGCGCTCTCAATGAAGATCCAGATAGGCTTACAGATCCGGATTCAGAAGACCCAGAACAACCAGATTATGCGCGGAATGAATATCGATCAAGAAGACCTGATTTAATGGTATTGGTTGGTCTATGCCCGCATCTTTTTTGCTCACCAACACCATATATTACACTTCGACCAGAACCGTTTGACACAGAATGGAGAGGCGGATTTTTTTGTCCATGCCATGGCTCTCGTTTTGACCTAGCAGGTCGAGTTTATAGCGGATCTCCTGCATCACGTAATATGCAAGTACCACCTCATTCATTCGAAAGTGATGATGTTTTAATAATCGGAATTGATGGGGAGAGCGCAGCATGAACGATGTCTCCAGTAGTAAAAATATAGCTCAAGAAACACAACAAATAGGACGCTTAATGTCCGCATTAATCGGCTTGCGAGATTGGACCGATGCCAGATTGCCCATTGTGGCAGCCTGGAAGAAGCACATGAGCGAATACTATGCTCCCAAAAACTTCAATATTTGGTATTTTTTTGGCGTTCTTTCTTTACTGGTTTTAGTAATTCAGCTTCTGACTGGTATTTGGCTTACCATGAATTACACACCTAGCGCCGATGCGGCATTTGCCTCGATCGAATATATCATGCGCGACGTGGATTACGGATGGTTGTTGCGTTATTTGCATTCCACCGGTGCTTCCGCCTTTTTCTTTGTCGTGTATCTCCACATGTTTCGCGGACTCATGTATGGCTCTTATAAGAAGCCGCGAGAATTACTCTGGGTATTAGGTATGGCTATTTACCTGGTGTTAATGGCTGAAGGGTTTATGGGCTATATCTTGCCCTGGGGTCAGCTCTCCTACTGGGGTGCAAATGTAATTGTTTCCCTATTTGGTTCGATTCCGATTATCGGAGAGGATTTGTTGGTATGGATTCGCGGTGACTATTTAATTTCTGGTGCCACGCTAAATCGGTTCTTTGCACTGCATGTGGTGGCATTACCAATCGTACTTATTGCTTTAGTAGTTTTGCACATTTTGGCATTGCATGAAGTGGGATCAAATAATCCTGACGGTGTCGAGATAAAAGAGAACAAAGGCCCTGATGGAATCCCAGTGGACAGTGTTCCGTTTCATCCGTATTACACGCTTTATCATGATTTAGCAGGTGTAATTCTGTTTTTATTCGCCTTCTGTGCAATTGTCTTTTTTGCGCCAGAAATGGGAGGTTATTTTCTAGAGATTCCTAATTTTCAGGAAGCAGATTCACTAAAAACGCCTGAGCATGTTCCTCCAGTTTGGTATTACACACCGTTCTATTCAATGCTGCGTGCGATGACCCTGCCATTGTTCGGTATTGATTCCAACTTTTGGGGGATGTTGGTCATGTTCGGCGCCATCGCTATTCTATTCTTATTGCCTTGGTTGGATAAGAGCCCAGTTAAGTCCATGCGTTACAAAGGTTGGTATAGCCGCATTGCGTTGCTGATGTTTGTGGTTTCATTCATCATCCTGGGCTACTTGGGAACTCAAACGGTTAGCCCAGCAAAGACCTTGCTCGCTCAGATTATGACGCTGATTTACTTTGCCTATTTTTTTGCTATGCCTTGGTATACGCAAGCTGAGCAAACTGTTGAACCGCCAAAGCGTTTAACTGGGCGCTGGATAAGCATTCCCCAGTTAATCGGTAGCATATTATTAATAATCTTTCTCGTTGTGCTTCCGCTCATGTTGGTTTCAGGAAGTGCCGAAGCTGCTTCGGCGACTAGTATTGATCTCGAGCATGTTGAAACAGACTTTGATGACAAAGGCTCTCTGCAACGCGGATTTAAGTATTATATGAACTATTGCGTTAGCTGCCATGCATTGGGCTATGCCCGTTATGAACGAACTGCTGATGATTTAGAAATTCCTCATGACTTAGTCCTTGCTAATTTAGTTTTTGATGATTCGCTAATTGGAGACTTAATTGAAAATTCTATGTCTAAAGAATATGCAGAAGGCGCGTTTGGTGCATCACCACCTGACCTTACTCTAGCGGGAAGAGTTCATAGCGCCGATTGGCTGTATACCTATTTAAAGTCTTTCTATAACGATGGGGCTAGAACATTAGGTGCTAATAATAAACTTTACCCAAATGTCGGAATGCCTAATGTGCTCCACGAATTGCAAGGTGATGTGACTTGTGACGATCATGGGACAGGCGACCCAACTCAATGCGAGCTTTATGCAGAAGGAAATGGATCAATGAGCGAAGCGGAATTTGATACAGCCGTTGCCGACATGGTTAATTTTCTTTATTACATCGGTGA
>Ga0206683_10000246_pt1 | contig 40658 bp, 37 predicted proteins | sample M280m12015metaG_FD_155483 | JGI IMG/M metagenome (GOLD analysis project Ga0206683, IMG submission 155483) | Ammonia-oxidizing marine archaeal communities from Monterey Bay, California, United States - M2 80m 12015 | ecosystem: Environmental > Aquatic > Marine > Intertidal zone | place: USA...
TGAGATTGCTGATAGGCTAAGCAAGGAAGGAAGAATGTTGGGTAAATGAAGGGATTAGTAACAGCAGGTGGGCATGGAACGCGGTTAAGGCCAATTACTTATACACAAAATAAGCATCTAATCCCTATAGCTAATAAAACCATGCTTCAATATGCGATAGATTATCTTAAGGATGCAGAAATCTATGAAATTGGTATTATTATTAATTCAAATGATACATCAATTAATGATGTTTTTGGTAATGGTAAAGGTTTTGGCGTAGAAATTACCTATATAGAACAAAACCAACCTCTTGGTCTTGCTCATGTTGTAAAGATTTCTCAAGATTTTATTGGTGATGATGATTTTATATTTTATTTGGGAGATAATATACTTGTAGGTGGAGTTAAATCATTTATTAATGATTTTAAACGAATGAAATCAAATTGTCATTTAGTTTTAAGTCAAGTTTCTGATCCAAATCGATTTGGAGTTGCTGAAGTTATTAATGATAGGATAGTAAGTATTCAAGAGAAACCAAAAACTCCTAAGAGCGATCTTGCTGTTACAGGTATATATTTATACGATAGTAATATTTTTGAAGCTGTTAATAGTATAAACCCATCTAAAAGAGGAGAATTAGAGATATCTGATGCTCACCAATTTCTGATAGAAAACAGTTATGATGTAAGTTATTCAGAGATTACAGGTTGGTGGAAAGATACAGGTCAGCCTTCAGACCTATTAGATGCTAATCATCTTGTTTTGGATAATATTAAAGCAAGAAATAATGGCGCTGTAGATAGTTTAAGCAAAATAACAGGAGAAGTTAGTATTAGTAAAAACTGCCAAGTAATTAACTCGATAATTAAAGGGCCAGCTATCATTGGTAATAATACAATTATTATGGATTCATATATTGGACCCTTTTCTTCAATAGGTGAAAATTGTATAATTAAGAATACTAAAATTGAATCTTCTATTATAATGGAAGAATGTGAGTTAGAAAATGTTGATAGAAAAATAAAATACTCATTGTTAGGAAAGAATGTTAAAATTATTAGTTCTAGTTATGATAATAATAATAATAATAATGCAAGATTTCTTCTTGGTGACCAGAGCTATATTGAATTAATAGATTAAAATAATAAAAAATTGAATAATTGAAGCATATTGATAATCGAATTGTTAATTTATATCTAAGGAATTTCGAGGTATTTCTTTTTTCACAAGTATTATGAGTTTTTTATCAAGTATTACAAACCCTTTAACATGGCTATCTGGTGATATTGCAATTGACCTAGGTACTGCGAATACTTTATTATGGATGAAAGGAAAAGGGGTAATGATTAATCAGCCATCAATTGTTGCTAGATCTGTTAATGATGGAGGCATTATAGCGGTTGGTAGCAAAGCAAAGGCAATGCTTGGTCGGACTCATAGGGATATTGAAACAATTCGACCTCTTAGAGATGGCGTTATTGCTGATTTTGATATGACTGATGGTATGCTTCTAGGTTTTATTCGAATGATAAACATTAGCCCTTTGGCAAGAATGAGGATGGTGATATGTGTTCCTTCTGGGGTAACTGAAGTAGAAAGAAGAGCAGTGAAAGATTCCGGTCTTCGCGCTAATGCAAGAGAAGTATTTCTAATTGAAGAGCCTGTGGCAGCCGCAATTGGAATAGGCTTAGATATATCACAACCCGTAGGAAATATAATTGTTGATATAGGAGGCGGAACAACAGAGATCGCGGTGATAGCCCTTTCTGGAGTTGTTACAAAAGAAACAATTAGGGTTGCTGGAGATGAGATGGATGAAGCACTAGTTCAATGGTTTAGAAATGAACATAAACTTGATATTGGTATTTCAACAGGTGAGGCCATAAAAAAGTCTGTTGGTTCAGCTATGAGAATTAAGAGCGAAACTATATCCGTAAAGGGCAGGGATCTCGTTTCAGGAATCCCTAAGACTATTGAGGTTACTTCAGATGAAGTGAGACAAGCATTGAAAGATCCAGTTAGCATGATAGTAGAAGCTGTTAAAAAGGCCCTAGAGCGAACTCCTCCAGAATTATCAGCTGATATTTTAGATAGAGGTATTATTATGACTGGTGGCGGTAGCATGCTTAAAGGTATGGATCAAATTATTAGAGAGCGCACTAATGTACCTGTTAATATTGCTGAAGATCCGCTACTTTCCGTTGTTAGAGGAACAGGTATGGTTTTAGAAGATATAAAAAAATACGAAGCAGTTTTAATCTAGCATTTCTACCTATGAGGACATTTTACCTCATAATCACAAAACATAAAGATATTTTTGCATTAATAATCAGTATCATTTTATCTCTAATGATGCTTGTTAATGGAGATTCAGATAATATTAGATTATTAAGAAGTAAGGCAAACCGTATTTTTTCATATTTGTATTCCCCTATAACTTGGGTGCGAACAATGACGTTGATTGAAGAAGAAGCTTCATTATTAAGAGAAAAAAATCTTCAACTCTCTTTTCAATTGGAATCAATGAGATATCTTCTTGATGATAATAGTCGTTTAGAACAATTACTAAGTTTTAAGCGTGAAAGTAATTTAAATATATATCCTGCTCGCGTGATTAATATGGGAGCTTCACCACATTTATCATCTTCATTATCAATTGATATTGGAAGCGAGTCGGGAGTTTCTATTAATGATCCAATTATAACGCCTAATGGTATTATTGGAAAAACAGTTATTGTTGGTAAAAATGAATCAATTGTGCAACTAATTAACGATGTCACATTTCGTTTAAGTGTCCGAATTAAGCCATCTGGTTCAACGGGCATATTGCGATGGTTGGATAAGGATTTATTTTTGATAAAAGAGGTGCAAAAAAATTCGAATGTGGAAGTTGGAAATCACGTTGTATCATCTGGATTTAGCGATATCTTCCCTAGTGATCTACCAGTTGGAAAAATTGTTAAAATTACAGAAGAGAGAGGAAGATTTCAGAAATCTGTTATAGTTAAAATAAATGAAAATATTGGATCAATTATGAATTTATTTGTTATAGTGGATAAATAGTTATGAAAGATATAAAAATATGGTCTGTCTTGATAATAGTTTTTATAACTCAATTTCTCCTTTCTGATGTTTTAACTATTCGATATTATCGACCAGATTTTATAGTTATTTATATTTTATACTTTGGTCTTTATTTTGGTCCCTATTATGGAGTGATAGCAGGTTTCTGTATAGGTTTGTTGATTGATATTACTCCTATGGTATCATACTTTGGCATTAGCCCTCTTACTTATTCTTTAACAGGGTTTCTTTCAGGATATTTACAAAATAGATATAATCGCTTATCCCCATTTGTATTTCATTCTTTGTGGATAATTTTAATTGCATTTCATTTTATGATATTTTCTTATATCAAATACCAACTATTATTTGAAATTGATAAGGTGCAATTTATATTTAGATGGTTTGCTTCATTTATTTATACTTTATTTTTCCTTTTGATACTTCAATATTTCTTTCCAATAAAAGAATTGCAAAATGCTGAAATCTAAGAACCTGGTTCCAAGATCAAGGTTATTAATTACATATCTATTTATTTCCCTTATTTTTTTAATTTTATTGATACGTTTTGCTCAAATACAGTTATTTGAATATAAACAATATAAAAAAAGAGCTGATATTAATAGTATTCGAGCTTTGCCTGTTTCTGCGCCAAGAGGATTGATATTAGATAGAGACGGTCATATCTTGGTAGATAACTTCCCCACGTATATTTTAACCGCGTCACCTAATAAGGTAAATCATAATAATTTCTCTATTATAAGTAGCTGTACTGGAATAGATACTTCATCATTAAAAAGTAACTTTAAACGTTACTATAGAGGGAGATTTATACCATCAAGAATAACGAAGGACTTATCATTTGATGAATTAAGTTGCATAGAAGAACATAAACATGAACTAAGAGGAATTAATTATAGTCAGTTATCTGAAAGATTTTTTCCAGCAAATGTAGACATGAGTCATGTTTTAGGATATGTAAAGGAGATTGATAGATCTCTTTTGCAAAATATTAATAGTGATTTAGAATATGATGTGGGCGATTTGATTGGATGGCAAGGTATTGAAAAGCAATATGAGCATTTACTTAAAGGTGAAAAAGGTATCTTATACTCTCAAGTAGATGCCTTTGGTAGAGAAGCAGGAACAGTAAAAGGTATAGAAAATATAAAACCTTTACCTGGAGAAGATTTATTTACAACGATAGATCTTGGATTGCAAAAGCATATGGAAAAATTAATGTCGAAATTCAAAGGTGTTTCCCTTATAACTGATCCTTTATCTGGTCAAATATTATCTTTTGTTAGCTCACCTGATTTTTCTCCAGAAATTTTTACAGGCAATACAACTTTACATGAATGGCGCAATTTAGTAAATGATCCAAGAAAGCCATTATTAAATAGAATAACAAATGGTTTATATCCCCCAGGATCAACATTTAAAATGATTACTGCAATTGCACTATTAGAAGGTTTGATGATAGAAGAAGATGAGGTAATCGAATGTTCTGGTATATACCAATATGGTGATAGATTATTTAAGTGTTGGAAGATAAGGGGTCATGGTAAAGTAAATTTAGATCAAGCAATAGCTCAATCATGTAATATCTTTTTCTATCAAGCTGTTCAAAGAATTTCTATGAATAGATTTATTAACTTATGTCGAAATTTTGGTTTTGGTATCAAAACTGGAATTGATTTACCTACTGAATTAACTGGATTGCTTCCAACTAGAGATTATATGAATAAACGATATACAAGTCGAGGGTGGTCCAGAGGACATCTATTAAATATGGCTTTAGGACAAGGTGATTTATTAGTTACACCAATTCAGTTATCTGTCTATATTAATAAAATAGCTACTAGCGGAGAGACATTTATTCCACATTTTGATTTAAATAAAACACCCGAACCAGTTAGCAAAATAATTCTTAAAAATCAAACTTGGGCAAAAATTCAAAACTATTTATTTAATACAGCAAATAGTATTAATGGAACAGGAATAGCTGCAAATCCAAAAATTAACGGTCTAAAAGTTTATGGTAAAACAGGTACTGCTCAAAACCCTCACGGTGATGATCATGCCTGGTTTACTGGTTATGCAGAAAAAGATGAAAAAATGGTTTCAATAGTACTTTTAATTGAAAATGGAGGTAGTGGAGGAAAAATAGCAGCTCCACTTGCGAGTGATGCTTTTGAATATATATTTTATAATAACCGTGATCGTATTGTAAACAATGTTGAAAATAGCATATAATCCATCACAAAAATTTCCATTATCAATACTCTTTTTACCAATACTTCTAACCATCATTGGTTTGTTAGCTTTATTTAGTATTAGTGTGAATCAATTTGGTGTTATTGCAATTACTGCGTTTACCAAACAATTACTATTTATGATTCCTGCTGTTGGTGGATTTTTAGTTATTCTATTTATTCCAAAGTATATAATACATAAATATATTTATGTATTATATGGCTTGATTCTAGCATTAGTTGCGGTCCCATTTTTATTTTCTACTATTGCTGGTACACACCGTTGGATTAATATTGGACTTCCAGTTGCTTTTCAGCCATCAGAATTTGCTAAATGGATTGTTGTAGTATCACTAGCAAGATACCTTTCTGACCATAATCTTGAAATAAAAAAGTTCTCCACGCTAATATTTCCTATTCTAATTGCTTTATTTCCTGCTACAATTATTCTACAGCAGCCAGACCTTGGAACTGCCTTAATATTACTTACCCCAGTATTTCCTATGTTGTACTGGGTAGGATCTAGACCATTTCATTTATTTATCATTTTAGCTCCAATTTTTAGCATAGGGACTGCTTTTCATACTGTATCTTTTACATCATGGGCTATTATTATGGGAATAATTCTATATATATCTCGTCCAAATTTGATATTTGGAATAACATTTTATTTTGTAAATATATTTTTAGGATTATTAGCTCCTTTATTATGGAATGGATTAAGGTCTTATCAACAGAAAAGAATATTAACTTTATTTAACCCCGAACTAGATCCACTTGGAGCAGCATATCAGACTATACAAAGTAAAGTTGCAATTGGTTCTGGTGGTTTTTTTGGTAAAGGTATGGGGGAAGGAACTCAAACACATTTAAAATTTCTTCCTGTTCAGGAATCCGACTTTATTGTTTCTGTGATTGGTGAAGAATTTGGATTTATTACTATAGCATTTATGTTAGTTATTTTTGCTCTGTTTATAATGAAAATTGTAAATCTTGCTTATCATTCAAATGAGCGTTTTGCTGGACTAGTTCTCATTGGTATTGCAACAATATTTTTATCTCATGTATTTGTAAATACTGCAATGTCCACAGGGTTAATTCCAGTAAAAGGACTACCTTTGCCATTTATATCAGCCGGAGGATCTTTTTTATTATCATGTTTTATAATGGTTTCTTTAATTATTAAAATGGGTATGGAGACAATTGAGTGAAGATTAAAAGGAATTGATGTTAGCATTATAGATAACTAAATTAGCGCACTAAATTGTGCATCATTCACATACAAGAAATCCTATTTTGAATAAATCTATGAAATATTTCGTTTCTTATTTCGCATTTCTTATGATTCTTTCTATTGATGTTTCATTTGCGCAGCAGACAGATATAAAAAGAGAGTTAAAAAGATTAAATGCGAAAATTGATCGTGAAAGAGTAAGAACCGACTCTCTTGAAACTCAAATAAGTATTTTATTGCCTGATCTGAGAAATACATTGAGAGCTACTGTTGATGCAAAAAAACAAACTGATTCTGTTGCGATTTTACTTATTAACCGTATAAATACTCTTCAAAATAAGATTAGGATGTTAGAAGATAAATCTATTTATACAGATAGTACGAATTTTGAAATTTTAGCTCAATTAGTGATGATTGAAAATAAGATCATAACTCTAACGAATAGTTTTACTGAAATGTATAGTTTGCGTTCTGAAAAGCAGCAGTCTAGCATTAAAACTAAAATTAGCGCTGTAGAGTACAAGAAAAAATATATTGAAGCTTTGAGTTATTATCAGAATGGTGATTATAGTCAAGCGATCACTGGCTTTTCAAGTTTGGTAATAGAGGACCCTTCAAATGAACTTGCTGATAATAGTCAGTATTGGTTAGCAGAATGTTATTATTCAACAAAAAATTATAAGCGATCTATATTGGAATTTGAAAAGGTGTTTACTTTCCCAGGAACAGATAAAGATGATGATTCCCAATTAAAGCTTGCTCTTTCTTATCAAAGTCTTGGTAACCTTATGAAGGCTCGAGAAGAGTACCAGCGCATGGTTGATTATTTTCCTAGCAGTGAGTATTTTAGTAGAGCTAAAGAATCACTAAAGCAATTAAGCTTAGAATAACTCCCTAAATTTATATATGAAATTAAAAATATTTTATTTGACTACTGAGATAGTTCCGTTTGCAAACACTTCATCTTTAGCTGAATTTTCTGCAAAGGTACCATTATTATTGCAGGATAAAGAACATGATATTAGAACAATTATACCTAAGTATGGTTATGTTAGTGAGAGAAAATATATTCTTAGAGAAGTAATTAGATTGCGAGAAATACCATTTGAATTTGGAAAAGAAAACGTAATTACTTCTGCAAAGAGCGCATTTATACCAAAGACACGTGTACAGGTTTATTTTTTAGAAGATACTAAAAGATTTAAACCTTTGACAAATTTGATATATAAGGCAAAAAATGGAAGAGTAATTTCAGATATACATGAAAGATTTGCATTCTTTTCCAAGGCATCGCTAGCTATGCTTCCTCATTTGTTTTGGAAACCTGATTTAATGTGGTGTAATAATTGGCAGTCTGCGTTGGTTCCAGCATTTTATAAAGAACACTATAAAAATGATGATTTTCGCGCCAATATTAAATCTGTTTTGGTTGTGCATGATTATGAGGATGAGTATTTAGATATTGAAAAAGGTGTATTTTCTAAAATTGGTTTAACGGAACCTGAAGGGTTAAACAAAGGTGTGATAAATGCATATGAAGCTGCGGCTCAAAATGTAGATTTTATTATTGCTATAGATACACCATCCAATGATGTATCGAAGAAGTTGATCAAACTCCCTAGCGTTAAAAAAAGTAAGTTATTAATTGTTAAAACCTCTGATGAATCCCCAGACTATGAAAAGATTGCTGCAAAGATTGATAATGGTTTGCAGAAACTTTATAGTTAATCTGTCGTATTACTAATATTATTCTATGAAAAATATTCATCTTCCTGCATGTTTTTCTCTATTAATTCTTTTATCAGCTTGCTTAGAGAATACTGTATCTACTGAATTAAATAATCCAAGCATGGTGCATGATACACTATCTATTTCTTCAATAACAGGTTTTCATTATCAGACGCCTCCCGAACTTGGAAACTCTACTCTTTTATATTTAGGTACTGATTCTAGTGGCTTTCAGAATCCTTTTGCTATTTTTAAGGTTCAAAACAATAGTATCAGCACATCTGAAACATTTACTTCATTATCAGATTCTACTATTGAAATTGATAGTGCAAAATTTATACTTACATTTAATAGCGATACAGTTGAGACAGGTATGATATTTGACTTGTATTATTTTCCTAATACTACAGATTCTATTTTTAGTGAGTCAAAAAGTAATTATTTAAATATAGATGAAAGTGATCTTGCTTCGGTATATGTTTCTAGCGCTAGATTATTTCAAAAATTACCGGATTCTAGTGAGACTATATATCCGACACTATCATTCAATTTATTAGATATTATTCAATCCTTTATTGATTCTTCCAATGCAAATCAGAATAAGACCTTAATGGTAAAACCTAAATTTAATTTATCAAATGCACTATCGTTTAAAAGTAGTGAGTCTGGTTTTGCATTTGCTCCACAACTCCATATTTTTACTCATGATACAGCTTATGTTGATTCAACTTCAGACTCAGTTGCTGTAGATACATTTTCTCATCAATTTATTTCTACTGAAGACTTATCCATAATAATTCCTCCAACTGTATATAATGATCCAGGTTTATTAACTTTAGGAAGAGGCTTGTCATATAAAGGATTGATAGAAATTCCAGATTTGGATTCTTTGTTAGTGCCATTACCTGAACAATCAATCATAACAAAAGCTGAATTATCGTTTTACTATCCTATTGACACAACTCAATCTAATTTTTATTTACAAGTTCAACCTGTTTCTGATAGTTTACATTACGAACAACTTAATGGTATACTATTAGATGACCCAATCGAGGTAATTCCAAATATATTACCCGTTGTAAATATTTCTAATAATGGAAAAGTTGTTTTAAATATAAGGGAATATTTGCAATTAATTCATTTTGGTTATGTTTCGAATTATGGATTAAAACTTGAGGTTGTTAATATTTCAAATCCTTTTAATCTTTATTCTATATATTCACATTCTTCATCAATAGACTCCTTAAACCCAGAATTATTTATCCACTATGTTTACCCATAAAAAATACTGTCTATTATTAATTCTTTTTTCTTCTTTCATTAATGCTCAAGATGTTTATAGTGCATATGGAATGGGTGATATGTTATTATCTAATAATGCATCTGTTATTGGAACTGGAAGTGTAGGACTTATGCCTAATTTCCAAAGAAATATTTCGTTAAGTAATCCTTCTACTTGGACGAATATGCCTTTTGCTTATGTTTCGATCAATTATGGCGGACTACAAATCGAAGATAAGTTGAATGATCATGATAATATTTTATCAGGGTTACATCAATTTCAATTTATTGTTCCAATAAAAGGAAGATATGCTTTTGGAATTGGTTTCCAGCCATATAGCTCGCAATTATACTCTTTAAAATCAGATAATTTTGAAATTAAATATATACAGCAGGATACTCTTAATTTTAATAGGAGATTAAATGGAGGGGGAGGAATATCAGATTTATCTTTTTCACTTTCTGCAAGGATTACGGATAAAGAAAAAGGAGCTTTAAAATTCAATTATCTTTTTGGGTCGAGCAGAAAACAGTCAGGTTATTCATTTGATGAAGGAGGTAATGGGTTGGATGATGATTTTGATGGCGTGATAGATGAAGAGGGAGAAAACAGTATTAATTATATTTATAATCAACGAAATATTTATGACGGAACTTTAATTAACGGATACTTAACTTCTGACAGAATTAATATTGGAAAGCGTAATTTAACAGTAAGTGTATCGTTCAATTCTACTTTAAACTCTTTTAGAATAAAGAATTATTCATTTTACCCATTTGAAGATATTAATAATAATGGATATTACGATATTAATGATTTTCCACAACCTGCAGGTAATGATTCTATTCCACCAAATCCATTAAAATCTGAATATAAAGATTCATTCAAACCGTCTCAATATTCCATTGGATTTAATCTTGAATTAACGGAATTATTAAATTTGCAAGCTGAACTATCAGATTGGTCTGATTTAGCAATTAGTAAAAATAATATTTTATCAAATATGAATTATCAATTGGCAGACTATCGTCATGTTAATGTTTCTGTAATTAGATTTGCTCGGACTTTACCTCGATATTGGCATGAGAGTTTACATTTTAGATCGGGGATCTTTCTTCGTGATTATAGTTTGAAAAAATATGTATCAAATATAGATAGCTTTATAAATTATGACTATAATGATATCGGCTTATCTATTGGGCTTGGTATAAAATTTGGTTTAACGAAAAATCAATTAGATTTTGGATTAAATCTGATCAATAGATCTGATTCAATTAACAATGATAGACTTATTTCTAATTTTAATATAGGACTTACTATAGGGGACATATGGTTTGTTAAGCGGAGGGCTAAAAAACAATGATCATTCTTTATAATAATATAAAATATAATTTGAAAATATTTTCTTTTTTCTTCCTAGTTTTATTAAGCATGATGTGTGTACCACCATCAGATAATTCTGAATCAGATAATATTGAAAAAGAACAAGCATACTGGGATTCAGTTCGTGCAGTCATGTGCCCTAGGAAAATGAGTAGTGCTGCTGAATATTATAAAAATCGAGATTGGGAATCTACTGTTAGAATTTATGGTGATATTGTTAAATATAGATGCGATCAAGATGATCCTGAAGAAGTGTATCAATACTATGCGATTGCTTTTGAGTATTTAGGAAGATTTGATAGTTCTGAATATGTACTATTAAAAGGATTGCAACTTTTACCGGATAATGTAAATCTCCGTAAACGTTTGGCGTATTCATATAAAAAACAAGGTAAGCTTGATCAAGAAATAATGGAATATAGTCGTTTGTCCGATCTGATTCCTGAAGATCTATCTGTTAAGACAGAATTAGCAAAATTATACGGAGAGCAAGGTCTCTATGATGATCAAATTGATATATTAAGACAAATATTAGATATGGATCCAAATAATGAAAATGCTCAAGGTGATATAGCTAGAGTATATGAGTTAACTGGAAGAGACCCTCTTCGAATTTATGGAGAACGATTTAGAAATAATCCAGATAATGTTTCTTATGGATTAGATTTTGCTGAACGTTTGTTAAATGCTGATAGACCAGAAGATGCAATTGATGTATTAAAGCAGGTTACTAGTCAGGATAAAACTAGCAAAGTTGCTTACCGTAAATTAGGCTTGGCCTATGATAGAGCAGACTTTTACAATGAAGCATCTAACGCCTATGAAGAATTGCATGCATTAGATCCTAGAGATTATAAGGTGGCAATTCAAGTATCAGATGTAAATATTGCTGATGGTAATTATGGGAAAGCAATGCGATGGGCTGAAAAAGCAATTACATCATCTAAAACAGGAGAAGCTTATGGTCAACGAGGAAATGTTTACTATAAAGCTTTTCAAGAATGTAGATCTGCAGATATTTCTATTGATGATAGGATAATCGCATCCTTGGCTCATCAAAGTTTCAAACTAGCTGAGCAGAATGATTATCGTAGATTTCATAATTCCCTTTTATGGTTAGAGGAGAATGAAGTTTTATTTGGTCGATCGCAATGGTTTATGCTTGATGCCAATAAGAAAAAACAGGGTTATATAAAGCCAGATGAAGAATGTTATAATTGGGTAGAAAAAAGATTAGAAAAAGATCCTAGCTGGTAAAATATGATCTATCATGACTAATACCCCTCTTAAAAGCTCAGATCCTGAACTTTTTAATATTTTATATAATGAAATTATAAGAGAGGATACAACTCTCGAACTTATTGCATCAGAAAATTTTGTTAGTTATCCTGTCTTAGAGATGGCTGGAGGTATAATGACTAATAAATATGCAGAAGGGTATCCTGGAAATCGTTACTATGGTGGTTGTGAGTTTGTTGATCAGGCAGAAAATTTAGCGAAAGAAAGAGCGAATAAGTTATTTGATGTAGAATACTCAAATGTTCAGCCACATTCTGGTTCACAGGCTAATATGGCTGTTTTAATGACATTTCTAAAGCCTGGTGATACGATTTTAGGACTTGACTTAGCACATGGAGGCCATCTTACTCATGGTAGTAAAGTAAATTTTTCAGGAAAATTATATAATTCAATTTTTTATCAGGTTGATAAAACTACTGGATTAGTTGATTTTGATGAAGTTATTAAATTAGCACGAGAACACAAGCCTAAATTAATTATTTGTGGAGGGTCCGCGTATCCTCGGTTTATAGAGTTTCAAGATTTTAAGCAAATAGCAGATGATGTAGGTGCCTATTTGATGGCAGATATTGCACATCCATCTGGATTAGTTGCAGCCGGTATCCATCCCTCTCCGGTCCCTTTTTGCAATGTTATTACAACAACTACACACAAAACTCTACGGGGACCTCGTGGAGGCATGATTATGATGGGAAAGGATGATCTAAATCCTTGGAATATTATTGCCCCAAAATCTGGTAGAGTTAAGAATATATCAGAGCTTTTAGATAATTCAGTAATGCCTGGAGTTCAAGGTGGACCATTAATGCATATCATTGCAGCAAAAGCTGTAGCATTTGGCGAAGCGTTACGTCCTGAATTTAAGGTGTACGCACAACAAATTGTTGATAATGCAGTATCCATGGCTGATGAATTTATTGCCCGAGACTATCAACTAATATCAGGTGGAACAGATACGCATGTTATTTTAATTGATTTGACAAATAAAAAAATCAATGGAAAAGCTGCAGAAAAGTCTTTAGAAAAGGCAGGAATTACAGTTAATAAAAATATGATTCCCTTTGATGAAAAAAGCCCATTTGTTACAAGCGGTATTAGAATTGGTACTCCGGCAATAACTACAAGAGGAATGAAACAAGATGATATGAAAAGAATTGTATCTTTAATAGATACAGTAATTATAAATTATAATGATGACAAAAAAATTTCTTATGTGAAAGCTGAAGTAAATGAATTATGCAAATTTTTTCCTTTATACCCCGAATTGCAAGATCAAAACTGATAGAGAATAGATTATTATCAGTTATTAAAATAAATACTGATAATATATTTTCTTTAATCATTATTGTATTTTGTATTTTTAATCAGTCTTGTTCAACAGCGTCAATTCTTAAAACTACCCCCAAAACAGTTGAATCATTTATGATGAAGAGATCGAACTCTATACTGAATAAAGACTATTCAAATATATCGTCTGATAAATTATTAAAACATTCGATATTTTTAACGATGACTGGATTTGGTTTTATTATGGAAAATGCAGAAAAGACACTAGATGAGGATTATCAAAATGGTCTTAAGTTATACAAAGATGCGAACAAGTATTTTGAAAAAGCAGCATCTTTGGGTAATAGATACTTAATAAAAAAATATCCAACTTTTGATGATTGGTTAACAAAAAAAAAATATAATGATATAGAATTTATCAAAGAAGATGTCGAAGCTTTATATTGGTTGGCAGCAGCATATGGTGGTGCAGTAAGTTCTAGTAGAGGAAATCCTCAATGGGTCATACATTTACCAAAAGTAGGACAATTAATTGAGAAAGCACTCGAATTGAACCCTGCATGGAATTATGGATCACTGTACTCGGTAATGATATCATATGCTACTACCTTATCAGACACTCCTGAAAGAGATTGGGATATGGATGGATATGTAGGTGGATATAATCGCTTTGGAAAAGAAACCAAGGTTAATGGTTATTATAATATGAAAGGTGTGAGAGAAAGCGAATATATTGGAGCCAATATTGCTACCAATTATTACAAATTAGCTTTAAAAGCATCCAATGGTATGGATTTAAGTCCACACGTAAGCTATGCCGAGAATGTTTTAGTCCTAAAGCAAAGTCGCTTAGAATTTGTTCAATTACTTGATTTAGTAATAAAATCAAATAAAAAAGGAATTAAAGAATTGGAATTAGGTAATTATATGGCTAAACAAAGAGCGCAATGGTTACTAAATAGAACAGAGGAGTTGTTTTATTAGATGAAGAAAATAGCATTTTTTATTGCATGTATTTGTATATGCAATCTATCAGCAAAAAAAATAATTATTAAGATGGCTAGTTTGGCTCCTGAGGGAACAGTCTACCACGGAATGCTCATAGAAATGGGTCAACAATGGAAAAAAGCCACGAATGGAGAAGTTATTCTACGCGTATATCCAGGTGGAATCATTGGTGATGAGAGAGATATGATAAGAAAAATAAGATTAGGACAATTTCATGCTGCAGCTGTTTCCACAGAGGGCTTACATGAAATTAATCCTGATGTTTATGTCTTTTCTTTACCTCTAGTATATGACAACTATGATGATGTGGAATGGATGAGGTCTCAAATGGATGATAGGATACGTACAGGTATGACAAAAAATGGTTTTGAGTTATTAACATGGGCAGATGTTGGCTGGGTTCATCATTTTTCAACTGAACCTGTTATATATCCTGACGATTTAAAAAAATTAAAGATGTTTGTATGGGCTGGTGGATATAAAGCTGCTGAATTATGGAAGAAAGGTGGTTTTCAGCCAGTTCCATTAGCCTCAACAGATATTATGCCAGGATTACAGACTGGCTTAATCCAATCAGCACCAACGGTACCTATTTTTGCATTATCTCAACAGTTGTTTGGAATAGCTAATTATATGCTTGATATGAAATGGGGTTTATTAACTGGCGCATTGATTGTTGATTCTAAAACATGGAATAGAATAAAACCCGAATATCAAAAAAAGATGGTGTCGATAGCAAAACGAATTATTGACTCCAAAAAAGATATAATTAGAGATGGTGGAGAAGCAGCTATATCTGCCATGGAAGAATATGGTCTAAAAGTCCATCGTCAAACACCAGATGAATTGAAGTCTTGGAAAGATTTCGTGGGTTCTTGGGAAGATGAAATTCGAGGCGGATATATTCCTGTTGAATTATATGATACTGTACAAGAAATAATGAGTAGAAAACCTGAATAAATTATATATAAATAAATGAAAGTAAGAGAATATATAAAGCGGTTTGAAAACGCATTAACTATTTGTGTATTTAGTATTCTTACAATTTTTCCTGCTATAGAAATTTTTACAAGAATATTAGGAAGACCTGGAGTCCCAGCTTCACCTATTTTGGTTCAGCATATGACACTATGGATAGGATTTATTGGTGCTGTATTAGCAACAAGGCAAAATAAACTTCTTTCATTAACAAGAGTTCCATTATTTTCATCGGATAAAGTATTTGATAATGGTCGATGGATAGCAAAGAATATATCTTTTATCATTATTGTAGCGTTGTTCTGGGGAAGCATTAGCTTAGTAATGATTGAATATAATTATCCAATACAAATATCTCCTGGCGTATATCGTTGGTTTATTCAATTAATTATGCCTGTAGGATTCTTGCTAATAGCATTTCAAATATTTTTAAAGAGCTCTAAAGAGCATTTGTATCGATTATTAATGTTGATAATTGGGGTACTGTTTATCGTAATTGGCAATAATGATATATTTCGTGATAGCGTTTATTTTCTATGGATCTCAATTGGATTTATATTGTTCTCGATGGCGTATGGGGCTCCGATATTTATTGGTTTAGGTGGTCTAGCTGTTCTTTTCTTTTGGCACGATTATACTCCTATATCAGCTATCTCTGCCGAAACATATAGAATTGTAGTTTCTCCAACGTTACCTACGATTCCATTATTTACATTAGCGGGATATATTTTGGCTGAAAGTAGATCTTCTGAAAGAATATTTTATTTATTTAGAGCTGCATTTGGATGGATTCCAGGAGGAACACCTATTGTAATAGTTTTTCTTTGTGGTTTTTTTACGGCATTAACAGGAGGATCTGGTGTAGCAATACTTGCTTTGGGAGGATTGCTTTTTCCATTATTAAAAAAAGAAGGATATTCTGAATTATTTTCTTTAGGTCTTATAACGTTGGCAGGATCTCTTGGATTATTATTTCCTCCTAGCTTACCATTAATCATTTATGGCGTAACTGCTCGTGTTTCAATAAAGGATTTATTTATTGGGGGACTTGTTCCTGGGATGATTATTGCACTTGTAATAGCAGCATATTCTATATTTCAAGGATATACACAGCACGTAGAACGTCAATCTTTCAATATTCAAAATATTATTAAGGAATTGAAAAGCAGTTTTTGGGAAGTAATTATTCCAATATTAATTCTATTTGGCGTGTTTGGTGGATATACTACACTAGTTGAAACTTCTGCTAGTTTAGTTATTTATGTACTATTAGTTGAAGTATTTGTTTATAAAGATTTGAAATTAAATGATCTGCCGAGAATAGTTTTAGACTGCGCAACATTAATTGGAGGGGTTCTTATTATTCTAGGAGTAGCTATGGGCTTTACTAGCTATTTAGTTGATGCGCAGATACCAATGTTATTAATGGATTGGGTCGAACAAAACATTTCATCAAAATATGTCTTTTTACTGTTATTAAACATTCTATTACTTGTTGTTGGGTGTTTAATGGATATTTTTTCAGCGATTATAATTATTGTACCTTTAATTACTCCATTGTTAAGTCTTTTTCCTGATATACATCCAGTGCATTTAGCAGTAATATTTATCGCAAATTTAGAATTAGGTTATTTAACGCCTCCTGTTGGTATGAATTTATTCTTATCTGCATATAGATTTGAGAAGGATATGCCGACGGTGTACAAAGCAACACTTCCATTTTTTCTATTGAGTGTGCTAATAGTTTTGGCAATTACTTATATACCAATTATATCATTAGGCTTGCTAAAATTATTACAGTAGAATGGAAATTATAATTATATCATAGTATGTTGACTATATCACACTTATAAATTATATCTTGTTTGATTGTTAATTAGTTGGATATATTTATAGAAGTCAAAGGGATTTACATATCGATTATAAAAGTTAATTGTTTATAATAAGAAAGATGATTTCAGTATTTCTGAAATCGGGAGAATAAAATGAAACGTACAGCGTTTTTATGTGTGCTGGTCCTTTTGACATTCTTAAAGCCTGTATCCGGGCAAAGTGAGGCTGGTGCCGTATTTCTATTAATTTCACCTGGTGCGCGTGCAGGTGGTATGGGAGAAGCTCAAGTTGCTGTTGCTAATGATGTATATGCAAGCTATTGGAACCCTGCAGGGTTAGCATTTCTAGAAGGTTCTGAGTTGGCGATGATGCATGTAAATTGGCTGCCAAACTTAGCTGATGATTTGTACTATGAGTTTTTAGCATTTCGTAAGCATTTTCCTTACTTAGGAACATTAGGTGGCCATGTTATTTACTTAAACCTTGGTGAGCAGATTCGAATGGGTGAGACACCCGATGATTACTTAGGTAAGTTTACTAGCTATATGATGGCAGCAACTATTTCATATAGCGCTTTGTTATCGAAAAATTCATCGTTAGGTATAAATGCGAAAATTTCCTACCAACATTTGGTAGAATTAGGAGCAGGTAATGAACAAGGTAAAGGCACATCCACGGATTTTGGATTTGATATTGGTTATTTGAGGAAAGAGTTTTTAAATCCAAATCTTAATGTTGGTTTAACAATGACAAATATTGGCCCGAAGGTTTCGTTTATTGATCCCGCTCAGGCTGACCCACAGCCTACAAACCTAACATTAGGTTTGAATTATGCTATTATTAATAGCGAATTTAATAAGCTAAACATCGTTTATGATGTAGATAAGTTATTAGTTTCTTCATATCCAGCTATGGATTGGGATGGTGATGGATATATTGGTGGATATGATGAAGATGGACATTTATCTGATAAGAATGCTGATTATAATAAAAAAGGACAGCAGGAAACCGAACATACAGATCCAATATATCTTGCGATATTTACCTCTTGGGTAGATGATTGGTTGCTCGGAGGTAATATTGATATGGCTACACCTGGAAATGATCCTGATAGACAAATAGGTGGTTTTCGATGGGATGATATAAATGGCAATGGAGAAATTGATCCAGATGAAGGTGAAATGATTCCTACAAATGCATCACCAAGTGATGCTTCTTGGGGAGATTACAATGAGTTTGGACAAAAAGAAGTTGGAAGCGGTAAAAATAGAACGATTCAAAATGAACTTGATAAGTTGGTGCACAATATAGGTTTTGAATATTGGTATTCCAGTTATTTTGCTCTTCGTATGGGATATTTATATGATAAGATTGGAAAAATAAATAACCCAACTTTTGGAGTTGGCCTTCGTTTTGCAGGTTATGGGTTTGATTTTGGATACACTTCAGGTAAGCCTGGTCATCCATTAGCAAATACTATGCGTTTTTCATTAAATATTGAATTTTAATATTCCACTATAAATCAAAATAATTTTAATGATTAGGATGCTATTAATCCTCGCTGCAGTTGCTACGATTGCATTACCATCAACAAAAAAAGCTGTCGGTTTTGTTAAAGTCGCAGCAATTCGCGTTTCATTTGTAGTTGATGATAATCCAGGGACAACTGGAGATGGATCTTTTCTTTATAGTGCTCCTATTGATACATGTGGAAAATATACGATAGATCCAGTTCCACATAATCGGTCGTATTTCGAATCTCAATTGCGTGCAGTGTCGAATTATTTTACATCAGTATCATATAATAATTTTGGGATTGATATGGATAATTCAATGGTATTTCCAGCTGATGAAGAGGATAGCTATCTATTATCTAATGAAATGAGCTACTATCATCCTTTTAATGAAGATGAGATTCATGATGAGAGGGTTACAGAGCTCTTTAGGGATGCTGTTCAGATTGCATATAATATAGATAGTATAAACTTTTCTTTATACGATCATATAGTGGTATTCCATGCGGGTATTGGACAAGATTTTTCATTACCATTTTTAGATCCTACACCTGAGGATATACCGTCTACTTTTGTTGATCAAAAAATGTTAGACATGTATATAGGAGGGCCTCTAGAGTTTCCAAATACACTAATCAGCCAGGGAATAGTTCTCCCAGAAACTCAAAATCACTTATTTTTTGAAGAGTCTGACAATATTTTTTTAAATGCAGAGGAACCTTGCGATTACCAATATGCTCTAACAGGAACGTTTGCATTAATGTTTGGCTTTGCAATTGGTCTTCCACCACTTTGGGATACAGAAACAGGGCAAAGTGGAATTGGAATATTTGGATTAATGGATCAAGGGTCAAATAATGGTCGTGGTCTAATTCCATCTCCACCAGATGCATGGACAAGAAAATACGCAGGGTGGGAGACCCCGATTCGAATCACGCCTTCTGCGTCTATAAATCTACCTAGTAGATCTGAAAATAATATTCTAGAAATACCTATTAATAACAATGAATATTTTTTAATAGAAAATCGAACGAATTGGTATCGGGATAACATGTACATCGATTCCACGAGATATATTATCTATGAAGAGTCTCAAAGATACCCTCCATTTGTTGAAATTTTATTTGATTCTGTGCTAATTGAACGAGATGAAAATGGGGTAGTTATTAATATATATGATTATGATTTAGGGTTGCCTTCTAGTGGTATTTTAATCTGGCATATTGATGAAGAAACAATAAATGATGGCATAAATAATTACTCTATTAATAAGGATCGTTTAAACCGAGGGGTCGATTTAGAGGAGTCAGATGGAGCGCAAGATATAGGGTTTCCATCTATTTTCTTATTTTCAGATCCTTCAGCTGGATATTTTGGAGATATGTGGTTTAAGGGAAATCCTGAATACGAACGATCTAATCCGAATATGGATGGCCTATCTCCTGAATTTAGTCATTTTACATATCCATCAACTGTATCTAATACAGGATCAGCATCTTTCCTAACGATCGATAATATTGGATATCAATCAGATACAATGAGCTTTAATGTTTATAATTCAGCCCTAGCTGATGGCTTCCCAGACAGCTCTCTACATATTAGAATGGTTTTTGATATAGATAATGATGGGATAATGGATGTTATAGGTGGGAAAAATAATCTATGGATTGGTCAGGAAAATAATATTGAAGATAGGGTGTATTTTTATTCTAGCTATAATAATATATACGATATATCTATTGGTACATTTAATAATACAAACCAACTGATCGTTTTTGAAAGAGATAGTATAGCATCATATGTTAACTATTATATAAAAAATTCAGGTTTAGATGGTCTAGAGCATGTTTTTTTAGATACTATAAATTTACTAGATGCAGTTTTTGTGAACAATAATCTAAACAATTACAATTATAAAGATTTAACTAATAGCTTCTTTAATACAGCATATGTGCAAAATAATGATGGATCGATAGATAGCATTACGCAGATACCATTGCTATCATTAACGGACCTGGATCTAGATGGTGAATCAGAATATATATTAATCAAGAATTATGATATCAATAACACATCTTCTCATATTGGAAAATTAGAAGCCAGATATATGAATAATAATGTTATGGTTAGCGGTTTCCCGGTTGATTCTATTTCCAATCAACATCCTGCGCTACTTAAAAATATTTATGGTGATGAGCATCCAGAAATTGTTGTTCAAAATTTAGATGGTGAGATCATAATAATTAATTGGAAAGGTGAAATAGAATATTATTTAGTAGAAAATGGATCCTTGGTTTGTTTAGCTGAATATCAAGATAAGAATGCAATAATTACGGAATCATCAATTTGGCTATTTAATGATGTAAGTGATAATAGAGGAAATCAATGGATAGCAAAAAACCATGATTTTGGTAATACCAGAACTCTTAAACTAGATATTCCAAAACAAGCACATCAAACTGGATTAATTGATAGAAGTAAAACGTACGCCTATCCAAATCCAGCTTATGATGATCAGGTAAACTTTAGAATTGCAATTGAGTCAGCAGAAAAGATAGATATCATGATTTATGATTTAGCTGGATACTTTGTTCATAAGATAAATTTTATAAACAATGTAATGGGAATAATCGAAGAAAAAGTTTGGCAAGTTGATCAAGTTGAGTCCGGTGTTTATTTTGCAAATATAACCGCATGGAATGGAAATAATTCTGAGACAGAAATTCTTAAAGTGGTAGTTATTCATTGATTATTATGTTATTTAGAAAACTTCTTTTTTTATCCTTAATTAGTATTATTTATTGTCAAGGATACTATAATCATCCAGAAATTAACTGGAGAACTTTTGAAACAGATAATTTTCAAATTCATTTTTATGAATCAACAGAAGGAACTGCTAGAGAGGGCGCTTTTGTTGCTGAAAAGATTTATCCGTTTATCACCAATCTTTATGAGTTTAAGCCCAAGGAAAAGACAGATATTATTTTTATAGATACTGACGATATATCAAATGGTGCAGCGTATTATTATGATAATAAGATTATTATTTGGGCTTCCCCTATGGATTTTGAATTAAGAGGTAGTCACCGTTGGTTACAAAATGTTATTACCCACGAGTTTGCACATATCGTATCTTTGCAGAAATCAATGAAAGCTGGTCTACGATTTCCTGGTGCTTATATTCAGTGGTTGGGGTATGAAGATGAAAAACGTAAAGATGTACTGTATGGATACCCAAATAGACTGGCAAGTTATGCCATACCAGGAACTGTAATACCCCCTTGGTTAGCTGAAGGAACTGCGCAATTTATGTATGATAACGCTGATTGGGATAATTGGGATACGCATAGAGATATGATTCTCCGCGATAGAGCTATAAATAATAACTTACTTTCCTTTACTGAGATGAATACCTTTGGAAAAAGTGGAATTGGTAACGAATCAACGTATAACTCTGGATATAAACTATGTCGATTTATCGCATTATCATATGGGTCAGATAAATTAAAAGAGATTCTCATTAATTTATCATCACCTCTACAGTTTTCTGTAAATAATGCTATTAAAAAAGCTATTGGTATTACAGGGTATGAATTATATGAAGAGTATAAAAAAAGCTTATCTGATGGATATCAATTATTAACTAAAAACATTAAATCAAATATTTCAAGTCCTAATATTATTATAGATAAAGGAACTGCTAATATGCATCCAACTTGGTCTCCGGATGGAACCAATATTGCATTTATTTCCAATGCAGATAATGATTTTTTCAGTCAAACTGATTTATTTATTTATGATAAAAACAAAAACAAAGCAGAGAATATTCAAAAAAATGTTATTTCTTCACCATCTTGGAATTCAAATGGGTCTGTTATCTACTATTCAAAAAGAGCAAAATATCCAAATAAGTATGGTTCAAAATATTTTGATATATATGAATACCATATTGATGAGAAAAAAGAAAATAGATTAACGATTGATTCGAGAGGTTTTTCTCCCTGCTATATATCCTCAGATAGTTTATTAGCGTATTTAGCAACATATGACGGTGGGCAAAACATTTATTTGATTGATCTCATTTCTCGTAAAACACAGAAAATAACAAATTTTTCTGATCGTAGAATGATTAGCAATTTATCATATGATGAACAAAATAACAGATTAATGTTTGATGTGACACGAAATCATTTTCGTGATGTTGCATATCTGTCTTTCCAAGATAGTGTAATAGGATATCTTTTTGAGAATAAAGAGTGGGATGAGAGGGATGTTGATATTTCATCTGGAAAAATTATTTATTCCGATGATAGGTCTGGAGTATTCAACTTATATATGATTGATGAAGAATCTAACAAAGGCGGGTACATAACGAATGTGATGGGCGGTGCTTTTATGCCTGATATAAATCAGTTCGGACAAGTCGTTTATAGTCATTATGAAAATGGATCATATAAAATAGCATTAGTAGATACAATAGAATCTTTTGATCAATCACAAGTTGGTTATGACTCTGACTATTGGCAAAGAAATGTAGATTTAACATCCCCTATGACAGAACAAATATCGATAACTGATAAGACATATCAGGATGATTTTACTAATATGTTTATCAGTCCAAAAGTTATGTTGGATTATAATTCATTAAAGCTTGGCTGGTATTTTTATTCAAATGAAATAATAGATCGTTTAAATATATTTGGAGGGGCTTCTTTTAACTCTTCCAAAGATTTAGATTTATTTTATATTTTTGAATTTAGAAGGTTTTTTCCAACAGTATTTGCAGAAGTATACTATCTGACCAGAAATATACAAGAACAAAACAAGTATTCTGTCTATTCATTAGATGACCGTCTTCGTTTTCGTCTTACTCAATTTGATTTTGGATTAAGATTTCCATTGTTTGGATTAGGAAAAATAGAACTTTTTTCCTCTTGGCAGCAATATCGAGCGTTTATTAAAGAGAAAGTTTTGGATATTTCTGGATTAGAAGCAGGATTAGCGTATGATTATTATAAAGGATTAATAAGTGGAGTGAGACTATCACTGAATGGAGTAAAACGTTTGATAGATAGCAATATTAATCCATCAAGCGGGTTCAAGTTAGAAGCAAGTATATTGTATGAGAAAAATGATTTTATTGAAGGATTAGATCTTTCAGATGCAGGTACCTTGTTACCTAATTATTCTAATAATAATCTTTGGCGTATTAAGCAATCAAGTTCATTGCACCTCACTATTCCTAAAACAAATCGTATAACCATAAATCTCGAATCAATAACGGGCATGATAACAAATGCAGAGGCGGATTCTTTTTTTAATTTCTTCGCCGGTGGGATGAATGGATTAAAAGGATATCCATTTTATAGTATTGAAGGAAATACAATGGCATTATTTTCCTCAACACTTCGTTTTCCTCTATTCAGAGAAAAACATATTCCATTAGGATGGATAATCATTCAGAATAGCACCCTAGGGATAATTGGTCAAACTGGGGACGCATGGGATAGCAAAACTAAGAATCCTGATTGGAAATATTCAGCAGGAATTGAACTTAGGATAAGTGGTTTTTCCTTTTATAATTTCCCAACTGCAATTGGATTAGAATTTCATCGAGGTTTTGATACATTTGAGAGAAAAATTGAAAATAATATGCTAACTTATGGTAACGACGAGCGCTTTTATCTAACCCTTTTATTTGGATTTTGATACTATGAGAACTATACTAGTATTTGTATTAGCTGTACAATTTGTAAGCGCTAATGATTTATATAATCTGGATGATAGGTTTCTTTCCAATTATTATTTTTTCCAGGATTCAATTGAAAATGAAATTATTAATCAGAATCAAACTGATGATACCTTGATAGTATATCCAGCGAAACCCATGCTATATTCATTGATTTTTCCAGGTTTAGGACAATGGTATAATAAATCTCCATTATGGAAAATTGGTTTGTTTTCTGGTATTGAGGTAGTGTCAATATTAAGTGGAATGCAGTGGGTAAAAAAAGCAGATGATATAAGAGTTAAATATGAATTATTTGCAGATGATAATTGGGATTTAGAAACATGGGTATATAATACTTTAAGCACTCCCATCGGTAATTATGCTGATGTTCATATTAAGGGAACACATAAATTGACATTAAAATTATCTGGTGCTCTCGCGGAACAATTTGGAACATTTGTGCCATCAGATTCATTAGATGATAATGCACATTGGGTCTATAGTGGAGAAGTGACCGTATTAAGAGATAGAGACTTTTATGAAAATATAGGAAAATACGATCAATTTGTAGGTGGTTGGACTGATTGTTATGATCAAAATAATGTCCAGAAGTGGTTTGAAGTATATAAAGATGTTGGTGATAGTGTTGAAACGATTATAACAACTCCCAACAAGGAAGATTATGTATCAAAAAGGGCAGACTCAAATGATTATTTGAATATGGCTAAATTTGCTATCAGTGCGATGATGTTTAATCATGTTGTAAGCGCAATGGATGCTGTTTGGTCTACTCAAAATAGAAATAGACCATCAAAACCCAAAGAAGTAAAAACCGATATCGGTCTATTGTATGATAAATACTCTAAATATGGGATAGGAGGGCTTTCAATATCTTTATATTGGTAAAAAAATATTCTTTTATGGTCAAAATCATGATATTGATTCTATTCTCAATGAGATGCGCTTCTTTTAAATCGAATGAGCTTGTAGATATTGATGTTCAATTTGAAAAAGCCAAGATCCTTCTTGATAAAAAGAAGTATTTACGAGCTCAAGAAGAATTCAATGATCTTGTAATAAGAGGAACACATTCTGATCTTGGTGATGATTCCCAATTCTATCTTGCTGAATCATATTTCTTAAATAAAGAATATCTTTTAGCTGTTGCAGAATATGATCGTCTTATTAGGAGAATGGGTTTTAGTCCTTATGTTGAAAAATCCAGATGGAGAGTTTGTCAAAGTTATGTAAAGGAATCCCCTAAGTATTACAAAGATCAAACAAATACTCAAAAAGCCTTAAGTAAATTACAAGAGTTTATTGATGATTATCCGAATTCAGAATTTAAAGAGGAAGCAAACACGCAAATATCTGAACTTCGAAATAAATTAGCATATAAAGAATATGCAACGGGTGTTTTATATATAAAAATGGAAGAATATCAATCTGCAATAATGTCATTCGAGTTTTTAATTGATAATTACTATGATACGGAAGTATTAGAGAAAGGTCATGTTGGAATAATCAGATGTTATTCTCTTATGGATGAATTTAATAAGGCGGAGAGTTACTACAATGATCATTCATCAAAGATAGTTAGTAATGATCTAAAAGAAACTGCTCAAGCCTATATACAAAAAGCTAATTCCTCAAATTAAGTGGTTAATTCTAAAAGAAAAATATGTCTATTTGGTGGAACATTTGACCCGCCCCATATTGGCCATTTATTGGTTGCACAAACAATATTTGAAGCTGAAAATTTTGATAAGATAGTATTCATTCCTACCTTTAAAACTCCTGAAAAAGAAAATGTAACCAACATTAAAGATAGATTAGCTATGTTAACACTGGCTGTTACTAGTAACCCCAATTTTGAAATTTGCGATATAGAAATTAAGCGAGGAGGGATTAGTTATTCTATTGATACCATTAAGGAGTACAAAGAAGAGTATGAATTAAGTTCTAATGAAATATTTTATTTAATTGGAAGTGATTCTTTGCAAAACTTTTATAAATGGAAAGACGGTAAAAAAATTCTAGATAATTGTAGAGTGATTGTTGCTTTACGGCCAGGGTTTAGACCAAGTGCTATCTCAAATTGGATTTTACGTAAGGTTAGATTTGCAAGTATTCCACGTTTTGAGATTTCTTCCTCAACAATTCGAGATAGATGGAGAGATGATAAAACAATTCGATATATGGTTACGCAGCCTGTTTGGGAATATATTAATAATCATGGAATGTATCAGTGATATTTAACCAGTATATGCGAGAAAAGTGTCTATAGGTTTTATTTATTTATTTATAGGAAGCATCATGTTGTTTTATGGTGCAGATTTTATTGTAAAAGGAGGGAGCCAGCTGGCTAGCCGCTTTGGCTTATCTCCAATCGTTATTGGCCTAACTGTAGTTGCATTTGGAACTTCTTTACCTGAGTTAGTAGTAAGTATTGTAGCAGCTATTGAAGGATCATCTCCTATTGCTATTGGGAATGTTGTGGGGTCAAATATAGCAAACGTTGGACTAGTGTTGGGACTCAGTTCATTGATATTTCCATTAAAGATTAACTTAATTCAAATTAAAAGAGATTTAATTATCTATATTTTCGTTTGTGCAATCTTTAGCCTTTTTTGCATGAATGGTACTATCACTAGAGAAGAGGGCTTAATATTATTTCTAAGTGTTATAATGTATACTTGGTATTCATTTTATAATCCTACTATTTCGGATAATAAAAATATAATTGATGAAAATCCTTCAAAATTATGGATGTTATATCTATTTATTTTTTCTGGTATAGCCTTGCTTTCATTTGGTGCTAATTTATTTATAAAAGGCGCCATTGATATAGCAAGATATTTTGGTATTAGTGAAATTGTTATCGGTATGTCTATTGTGGCATTGGGAACATCTCTACCGGAACTAGCAACTTCAGTTATCGCATCTTTTCGTAAAGAACACGGTATATCAATTGGGAATATTATTGGTTCTAATCTATTTAACCTTCTATCAGTGATAGGCATTGTTTCATTGTTAAGTCCTATTGAATCTCCAAAAGAAATTCTATTCTTTGAAATACCCTATATGGTCATCTATGGATTAATTTTATTTCCAATTGCATGGATGAAGCAGCCAATCCATCGACTTACTTCAATTTCTCTTTTGGTGGGTTATGTATTTTTTATTTACCAGTTATTTTAATATATGTTATATAAATTTTGTATTCATATGAAACGTTTTATATAAAAGTTAGATTAATAGTATGATTCAGATGGAAAATGTAACCTATGCGTATGAAAAAGGTTACGGTATTAAAAATGTTGATTTCACAATTCAAGATTCTGAATTTACGTTTTTAATTGGACCAACAGGATCTGGTAAAACTACTATTATGAAATTAATTTACATGGCTTTGTTTCCACAAAGCGGTGTAGTAACAACAGGAAAATTTCGTTCTGATAAAATTAAGAAAAGAAAGATTCCCTTTTTAAGAAGGAATATTGGAATGATTTTTCAGGATTATCATTTACTTCGAGATAGAAGTTTATATGAAAATATTGCTTTACCTCTCTATGTTATAGGTACTAGACATAACGATGTTTCTGAACGTGTAGAGGAAGTTATTGATCAAGTTGGACTTGGTGGGAAAGAAGAACACTCACCGGATGAACTATCTGGCGGAGAACAGCAAAGAGCTTGCATAGCTAGAGCATTAGTGAAAGACCCAGATATTATTTTAGCTGATGAACCAACTGGCAACCTTGACCCTATTACTTCCTTTGAACTTTTAAAATTGCTTGAATCTGTTAATCATGATGGTACAGCTGTATTAATGGCTTCTCATAATTACAATCTTATTAAAGGACGCGGACATAAAATAATGGAAATTCAACAAGGAATTCTTCGAAGTAATTAATGTTAGATAGATTATTATTTTTGTTTGCGGAAGGATTCCGCAATCTTTTAAGACATAAATTGACAGTGTTCGCTGCAGTATTTTCTGTATTTATGACCATGGTCATAATTGGTTCTTTATTAATAATAGGAAAGAATACGAATAAATTAATTTTCTATTTACGTTCAAAATATAAGATTGAAGTGTTTTTTGATAGTGATATATCTAAAAGAGATGCATTGAGCTTGGTCGAAGATATAGGTTCGATAAAAGGAGTCCGTAACACGACCTTTATTGATAAAGAAAATGCTACACGTATATTTGAAAAGCAATTTGGAGAAAATATTCTAGATTATATAGAACGCAATCCATTGCCTATGAGTTGCGTAGTTAATGTAAATAGGACTGGTGATTTTGAATTAAATATTTTTCCCATAGTAAAAAAGATTAATTCATTTGAGGGTGTAGATAACGTTGAGCATCAAGGAAAGTTAATTCAACGAATAGAAAGCTATCATAATCGTTTTACAAAGCTATTCTTTATATGTTCAATAGTAATTATTGGGATAACAATTACTATTATTTATAATACAATTAAATTAACAATTTTTGCTAAAAAAGATCTAATTCAAGACTTACATATTATTGGAGCTACAAACACCTTTGTGAAAGTGCCATTTCTAATTGAAGGTGTTTTGCAAGGTCTTATAGGCTCGTCAATTGCTTTTATTGTGCTATCTATAGCATTGAAGATAGGAAATGGGTTAATATCTCAATTTGCTTCCATTACAATTCGCATGGACCCTGCTGCTGCATCTATAATGCTTCTAATAGGTGTATTAATTAGTTTTATTGGAAGTTTTCTTTCTGTTTCGCGGTTTTTGCCATAATATTATGACTACAAACTTGGTTTATTGAATTCTTAATAAATTATTATCTAATTTTATATTACGTAAATGAATATGATGTTATTAAATCAAAGAGAAAAAGATATTCTTAAAAAAACTATTGAGGATTTTATTTCCTTGGGTTCTCCTGTAAGCTCACAACGATTACATAAACAGTACTTTAACCAATTGAGTTCAGCGACAATAAGAAATTCTTTGGCAAATCTTGAGAAAATAGGTTTGTTAAAAAGCATTCATAGGTCATCTGGAAAAATTCCTACAGATAATGGTTATCGATATTATGTGGATACATTAATTGCAGAAAGTTCTAAAACAATTCAAGAATATGATAATATAGCCCAAAAACTATCCGAAGCTTCTGATAGTTTGGAAGATTTACTGCAAGCTACCGCATATATGCTTGGGAAAATTAGTAGATTATTTGGCATTGTAGTTATATCTAAACACCAAAAAAATATATTAAATGAAATAGAATTAATACATCTGTCTTCGGATAGAATCATGTTGGTACTTGGAATGAACTCAGGTTTCATTCGATCTATAGTATTAAATCTAGAAGTAACTATTGATGATTTCCTCCTTAAAGTAATTAATCAAGGTTTAAAAGATAGGCTGCTAGGTCTGACATTGGATGAAATTCAGGCGAGTATAGAAGAACGCTTAAAAGAGTCAAAGTATTTTGATCATGAGATAGTACAAATCTTAGTTCAAGATCCTGGTAAACATTTTATTCTTTCTGCTGAAAAACTCATATACACATCATCTTTTTATCAGTTATTAGATTATCCTGAGTTTCATGAAGTAAATAAATTAAAGACATTGATGTCCTTTTTTCATGATAAATCTATGGAAGAGTACATTAATAAAAACTTTTCTGATAACAATAATGTTATTATAGGAAAAGAAATTGGTGATTCTAATTTTAATAATTGTTCAATTGTATGTAAACCATTTGAAAACCATAATATTAATGGCCAGATGCTAGTTCTTGGTCCTAAGAGATTACCCTACAAAAATATAAAAACAATTTTAACAAACTTTACAGAGATTATAAATAATGTCATCTAAAGAAACGAAATCGAAAAAACAATCCTCTAACGATAATTCTTCTAATAAAAAGAAGGTTAGAAGAGCTTCAGCGAAAGTTGATAAAAATAAGTTATTAATTGAAAAAATTACAATTGAGAATAAAGATTTTGAGGATAAACTTCTACGATCAAAGGCCGAATTTGAAAATTTTCGTAAACGAAAAGAAAAAGAAATCATTGATATGTTAAAATATGAAGGTAAAGATGTTATTAATTCGATGATTTCTATCGTAGATGATTTGGAAAGACTATATCTTGCAATTGATACAAATAATGATTCAAATAAATCTCTCCATGAAGGGATTTCAATGATCCAGACAAAAATTGACAAAATATTTACAGAAAGAGAAATCATTTCTTTTTGTGAAGAAGGTGATATTCTAGATTCCGATTTACATGACGCGTTAATGGTTAAACAAGAGAAAAATAAAAAAGACAATGAAATACTTGAGGTGTTTGAAAAAGGATATAAATACCGCGATCGTGTCATACGTCATGCAAAGGTAGTGGTGAACAAATCATGAGAGACTACTATGATATTTTAGGGGTAGATCGCAACGCAAGTGCCAATGATTTAAAGAAGGCCTATCGAAAACTTGCACTTAAATATCATCCAGATAAGAATCCTGATGATAAAGAAGCAGAAAAAATATTTAAGGAAGCTGCTGAAGCATATAGTGTTTTAAGCAATAATCAAAAAAAGGCTCAGTATGATCAATTTGGTCATGCAGGGGTTGGAATGGGTCAAGGTGGAGGTGGCTTTTCGGGTGGTGCTCATATGTCTATGGATGATATATTTAGTCAATTTGGGGATATTTTTGGAGGAGATGATATATTTAGTAGTTTTTTTGGTGGTGGAAGAAGGTCTAGTTCTCGTAAAGGGAATGATATTCGTATAAAAATTAAATTAGATTATGAAGATATTGCCACTGGTATTGATAAGAAAATAAAAATTAAAAGATCTATAGTTTCTCCTGATATAAAATTAACAGGTTGTCCTACATGCAATGGCCAAGGACAAGTTTCTCAGGTTTCAAATACTATTTTAGGACAAATGAGAACTCAGTCCCTTTGCCCTCATTGTCAAGGAAATGGCAAAGTGGTAGGAGATAGACCTAGCAATGTATCACCAGATGGATTGATAAAGAAAGATGAGACAATTAAGATAACAATTCCAGCTGGAGTTGAAGAAGGAAATTATATGACATTAGATGGCAAGGGCAATGAAAGCATTAGCGGATCTCCTGGAAATCTTCTTGTAATGTTTGAGGAGAATGATCATAAATATTTTATACGTAATGGCGATGATGTACTAATTGAGGCACATATTTCTTTTTCCCAAGCTGCGCTAGGTGACATTTTGGAAATACCTACATTAAATGGTGTTGCAAAATTAAAAATACCATCTGGAATTCAATCTGGGCAAATTTTAAGAATGAAGGGTAAGGGGTTTCCCCGTATTCGTAGGTCAAGCAAAGGTGATCAATTAGTTAAGATACAGGTTGAAACACCAAAAAAGTTATCTAGTAGTCTCAAAAAGGTCATGAAAGAATTATCAAATATTGATGGTAAAGCTCAAGATCAGTTTCAAAAAATGAAATTTTAATTAATTAAATAAAATATTTAAGAAGATTTTTTATTTATAATAAATTATGATCAAGCAGTTAATCGATTAATTAATATGTATAATTATAAAACAGATCATTAAGCTAGGAAGCGAGCGATAAATTTTGAATACAGTTGAAAGAAAAAAATATTCTGATCTTATTGAACTAGGCATTGTATTTGCATTTCTATTTATGATAATTACTATTTATGTACCTAGTATGATATGGGTGGAAGAGAAAGAAGCAGCGGGAACTGCGAGGTTTAATATTCAAACTGTACACGACATTGAATATTTTTATAGAATACTAACTGATGATTACGAACCAGATGGTCTATGGGCTCTGAATGTAGTGAACTCTGTTCGAGATTCAGTTTTGGCTGATTCTACCTATCTGGGAGAAAGAAATTTTGAATTAAATGGAGAGAATGTTAGTGTAAATATTCCTGAAGGTTTTGATGTGGAATATGATACAACATTTGGATTCTTAAAGACACGTAGAGATACTCTAATAGATACAATCCATACAGTGGTTCTATACTCAGAAGAATTATCGCGTAACGATACAAGTTTTGTTACAAAAAATGATTTATCATCGGTAATGATCGAGGAAAGTTTTGTCTCTGATCTAGGTTTCGAAACAAAACAAAGATCGGAAGTCGTTTCCTATTATGATAGTTATATACCTGATTCATCAAATTTCTATTGTCCATTAACAGATGAAAAGATTGTCGTAAATATAAAAGATGATGGTGATGTTGTACGAATTTCTAGTCCTATAGAAGGAATATATAGTGAAGGAAGATATCTTCTTTTTTCATTTAAGACTAGAAATCACGGCTATATCGAAGATGGATCGCGTAGTTGGGACCAGTAGTATTCTGGTTTGATCGCACTTTACATATCTGAATCACAGATATCAATTGCCCATTATTCAAGGGTCCAAGGTAATCCCTTATTAGCAAACCTTACTGTTGTAGAGCTCGAAGGCTCATTACTTGAATCTATAAATAATGAAGAATTAGCAGTTAATTATCTGATAAATGGTTTCGAAAAAGCAAATAGAGATATACTATTTTCGGGCAATGAAATTATTATATGCCTATCAGACACACTTGTAAATCATGAAATATTCCAAACTGAAGTAGATTCTTCAGATAAGGAAATCATTCAATTAGTTGAATGGAAAAAAGATAAAAGATTTGGTCCTACAGTTGACAAATTTCAAGCTTTTATAGAATTATATAATGATAGACGGCAAGGACATATTGTTTATATACATGATTATTTAATTAAAGCAACTCAAAGAATTTGTGATACCTATTCATGTTCCCCTATATGGATGGGTAGCAAATCTATGGTTTTATACTCATTAGGAAACCTACCTTTAATGACAATAGAATTATTCAATGATTATTATAATATTTTTTATTTTGGATTAGAGACTATTAGTGGAGGAAGAGTTCGTTATCGAAGGGGAGTTTTAAAATGTATTGATTCATTTGATAATAATCAGTTTATAGATGAAATGATTTCTCAAAAGTTTACAATGAAGAACAAACCTCCGTGGACTCTATTATTAAATGATCTTACTGATACTAGAAAAAAACATTGGGAACGATTTGATTTAAAAGAACATGAATTATTTTCAGAGTTATCATTAGATAATGTAAAAATTAATGGTTCTGATTTAACCATTGAACACAAAATTATTTTATCTACAATGATTATGCATCCAAATATTCATCAAGGTATCAACATGTATAATAATGCTCATTTAGTAAACGATCGTGCTTTTCATGAAGACAGCTTTATCTATGATAATTATGAAGATAATGAAATACCCAATATAGAAGTAAGAAATAAAATAAGTCTTAAACAAAATATTGCAAATGAAAGTAAGAAAGAAAAACGCAGATGGAAAAATCCATTAGTTGTTTTAATACAAATTCTTTTCAAACCTTTTATCTTTATTTGGAATGGTATTAAGAAATTTATATCTCTACTTATAGGAAGTTTAAAATCAAGATGGTCAACAGATGATATTATTTCATTTATTAGCGCATTTATATTAATCGGATCATTTGGCTTGACAATATATCTGAAAGAAATGAATCAAAAGAAAACTCCTAGGTTGGAATATGAATATATAAATGCAATTAGCGATATAAAGCAAAATTATCCAAAAAATAAGAGTGCATTGTCTTTGGTAAAAGATCAACTCCCATTTGGCAATACTCTTTCGAAGGATGAGATAATTTATTTGCAGTCAGCAGCTATGATACAAGGGATACGTAATATGTTTACTCTAATAGGTCCTGGTAAAGTTGTGTACGCTTCAACTCTTGAAAATATACTTAATTTTGAATTTGTTGGAGAAAATATAGCAAAAGGTAGCATCTTACCTTTAGGTAGAATTTTTGAAACGAGAAGAGATAGAATTGACTGTTGTGGTGGATATAAATTCTATACAGGTGTTGAGCTAAAAAACAAAGACTTTAATAATCCCGACCAATCAGTTGCGCTACCTGTCTCTGCAATTTTAAGTATATTAAAATCTGAATATAGTATATCAAGTATGGTTTATAAAGATGATAGAATAATAGGCGATAGAATACAGACACCAGTTATCATAGGACTGAATTCTGATGAAGAGACTGTAATTAACTTAATCAATGATATTTCAAGCATTGCTAATAATCTATTATTTAGAAAAATTGTATATAAAAATGACCTGGAATCTAATATGGCAAAAGGAACGTTATATTTATCAATTATCCACCCTGTATCAGTTCCAAACAATCTTGAAACTATCGATAATATCAAATTACAATGAATATTCTATCTGGTAGATATAAGGGATTAGAGATAAAGACGAGTAAACGTCTTTCATATCGACCTACTTCATCTAAAGTGAGAAAAAGTATATTTGATATATTAGGAAATCTCGAAGGATTATCTGTATTAGATATTTTTGCGGGGAGTGGTGTATTAGGATTTGAAGCAGCGAGTAGAGGGGCATCTATCATCACATTTGTAGATAATAATAGAAGAGTAATTGATTTAATAAAAGAGAATAGTTATAAGCTGAATAACGAAGTAAAATCCTATGTATATTATAGTCAATGGAATAATTTTCTTAGACAAGAAAATCAATATGATATTATTTTTGCCGATCCCCCTTATGGTAAAATAGATATTGATCAACTAAAGAAAAAGTGTTTCAGCTCATTGTTAAATAATGGTAGATTTATTTTAGAGTCATCAAAAAGAGATGATATTCCACCAGGTGGAGTATCAAAGAATTATGGAGATACAATAGTTACTATTTGGACTAAAAGAGCATGAAGAATATTATATACCCTGGAACGTTTGATCCAGTAACATATGGTCATTTAGATATCGCAGAAAGAGCAGCAACGCTCTTTGATCAAGTGATGATTGTAATTGCAAACAATCCAAGAAAGAAATCGCTATTTACAATTGATGAACGTATTGATTTAATAAAACATTCAACTTCACATTTAAAAAATGTTATAGTCCATACAACAGAATCGCTCATCGTAAATTTTGCAAGAGATAATAATTCAGTAGCATTAATTCGTGGACTACGATCGATTAGTGATTTTGAATATGAGTTTCAAATGGCACTTATGAACCGTTCTTTAGCACCCGAAATAAGTACGTTATTCATGATGCCTGATGAGAAATATATGCATTTAAATTCTACTGTAGTCAAAGAAATTGCTGCATTAGAGGGCGATATGTCCACCTATGTACCTGAAGTTGTTCTTGCAGCGTTAAAGTCTAAATTAAGTAAATAAAGTAATTTATATTCTTTCGCAGATTTTTCTCCAATATTAACATTTTAACGTAATTTTATGCCTACATACGACTACATATGCAATGAATGCGGTGAAAGGTTTGAGCATTTTCAACCTATGTCATCAGCGCCGTTAACTACATATCCTCATTGTAAAGATGAAGACAGTAGCGTGAAAAGACTAATTAGTGGTGGATCTGGATTAATATTTAAAGGATCAGGCTTTTATTTAACTGACTATAAGGATTCCCCAAAAGAAAAAAATAAAAATAAAAAATCAAAGAAAAAGTCTGATAAAAAGATGAAGAAACAGAAAACAGTAGATTCTGCAAAAAGTGAGAAATAAATATGTCGAATAATATAGATAAAGCAAGTGAACATTTTAAAAACATATTGGAAGATCAACTTGCACGTGTTGAACGAATGGAGCATGGTGAAGAAAAAACAAACTACGCGCAAATAGAATCATTAAAAATTGGAATAATAGGTGGGGATGGAATAGGCCCATTTATTGCTGCTGAAGCGCAAAGAGTATTGGAAACATTATTATCTGAACAACTTTCAGAAGGAAAAATTTCTTTCCAAGTTATTGACGATTTGACAATTGAAAAAAGAGCCGATGTAAATCAAGCGATACCTGATGACGTGTTAGAAAAAATAAAGCAATGTCATGTTACGCTGAAGGGACCAACTACCACACCAAGAAAGGGAGATCCTTGGCCTAATATTGAAAGTGCAAATGTTGCCATGCGTAAAGAACTGGATTTATTTGCTAATGTGCGGCCAGTTCGAGTACCAAAAGATGGTATTGATTGGGTGTTTTTTAGAGAAAACACAGAAGGAGCATATGCATTGGGAAGTAACGGAGTGGATGTGACGGATGACTTAGCTATTGATTTCACAGTTACCACTACGCAAGGTTCTGAGCGCTTACTTAGACTTGCCTTTGAATATGCAGACAGAAATAATATTGATAAACTAACGCTTGTTACCAAGGCGAATGTTGTTAAAACAACTGATGGAAAGTTTTTAAAGATTGGATATGATATAGCAAAAGAATATCCAGATATAAGTGTTGATGATTGGTATATAGATATTATGACGGCAAAATTAATTGATCCAAAACGACGTACTCAATTTCGTGTTATGGCGCTACCTAATTTGTATGGAGATATATTAACCGATGAAGCTGCGGAATTTCAGGGTGGTGTAGGTACGGCTGGTTCAGCAAATATTGGTAATAAATATGCAATGTTTGAAGCAATACATGGTTCAGCCCCCAGGATGGTTGATGAAGGCAGAGCCCAGTTCGCTGATCCGTCTAGTATGGTTCGTGCTGGAGCCATGATGCTGCGACATATTGGATTTCCAGAAAAAGGAAAACATTTAGAAATGGCATTGGATATGACTGGACAATTTGAAAAGAAATTAACAATGACAGGTAGGGATGATGGCGCAAATGGTAGAGAATTCTGTGATTACATACTTGAAACCATGAATGATCCAGATCTTGAAAAAAAATGGGAGTCTTACCAATAATAAATTAGAAATACTTTAACGTGTATTAAAAAAGGTGCGTATTTATGCACCTTTTTATTTTTTTGTACTTATGTTTATAGATTATGCAGAAATAAAATGTGAAAGCGGTAAAGGAGGCGCTGGGCGAGTTTCTTTTCGAAGAGAAAAATTTGTCCCAAAGGGCGGACCGGATGGTGGTGATGGTGGAAATGGGGGATCTGTAGTTTTTGTTGCAGATCGAAATCTGCATACATTGCAAGATATTCGGTATAAAAAGATATATAAAGCTGAAAATGGTGGCTCTGGAGCGTCAAATCAAAGAACAGGGAAGAATGGGCAAGATATTAGAATTCCCGTGCCTTTAGGTACTATAATCAGCGATATAAGCAATAAGCTAGTTAAAGCAGATTTAGTTTCAGATAGAGAAGAGTTTATCGCATGTACGGGTGGCAAAGGTGGCAAAGGAAATATTAACTATAAATCTGCCACAAGACAGACTCCTAGATATGCACAAAAAGGTTTAGATGGTGAAAGAAAAGTATTTTCAATAGAGTTAAAGGTTTTAGCCGATGTGGGTCTAGTGGGGTTACCCAATGCTGGAAAATCCACCTTATTATCATCAGTTTCATCTGCAAGGCCCAAAATAGATGATTATCCATTTACCACGTTGCAACCACATCTAGGTATTGTCAAATATGGGGAATATCAATCATTTGTAATGGCGGATATTCCTGGATTAATTGAGGGAGCTAGTGCAGGTAAAGGGTTAGGCCATCAATTTTTAAAACATATTGAACGAACAAAACTTTTATTATTTCTTATTGATACAGCAGATGAGAACCCATTAGAAAATTATAAATTATTAAAAAAAGAATTATTGAACTATAACCCAGATTTAGATAAACGAAAATATCTCATATTGCGTACAAAGATTGATACAAATATTGAAAATGATAAATGGTCTGAAATAGATGGCTACTTAAACATATCATCTGTAAGCAAAGAAGGGATACCCGAGCTGATCAACCGTATTGGTCAACTTCTTAATGAAAAATAATCTTGATATATAATATACTTAAATATTGAAATTGTTTTTCTATGAATATTTCATTGGTAATTTAGAATATTAATTATAAAAAAATTATTTTGGAGAGGTGGCCGAGTGGCTGAAGGCGCTCCCCTGCTAAGGGAGTAATGGGTTTATAGCCTGTTCGTGGGTTCAAATCCCACCCTCTCCGCAAGGTAAACCCTGCTTTTTAGTAGGGTTTTTTTGTTTCTAAAAAAAAAATAAACTAATTAATATCAAATAATAGTTGTTTAATTTATTAGTGAAAATAAATAAAAGGAGAGTATATGTTATTTCATGCAACCCATACACACAGTTATCAAACTTGCCACGCGCATGATGAGAAAAGGAAGTCTAAAGTGATGGAAGCTGTTCAGTCAGCAGGTGAAATTGGTATTAATATTATTGGAATATTTGTAGACCCACCTGGACATGTCGGTTATTTTGTTCTGGAAGCAGAATCTATGGAACAAATAGTACAATTTTTTGACCCATTACTCGAATTAGGCGATACTGATATTCATCCAGTTATGAGTATGCAAGATGCTCTTGATGCATTAAAAAGTACTGATTAAATTAATTTTACTATCAACTCATACATCAAGCCCCGTAAAGTAGCGGGGTTTTTTGTTTCTAGACATTAGGACTACTACTTTGTAATATTGCTATTATGAAGCGATTTCTACCACTATTAATCTTTGTATCAATGTCTTTTTCCCAAAAAGAATACAATTCTAACGACCTTTTAGAAATAGATAATAGATTATATACTGTAAAGTTTAATGACAAACATATTACTGGTAAGGTATACGGTTACTTTGGTGAAGATGGATTAACTATTCTGTATAGTCCAAAAGATGGAGTTAAGCTCTGGGAAATTAATTTCAAGGATGGGGAATATAATGGATTATGGACTGAATGGTGGAATGATGAAAATAAGAGTGAGGTAAAAAATTATAAGGATGGGAAAAATGATGGATTAACTATTCTGTATAGTCCAAAAGATGGAGTTAAGCTCTGGGAAATTAATTTCAAGGATGGGGAATATAATGGATTATGGACTGAATGGTGGAATGATGAAAATAAGAGTGAGGTAAAAAATTATAAGGATGGAAAATTAAATGGATTGGCTACTGGTTGGTTTGAAAATGGAAAGAAGAAGTGGGAAAGAACTTATAAGGATGGGGAATTCAATGGATTATATACTCAATGGTATGAGAATGGAAAGAAGGAGTTTGAATTAACTTACAAAGATGGGAAGGGTGATGGATTACATACTTATTGGTATAAAAATGGACAGAAAAAAATTGAAGGAACTTACAAAGATGGGAAGGGTGATGGATTACATACTTATTGGTATAAAAATGGACAGAAGGAAAATGTAATAACTTTCAAGGATGGAGAAATAATTTTAATTGGTAAAGACCGCATTGCTGTAGATTATAATTAATAAAGAGCAAGGTGCTTAGCTTATCAAGCTATGATACACTTTTTTGTTTCTAAACATTTAGGACTAGCATCACTCACATTCTATAATAATTTTTTAAAATTTTTTGTTTGTGGGATGATGGTTAGATTTAGGTATGATTAGGTATTTACCATTATTACTTTTTCTTGGGTTTGCTTTATGGCGATGCGATAGTACTAAAGAAAACCAAACAACATATCATACTCACAAACTTGATACAGTACCATATTCTGAATCTGTACAGGTTGGTGATATGTTATATATATCAGGTCAGATTGCCAATGTTGATGATGATTATAATAAAATTGTTGATGGGGGAATAAGGGCTCAAGTAAATCAAACAATGAAAAACATACAAAATATATTAAAGAAGCATAATGCAACTATGGATGATATTGTCAAATGTACTTGCATTCTTGCAAATGGCGATGATTGGGGACCAATGAGTGAAGAATATGTAAAATATTTTGAAAGCCATAAGCCTGCAAGGACAACATTTGGTGGTGCAGAATTAGGAGATGGTATTCTTGTTGAGATTGAGTGCATTGCTAAACTGTAATGAGGCCCCACATTCGTGAGATTTTTTGTTTCTAGACATTTAGGGCATATCGCAATAGTTTTGATACTCTGATGTCTGAATAATAAAGTTTTTTCAGATATAATATAAATTATGCTATATTCATCGTCTTATTTATAGGAAAGGTATATT
>Ga0206683_10000248_pt1 | contig 40463 bp, 39 predicted proteins | sample M280m12015metaG_FD_155483 | JGI IMG/M metagenome (GOLD analysis project Ga0206683, IMG submission 155483) | Ammonia-oxidizing marine archaeal communities from Monterey Bay, California, United States - M2 80m 12015 | ecosystem: Environmental > Aquatic > Marine > Intertidal zone | place: USA...
TAAATATTTGTGGAGCTGGCGGGAATCGAACCCGCGACCCCCTGCTTGCAAAGCAGGTGCTCTAGCCAACTGAGCTACAGCCCCAGAGGTATCTAGCGTAGAGCCGACTTTTCAATATCCCTAGCTAAAGATGGAATTAAGAAGCCATTGGGCGACCGAAAGGTAATTCGGATTGCCAATTTGAAAGAAAAACTTCAGCGCGTTCGCAAGCTCCAATTAAAGGACCTTCAGCATGGTTAATAACTTCCTCAATGATCGAAGATAATGTTTCTGTAATTTGATTTCTGTCATTTATCAATGGACCTGCTGTTGTAATGAAATCAGGTAAGGCAATGATGTTTCTGCGTTTACATACCGCAACAGCACGAGTGGTTATTGGAAGAGCCGCAGTGGGGACAATCACTGAAAAAGAAAGTGTTTCCGCAGTTTCATGATCTATTGCACCAATTTTTGATCCACAAAAAAGAATGTCTGCTTTTTCAGTAATTGGATTTTCTGAATTGATGATTTCAATTCCTTTATCAGTAAGTTCTTTCTCTAAAACAGAACTTAAAATTTTGTCATCAATAACAGCTGTATTTGCATCTGGCTTAGCTGATAAAGCGCTTATTACAGTTCCCATGGCTAAAAGTTGTAATTTTTCTTCAGGTTTATCTTCGGTAGTGTCCTCAGGTTTCACCCCAAGGCCAGCAGTGAAAGTAAATTCGTTTCCCCATTCGCTAATTTCTTCGAAAAACTTTTTTATTGCTTCATTTTTTTCTTCTGGTGTAGTGCTTATTCCTGCTGAAATACCTGTTTCTTTTAAGTTCAGTGAAGCAAGCCCATAGGTCATTGATCTTGCTAAATCTTTTGCCCCTCCTTGCAGAATTTTTTTTGACGCTCTTAAAATTCCTCGTCCAGGTGCATCCTCTAAGTCAACTGCAACAAAAGCATTAATTGATTCAAGTTTTTGAATTTTCATTTCAATCTCTCAATTCAATCTTCGTTTAAAACTTCGATGATTTTTTCAACTTGCATTTGGGTGGAAGTTAACCGCTTTTGGCATTGTTGTAGAAGCTCATTTGCCCGCTCAACTTTCTTTGCAAGTTCATCGATATCCACTTGATCAGATTCAAGCTCAGTCAGAATCTCTTGGAGCTCTTCCAAAGCTAGCGAATAACTAATTTCACTGTCTTCGTCAGCTTTATTTGTTTCTTTTGTCATACGACTACCTCATTGATAGTGCTTTTAACAGTACCGTCTTCAAAAATTGTTTCGATCTCATCCCCTTTAAAAAGATTGTTAGTTGATGAAATGATCTCACCTTTTTGTGTACGCGTTATTGACCATCCTCTGGCAAGAAGTCGTTTAGGGTCTAAGGCTCTTATTTGATCTTCAAATCCGTGGAGTTTGTCTCCATTTCGTTTTATGATGTTCGGGACAATTAGTGAAATACGTTCTTTTACTCCTTTTAAGTTTTCATTGGAATTAAATAAAGAAGTTTTTGCGATAGTCACAGTCCGCGAATACAGATTTGAATGGTGGATTTGGGCTAAGGATATTTTGTTGTGCGAAAGATTGATGATTGCAGTTTTTATAGCAAGTATTTTTCCGATGAACTCATTAACTATTTCTACTAAACCGGCAGCACATGCTGTAGGAGTTTTATAAGAAGTGTGCGCAACAATATCTGCAATACTTTGATCTATTTCATGTCCGATTCCAGTAAAAATTGGAATTGAAGAATTAGCTATTGCTCTCGCGAGGCTTTCTGAGTCAAACGAGAGAAGGTCACTAGTGGAACCTCCTCCTCTAATTATTGCTATTACATCCGGTTGATATGAAGTAACTATTTGTAAACCTTCTTCAATATCAGAAGACGAACCTTCTCCTTGCATTCTTGTATCTCTTGCCAAAATATTGAAAGAAAAATTGCTATTAATCAGCTCATCGCAAAAATCAGCGTATGCAGCAGAACCAACGCTTGTTATTAGAGCAATATTTAAAGCAGGGCTTGAAATTACATGCAGCTTATTTTTTTCCGTCAGACCTTCTACCTTTAAGATTTGGAGCAGTTTTTCTTTTTCTTGAGCTAGATGACCGAAAGTGAATTGAGGATCAACGTCGCGCATTATTAGTTGTAATCGCCCTCCTGGCGGCCAAAAGTCTAGATGAGCAAGAATTTTTACGTTTATATCGTTAGCAAGAATTAATTCGCTTTTATGTTGGAGAGTTTTATTGATTTTTAAACGTTGAGAACTCCATAAAGCGACACTGAACTTACCCATTGGTTGTGAACCTTGTTCAGAGACTGGATCGATTAGATCAAAATATGCATGTCCAGATTTTGGAACGATTCTGAAGTTAGATATTTGTCCTTCAATCCAAAAATCTTGTGGAAAAAGATTGTTGAGTCCATCTTTCAAAAAGTTCCCAAGTTGTAAAACGCTAAAGGAAGGTATCTCATAATCAGGTGACATGAAATTACACTACATAGTTACGGGTTTTTATGAAAGTGAACGATTTATTTAGTTATGGGACTTTAGTCATATAAGCAAGTTGGATTTGGCGTTTTGTTACTTTGAGCGCGAGTCTGGTGTTGTAATTTTTTTATTATTTGTGTCATTTACCTAATTAATTGGTGGTGACAAGGAGGGAAATATTGTGAATCGTAAGATTCTTGCCGTGCTAGGCGTTTGTTTGGCATTTGCGCTTGTGAGCTCGAGTTGCGGTAGTGATGATAGTGGAGGCAACCCAGAAGCCACGGCTGGTTTTAATGGGACAACAATCAAAGTAGGAATTATAAATGACTTCAGTGGTCCTGCAGCCATCATTGGCGGACCATTACAGGCAGGTGTTGCAACCTACTATGAATGGGTCAATTCACAAGGTGGTATCGGTGGTAAGTACCCTGTCGAACTAGTAGAGGCTGATAGTACTTATAATCCGAGTGTTGCTGTTCAGGCTTATAACGACATGAAAGATGAGATTGCTTTAGTAGGTAATCTTTTTGGAACACCAGTTGTAACAGCGCTTCTTGAATCATTAAAAGAAGATGGCTTGATGGCGGTTCCAGCATCATTAGATTCTGCATGGGTTCGTGAATCTAATTTGATTCCGTGGGGTGCTCCCTACCAAATACAAGTAATCAATGGAATTGACTGGTGGTTGAACGAAGGTGGAGGTTCCACAGACCAGGTTTATTGCAGTTTGATTCAAGATGATCCATATGGTGAAGCTGGTCAGGCTGGACTTGATTGGATTGCTCCAAAGGTAGGAATCACAATCTCTGAAACCGCTAGGTATGTTTCTGGAGACACCGATTTCAGCGCTCAGGTTGGACAATTACAAGGAGCAGGATGTGAAGTGGTGTGGCTCACAGCGCTTCCTTCTGCAGTGGGACCAATAGGAGGTGCTGCCGCTGGTGCAGGATATGCCCCAACATGGATTGGACAGTCTCCGGTATGGATTAATGCTTTTGCTGCTTCGGCACTAGCTCCGTATTTACAAGCAAATCTCATAATTATCGGCGAAGGAGGCACTTGGGGGGATTCAAGTATGTCCGGCGCAGTTGCAATGATTGAGCGGATGGCCACTTACGCACCGGATCAAGAACCTGATTATTACTTCGCTGCTGGATATGTAATGGCTATGGCAGGAGCAGGGGTGCTTGAACAAGCTGTTACTAACGGCGATCTGTCACGTGAAGGAATCCTTCAAGCTTCAACTCAGGCAAGTATTGATTTTGAAGGTTTGTCAGGTGACTATCAGTACGGACCGGTTGGTAAAAGACAGCCTTCAATATCAAATACAATTTTCCGAGTGAATCCGGAAGTTCCAAATGGTGTTGAAGCCGCAGTTGTTGGATATGAGAGCGAATATGCTTCTGATTACGATTTCTAATTGAATTGACAATGTAATTAGGGTCCGTGGGTTTAACCCATGGGCCCTAAGCTTTTCAGTGGGTTAATATAAGTCCGATGAAATCTAGAACGCTAGAAAATAGAGAATCACTGATACTTTCGGTTGAGAATCTTGAAGTTGTTTATAACGAGGTCATACTTGTTCTTCGTGGGATTTCATTAAATGTTTCGGAAGGTGAAATTGTTGCTCTTTTAGGTGCAAATGGTGCCGGGAAAACAACTTTATTGAGGTCAATAACTGGACTGCTGGAAATCCATAGAGGTCGAATAACAAAAGGTTCTGTTTCTTTTCTTGGGGAAAAAACAAACAGGTATGATCCATCAAAATTAGTTCGTGCAGGTTTATCGCAAGTTATGGAAGGGCGAAGAATTTTTGCAGAGTTAACAGTTGAAGAAAACCTTCGAGCAGGAGCATATACAGTAACTTCACGTCAGAAAATCTCAGAAGCACATGATCGAGTTGTAAGCCTTTTCCCGATTTTAGCTTCCCGCTCCCGTTCGACTGCAGGTTATCTCTCAGGTGGAGAACAACAAATGCTAGCTATTGGTCGAGCACTTATGACTTCTCCCAAATTGCTAGTGCTAGATGAACCGTCTCTAGGGCTCGCACCGTTACTCGTTCAACAGATAAGAGACATTATTGAGACAGTAAATCAGCAAGGAACAAGTGTTTTGTTGGTAGAGCAAAATGCGAAAATGGCACTTTCAATAGCTAACCGAGGGTATGTACTTGAAAATGGAAGAATTGTCCGTGAGGGATCCAGTAATGAGTTATTGCAGGATGATGATATAAAAGAGTTTTATTTAGGTGTCGGTGAAGCTGGGAGGCGTTCTTTTAGAGACGTAAAAACCTATCGCCGTAGAAAAAGGTGGAGCGCTTAATGGACTCTTCGACGATACTTAATGTAAGTGATGTGACGCTTAGATTTGGTGGAGTGACCGCTCTTGAAGAAGTAAGTTTCAATGTTCAATCAGGTGACCTTTTTGCGATTATTGGTCCTAATGGCGCTGGTAAAACATCAATTTTTAATTGTATAAACGGTGTGTATAAACCTCAGAAAGGTTCAATTTTATTTGAAGGTAAGGAATTGCTAGGCGAACGGCCTGTCACTGTGGCTCGAAAAGGTGTAGGTAGGACTTTTCAAAATCTCGGGTTATTCATGAATTTGGATCTTATAGATAATTTGTTGCTTGGTCGCCATCTTCAAATGAAAACGGGTTTTTTATCAGGTGCTTTTTGGTGGGGTCGTGCTAAAAATGAAGAAATAAAAAATCGTCAAAAGATTGAAACAATTATTGACTTGCTTGAACTCCAACCACATCGTTATCAACCAGTTGGACTACTTCCTTATGGAATTCAAAAACGTGTTGAATTAGGGAGAGCTCTTGCGATGGAACCAAGGATCCTTCTTCTAGACGAGCCGGTTGCAGGTATGAACCTTGAAGAAACCGAAGACATGGCTAGGTACATTCTTGAAATTAATAACGAATTAGGAGTTTCTATTTTACTTGTTGAACATGACATGGCGATGGTTATGGATATAGCAGATTGTGTAATGGCTCTTGATTTTGGACAGACAATTGCAACCGGAACTCCGAAAGAAGTGCAAAGTGATAAGCGTGTTATTGCCGCTTACCTAGGAGAAGCGTCATGACTTCTCAAATTTTTGGTGAAGTCACTGTTGGGGAAAATGACATAATCAACTTGCCAGCCAAGCTTCGTGAACACTCTCTGATGCGTCCAAAAGATATAGCCATAAGGCACAAAAAGTTTGGTATTTGGAGCGAATTCACATGGGAACAGTATTTGAGTAAAGTTCGATTAACTGCTTTCGGGTTTTATGAACTTGGAGTTAGAGACGGCGACAAGGTTGCAATTCATTCGGAAAATAGACCTGAATGGGTTTTTGCGGATCTAGGTGTTCAAACAATTGGGTCAGTTTCAGTTGGAATTTATCCAACGAGTCCCGCGTCTGAAGTCGAGTATCTTCTAAGTCATTCTGAGGCTTCTGTCTTAGTTGTTGAAAACGAAGAGCAACTTGACAAAGCATTAGAAGCTTGGGATCGATTAGAAAAGTTGAAGAAAATAGTTGTTATTGACCCAAGAGGAGTAAGGGCATTTGATGATTCAAGAATAATTACTTTTCAAGAGTTGCTTGAATTAGGTGGTTTAGTTGATGAAAAAAGATTTGAAGAAATGATTCAAAATATTGAATCTTCTGAAACTGCAATAATTGTTTATACATCTGGTACTACGGGACCACCAAAAGGCGCAATGATAACTCATGAAAATTTGAGATTTGCTGCAATCTCATGGGGTCTTGTTTATGAATATCGTACAAATGATGAGGTTTTGTCGTATCTTCCTTTGTGTCATGTGGCTGAGCGTGTTATCTCAGTTGCTAATGGCGTATATCACGGATATGTAGTCAACTTTGGAGAAGACACTAATTCCTTCATTGAAGATTTACGTGAAGTGCAACCAACGTTTTTTTTGGGAGTTCCGCGCGTGTGGGAAAAAATGTTGGCAGCTATTCAAATACGATCAAATGATGCAACATGGTTTAAACGATTTTTGTTTCATTTCTGGATAAAGCAAGGTGGATTATTATTGCAAAGACGTCTTAAAAACGAAAATACTTTTTTAGATTCGATTTGGTTTGGAATTGGTTGGCTGTTTGTTTTTAGGTCTTTGAAAAAAAGATTAGGACTGATGCGAGTTCGCGAAGCTTTATCTGGCGCAGCTCCGATTGCTCCCCAGGTGCTTGAATTTTTAATGTCAGTTGGAGTTCCTATTCGAGAAGGATACGGGATGACGGAAAATACAGCTGTTGGAACTATTGTTCCAGTTGATGAATTGCTTTTAGGTGCTGTTGGTAAACCACTACCTTTTTCTGAAGTGCGTATAGCAGAAGATGGAGAAATACTTACGCATTCAGATGGAACTTTTAAGGGTTATTTTAAAAATCCAGAAGCAACCAAAGAAACGATTATTGATGGATGGTTGCACACTGGGGATATAGGTCACATAGATAAACTCGGCCATTTGTGGATTACAGATCGTAAAAAAGACATAATCATTACCGCTGGTGGAAAGAATCTCTCACCATCTGAGATAGAAAATCGTATAAAAGTTTCTCCCTATGTTAGGGAAGCCATGATTATCGGAGACAGGCGAAAGTATTTGACAGCGTTAATTGGTATCGAGAGTGACACAGTAGGAGATTGGGCCGCCCGTCAAGGAATTCCTTACACGACTTACGAAGATCTGTCATCTAAAGATGAAGTAAATGAATTGATTTCCACAATTATTAATGATGCAAACAAAGATTTTGCTCAAGTCGAAACAATCAAATATTTTAGGTTATTACCAATAGAACTTGATCATGAAGATGGTCAACTTACGGCGACACAAAAAGTTAAACGTGCGACCCTCGCTGAACAGTTCACTGAATTAATTGAAAGCATGTATTAATGGATCAACTTTTACAAGGCATATTCGATGGGGTAGCTCTAGGAGCTAGATACTCATTGATTGTCCTAGGTTTTGTGGTTATTTACCGAGCAACAGGAATAATCAATTTTGCTCAAGGTGGTTTTCTTCTAATAGGAGCATTTTTAACCTATAACTTCAGCCAAACATGGGGATGGAACTTTTATCTTTCTTTGCTTTTGTCAATGATAGTTACTGCGATTGTCGCGATTTTGGTGCAGTTATTACTTTTGCACCGCTCATTAAAAGAAATTTCTGCTGGTGTTTCTTGGTTAATTTTTTGGTCAATATTTTTTTATAACGGTAATAGTCATTTAATTTCCCTAATTGTTGGAATGGTTGTCGGATTATGTGTTTATTTGTTAGTTCGTAGACTGGAAATCCGTTTTGGAGCAGGACAGTCGAACGAATTGCCAGTATTCGGATCAATTATCGTCACTATCGGAATACTTTTTGTAATTAAACAAGTGGTTCCATCTATCTGGGGATTTGCTGAAATAAATATGGGAGATCCATGGGGTTTGAAGGTAATAAGAGCAGGAGATCTAGTCTTTACACATGCAAAGCTTTGGACGATCGCTTTAACTGCAATTGCGCTTTTAGGTTTTTTTTTAGTCAACCGATACACAAAAATTGGTATTGCTATGAGAGCAGCTCATTTTGATCATGAAGCTGCTTTTGCTCAAGGTATTTCTTTAAAGGTTGTTTTTGCAACTGCTTTTGGAATTGCAGGTGCAGTAGCTGCTTTAGCTGGAACAGCAACTGGTGTAGGTATAGCCCAGTTGACACCGAATATGGATCTAATTGTTTTTCTTGCTTTTCCAGCAATGATTTTGGGAGGTTTTGATTCTCCAGGAGGAGCGGTTCTTGGCGGAATCATTGTTGGGGTAATCCAAAATTTGACAAAGGTATATCAGCCTGAATGGGATCTGAATTGGTTAGGAGTCGGATTCGACAGAGTAATGGTTTTTATCGTGATGCTTATCATTTTAATGATTCGCCCTTATGGGCTTTTTGGCACCAAAGAAGTTCACAGAGTGTGAGTTGATATGGCCAATCCTTCAAAAGAATTAAAAGTTCGTTATCAGCAAGATCTAATGCTTTGGAGAACCCCTGTATTAAGAGCCGGTCTATTAATCCTCACAGCTCTTTACTTTTTCAGTCCGATAATTTGGGAGACTTTTCCAGTAACAAAATTTTTAGATGATGCAGGACTTACCATGACAACGCTTAATTATGCAGGCGTATTTGCAGTTGGTGCTATTGGTTTAAATTTGTTGACAGGGTATACAGGACAAGTTTCACTAGGACATTCCGTTTTTGTGGGAGCTGGAGCTTATTTTGCTGCATATGCAGGATCGGCATGGGATTTGCCTTTCATAGTTTGGCTACCAGGTTCATTATTAGTTGGTTTTCTAATTGGTTTCATAGTCGGACCTCTAGCACTTCGACTTCGCGGAAATTATTTAGTTGTCGTAACACTGGGTTTGGTTTTTTTAGGGGATCATATTTTTAGAAATTGGAAACCAGTTACTGGAGGTAGTACAGGAGTTTCGGTTACAGGAACTTCTTTAAAAATAGGTCCTATTGATTTTAGGAACTTAGAAATTTTTGGTTATGAATTTGAGAAAGACCAGTCATTTTTCTGGTTAATTTGGGGATTTGTTGCTCTTGTCGCTTTGCTAGTTAAAAATATTGTTAGAACGCGACCAGGTAGGGCATTACAAGCAGTAAGAGATCGTGATATTGCAGCTGAAATTATTGGAGTGGATCTCTTACATTACAAGACAATGGCATTTGCAATTTCTAGTTCGATTGCTGCTCTTGCCGGAGCACTTTTTGGGGTATTGCAGTCATTTATAAGTCCTATCGATTTCGGATTGTTGGTTGCAATCCAATACATAGCGATAATTATTTTGGGAGGAATGGGAACGATTCACGGATCGATAATTGGCGCTCTTGTTTTGGGAAGCCTCCCTAGGATTGTCGAAAATATTTCTAGAGATTATGACCTGCCCGGTGTTAGTGGGGACCAAGGGGGGATCGGTGGAATGCTTTCAATATCATCTTTAAATCACATCATTTATGGCGTGCTTATCGCTGCATTTTTGTTGCTTGAACCTAGAGGAATTGCTGGAATATGGTTGCGTGTAAAAACTTATTTTAAAACTTGGCCTTTTTCTTATTAAGAGAAATTCTCCGTATGGTTGTTTTAATTCAATGCCTGCGAAAATGTAAAAAGAAGATGGCTTTTGTTTAGTAAGGAGAATTATGAGCAATATTCGATATGGAGCTCGGTCACAAGAATCGATTCGCAACAGAGAACTTGAAGCAACAGGCCGGGAGACGTGGTCAGATTCTTTAGAAGCTGTTTATGAAACGGATCCTGAAGTCATTGCTGCGGTTCTACCTCCACCTTTAGAACCAGGCCCAGAACCACTAGTAAGGCTTAATATTTCAACAGTAACCATGCCAGGCGATTTGATATTTGGAGCTGGATGGTTCGGAGTTCAAGCACGCCACGGTGATGTTTTAGGGGAGTATCCGCTGTTAATGCCCATGACCACGGAACAAGCGACAGTTGGAGGTCGTGAGACATTCGGAGAACCTAAAAAAATTGCAGAGATTCAAGCAAAAAGAGAAGGTGATGATCTTCACAGCACAATAAAGCGTTTAGGTTTTACTGTCGCAGAGATAAAAGGCAGGGTCACAGGTGAACGTGACCTGATATCAACTGAAAGAATCGATTTTTATTTCAAGTTGTTTCCATCACCTGAAGGTCCTACAAAACTTGATGGAGATCCTTTTATTGTTCATTCAAAAAAATCTTCACGCGAACGAAAAGCAGAAGTTATAGAAGGCGAAGTTATTCTGGGTGATTCACCATTAGATCCTGTGTCAGATTTGCCAGTAAGAAAATTACATTCAATTACTCTTTCGCAGCGTGCAACAGTGGTTAATGCTCGTACGGTGGGAACTGTTTCTGCGGAAAATTTGATACCTTTTGTCCACCAACGTTATGACGATCTTTCGGTTCTAGGAGTAAAAGACAGTGATGAATGAGGAGAGCAAATGTCTATAGAAGTAAGTACAGGTGAAGAACCATATTTAATCATTTCTTCTGATACACACGCGGGACTTCAGTGTGAGAATTATCGCCCTTATCTTGAGTCATCTTTACATGACGAGTTTGACAAATATGTAGAAGAAAGACATGAACATCGACGAATCACTGAAGAGGTTAATGCTGAGTTTTTGAAGAAATGGGAAGGGGAAAACGAGGAAGGGCTTAAAGGGGCTTATGATTCTTCGGTCAGAAATGGTGTTATGGATACTGATGGTATTTCTGCCGAAATAATTTTTGCTGACGGTGATGCTGTCACAGGACAAGAATCTCCACCTTTTGGCGCAGGGTTGGCTGCTGGTCAAATCACTGATTCAAAACTTGCTTTTGGGGGAGCGAGAGCGCACAACCGTTGGTTAGAAGAATTTTGTGGAGATGATCCTGTTCGACGTGCTGGAATTGCTTTGGTGCCAATAACCCATGACGTGGATGAAGCCGTAAAAGAAATAGAAGCACTTGCTGAAAGGCCTGGTATTTATGGTGTGATGGTTCCAACGATGTGGCATGGATTTCCACCTTACGGTTCTGATCATTACGACAAGGTATGGGCAGCTTGTAGTGAAACTGGTCTAGTTGTTCATACTCATTCTGGGGAAGCAGATTTTCCGAGTTACGGAGAAAATGTTGCTATGTATATAAGCGAGGTTCCTTTTTGGACTCATAGAATTCTGTGGCAACTTTTGTTTTCAGGCAAGTTTGACCGTTTTCCTGGTTTGAAATATGCGGTAGTTGAATGTGGGTCCTTCTGGATTGGAGATATTTTATGGAAAGCTGATATCAATTTTGGAGGCACGAGCAAAATAAAAAAAATGGGTTCCAGAATGAAGGGATTAATATCGAGACTTCCTTCAGAATATTTTGGAACGAATGTTTTTATAGGTGCTTCTACCATGTCGCGTGAGGAAATCAGACGTCGACATGTAAATGGAATTGATGCTTTAATGTGGGGTACTGATTATCCACATCCTGAAGGATCTTGGCCAAATACAGTTGAGCGACTTGAGAATGATTTTAAAGATGTGTCGATTGAAGACACCAGACGGTTACTCGGAATTAATGCTGTTGAATGTTATGGACTCGATTTTGAAGAGCTAAATAATGTTGCAAATCGTGTTGGTCCAACCCCAAAGCAACTTAATCAAGATCCTGAATTGAGAACTTCTGAAAATGCATTACGTGAGGCCCGTTGGTGGCTTGATGAGTATGGTTGCGAATTGCAGTATTAAGGATTCTTATGGGTGAACATCATGTAATAATTTCTGCCGATAGTCATTGTGGGGCAGACCTTCGTGAATATAAAGGATATTTGGAAACTAAATTTCATAATGATTTTGATGAGTGGGCAGATGCAATTGAAGCTGATCAAGTCAGAATGGATGAACTATTTGCTGGATTGGAAAAGTCGCCTCGTAATGTTGGAATAGGGGGAGATCCAGAACTTGATGCTGATCGTAATTTTTCAAGCTCCCGGCGATTACGAGAACAAGAAGAAGATGGTGTAGTAGCGACAGTATTGTTTCCTAACACTACGCCACCTTTTGCACCTCCTGCAGCTAGTCCATTTGAAGCTCCTCCTTATAGCGATGATTTTGAAAAAAGATGGGCGGGGTTAAAAGCCCACAACCGGTGGTTAGCGGATTTTGTTTCTGAAGCTCCTGAACGTCGTGCAGGAGTAGCGCAGATTTTCCTTGGGGATGTTGAAGCTTCAGTAGCAGAAGTTGAATGGGCAGCCGATCAAGGTTTAAGAGGAGGAATTTTGGTCCCAGGAGCACCTCCGGATTCACCGTTTGAACCTTTGTATTCACCAACCTATGAACCTATTTGGGCTGCTGCTGCAGATTTCGAAATGCCTTTAAATCATCATTCGGGAGGGGCAACGCCGGATTTTGGATCCTATTTTCCTGCTTCATTAGCCGTTTTTATGATTGAAGTGACATGGTGGAGCCAAAGAGCTCTTTGGCATTTGATGTTTAGTGGAGTTTTTGAACGAAATCAAAACTTACAGTTCGTTAATACTGAGACTGGTACTGCATGGTTGCCTGACACGTTAGAAAAACTGGATTCATTTTATGAGCGGATGAAATACGGAAAATATGGTTCGGAAACAATTTTTGGAGGAATGGCAGTTGAGAAATTATCTCTGAAACCAAGTGAGTATTGGCAACGACAATGTCACATTGGGGCAAGTTTTTTAAGACCAACTGAGGTTGAGTTATGTAAGGAAATTGGTACCGATAAAATTATGTGGGGTTCAGATTATCCTCACACTGAAGGTTCATATCCATATACACGTGAGCATCTTCGGTTGACGTTTGCTGATTTTCCTGAAGAAGACACAACAAAGATTTTGACCGATAACGCTGCTCGTTTATACAAGTTTGATGTTGAATCTTTGAAGCCTTTAGCGGAAAGTATTTGTCCGACAAAAGCCGAGGTGGCAACTCCAATTGATTATGCAGAAATAGCTGAAGATGCAAAAGGCTGTCCCGGTATGAACCCATTGAATCAGGTGCAACAAGTATGACTTTGAAACCTTTAGAACTCAAAAATGAAATAGCTGTTGTTACAGGTGGAGCAAATGGAATAGGGAAAGGAATTGTAAAAGCTCTTCTTGAAGAAGAAATGAAAGTAGTTGTAGCTGACATCGAACAATCCGTGCTTGATTCAACAGTAGAGGAACTTTCAAGTTTTGGTGAAGTATCTGGTTTTATGACTGATGTAAGTGATCCTGTTTCAGTTGAATCATTAGCAGATCATGTTTTTTCAGTTTTCGGTAGTTGTACTTTATTGTTTAATAATGCAGGCGTCGGTTCGGGAGGTGGTGGCAAAGCATGGGAACACGAACCAAATGATTGGAAATGGTGTTTTGGTGTAAATGTTTTTGGAATGTCGAATGGGGTGATGGCTTTTGTTCCTCGGATGCTTGAATCAGGTCAACCGGGGCATGTAATAAATACTTCTTCAGGTGATGGTGGTTTTGCACCAGTTCCGATGGCTTCTATTTACGCATCAAGCAAAGCTGCTGTTAGTTGTTTTACAGAAGCTTTACAACATCAACTTGTTCTGGAAGACAAAGATATAGGAGCGTCTGTTTTTTATCCGTCAGGTGGTCTTATGGATACAGGCCTTTTCAATTCACAGAGAAATAGACCAAGCGAATTGGAAAGAGTTAGAAATCCTGCCAAACGCAAACCAATGACTTTTGAAGAATTAAAAAATACGCTTGAACAAGCGGGTCGTGAAATAAAAGTGGCAGATCTTTATGAGCTAGGCAGATTTGTAGTCAGGAGCGTTGCTAACCGTCAGTACATAATTGCTAAAGATTTAGATGAGACTGTTCAATTGCTCCATCGTAGAGCTGACGCGATAGAACGTTTTGAAGTTCCACCGCATCATGAAATGGGACTTTAACCCTTTTAATATTTGGCGGAAGGTGTGGGATTTGAACCCACGGTGACCCGGAGGCCACAACGGCTTTCGAGGCCGCCCCATTCGTCCGCTCTGGCAACCTTCCTTAACACATTGATGGTACTGCTGCTTATTGATTCACCAAAGTTATTGACGATTAACAGTAAAAAAATCACTTATAAGCTTTGAACATTCTGACGATTTGACTTCTCCGATAATTTCTACTTGATGATTAAGACGGGGATCGACTCCGAAATTGTAAAGTGACCCCAAAGATCCGGCTTCTATATTTGGCGCTCCCCAAATAACTTTTTTTATACGGGATGCCCAAATCGCACCTGCGCACATAGGACAGGGTTCAAGTGTGACAACTAGTGTGGCTTTTTCTAGTCGCCAAGTTTTTTCTAATTCTGCAGCATCCCGTAAAGCCAGAATTTCTGCGTGCGCAGTTGGATCATTTACTGCTTCTCTTTCATTATGTCGACTAGCAACAATCTGACCATCAATTTCAATAACTGCACCTATAGGCACTTCTCCAGCCTCTTTTGCAGATATTGCTTCTTGAATTGCAAGTTCCATTAATTCATCATTTGTCATATGCGCACGATAGCTCTTTTTATAATTTTGCGACAAAGACTTTTTTAAAAAGATTTTTCAAGGGACAAAAAGTCGGCGATAACCTTTAGTCAGGTTCCTTTTGAATCTTGGAAGGTTGCGAGAGTGGACGATTCGGTCACCTTGGAAAGGTGATGTGGCCTCCGGGTCACCATGGGTTCGAATCCCATACCTTCCTCCAGTGCTAAAAGATCAAAGTAGGTTTATATGATTTTTTGTGTGTATCTTTATCTCGTTTATTACGAAGACACAGTCTGCTACTAGGCTTCGGTTCGATGGAATTCACATCTCTATATCGTCGGTACAGGCCTCGCTGTTTTTCGGACATGAAAGGCCAAGGGCATGTAGTTGCTGCTTTACAAAATGGAGTAAGACAAAATCGTGTTTTCCATGCCTATCTTTTAAGTGGACCTAGAGGCACTGGTAAGACAACTGTGGCTCGAATTCTTGCAAAAGCACTTAATTGTGAACAGGTTCAGGACGGTGAACCTTGTTGTGAGTGTGATTCATGCTTATCTATTGATAAAGGAACTTCTTTTGATTTGCATGAATTGGATGCAGCTTCGAACAATAAAGTAGACGACATTCGTGATTTGTTGTCAAAGGTGGCTTTGGGCACACCAGGTCGCACAAAGGTGTATCTATTAGATGAGGTGCACATGCTTACTTCAGGAGCAGAAAATGCATTGTTAAAAACATTAGAAGAACCGCCTGATCACGTTATTTTTGTTATGGCTACAACTGAACCGCATAAAGTTGTAGAAACTATAAGAAGCCGATCGCAGCATTTAGAACTTAATTTGCTACCAACTGAACAACTTAGAGAATTACTCGAAGAAATTTCAGAAGATGCAGGTTTGGGAATTAGTGATGAAGGTTTAAACCAAGCGGTTCGAGAAGCTAAAGGGTCAGCACGAGATGCACTTTCAGCACTTGACAAAATAGTTGCCGGCGGATCAAGTGTTCATGGGAGTTCAGTTGATGACTTATTAGACGGGATAGCCACAGGAGATTCTGAAAAGACCCTTAAAGCAATTAATGAAGCGATTGCGACAGGTAAAGAACCGAGACTCGTTGGAGAGAATCTATTGTCTTCCCTGAGAGAAGCTTTTTTATTTTCGATGGGGGTGCCATTAGAAGGGTTAACTGAAGAAGAACAAGAGAAAACAAAGAATTTTTCTGAGCAAGTAACTCCTGCTTTGATTACGCAATCATTGGAAATATTGGGACTTTCGCTTGTTGATATGCGAAGATCGCCAGATCCCCGTGTGGATCTTGAAGTTGCAATGGTCAAAATTACATCTAATCAAACCCCTTCAGATTCTTCTGTAATTGAATTATTGGAATCCAGAGTGACGCGTTTAGAGGAATTAATCAAAGACTTGAAGTTAACTAAAGAAACAGAAGAAACAAAAGATAAGCCTCAGTTAGTTTCTGACCAGATTGAAGAAATAAGTAAAGAAACTTCAGAAGCTAAGTCCTCGCAAAATGATTTGGGTAATAAAGAAAGTGATGAAACTAAATTTACAGAAAGTGTTTCAAAAGTTGATGGCGAAACAAAAGATTTTCCTACCAAACAACAGGTTCTCGATTCATGGAGAGAAGAGTTATTGCCTAAACTTTCAAAGAAAGCAAGAGCTAGATTTTCAGCAGGTAAACCTGTTTCAGCGGATGAAAATGGTGTAACAATCGCGCTACCAAATGAACCGCATCTCCGACGCTGCAGGGAGTTGCTAGGTGAGGTAGAAGCAGCTATTAAAAACACATTTGGTGTTGTGGTGCCAGTTTTACTTTCAGTTGAAGATTTGTCAGCCTCTTCGATTTCACCACCTAACCCTACAAAACCTCCTAAACCGATAAAGAATGATGAAGACTTAGATGTATCTGATCTAGTTGAAGCAGATCCTAATTCAGGTTCAGCTGTTGAAAGACTTTCGCAAGCTTTTCCCGGTGCAGAGATAGTTGAACCAGAATAGGGCTATTTTAGAAATGGGATTTTATGTACATTGATACTGTAGAAGAAGTTATTGACGCTCTGGGCCGATTGCCAGGTATCGGACCTAAATCAGCTCAAAGAATTACTTTTCATTTGATGAGACTTCCGGTTGAGGACATAGAGCGTCTCACAAGTGCGATTTCATTAATGAAAGAGAAGATTAGATTCTGTGATTCTTGTTTCAATATTTCTGAACAGGAGCTATGTCCTATTTGTAAAGACAGTCAACGTGATAATGGAATGTTGTGTGTTGTCGAGGAACCAAAAGATATTATCGCCTTAGAAAAAACAGCTGAATTCAAAGGTCGGTATCACGTTTTAGGTGGTTCTATAAGCCCCATTGATGGTATTGGACCTGAGCAGTTAAAAGTCACAGAACTTCTTAGACGAATTGAACCTGAAAGAATTGAAGAGGTTATTATCGCTATGAATCCAAATATCGAAGGTGAAGCGACTGCTATATACATAGCCCGTTTGCTTGAACCGTTGGGTGTAAAAGTAACAAAAATAGCTAGTGGATTACCTGTTGGAGGAGATTTGGAATATGCAGACGAATTGACTTTGGGAAGAGCATTATTAGGGCGACATCCAGTTAACGAAGAATACAAAAATGTGTAAAATGAATGCCTGCAACTGGCGTGGATAACGCCAGTTGCAGGCATTCTAAAGTTGGGTGGAGGGAGTTTCCCAACACTTTACGATTACATTACAAGATTTACAAATATATGACAAATTTGTTGAAGAATGCTTTAAATATCGTAAAACATAAGTAACAGTTGTAACGGAGAAGTAAGTGATATTAAATCAAATCGATCATATAGCAATAGCAGTACACGATTTAGAAGCAGCTATTGCTTATTACGGTAAAGCGTTTGGAGCTGAAGTATGCCATCGCGAGAGGGTAGAAAAAGATGCTGTAGAAGAGGCTTTAATTAGGGTTGGAGAGTCCTATATACAGTTAACTACTGGCACTAGTCCTGACTCACCTATTTCTATTTTTTTAGATAAAAAAGGAGAAGGTATCCACCATATTGGTTATCGAGTTGATGACTGTCAGAAGGCTTTAGACAGTCTTGTAATCGCAGGTGGACGAGCTATTGATGAAAAACCGCGTCCCGGCTCACGGGGAACAACTGTTGCTTTTGTTCACCCAAAAGGATCTTTTGGTACTCTTATCGAGCTAGTGCAAGAAAATCTTAAAGAGTAGAAAAAGCTATGGAAATTCATCTAGTTGATGGCACTTATGAATTGTTTCGACATCATTTTGCAGTTCCCTCACATAAGACTTCAGAAGGTATTGAAGTTGCTGCAACGCGAGGAGTATTAGGAACCTTAATTCGTTTACTTGAAGATGGAGCGACCCATATCGGGGTCGCTACTGACCATGTAGTTGAGTCATTCAGAAATGATTTATTTGATGGGTATAAAACTGGAGAGGGAACTCCCCCGGAAATTTTGTCCCAGTTTCCTTTGGTCGAAGCTTTGATTGAAGCAGCTGGATTTATCACATTTCCTATGGTCGAATTTGAAGCTGATGACGCTCTTGCTTCTGCGGCTTGTATAGCCAGAGAAGCCCCAGCAGTTAATAGAATTCTAATATGTTCTCCTGATAAAGATTTAGCGCAGTGTGTTACAGATGATGGACGAGTTGTTCAATTCGATCGTAGGCAACAACTGATTTATGATTCAGCGGGCGTGAAAGAAAAGTTTGGAGTGGCACCAGCTTCTATCCCAGATTTCCTTGCATTAGTAGGTGATCCGGCTGATGGAATACCTGGATTACCAGGATGGGGTGCAAAGTCTTCGTCACTTTTATTAGCTCGGTACGGAAAGATAGAAGAGATTCCTTTAGATTCAAATAAATGGGATGTTCCCGTAAGAGGAGCCGTCAAACTTGCAGAAACACTCTCCCAAAATTTTGAAAAGGCGCAGCTATATAAAGATCTCACAATTCTCCGGGACAACGTGCCTGTAATGTCTAATGTTTCTGAACTCGAGTGGATTGCCCCAAAAGATCATTTCAGTGAATTATGTGATCGACTTGACGCTTCAAAATTGGCAGAAAGAATCAAAAATCTTTCAAGATAAAATTTATTTTTGATTAAGAATTTTCAAAATTTGAAATGATTGCTGAAACTGAATCGAAGCGAGAAATAATTGCTCTGTCTTCTGGTTTAATAAAGCCTGAAGAAGTTATGTCATCAATCAAATCTATAAAACTCAACCAGAATCCGTTGTTATCTAGCAGCATGACGCTTTTGTATTTTTCATGAAGTTTTAACTTGGTCCAAGTAGTAGCTTCAAAAATTTCTTCAAGAGTTCCTAATCCACCCGGTAGAGCACAAAAGGCATCGGCTCTCTCATACATTGTTTTTTTTCGTTCATGCATTGATTCAACTATGACAAGTTCATCTAGGGAGGTATGGGCCATTTCTGTTTCAAGAAGGTTTTTTGGTACAACACCCATTACCCAACCATTATTTTCTAATACGGCATCTGCAATGCTGCCCATAACTCCATTTCCACCACCACCGTAAACTAAACCGATTTCGTTAAGAGCGAGAGCTTCACCTAGTTCTTTAACAAGTTCATGCACTGTTTCATCAGTACCCATGTAGGCACCACAAAAAACTCCAAGCCATTTCTTTGGATAATTTTTATTATTTTCAGGATTATTCATTCTTTACTAATACTTTCATTTTGATTCGTTTAAAGTTGTCGGCTACTTGATGCTATATCTCCCATGCCGGTTAACCTTTTTGCATGGTTGATTATTCAATGGCAGACCGTATTGACGATTTACGGCGTCGTAAAGATGAAGCAATAAATGCAGGCCCTGAAAGAGCTGTGGAACGACAGCATGAAAAAGGAAAGCTTTTAGCACGCGAAAGGATTGACTATCTTCTTGATTCTGGTTCTTTTCATGAGCTTGACATGCTTGTACGACATCGAGCTCATGAAAGCGGAATTGAAGAGAGACCTTATACGGATGGGGTTGTTACAGGTTGGGGAACAATTGATGGGCGAAAAGTTTTTCTTTTCGCCCAAGACTTCACTGTTTTTGGTGGGGCGCTTGGAGAAGTTTTCGCTGAAAAGATCCATAAAGTAATGGATCTTTCTCTGTCAGTTGGTGCGCCATTGATTGGTTTAAATGATGGAGCAGGAGCTCGGATACAAGAAGGGGTAGTGGGTTTAGACGGTTATGGTGGGATTTTTTGGCGTAACGTGCAAGCTTCAGGCGTGGTACCTCAAATTAGTGTGATCCTAGGACCTTGTGCTGGAGGGGCTGTTTATAGTCCGGCAATGACAGATTTTATTTTTATGGTTAGAGAAAAATCTCATATGTTTATAACAGGTCCTGATGTTGTTAAAACTGTTACAGGTGAAGAAGTCACTTTAGAAGAATTGGGCGGTGCTTCTAGTCACTCGACAAAATCGGGAGTAGCAACATTTGTTGGTGAGGATGAAAAGCAAGTCCTTGATGAAGTTAAAACTTTGTTGTCTTACCTACCCTCTAACAATCTTTCAGAAGTACCTTCATTCGATACCAGTGACGATCGAGATCGACTTTGCCCTGAGTTAAATAATTTATTACCAGACAGTTCAAATCAACCTTACGAAATGAGAGAAATAATAAAAACTGTGGTCGACGATGGTGAATTTCTCGAATACCACTCTTCGTGGGCTGCGAATATTGTTTGCGGATTTTCACGTCTAAACGGCAGAAGTGTTGGAGTAGTAGGCAATCAACCAATGAGATTTGCCGGTGTGCTTGACATTCAAGCTTCTGAGAAAGCAGCACGCTTTGTGCGCACTTGTGATGCTTTCAATATTCCACTTATAACATTTGTCGATGTTCCTGGCTTTTTACCAGGAGTCGACCAGGAGTATGGAGGAATTATTAGGCATGGAGCCAAATTGCTTTACGCCTATTGTGAAGCCACAGTTCCTCGCATTCAGGTAATAACTCGAAAAGCCTATGGTGGTGCTTACGTAGTTATGGATTCAAAATCAGTTGGATCAGATCTTTCACTGGCATGGCCAACTGCAGAACTAGCTGTTATGGGGCCTCAAGGAGCAGTCGAAATTATTTATCGTCGTGAATTACAAGAAGAAAAGAATCCGGATCTCAAACGAAGTGAATTAGTTGAGGATTATCTTGAGCGTTTCGCCAATCCTTATGTTGCTGCAGAAAGAGGATTTGTAGATGATGTCATTGATCCAGCTGAGACACGGAAACGTTTAATTGATGGATTAGAAATGTTGGCTTCTAAGAGAACTGAAACCCCAAGACGTAAACATGGAAACGTTCCACTTTAGGAAAAGTATGAAAGTTTTAAATGTTGAAGCAAAAGGCGCTTCTAAGGAAGAGTTAGAAGCGATAAAGATTGCTATTGAAGAATTGGGATCTGAAATTTTTTTCACTAATAATGAAAACGATTCAGATGGTGAATTAAAAGAGTGGAGATTTTCTGGCAGGTGGTGGTTAGACGGTACTAATGAGAACCAGCAAAGTGGAACGTGGGGCTAAAACTTCTTTTGTAAGTAGATAGAACTTTTTTCTACTCAATTTCGATAGTTACTGAACGGATAAGCAACTGCCTTTTCGGACCACCTCCGTAAGGAGACTTTTCATCTTTTTCATATAGATCCATCATTTTTTTTAGTATAGATAAGCCTTGTGTATCTGTTTCACCAAAAACTATGTAGCTACCTTGATTATTGAGCAAGCTGACTTTCTCACCTGTAGAAAAGAAAAATTGAGCACCAGAACTATTAAGCCCAGCTGAGCGAGCCATGATTAACTGACCAGGCGAATACGTGAAAGGTCCTTTTACACTGCCATCACTTAAAGGTAAGAAAATTCCGCCTTCATCAGAAATGGTATAACCAGGTCCTGGATCTGACCAGTCATTGGTATGAGGAGAACCACCTTGAATTATGCCGATAGATGGATCAAGACGAAAAAGAAGAGTGTTGTCGTAGTAGCCATAGTTAGTCAATACAACAAAATTGTTTGTTGTATCGGGAGTCAGAGAAGTATCTAAAAGGACTCTAATTTCACCTTCTGTTGTATCGAAAACCGCGGTATGTGTTTTGCTTGTTTCTATGCAACGAGGAGGAGGTCGTAAAAAATCAATAGTTCGTGGTAAAGATTTATCGGGTTTTGGACAATTCGTAGGAATTATGTTGCTAGAAAATTCATTATTATCATTTAGCTTGGAATCTGAATTTGAGAAAATAAGAGCGATTCCGCTTCCTAAAAGAACAAAAACTAGAAGAGCTGCAATGACTCTTGTTTTATTAGAGTGATTTCCTGAATTTTGTATTGGACGTCGAGTTTTTTTAACCATGAATAGATCATATTAATATAAGTTGTTTTAGCAATATTCAATTTGCTACAAATCTGATGCTCCTTGCCCGCTAGCGTAGATGTTTATGGGACTACTTGTTCAAAAATTCGGCGGAACCGCAGTAGGAGACCCTGAACGTATTCGAGCTGTTGCAGATCATATTGCACGCACTGTTAATAGTGGAAATCAGGTAGTAGTAGTTGTTTCTGCTATGGGTAAAGAAACCGATGAACTATTGCGTTTAGCTGAAGACGTGTCTAGTAAAAGACCCGGTCGTGAAATGGACATGCTTATCACTGCAGGTGAGCGGAAAGCCATGTCTTTGTTGTGCATGGCTCTTCATGACTTGGGAGTTGAAGCGGATTCGTTTACAGGAAGTCAAGCAGGTTTTTTAACTGATACAAATCATCAAAATGCTAAAATTATTGAGGTAAAACCTCAACGTATAGAAATAGCATTATCTGAAGGAAGAGTTCCAGTTGTAGGAGGTTCTCAAGGTGTATCAGTTGATAGTGACGTCACTTTTTTAGGAAGAGGAGGTTCTGACACGACTGCGGTTGCTTTAGCACATGCTGTTAAAGCCGATGCATGCGAGTTGTACACAGATGTAACAGGCGTTTTCACGAGTGATCCCCGTATAGTTCCTTCAGCACGACTCATGCCGAGTGTATCTTTTGATGAACTCTTAGAAATGACAGCTACTGGTTGTCCAAAGCCAGCAATGCGCTCTGTTGAATATGCTCGAACTCATGGAGTTAAATTGCATATTCGTTCGGCGTTTACATGGCAAGAAGGAACATGGGTAGGAGAGGAGAAAATAGAAATGGAACAAGCAATAGTCTCAGCGGTAACTCACGATACTTCGGAGACAAAAATGACAATTTCAGGTGTCCCAGATAAGCCTGGTATAGCCGCGGGTGTTTTCCGCGCTCTTTCTGATGTTGATGTAAATGTTGACATGATTGTTCAAAACACTTCAGAAGATGGTGTTACTGATATATCTTTTACAGTTCCACATGGTGATCTTGAAGTTTCAATGTTAATAGCTGAAAATTTAGTTGGAGATATTGGAGCATCTGGAGTTTCATCAGATACGGGAGTGGCGCGAGTTACCGTTATCGGAGCAGGTATGCGTTCAAACCCGGGTGTTGCGGCTTCTATGTTTGAAACCCTTGCTGCAAATGGGATTAACATTCAAATGATTTCAACGTCAGCGATTCGAATCAGTTGCATGGTTGCAGAAAATCAAATCGATGAAGCGGTTCAAGCACTCCATGAGACCTTTGGATTAGCAGAATCTTGATTTTTTTTTAAGTATTTTTCTGTCATTACAAAAAAGATTTATTTGGTAAGGATTATGTTTCGAAAAGTTATTTTAGGTGTGTTGGTAGTGGCTTTGTTAAGTTGTTGCAGTTCTAAAGCATCGAGGGAAAATAATAATTTTGAAACATCTCCGGAAGTTTCAAGTCAAATTAAAAAATCGAATGACCTTTTGTTACAAAGAGATTTTTCTGCTGATCCTGATCTCTATAGCCTTTCTGAATCTCAGATGAGTTGTGTAGTGGACCAGTTGCTCATTTTTTTCACTCCGGAACAAGTCAGTGTTATAACTGGCGAAGGTCCAACTATTGAACAAAAAGAGATTGCTCTTTCCGCATTAGAGGTATGCGACTTACTAGTTACGGTTACAAATTTAGGGATATTGGAAGGGATAGATCGTTCTTTTGGAACTTTTCCCAATGATGCTGATTGCATTCTTTCAACTCTCAGAGAAAAAGAGTTAGTTCCAATTTTTGAAGTTTTATTTTCCGAAATTGATTCAGCTGAGATGTCCGAAAAAGTAGAAGTAATTTTATTAGAAAGCCGGATATTGGATTTTTTAGTTACTTGTGTACTCGATGCACAATTCGGCCATTATCAAAATAAAGATCTTGTTTGCAGTGGTCTTTTTGATCGTGTGGCGGAAATAGTGACAGCTATTGTTCGTCGAGGTATTCAAGTCGAAGAGGGTCCGACAGTTAACCCTGATTTGTTAATTGAATTGTTTTCATTATCTGATGAGATTTTTATTTGGCTTTCAAAAAATGTTGATATAGCAATTGCAGAGGATGCTTCAGTAGTTCGTGATGCATCGATCTATGTTTCTAAAGTGATGATTGAGTCTTTTAAAGATTTAGAAGTTGATGCCACACCAGAAGAAGTGTTAGAAGCAATGTTTGTTGCTGTTGTTCGTTTAGATGCTGAATTAGCTGAAGAGAGAACTTCGATTAATCAATCTCAAGAAAGATTAGAACAGTATTTAGTTTCTGTTTGTGGTGATTCAGCAACGTACCTTTTTAGTTTGCTATCTGGAATTGGGCAAAAGATTTGAAATCGTTTATTAAATCAAAAAAATTTAGTTCCTGGTTTTTGATATTCGCATTATTAACAGGCTGTGGAGCAGATCTTCGTACTTATGACGAAGTTCAAAATGGCCCATTGGACACTTTGATCAAATCAGACAATAAAGAAAATATAACTCCGTCAACTAATGTAGAGAATCTTCTGAGTAATGGTCTCACTTCGCTTCCTGTATACGAAACTTTAACTACAGAAATTCCAGAAGGTTTTTGTCTTGCTCTTGCTGAAAAATCTGCTCAACTAATGATTGAAATTGAAAAAGAGCTGTCACACACGGATGAAAGCGAAGGAAAAATTTTGCGACAATTAATACTTCGATCTGAAGAATTAGTTAGTTGGGTATCAGTACGAGTTCCTTTTGTAGTAGCCAATGAAATTTTTGAACTCGTTTCTTATTATGAAGAATTAGCTAAAACATTAAAGTCAGTTAAATCTCAAAACGCTACGACGGTTCGTATACAAGTTCTGATTTTTTCTTCTCTTCTCTCTCGAGATTCTGTTAGCCTTGATTCTTTTTTAAATGCTTCGAATCAACTAGGTAAATATGTTGAAGATTCTTGCGGACCCGGGTATCCGTTATTAACCACATTTACTGGTCTGGTTTCTAACCGACAGGCTGAAAACTTAGAAATATCACAGAATGTCATTAATGATTTTTTGGATATTTGGCCTAAAGAAGAAATAGAAAGTATTGACAAAAATTAATTTTGAAAAATTTATTAAAAACATCTAAAAATTTTGAACACTGATTTGAACACACGTAGTCTGAATACATGAATATTGCTGTTGTTGGGGCCACGGGACAAGTTGGTCAAGTAATGAGAACCCTTTTATGGGAACGTAAATTCCCTGTCGGGGCTATTAGGTTTATGGCATCTTCTCGTTCAGCCGGAAGCACATTGAATTGGGGAGATCAAGAAATAATTGTTGAGGATTCAGCGAAAGCAGATTGGTCAAATGTTGATATTGCTTTATTAAGTGCTGGTAAAACTGCCTCATTGGAAATTTCTCCAGTAATAGCCGCTTCAGGGGCAACAGTAGTTGATAATTCATCAGGGTGGAGAATGGATCCAGAAGTCCCTCTTGTAGTTAGCGAAGTTAATCCTGAAGCTCTTGACGAAATACCCAAAGGTATTGTTGCAAATCCTAACTGTACAACTATGGTCGCTATGCCCGTTCTATCTCCGTTGCATAAATGTGCTGGACTTTTGTCACTTAGAATTTCGACTTATCAAGCAGTTTCCGGGGCAGGTTTAGCTGGTGTAGAAGAACTAGAAGGTCAAGTTGATTCAGTGGCAGGTAAAGCCACTCAACTAGCGTATGACGGCAAGGCTCATAAATTTCCTGAACCGAATTCTTTTCCTCAGTCGATTGCTTTTAATGTTTTACCTCATGCAGGTTCTTTTGTTGATGACGGCAGAGGAGAAACTGATGAAGAGCAGAAGTTGCGGAATGAGAGTCGCAAAATTTTAAATATTCCTAATTTACTAGTTTCACCTGTGTGCGTTAGAGTTCCGGTGTTTACAGGTCACTCTATGGCAATAAATGCTGAATTTAGAGATTCTATTTCTCCTGAAGAAGCTACAGAAATACTTTCTAAGACATCTGGTGTGACTTTATGTGATGTTCCAACACCAATTAATTGCACGGGTATTGATGAAACTCTTGTTGGTCGCATAAGACAAGATGAAACTGTGGAAAATGGTTTGGCTCTATTTTTGTCTGGTGACAATCTTCGTAAAGGCGCGGCATTGAATGCAATTCAAATCGCAGAGGAATTATTAAAGCACTGAAATAAGAGAGAGGCTCAATTATGAAAGTCGGAATTACCCTTCCAGCTCAATTTCCGTTTGGAAGCACAGAACAAATGCTTCCGATTTATGAGGAAATGGGAGCTGATTCTTACTGGGCTCCAGATCACTTGCTAGGAGTATTTCATCCTGCTCTTTGGTCGGAGATACCTCTTTCAGCATTAGCTGCTGACCCTGATGCTTTTTATGACCCTTTTGTTTATGGGGCTAGAATTTCAACTATGACTGATAAACCATATGGAATTTCAGTTACTGATTCAACTCGTCGGAGAGCAGCAGATCTTGCGCGTACGGCACTTTCACTTAATGATTTAATTCCTGGTGGATTTATTTTAGGAATGGGTTCAGGAGAGGCTGAAAGTCTTCTTCCTTTTGGATATCCATTTGAAAAACCTGTAAGCATTTTCGAAGAGTGTCTTATTGAATTACGTTCTTTACTTGATGACGGGCATATGCCAGGCAATGAGATTGGTCGAATGGGTTTACCTTTAGAAGCTGAAGGTAGAGGTAAACCAGCCGTCTGGATAGCAGGGCATGGGCCAAGAATGTTGCGTTTAACAGCTCAGTATGGTGATGGTTGGATTCCAGCATGGTGGTTATCACCTAAAGAGTACGGAGAAAAACTTTCAATTATTACCGAGCATGCAAATTCATTTGGAAGACCTGTTCCAGAAGCTTCTTACTTAGCTTTTATTTTATTTTGTGAATCAATGGACAAGGCTGAAGCGATGTTCGAAGAAGAGCCATTAGGAAAACTTTTTGGTCTTTTTGCGATGGGTGAAATTTGGGAAGAGCACGGTCTTGAGCATCCTTTAGGAAATGATTCAAAAGGTTTTATAGATGTGATTATTCATGACTTAAATGCAGATGATTTAAGAGATCTGGCACCAACAATTCCTTTCGAAATGGTTAAAAAAGTAGTTTTTGTAGGAAACTCTCAAGAATTAGGTGAACAATTCGACGGATACGCAAAAGCGGGTTTAGAACATTTAGTAGTCGGAAATCTGACAGGTGTCGTCGGGGGAATGGATGAGATTTTAGCTAGAGGAATGGAATTGCCTCAGCTTATGTCTGTGCTTAAAGAACTTTAAATTTTTTTAAGATGGATTTTCCACGTATCGTTTCATCGCCATGTCAAGTGATAAGTCAAGTTGGTTAGCGAGACTTGCTAACCAAGCTAAAACGTCAGCTAATTCGTGCAACTGGTCTTCTTTTGACCCTTTTCGAATAGCTTGAGCTAATTCACCGACTTCTTCACATAACCATGCAACTGTTGAGGGAAGACCTCGCTTTCGGTCATCTTCTCCATATAGATTTTCCATCAAGTTCTGTAATTCATTTAGGTCCATTCAAAGACCGTAATATGAGTAAGTAAAACTTTTAGGTATCCCTGTATTGAGGGCTTTTTTGGTACACAATTTCATTAAATGATTTCTGAAAGCGAAGCTACAAATCTTCTACTTGCACTAGATGCACTTGATGAATTAGAACAAGCAGCCTTAAAGATGGTTAGAGCTGAAATTGAATGCGGACCTGTGATAGATGGACTAATGGCTGATCCGCTAACAGAAGGATCTCGTTTAGACCTTCTTTATGTTGTTGATACTTTAGTCGCAGACCTGTTGACTGCTATGGGCAGACGTAGAACTGTTGGAACGTTACTTCAAGAAGCACCGGCAAGTTCAGCTCGTGATGCATTGACAGCGCATTTATCAGAACAAAGCTAAAGAATTAAGAAGTCTCAGGTAATTTTGCCAAATTTTCAATGATTTCTACATTTGTCAAACTTAGAAGAGTGCTTGGATTTATTCTTATTTTCTGATGGCGACTTCCGCCTCCCACAATTATCGAGTTTCTTTCTATAACTGCTTTATCTACCCAGATAGGTAGAGGTGTGGGAAGACCAAAAGGCGTAACTCCACCAACTATCATTCCAGTGATATTTGCGGTCTCGTCTCCACTGGCGAAAGAAGCTTTTTTTGTGCCGAGCTTTTTACGCACTGCTCCGTTGACATCAAGTTTATGGGTCGCTAACAAAAGACATAAAGTAAATTTTTTTGGATCCGATTTACCGACAACCAAAATCGCGTTAGCTGAATCTTGAGGGGAAATTCCATAATTTGCACAAAAGTTAGCTGTGTCAGCAAGATCTGGATCGCAAGGCATAACTTCATAATCAACTTTTAAGTGATTCAACTCAGAGACGACAGCATCACTAGCATCTGATTTTTCATGTTCTTTCATAGAAACTCCAAGGTATTACTAAAAAGTTACTTGCTTGATCTAATTCCATAAAAAACAGACGTTAAAACTAAAAATCCGCCGATAAAAGTTGTAACTTCAGGAATTTCATCAAACCATATCCAGACCCAAAGAGTAGCGAAAATAGTTTCTACTGGAGTAAACATACTTACTTCTGCAGCTGAAGCATGTCGTGTAGCGGAAACCATACACAATCTTGCAATCGGTCCAACAAACAAACCCATTCCTAGGGTGCATAAAAGAGCACGTTTATCTAGTGCGTCGAATTGAGCAGGGATAAAAGTAAAAAGCATAATAAAAATGGGTGCAATCAAAACAACGAGAGTTCTAGACATTTCTTTAAAATGTCTCCAAATCACAAGATTGGTGCTAAAAACTAAAATTGCTAGAAGAGCTATCAGATCTCCATCTAGCCCCCCAGTGGCTAGAGAACCTGAAACAATTATTAGGATTCCAAAAAATGTTCCGCTGATGGCTTTCCAGATTCTTCCAGAAGTTTTTTCACCGATAGCAAATTTGGCTATTAAACCTGCAAAAATTGGAGCGCCCGCCACAATAGTTACAACGTTTGCGACTGCAGTTCTCGTCACAGCTTGAATGAATGCAGTAGTTCCTATAGCTGCCAGAGCTGAAGAGATTAAGAGTGGCCATTTATAGTTAGTAATTTCTTTAACTACAGTTTTCCCCAGTGTTTTCCAGACAATTATGGACATTGAAGGAACAGAAAAAACACCAACAAAAAAAGCTATAGTCCAACCATCGATTTCTGCAACTCTTGTAAACAGAGAGTCTGTTGAAACAATAAACATCCCAGTAGCGGACAAGAACAAACCAAAAGGTCTGCCTGAACGAGTAAATTGTTCTAGTTGCTTTTTTCTCATCGGGGGACCTTACCTTAAAGCCCGATCAGGACACATGCTTTTATATCTGAAAAGATTTATTTGAATAACAATGAAAAAACCAAATATTCTATTTATAACTATTGATCAGTTAAGAGCAGATTGTCTTGAAACGCGTTCAGAGCGTGTTGTTAAGACACCTCACTTAGATGCACTAGCAGCTCAGGGCGTTAGATTTGCAAAGCATTTCACTCAGGCTTCGCCATGCGGGCCCAGTCGTGCAAGTTTATTAACAGGGACATACTTGCATACCCATCAGTCAGTTTTTAATGGAACGCCCCTTGACAATAAATTTACAAATATCGCTAAAGAGTTTCGTGGAGCTGATTACGACCCTTTGTTGTTCGGATATACAGATACAACCATTGATCCGCGAACAACGGATGAAAATGATCCGCGTCTTTTAACTTATGAAGGTCATTTACCGGGTTTTAATGTAGTTCTTCCACTTCCAGACGATAGAGATTCTTGGTACCAATGGCTTTCTGAAAAAGGTCATGACATTTCAGATAAAAAAAAGTTTCTAAAAGGAACTGAAGAAACTGAAATACCTCTAGGAAGAGGAAAAACATGGCCACCTTCACCGTATGAGACAGATGAGACTGAGACCGCTTTTGTTGTTGGAGAAGTTATTGACCGGTTAGAAAATTTGCATGAACCGTGGTTCTTACATGTGTCAATATTAAGACCTCACCCTCCTTTTGTTGTACCTGCTCCTTACAACGATTTATATAACCCTGCTGATGTTACTGAACCTATTACTCCTAGTGGGAGCGACCATCCGTTTATAGAGTCACTTTCAACTATCGATTTTTTTAAAGCTCCCTCGGAGCGCATTGACAGGCTTCAATTAAAAGCAACTTATTATGGAATGGTCACCGAAGTAGATGATCAAATAGGCAGATTAGTCGGATTTTTAGATCAAAAAGGACTAAGTGAAGACACGATTGTTTTGGTCACATCAGACCATGGTGAACTATTAGGAGATCATGGTTTAGTTTCTAAGTTTGGTTTTCACGATCAAGCATTTCACATCCCCATGATCATTAGATATCCAGCTCTAGGTGGTCCTAAAGGTTTAATAATTGAAGAATTCACAGAGAACGTTGATGTGATGCCAACTCTATTAGATCTAGCAGAGTTATCGATTCCTACACAGTGTGAAGGTAATTCAGTCAGGACGTTCCTTGAAGGGCGAAAGCCAACTGAATGGCGAAAAACGGTGCACTGGGAATTTGATTTCAGAGTGTTTGCCGAGAGAATCGGACTTCCTTTAAATGAGTGTCGTTTAATTGTCCGTCGTGATGATAGAGGCAAACTTGTACATTTCTTAGGTATGCAGGACATCTTTTTTGATTTAGAAACAGATGAACATGAACAAGATCCATTGTTTGAACATTCTTTAATGGAACGTTTCTCGTCAGAATTGAGTGAATGGTTACCTGAAATCCCCGAAAGCCCTCTTGTTAATTTCCTAGCTACTGCTGAAGGAATGGTTACTCTAAAAAACCCTGAATGATTCTCTTGAAAACTTTTCTGTACGTCACAGTGCTTCTAGGATTAGTTAATAATGAATAAATGAAAGTTTTAAATTTTTTTAAGGGGAAGATGTAATGGTTTGTATTTTTTTGGATTCAAATAATTGTCGAATCTAATAAAGGGTCCGTCCTGGGAAGTATTAGAAAATTTTGAAAGATTTAATCAAGTAAATGATGTTTTTAACCGCGCATTTTGGGATTCTGAAATTGCTACTGATGCTGCGCGTGAATTTTTTAGATCGCATCGTGAACCACTAAAAAAATGGCGTAATGCATCTGGATTTGAACAGAGGGATTATGCGATTAGAAATGCTGCTTGGCATGTTGCAGATGTATTTGCTGAAATGCGAGACGCAGATAATTTAAGAGATGGCTTTCTTTCACCGTTAAGTCAGCTACGACCGGGCCCAGATGAAACTTTTGACTTAGGAAGCCCGGAAAAAGCTTCAAGGACCATTAAGCAAGTGTCGAAACTTTTCGGTGCTGATTTAGTTGGTATTTGTAAATTTGATGAACGATGGGTTTATACCCAGCGGTATGCACGAAGTTCTAGTGGAGGAAAGCCTGAAGGTCTTCCTGTTGGTCTTCCAGAAAATCTTCAGGGGGTTATAGTCATTGGCCAAGCGATGGATCATGACCTTGTTGACACAGTTCCTTCAGCACTTTCAGGTGCAGCGGTAGGTCTTGGCTATTCAAAGGATGCCCTCGTACTTTTAGCAACGGCTCAATGGCTGACAAATCTTGGTTATTTAGCAGTACCAAGTTTAAATGACACCGCTCTAGCGATTCCTCTAGCTATCCAAGCTGGACTTGGTGAATATGGAAGACACGGCATGGTAATAACGCGTGAATTTGGACCGAGGGTTCGTTTTGGCAAAATTTTCACAAATGCTCCAATGGCGTTTGATGATCAAATTGAGTTTGGAGTCACAAAATTTTGTGAAAAGTGTAGAAAGTGCACGAACGCATGCCCACCCAAAGCAATACCTGATGGTGACCCTTCACCAGTAAAACTAAATTTATCTTCAATTGCGGGAGTAAAAAAATGGTCAGTTGATGGAGAGAAATGTTTCTCATATTGGGCCAAAATAGTAAGTGATTGCATGATTTGTATGAGAGTTTGTCCTTATAACAAAGACTTCACAAAGTTTCGCCACAAAATTGGTTTACGTATAGCTTCCACAAAATTAAGGAACGTGATGTTAATGCTTAATGATTTCTTAGGTTACGGAGAGAGATTAAAACCAAAATTATGGTGGAATGGTGAGAGTCGTAGAAAAATTTAGTTTTTAGAGTCGTTAGCACTTTCAGCTTCAAGAGTTTCTATTTCTTTGTTCAGTCTTTTTATGGTTTGACTGGCTGCCGTCGTTAAAAGAAAAGGGAATATTGCGTGAAGTAATGCAGCAATTGACGCTTTCGCCATTGAATATGAAATTTTGAATGCTCTAAGCGCGTGTTGAGACCATGTTTCTCCGACTGTCGATGGATGGTCTGAAAAAATACCGATAATGCACAATATCTAAAATTTGTAAATTAAAAAGCATCAGGGGATTTAAGACATAAAAAGCGCATTTTCTAGATCTTCTAAAAGATCCTCGATCGATTCGATGCCAATCGAAATACGTATTAGGTCATCAGGAACCTCGAGTGGAGAACCCGCAACTGATGCGTGTGTCATCGCTCCAGGATGCTCGATTAAAGATTCAACTGCCCCAAGAGATTCAGCCAATGTAAAGACTCTTGTAGAAGCAGCAACTTTTTCTGCTGCTTGGCGACCTCCAGAAATAGTAAATGAAACCATTCCTCCAAAATCTTTCATCTGACGTTTGGCAATTAAATGCCCTTTATTATCTTCAAGTCCGGGATAGAAAACTTGTTTTACCTTTGGATGTTTGATCAAAAAATCAACGATCGCTTTGGTATTTTCACAGTGGCGATCCATACGCACAGCTAGTGTTTTAATCCCCCTTAAAACTAGATAGCAATCGAATGGGCTTGGAACAGCTCCTATCGCATTTTGAGTAAACGAAAGATGTTCTACAAGTCGTTCATTATTTGTTGCTACAAAACCTCCCACTACATCACTATGACCACCTAAATATTTCGTAGCTGAGTGTACAACAGCATCAGCACCCAAAGGAATGGGTTTTTGCAAATAGGGTGTAGCAAAAGTGTTATCAACTATCAGTAACCCCCCAAGGTTGTGTGTCACCTCTGAGATTTTTTGAATGTCTACAACATTAAGTAGAGGATTAGTCGGAGTTTCAAGCCAAACTATTTTTGTCTCATCGGTCCAAGCTTCTTTAATTGAATCAGGATCACTTAGGTCTATTGCTTGATGAGAGATTTTATTTCGACCATATATTTTGTCTATTAATCTAAAAGACCCTCCATAGGCATCATTTCCTAAAATAATCTTGTTACCTGGTTCTAAAAAACGAAGCAAAGAATCCTCTGCAGCCATTCCACTAGAAAACGCAAAACCATATTGTGTGCATTCAAGACTTGCTAAACATGTCTCATAAGCATGCCTAGTCGGATTACCGGTTCTTGCGTATTCATAACCGAATTTTGGTTTCCCTACGGCATCTTGTGCAAATGTGGTTGATAACGCAATAGGCGTTACAACTCCGCCAGTACGCGAATCGTGTGGTTGACCTGCTCTAATTGCGCGAGTTTCAAATCCAAAATCTTCAGGATCTTCAAAGCCCGAAAAAAGCGGATCTCCACCATGTGTTTTCATTTAATTACCATGCACTTCATTGTCAAGATTTTCACAAAAACTATCGACATCAGATTTAGAAAGAACAGTTATTGGTTTCCCTTCATCTAATACCAAAACAGTTTTTGATTCATTAATTAATGTAACAATTCTAGGGAAAAGATTTTCTCCTACACCAACAAGTTCAATAGATGATTGTAAAAAATCTTTAATAGCTAGATCGTCACCATTATCTGAGTAGTTAATCAAAACTTCTTTTGAAACAGAACCTATTACTTCAGCTGCAGAAAGAGGCATTTCACCAACCGCTACCGGCAAATGAGAGATTTCATTTTCTTCCATGGTTTTTAAAGCCGAAGAAACAGTTTCTTGAGGGTTCACGTATTTAAGTTCAATCCTTTTTGAATTTTTAGATTTGATTACATCTAAAACAGTTCTACCGGGAAGTGAACCTGCGTGTGAGAATCCCATTTTAGCCATCCAAGTAGGGTTAAAAATTTTACTCAAATAGCCTCTCCCTGAATCAGGGAGTAGCACAACTACAAGATCATCTTTGGAGAGGTTTTCTGCAAGTTTTAGTGCTCCTACTATGGCGGTACCGCAGGATCCACCAATTAAGAGACCTTCTTCTTCAGTAACACGCTTTGTCATTGAAAATGAATCGGCATCGCTAACTGGAATAGTTAGATCTACAACGTCCTGATCATATGTAGTTGGCCAAAAATCTTCACCCACTCCTTCTACTAGATACGGTCGTCCGGATCCTCCGGAAAAAACAGAGTTTTCAGGGTCGGCTACGACTATTTGAATATCTTTGTTCTTTTCTTTCAAAAACTTTCCTACGCCACTAATAGTTCCACCTGTTCCAGCACCAGCAACAAAATGTGTTATCTGTCCTTTGGTCTGTTCCCATATTTCAGGACCAGTTGTTTCATAATGTGCTTTAGGATTATTCGGATTGTGGTATTGGTTTGGCTGAAAAGCATTTGGAGTTTCTCTAACTAAGCGTTCGGCCGTCGAATAATAGGATCTAGGATCATCAGGTTCAACAGCTCCAGGACAGACAACTACCTCAGAACCATAAGCTCTTAATAAAGAGATTTTTTCTTCACTTACTTTGTCAGTCATTACGAAAATGCATTTGTAGCCACGATGAGCTGCAACAATTGCTAAACCTACACCCGTATTACCTGAGGTTGGTTCAATAATGGTTCCCCCTGGTTTTAAAAGCCCTTCGTTTTCAGCTGCATCTATCATCGCTATTGCTGCACGGTCTTTTATGCTTCCACCAGGATTAGTAGTTTCTATTTTTGCGACTATTGGGCATGGCGCACTCGATGCAATTCTTTTTAATTGCACCATGGGTGTTTTCCCAATCAGGTCAAGTACTGATTCTGCTACATCTAAGTCTGAAAGGTTCATTTACTCTTCCTATAATTTCTGGAATCGTTAAAGTCTTCTTTTAAGTCTGCCGACTTCAAACGGTCTTTACTTACAAAATCGGTTTCTTTTAAAATACTTAATTATCGAGATGTGTAAGCTTTTTGATTCTTATTACGGTTTTGATGACTTTTATTGTTCCGGTTTTTATTTGAAGAACGGTTAGGTCCTTTAGAGTTTTTCGATTGATTGTTTTTTCCTGAAGAAGCATGGTTTTTGTTTTTTGATTGACCGCTGTGATTATTTGAACCACTTGGACGGTGCTCATTGCTATTACGTGTTTTGTTGCTGCTCTTATGTTTGTTGCTGCTCTTATGTTTGTTGCTGTTTCGGTGTTTGTTGCTCCCGTGTTTTTTATGGCTGTTACTTTTCCTATGAGAAGTTTTGTTCGAGTTTGAATTTTTATCTTCGCTTTTTTCTTTGTAGGGAGCTTGAAATTTTTTCTCTGAGTTGTTTACAGGAGAAAGAGTTTTCAAAATGTCGACATCAGGTTCCGTTATTGGTTGATCAATATCGATTTTATGTTGGAGTCGACGAGACTTTTTCTTTTGATCGGGAGCTACAAATGAAAGAACGACACCACTTTTACCTGCTCGGGCAGTTCTTCCTGATCTATGTATATAGGCCTTGTGGTCTTCCGGAGGGTCATAGTGGATTACGGATGCAACACCGTCGACATGTATTCCTCTTGCAGCAACATCAGTAGCTATAAGTGCTTGGACGCGTCCTTTAGTAAAATCTGAGAGCGCTCTGGATCTTTGATTTTGACTTTTACCGCCGTGGATTGTTACGCCATGAATTCCAAGTTTGTTGAGTCTTTTAGCAAGACGATCTGAACCGTGTCGTGTTCTACAAAAAATGATTGCTGGCCATACCGCATTAATAGCTTCTGCTGTCACCTCTGTTTTATTTGTGTTTGTCACTTTCCAAAAGAGATGGTGAGCAGATTTAATGTCAGGTGTATCTTCGCCTATTTCATGACGTATCGGATTTGTTTGGTATTCACGGGTGAGTTTTGCTACATCGCCGTCCAGAGTTGCTGAAAAAAGAAAAGTTTGTCTTTTCGGGTTTGTTTGGTCTAGTAAACGTTTAACTGCAGGCATGAAACCCATATCAGCCATTCGGTCTGCTTCATCTAGTACGACATGATCAACTTTTGAAAGGGTCACAAAACCTTGTTCAATTAGATCTTCGAGTCTTCCGGGACAGGCAACAAGGATATCTATTCCTTGTTTTAAGGCTCTAATTTGATTTCCATAACCTACTCCACCATAGACAACCCCAATTTTTACTTTTCCAGCAAGTGACCGAAGTTCAGAAAATATTTGTTCAGCCAATTCTCTTGTAGGAGCAAGAATCAATGATCGTGGATGATTCGGCTCTCCGCGTTTAATGTTTGCTATTAGAGGGATTCCAAAAGCAATAGTTTTTCCAGATCCTGTTGGTGCGCGTCCGCAAATATCATGACCGTTGAGACCATCAGTTATTGTTAGTGTTTGAATTTCGAAAGGCTTTAAGATTCCTTTGTTTTCCAGAGACCTGCAGATATTTTCAGGCACGCCGAGTTCGGCAAATGTATTTGACATGTTTTCCTTTAACCCGCGCGAGCAGGTAGTTATTGGGCGTTATACGACGCTTTCGTTAAAAATAGAATGGTTCACGGTGAGGAAGAGGTGTGAACTGAAACCCGCCATAAACCCACTGGCAAAATTTGCCAGAGTAGTTTAAGGATAACGTCAAGAAGTGATGATTCCTCGGCAGTAGTTAATAACTAATCTGTATTTTCTCTATTTAATTAACCAAGAAACAGGTTTCAGATTTCGTCGAACCATTCGCTGATTTCGCTGCGTAAAATAACTGGATTTATTTTGCAGTTACTGCAAATCAAACAGATTGTCCTCTTATTTTGACCTTCTCTTAATGAGTTTATTCTGTGGCCTAAATGGTTTTTTATTTTGTCGAATTCTTCGTTTTCAGGTGGTTTGTTTGTATGAGAGCTGACAATATCAGAACAAGTTTCACACCAAAGAAACAAAATACCTTGCTCCATATTTCCTTGTTCATCTTCACCATTTTCGACAATTAATTCATGGTTTTCGTGTTGAGCCCAGTAATCGGGTCCTGCTTTTATGCGTTTTCCACCTTTTTCTAAATGGTTTAAATATCTTTTAAGCCACTGAATCTTTTCTTGGAGTTGCAGTTCAAGATTTTTTGATTGATTACGATCAAATTCAACATTTTCTTGTTCGACATAAATCAGGAACTCTTGGTACATTTTCTGAAGTTTTTCAGAGAGTTTTATTTCTTCAGTGTCTAGAGCCATATATCTAGATTAACTTTTTATCTTTTGTTAAACGAGTTGATAAAAATGTTTAGTTTTTTGAAAGCAACTTCATTATTTCTCTTGCAACCATTGGAGCAGCATTCTGATTTTGACCAGTAATAAGATTTTCGTCTACTTCCCAATGATTTGCAAAGGGATCACGAAAACGGTGAGAACATTTGAAATCTGCACCTAGTTTCCTTAACTCAGTTTCAGGATGATGCGGAGTTGCATCAATTCCCAATTCCAAAACTTGTTTATCGGTTACGCCGGTTATACGCCTTCCCTCAACTAGAGGACGACCCTGTGGGTTAGAAGCGCGTAAGAAACCAAGTGGTCCATGACACACACCACTAAGGATCGTTCCTTTTGCATTGGCTTCTGTAACCTTTTGTCCAACTATCTCAGAAAAACCTAAATCAAAACTTGCTCCCCAACCGCCGGCAAAATAAATAACGTCATAAATTTCAACATCTATATCAGACATTGAAATTGAATTAAGAATTTTTTCCTTCAAAAGATCATCGAGTAAAAAACGATCATCATGACGTGATCGGATAACAGCTCTCATCGACATGGGGTCGATTGCAATTGGTCCACCTAACGGGCTTGCTAGATCGACTTCAATGCCGGCATCAGTAAACAGATAGTAAGGAACAGTCATTTCGGAGGAAAAAACACCAGTAGGTTTTGCAACATCGAGCCATGAATGATTAGTGCAAACAATCAACGCTCGAAAATTATCTAATTCATATTCAAAAGGGTCTAAGTCCTCGGGATGAAGACCTATTTTTTGCAAAAGACTTCTCAAAATCCTTGCAGGAGGAAGAGGTTTTTTAATTGGTATTTGTTCTTTTGGTGGTCTTCGACGTGCATAAGGCCAAGGATTGTTTCTTTCAGGTATCTGATTTGCAGATTCCTGTTTTAGACAATTTTTTAAGAAATTGAAAACTTCTTCAAAGGCAGGATCTTTTGATTTGTTTTTTAATTCGATTGGATCAGAATCAAGGTTATAGAGCTCCCACTGGTCAGGAATGATTGAATTTCTGTGTCGTATTGTTGGTGGAGAACTAGAGGATAGTTGACGAACACCAGGATCAGACCAAGTGGAAGGATCATCAAAAGCCCTTACCAATTTCCAAATGTTTCCTCCGCCGTCTTTCGCATCAGTTTCACTAACTCTTTTCACAAGACCTTCGAAATTAGATGCAACATCAGAAGGAACACGAATTCTCATCGCTGCAGGTGGGTTGTTTCCACGACCAAGGCGGCGGGCAAGAACAGATGCCAGAGTATCTCCTTCAAGCATGTTGTCCCTAGTCATCATGTAGACACCTCTTTTCAAAAAGCGATCTTCATTTTGATTTTCTATTAGAGGAGAAAGGTCATAGCCCGGGAGAGGATGCATTTCCGTAAACGAATCGGAGAGTTTCTCAGATAATTCTTTTTCCTTAAGGCCTGCTAGACCTAGAGCAGTTGGGATTAAGTCGACATGTGATGTCGGTGCATCTGAAATAGTTTTAGGAGTAGTGGGATTACTACCTGTTCTGACAACCTGAAAAGGCACTCGTGTAGCTTCGTCGTATAAAGTAAACCATTTTTGATGAAGACCTCCATGTGCCCCTAACAAATCCCCATGGTCAGATGTGCGGAAAATGACTGTCTCATTTAATGCATTTTCCGAAACAATTTTACGAACACTATCAATTGGCCCATCGACTTCAAGATGAAGCCTGTAGTAGAGATTTCGGTATTCCTGCTCATTACGCTCATAGATTTTTTTGAGTCGACTATGAGGTCCGTATCCCGAAAAATAAGCGTTTTTGTAAGCGATCTGGGCAGCAGGTTTAGACCCTAAATTTTCATATCGTGTCGGAGGTTCTGGCACTTTAGGAGGATCAAGGTCACATTTTTCGATTGGATTGTTTTCTTGTCTCCGCCATGCAGGGAAAAGAACTATGTCGTGTGGATTCACAAAACTTGCGACAAGAAGAAATGGACGAAGTGCTTCATCCTCACCTAACTCTCTTCGCAAATAACGATCTTTCAACCATTTAACAATACGTTTCGCAATTAAGTTGTCGCGAATGAATCCGGAATTGGCAGCAAGTGGTGCCCCATGAGGTTCCGGACCGACCCAACCGGAAAATCCAAATTCTTCCAAAGGATTAGCTTCTAAATAAGTTTTAACATTTTCTTCAATCACCTCACCATTTTCAGTATTTGTAGGGATCGGTAATCCAGTGTCAGGGTTTATCAGGTCAGCATGAGTAATATGCCATTTCCCGTCGTAATGGGTGTCATAGCCGGCTGCTTTGAACCAGTGCCCTATAGTTGGAACTTCTCCAGGTCGTAGCCAACGCATACGAGAATCTGAAGCATCTTTACCTAATCCATTTGTTTGTGTTACCCCATGAAGGTCTGGGTATTGTCCAGTGAAAAGTGTTGGTCGGCTGGGTACACAAGCGAGTGAACCTGTGTAATGCCGTTCGAAAGAAACACCATTTTGTTGAAACCAGTGTCTTGCGGGTAGAGCTTCTTCACGCCATGCCTTGAGATCGTCTCCTTCATAAGGTGGAGCATTTCGCTCTTCATCGGTCATGATGATTACAACATCAGGGTGATGCATGTTTTTCCTTATCGTCAGTTGGAGTTTGTTCTACCTGATTTTTAAGTCCAGTTAGCATTTGTTTGTTAAGCCGTGAAAAAAATCGACTTAAGATCCGCGCTGCGATTTCAGCTGGGGGGCGAATTGGCACGATATGGACAGATAGTTCTACTCGTGTTTTTAAACCTTCATCAAATAATTTCCAACTGTTAGTTACTTTTTTAAAAACTGGGGGGAGGCCTTCAATTTGATAAGACAGATTCACAGGTTCTTCCCAGCATGTAATTGTTTCTAAAACAACATTTGGGCCTTGTTGGATGCGTCTGGTCGTTCCTACTCCTGTTTTTTGTTCCGAGTGAAAGCATGAATGGTCGACATTTTCAGCCCAAAGATAAATTTGATCGAATTCTGAAAGAACATTCCAAATCTCTTCTTTAGAAGTTGAAATTGTTATCGAAAGTGATTTTTTAGCCATAGGTATCGCTTTTCAATTTTTGTTTAAGGTTAACTATAAAGATAATTAAAGCATTTCTACTGTTTTTAGTGCATTTGCTGGTTTGAGTGGGAC
>Ga0206683_10000249_pt1 | contig 40316 bp, 37 predicted proteins | sample M280m12015metaG_FD_155483 | JGI IMG/M metagenome (GOLD analysis project Ga0206683, IMG submission 155483) | Ammonia-oxidizing marine archaeal communities from Monterey Bay, California, United States - M2 80m 12015 | ecosystem: Environmental > Aquatic > Marine > Intertidal zone | place: USA...
GGAACCTTCGAAGAACGGGCTGGTGCAAGCAAGTGTGAGGATGCTCACATTGACCATTACGTTGACGCTATTGGCTCGATATCACAGTCCCCGTGCCCGACGGGTTCCAGTCAACCACTCGTCGGGCAGAGCAAATGCGTTTGGCCATTCGGAGCAGAGTCGCCAGCCATTCTTTTCGTCTACGCTCTCCTAGGTGCGATACTAGTCTTCGGTCTTGGCGGTTGGATGGTTATGCGACGCAGGAGGGAGGTAACGGTGACCGAGGCGGAGACGAACACCGGGCAGTTCCCAGAAGAACATGAAGCAGGCCTGAGTCACCCCACTCCTCCTCCTCATGCTAAGATGAACGAGGAGGGGCAACTCGTGTGGGTTGACGATGCGGGGACCGCATATGCTCAGAACCCTGACGGCAGCATGGTCACGTTCAACGTCTCGACAGGATGGTGGGAGCCGCTTAAGTAGCCGAATCATAGGGTACCCATGCGATTGAGCTTCACTGGGAGAGTAGCGTGGCGCCTGTCTCGGTCCTGATGATCTGCCCGTCCTTGATGGTGTGGACGCCCATTACCGCCTCTGTGGTTCCATCGGGGAAGTCCATGACCGAGTGCTCCACCAATACGTCCTCGTTCTCGTAGATGCAGCGGGAGTCTCGGATCACGACCTTCTCGTTGGCCATCATGACCTTCATCATCTCGGCCATCTGCTCCCGGTTCATCGATGTCCCGGTCTGGTTCCTGACGAACTCGTATTCCGGGTGGAATAGGTCCGTGTACATCGTCGCGTCTCTCTCTTCTGTCGCCTTGGCCATGGTGTCGTACAGTGACATGTGCCCGAGGGGGCGGTTTCCCGATTTAACCGAAGCGGCTACCAGTCGGCGTCGATGAGTGGGTCGCCCATCTCGCCGTCTTGGTCGAGTTCGTAGACCGAATCCAGTGGGGGTCTGGGCTTGTATGGGACGCCCAGCGCCTTGGCCACGTCCTCGGGAGGTATCCCGTTGGATTGGAGCAGCCAGCTGATGTCGAGGTCCCAGTCCTCGTCCGCCATCTGACGATCTCGCATTATCATGATTCTCTGAGTCTCCGTGGTGTGGGTGTTGCCATCGCTGTCAGTATGGGTGCTGGTTACGGTCCACTCCCTGACGCACGAGGCCTCGGAAACCTTCCTCTTCTCGTAGCCGATCCGCCATCTGAACAGCCTCTCCGTGTAGACGAGGGTGTCCCACTTGTGGTCTATCTCGAGGTACCTCTTGGAGAGCATCCCCGCTATAATCGACGAGGCGATGAGACCGAACGGTATTGCGACGAAGGCGATGCAAACGCCCTCGAGGTTACCAGAGAGGAGTTCGGCCAGACCAGCCAGCGCCGCGATGAGGGCGGCCGCGAAGAAGGGGACTAGGAGCGCGCCGACGATGGCGGGGCCCCAGAGGGTGCGCTTTCCGCCGAAGGTCATGCTCACCGCCTTGCCAGTGGGCCTTGGTCCGCTGCTCTTGGGTGCGCCGGTGAGCTTGGTGGGCTTGCCGGTCAGGGCGGTCCACCCGATGGAGGAGACGGCTGCGCCGGCTGCGAAGAAGGGCGGCCCGAATAAGCAGGCGGGAATGAGGATTTCTGAATCTCCCTGGAGGGCCATTCCAATGAAGAAGACGGGGACGAGCATGAAGGGGGCCCCGAAGAGCATGAAGAAAATGGCGAACGGCCATGGAATACGCTTGTTGGGTCGGCTGTCCGGAAGGTCCACCACGTCAGTTGGCTAATGCCGTGGGGGATATTTCTTCCCCCTGCATCCGCGCTCCCGGTGGTCTGATGCCCCTCAAGGTTCAAGAGCGGATGGGAGAGGATTCTCAGTGATTGTGATGGCGACCAGCAAACCGGAGCAGGAGGGGGGCCTCGCGGAGAGGCTCACCGAGTTCTCCCCGGAGCGACTGGTGGAGGAGGTCATCTCTGCGTGGGATGAGATCAACGAGGCGTCCAGGGAGAATGCCGTGCTCAGGCAGAGGATCAGCTCCCTCGAGTCGGAGGTCGCGGGTGCGGGTGACCCACCGCAAGGCAGGGGACCCACCGTGGAGTTGGAGGAGATGCTCCGTGTCGCGGAGGGGAGGGTCCTGCAGCTCCAGAGGAGCCTAGAGAACGAACGGGTCCGGAGGAAGGAGGCCGAGGAGCGCGGGGGCAGCACGCGCGTCGACGGGCTTCTGGAGGAGAACGCGCGTCTGCTCAAGGCGGAGGAGGAGAACCTGATGCTCATTCTAGATATGGAGGCGCAGATTGAGCGCCTTGTAGCCCTGTTAGATGGGGATTAGCTGTTCATCTCAGCGATGAACTCTGACAGTACCCGTTGCAGCTCGTCGACATCGTCGTAGTCCTCGGCCAGGTTTCCTGTGATGACCCAGTCGGCCCCTGCTTGGGCCGCTGCCCTAGCTGTGGCCCCGTCCCTGATCCCTCCCCCTACGACTAGGGCCAGGTCGCACGACTCCCTCGCGACCCTGATGAGTTCTGGGCTCACGGGGTACTCGGCACCGCTGCCGGCCTCGAGGTAGAACATTCTGAATCCATAGGACTCGGCGGTCATGGCATACGCCGCTACCCTCTCTGTCTCCGTGGGTTGGATGAGGTCCGCCTTCCCGACCTCCCCCGCCTTCCCCCCTGGAGCGCATATCAGGTAGCCCATGGGGATCGGCTCAACGCCCGCCTTCCTGATGAAAGGGGCACCAACGACCTGTTCCTCTACGAGGAAGCGGGGCGTCGTGCTGTTCATGAGCATCATGAATGTGATGGCGTCGGCCGCGGGCGAGAGTGCTGTCGCCCCCTGGGGGAAGAGCACCACCGGCGCCTTTGACAGGTTCTCCATCCCAGCGTCCTGGGTGGAGGCCCACTCTACTAGCTCGAGGGCCTCTTGGATCGCCACCACGGTTTCGTGGACGTTCTCCATGTCAGTGTCGGACGAGCCGCCCACCAGGACCATCGAGCTGCCTGCGGCAACAGCGGCAAGACACCTCTTGGCTGCCATGTCCGGCGTCTGGTCGGCGGGGTCGATGAGGATGGCGTGCCTAGTGACGCCAGACCTAGTGCAGACGTAGTCTGTTGCCTGTGTCCCTATGCCTGCCATGTTACGCCCCCGGAGTGGTTTCCATATGGATTTCACGCAGGCATGGAGCCCGTGAGGATGGTATCTGAGGCCCTGCTGGCCTCTGAGATCGAGTCGAGGAGCGCTGTGGAGGGGGAGTCGCCCACCCAGGACATGGTCTGAATGGCGTTGTCTGGCTCTTCCGTTCCGGTCCACCAGAACTCGTAGGTGCCATCCGTTCTCCTTCCACTGAACTCGGCCCAATCGGGAACCTCGGAGCACACCGCCCCCCTCCATTCCCTCTTTGGGGTTTGACCGGGCATGTCGATTATCGCGTCGTAGTGGATTGTCTTGCTCGTTTCTTCGCCTGGTATCGATATCAGCATTGATTTGCTTTCTTCGTCTGTCTCCAGTATCCTGGAGCCGGTGTGGAATGTCGCCCCCCTCTCGGACAGCGAGATCGCCATCGACTTGGTGAGCCAGCTCGCTCGTATCGCTGTGGAGGCGCCTTCAGGGGCGTCCAGGCCGTGTTCGGATAGCCAATGTGGCCTGACAAGCGGCCATTGATCTCCAGAGATGATGCCGGGAGTCTCACGCATGAGCCCCACCTCGAAGAAGTTGGAGATCAGGTGGATGCTCAGGGCTGGTCGGCCATCCAAGAGGAACTGGGCGCAGGCTATGCTGCTAAGCGAGGAGTTTGGGAAGACTATCACCGACATTTCCCGGTACCTCCTCGACTATCGCCAATGCATGTACCGGGCAGGCGGGGAGGCAGAGGTCACAGTGGGTACAGCTGCTTTCCTTCACCACAGCAAGGAGCCCCTGCAGTTTGAGGGCGTCCAGGGGGCATAGGGCCACGCAAGCAGCACAGCCGAAGCAGCGATCCGCATCGACCCTGAAGACGTGCCCCGGCCTCTTTGCCATGTGTTCCGCTGGAGGGGGGCCTTCTCAAAATTGCCCCCAACCCCATGATTTCCACTGGAATGGGATATTTGATTCGTAAAACGCTCCGTTTGATAGAAATATGCCCGTGTTCGCTATACCCGGCGAGATATTTGGCTGGAGGGACATAACCATTGGTATGGGGTCGGGGCATTTGGGAAACAAAAATCATTTGTTCCAGTGGAAGTTGGGGGGTTGGCCTCCGATTGGGTCATTTGTGAGGACCCCCTGCCACCGACATGGTCCTGTACACACCAGGGAGAACTAGCAGGTACGACCCCACCCCAGTCAAGAAGGGGATCCGTCTGCACTTCCTCGGTGGCGCCCAAGAGGTCGGGAACGTCGGTTGCGTCCTCGAGGACAATACTGGGACTAGGATACTGATTGACTACGGACTCGCCCCCACCCGCCCTCCGAAGTACCCCGCCGAGGCTCCTTTAGTGGACAACGCGATCATCACGCACAGCCACATAGACCACATCGGGATGGCCCCCTGGCTCGTCGGCTCACACGGAACCACCCTACACGGCAGCGACCTAACTGCGAAGCTTTCCTCGATAATGTGGGCTGACACCTACAAGGTATCGAGCATAGAGGGATATCCCCTTGCTTGGGACAGGAGAGACATGGATGCTGCATTGGACGCTTGGCAACCCCACCAGATGGGTGAGAAATTCACCCTCGGTAGCTGGGAGGCCTCATTGCACGTGGCGGGTCACATACCCGGGGCGGCAATGGTCGAGATAGACACCCCCGAGATGAAGATACTGTGGTCGGGGGATCTGGATACAAGAATCAGCCCCAACGTTCTGGGCGCCAAGCCCGTGAAGTGCGATGTCCTGTGCCTAGAGGGGACATATGGGGGCAGGAATCATCCCAACAGGCCCGAGGAGGAGAGGAGGTTCGTCGAGAGCATCAAGGAGACCGTGGCGAGGGGAGGCGTAGCCCTCGTCCCGGCCTTCGCGTCAGGGAGGGGCCAGGACATCCTCAGGATACTGCATGACTCGGCCCCGGAGCTAGAGGTGCACTACGATGGGATGGGAACTAGGATCACCCTTGACTGGCTCGAGCACCCACATCTGATCAGGAACCCCGACAAACTCAGGAAGACGTGGCGCTGGTGCAAGAGGGTCAGGAGCAAGTCCGACCGGAAGAAGGCCCTAGACGCAGACGTCATCGTGACCACCAGTGGGATGCTTGACGGCGGACCCGCGATATGGTACATCAACAGGCTTAGGCACGACCCAGCCAACGCGATTTTCCTGACTGGGTACCAGGCCGAGGGCTCGGGGGGCAGGAGGCTCCTAGATGAGCGGAGGCTCCCGATATGGGGCAACATCACGCCAGTCGAGTTGGATGTAGAGCAGTTCTCCCTCTCGAATCACGCCGGCCATGACGAATTAGTCGAATTCGCCAGGGACTGCTCCCCCCGCCACCTTGTTATTTTCCACGCGGACAAGGGGTCCGCAGACGCCCTGGCCGCCGAACTCGAGGGGGAAATGACGATCCATATTCCTGAAAACGGCACCCAGATAACTCTGGAATGACCAAAAAAACGTCCGATTTGTTGATAGGCCCGGTGTAATGTGGATTTTCTTATCGTAGACGCGAGTTTGCGTAATAATGAAAGAAAAATAGGTGAGAAAAAAATGAGTGCATTAGATGAACAATTTGGAGTGACGGCTGCAGGGTCAACTGTCGAGGGAGAAATCAGAGCGGGAGTGACAACATTCCTGACTATGGCTTACATCCTCGTGGTCAACCCTTCTATGCTGAGTAACTTTGGTGCAACGGGCATACCCTTTGGTGATGCGCTGTTCGCGACTGCCGTAGCGGCATTCGTGGGCTGCATTGTCATGGGACTTTGGGCAAACCTGCCCTTCGCCCTTGCGCCTGGAATGGGACTGAACGCGTACTTTACGTTCGCTGTGGTCCTTGGTATGGGCATACCATGGGACGTCGCGCTAGCGGCTGTCTTCGTTGAGGGGCTTCTGTTCCTCGCTATGTCTATGCCCCAGATCCCGGTTATCGGGGGATGGAGGTCGCAGATGATCAATTCCATACCCACGGACCTGAAGATCGCTACGGGAGCCGGTATAGGCATGTTCCTGGCAATCATCGGTCTCAGGGAGATGGGCTGGATCATGGACGACGGTGCTACGCTGGTCAACATCGCAGCAACGGAGACCTTCGGTCTTGATCACGGTGGCCTGATTTCGATGGTTTGCCTCATCTTGACAGCGGTACTGATGGCACGAGGCCAGAAGGGCGCTATCATAATCGGTATCGCAGTGGCATCCATATGGGGTTGGGTTACCAAGGCCTACGATCCATACAACGACTTCATGGCAGGCGGCGCCGGTTGGGCTTCGCCAGAAGCGACATGGCCCGTCCTATCAGAGGTCGGCTTTGTTGGCATGCCAGAGGAGACCATGATGGCAGCTCTCAGCGCTCTTGGTGATGTGGGCGCTACTGACGGTACGACCGTCGGCATGTTCCTGATGGTGATGATAACCTTCCTGTTCGTCGATATCTTCGACACCGCTGGAACCCTATACTCCGTAGGGCGCCAAGCTGGCTACGTCGATGAGAACGACGTTCTAATGAACTCTGACGAGGCATTCGCCTCCGACGCTGCAGCAACCATCGTTGGTGCAATGCTCGGTACCAGCACCACAACGACCTACATCGAGTCGGTCGCAGGTGTTGAGGAAGGAGGCAAGACCGGACTAGTCGCAGTCACCGTCGGGGTGCTGATGCTAACAGGGCTCTTCTTCGAGAACCTGTTCCAGAACATCCCTACCTTCGCAGCAGCAATGGCACTGGTGTTAATCGGTGCCATGATGATGCGCCAGGCAGCGGACATCGACTGGGGAGACGCCGAGATGGCCCTCCCAGCGTTCCTGACCATGGTCTTGATGCCCTTCACGTACTCCATCGCAGATGGTATCGCATGGGGTGTCATATCCTACTGCGCCATCAAGATCGGTATGCAGAAGTGGGACGAGCTAAACAACGTCATGTGGGCGTTGTTCGTCTTCATGATCATGTTCTACCTAGGACCCGGTGAAACGAACACCTTCGACTGGTTGTTCGCTCAATTGGGCCTCAACTGAGCAGGTAACACGTAATGGGAATCCCGGGCCCATTGGCCCGGGCCCACCCAATACGGAGCGGTTAGCATGGACGACGACTTCTTGATCACTCTGAGAAACGCCGTTCGAACCGTTCCGGACTTCCCGATCGAGGGCATCATGTTCCGAGACATCACACCAGTTCTCGCCGATGGCGAGCTACTCACCGATCTGGTGGACAGGATGATCTCCGACATAGACGCCCTCGGTTGGGAACCAACGCATATCGCCGGACCGGAATCCAGGGGCTTCATCTTCGGCTCACTGATAGCCGAGAGACTCGGTGTCGGTTTCATCCCAATCAGGAAGCCGGGCAAGTTGCCCTACCAAACCAAAACCGTCGAGTATTCTCTCGAGTATGGCAAGAACACCCTCGAGATACACACGGATGCTGTGGGCCCGGGCGATAGAGTTCTGATCGCCGATGATTTACTTGCTACGGGAGGAACTGTAGCTGCAACCGTAGAACTGTGCACGTCCCTCGGCGCTGATGTGGCTGGTGGCATATTTTTCATCGAGCTTGATGGCCTGGACGGCAGGGCTAATTGCAACACAGACGTTCATGCCATTCTGCAGTTCCCAGCGTGAAAAAACGGATGCCCCCCGATTTCTTCAAAGGCGTGACACACTTCCAAGAGGCGATACACATGGCAGACAAACCCCCTCCTCCCCCTCCGAAGAAGGCACCACCGCCACCCAAGAAAGCCCCTCCTCCCCCTCCGAAGAAGGCACCACCGCCACCCAAGAAGGCACCACCAAAGAAGGCACCACCGCCACCCAAGAAGGCACCACCAAAGAAGGCACCACCAAAGAAGGGACGTAAGGGCAAGAGGAAGAGGCCCGCACCACCAAAGAAGGGACAGCCCCAGAAGAAGGGCCGCAGAATCAAGATCAAGCTTCGATTGAAGCAGTCATCCATTACAGAAGAGGACGACTCTTACCGGGACCAAGTTGGCTGGACTGTAACCCACAACGAGATGGAGGACTTCACTGAGGAACCGGTGAGCAAGGAGCCTGAGGTTGTGGACCACCAATGCACTATGTGTGGCTCAATGATGAGGATCCCGAGGCCGAAGAGGGACAGGTACACCGTGATATGCGCGTATCCCGAATGTGGCCATGAGGACACAATAGGCATGTGATCAGGCCCAGAGGCCAAGCACGCCCAGGATCCTTCTAGCCGAAGCTACTACCAGAACCACCACGAGGAATGCCCTGACGAGTCTTTCCGAGGCTATCGAGGCACCATACCTGCTTCCTATGAAACCACCAATGAGAACGGCCAGAGCGAAGGGGGTGAGCGACGCCAGCTCAACACCCAAACCGTTGGCCATACTCGAGCCCACCAGACCCGCAGCCGAGTTAACCCATACGAAGACGGCTGCAGTAGCAGCAGTGGCCTTGGGGGACCCCCACTTCTTCAGAATGATGACGGGCGAGAGGAAGACCCCCCCTCCCAAACCAACCATCCCACTGGCGAAACCAATCCCACCCCCAATCAGGTGCACGTCCTGCCTGAATCCAGGGACTTCGAAGGAATCAAGCTCATCGGGAACAGACGACTCAACCAATCTCCAAGCAGCAAAAAGAAGCACGAGCGAGAGGAGAATATCGTATACCGCACCATCAACACGCATGTAACTCCCGATTAGCACCATCGGGACGCTGCTGACAATGAAGGGAAGGGTCAGTCTCCAATCATGAAAACCGGATTTTCTGTAATGATAGAAGGCGATTGACGATACAACCAGATTCAAGCACCAAACGTTCTGCTTGAGCCAAACACTCTCCATCATGCCGAAGGCGGTGAGCGAGAGCACCACCAGGTAACCGGAAGCCCCTCCGTGCCCTATGCTTGAGTAGAGAATGGCCATGAGCATAAGCCCAAACAGAATCATTGGCGACGTGGTCGAAGTCGAAGCGAAACCGACGTCGAGCACATCTGTACCAGAGTGGAAGAACACTTGAACCCCACCACGCATGAGCCCCCATGGAGACGCGCGTCACGCCAGAGAGGGCTGTCGCAATCGCACACACAATGCCACTGCTACGCAAGACAGAGACAATCCCCCTTGACCGCGCAACGGGACGAGTACTGTCCAAACCGATCCCGTCCCTGGTCGACGACCCTAGGTTCGACAACTCGGCTATGGACGGCTTCGCGGTTAGGAAGGAAGACTGCGAGGGTCACACAATCCTACGAATAGTGGGCGAGAGCAGAGCCGGTGGCAGCGAACCGCCAGTGGTGGGTGAGGGTGAGGCCTGCCGGATAATGACGGGCGCGAGGATCCCAGAGGGCGCCGACGCCATAGCAGTGGTCGAGGAAACGAAGGAAGAAGGCGTCAACGTGGTAATCACAGGCGAGCCGAGGCCTTCATTCATACGCCGTAGGGCGGAAAACCTCTCCATCGGCCAGGACGCTCTTCCAGTTGGTGCTGTACTTGGCCCTTCCGAGATCGGTCTGGCGGCCACCATGGGCCACGATCGGATCCCCGTTGTCACCAAGCCAAGGATAGCCATAGTCTCCACCGGGGACGAACTAGTGAAACCAGGCGAAGAGCTCGCCCCCTCCGAGATTTACGAGTCGAACTCCTATTCCCTGGCAGCGATGGTCGAGGAGATGGGTTGCACCGCTGTTCGCCATGATGCGGCACCCGACACCCTCGATGAACTGAGGCGAGTACTGGATAGCCTATCCGAATGTGATGCGATACTCACCTCTGGCGGGGTCAGCATGGGCGAGTTCGATCTAGTCCGGAGGATAATGGAGGAGGAGGGCGAACCCCTTTTCTGGAAGGTAGCGATGAGACCAGGTGGCCCCCCGATGTTCGGGTCATGGAAGGGAACCCCCCTGTTCGCACTCCCAGGCAACCCCGTAAGCAGCCAGGTGGTGTTCCACGTGCTGGTGGTCCCATGGATAGCAAACAGTCTACAGTACCACGAAGCGTTGGGTCCGAGAATGGCTGACCGGGTCAGGGTTCGCCTATTGGACGACGTGAGAGGCGCACCCGGCAAGCTGTGCCTGAGGAGAATTAGAATAGAGGCTGGCGACAATGAACTCACTGGGAGCGTGCACACCCACCAGGGAAGCGGCAATGCCCACAGCATGGTGGCCCACAACGGTCTGACATTGCTTCCACCCGACACAAATGGGAAGGCTGGAGAAACCATTGACGCACTCTGGTGCAGGTAGACATGCCACCAGCCTATTCTAGTAGCCTGGAGGGACCGTTCCACTAGTTACAAGAATTCAAGGACGACCTCTCCCACGGTGAGGCGTTGCGCGGGGGCTAAACATGAGTGGCAGAGGTAAGAACGGCTTCTCAGCGGACGAGTGGATAGAGGTCAAGGGGGCCCGGACGCACAACCTCAAGAATGTCGACGTGAGTATTCCCCGGGGCAAGTTCGTCGTGATTTCGGGGGTTTCCGGCTCCGGGAAGTCTAGCCTCGCCTTCGATACCCTGTACGCCGAGGGGCAGAGGAGGTACGTCGAGAGCCTCAGCTCGTACGCCCGGCAGTTCCTGGGCCAGATGAAGAAGCCAGACTGCGACAGCATCGAGGGACTATCCCCTGCCATCAGCATAGACCAGAAGCAAGGCAGCCACAACCCCAGGTCGACGGTGGCAACGGTCACGGAGATAATGGATTACCTGAGGTTACTCTGGGCGCGTGTGGGGCTCCCCCACTGCCCGGACTGCGGTCGGCAGGTAGCTAGGAGGACGGTTCAGGAGATAGTCGACGACGTCCTATGGAGGTTCGAGGGCCATGCGATCGCCATATGGACCCCCGCTGTGAGGAACAGGAAGGGAACCCATGCGGACCTGTTCAAGGCGCTGATGGAGCAGGGTTACCTAGTCGGCAAGGTGAACGGCCGCGAGGAGGAGTTCGAGGAGCCGCCAGCACTGGAGAAGAACCTCAGGCACGACATAGACGTGAGGGTGGACAGGCTCTTGCTCCACCTGAGCAATAGGCAGAGGCTCACCGAGGCGGTGGAGGCCGGACTACGCATAGGCGCGGGCACCGTTGCGGTGGAGAGCCTCAGTGCCCCGAAACCGGGCAAGGACAACATCGACGAACAGAGATTCAGAACCAAGGAGGGAGAGACAATCCCCTACTCGGAGGAGTTCGCCTGCCCCGAGCACGGGGCGTTCCTGCCTGAGATGAGCCCACGGGTCTTCTCATTCAACAATCCCCTCGGCGCCTGTCCATCCTGCCAGGGGCTGGGCGTCCAGAGGTCATTCTCCTACGATCTACTGGTTGATAGGACCGCGACAGTGGAGGAGGGTTGCATACGCCCGTTCCGCCGTTCGATGATGTCAGGATGGTACAGGAGTCAGATGACACAGACCTGCGATCACTACGGCATATCCACGGACGTCCCCTTCGGCGAGATGTCCGAAGACGACATCGACATCCTAATGCATGGCTCAGGTAGCACCCAGATAAACTTCGTATTCACTTCCCAGAAGGGATCCAGCTATCGCATGATGAAGCCGTGGGAGGGGGTGTTCTCCCGACTACAGAGAACATACACGGACACATCCTCTGACAGGACCCGCTCCCGCCTCTCCTCTTTTATGACGGACGAGCCCTGCTCGGAGTGCGAGGGCAGGAAGCTCAACAGAGCGGTCAGCGGGGTCACCGTTGGCGACGTGTCCCTACCCGGGATATCCAGCTGCAGCGTCCTAGAGGCACTCGCCACCGTTCAGAGGTGGAGGCTGGGCCATCTGGACGACACATGGGAGAGAATAGAGAGGGCGGAGCCGGATGAGGAGGCCGCCCCCGCCTCGAAGCTAGACGAGAGGTCGATGTTCATCGGGAGGGAGATCATCAAGGAGATCGAGTCACGACTCAGGTTCCTCGCATTGGTGGGCCTCGATTACCTGACACTGGACAGGAGGGCGAATACGCTATCTGGGGGCGAGTCGCAGCGCATCAGGCTCGCGACCCAAATCGGAACCAGGCTAACGGGGGTCATGTACGTCCTCGACGAACCGAGCATAGGACTGCATCCCCGGGACAACGGAAGGCTGTTGGAGACCCTCAGGGAGCTGACGGACCTCGGTAACACCCTCATAGTGGTCGAACACGACGAAGCGACCCTCCGACAAGCCGACTGGCTGGTCGACATAGGCCCCGGAGCAGGCAAGGAAGGAGGCGAGATAGTCGTGAGCGGCTCGCTCGAGGAGCTCCTCGACAACAAGGAGAGCATCACTGGAGCATACCTCTCCGGAGAGTCCTCGATATCCCTCCCAGAAGACAGAGCGGAACCCGAGGAAGACAAGTGGCTCACCATCAGGGGAGCGAGGCAGAACAACCTCCAGGACATCGACGTGAGCATACCCCTGGGGTGCATGGTGGCGGTGACGGGGGTGTCCGGGTCCGGCAAGTCGTCACTAGTCACCGGGACGATCGCACCCATACTAATCAGGGAGCTTCAGGGTACGGACGAGACGCCAGGCAGCCATGACTCCGTGGAGGGGGCCGAGAACGTCGACAAGGTGATCGTGATCGACCAATCACCTATCGGCAGGACGCCACGGTCGAACCCCGCCACCTACACCAAGGCATTCGGCCCCATCAGGAACCTGTTCGCCTCCACGCCTCTGGCCAAGGAGAGGGGGTATGAGCCAGGGCAATTCTCCTTCAACGTGAGGGGGGGCCGTTGCGAGGCCTGCCAAGGAGCAGGCTCCATGAAGCTCGAGATGAACTTCCTCCCTGACGTTTGGGTAACTTGCGATGTATGCAAGGGGAAGAGGTACACGAGGGAGACTCTGGAGGTCGAATGGAGGGGCAAGACCATCCACGACGTGCTTCAGATGAGCGTAGAAGAGGCCTGCTCCTTCTTCGAGAACCAGAGGGGAATACACCGAATCGTCTCAACGATGAACGACGTCGGCCTGGGTTACATCAGGCTGGGCCAGCCTGCCACGACCCTCTCCGGCGGCGAGGCTCAGAGGGTCAAGCTCGCCACCGAGCTCCACAGGCCCCCGAGGAAGCACACCCTATACGTCCTCGATGAGCCCACTACAGGACTAGCCATGTCCGACGTCGACCAACTAATCCAGGTCCTCCTCCGCCTCAGGAGGAACGGGCACACCGTCATCATCATCGAGCACCATCTGGACGTGATCAAGTGCGCGGACTGGGTCATCGATCTGGGACCGGAGGGTGGAGAGTTAGGCGGGTACATCGTGGCCCAGGGGCCACCTGAACAGATTACAAAAGAGCCCAATAGCTACACAGGGACCCATTTGTCCTCCTTGGTGTCAAAATAAGTGCCAACCCTTGAGAAGGGGCGCCTTGTGAGCAAGGATATGTACCGCTCTAGGAACCCCGCCCTCTCCGACTCGACCTTCGACAAGAGCGCCTACTCCGACGCCCCTTGGTGGGATGACCAGGACTCCAATCTGATGACTATGGAAGGAACTGCAGAGAAGACGGGCATTCTCCTGATACTCATAGCAACTACCGCAATCGCGACGGCTATGTACATGCCCGCATCGATTCTACTCGCTATCATTGGTTTTATTGCAGGATTCATCCTTTGCATGGTAATCATCTTCACAGGATCCACAAATCCCACTCTGATTTGCATGTATGCGATATTCGAAGGAATGGTCCTAGGAGGCATAACTTGGTTATTCGAGAGCCAATTTCCCGGAATTGGAATACTTGCGGTCGTGCTGACCCTAGGCATCCTTGGAGCAATGCTCACTATTTATCGCGCAGGATTGATTGAGTGGAACCAGAACCTCCAGATCGCGATCACCTCCTCTATGCTAGCTATACTAGCCATCTACATTGCATCGATTATAGGGGGGATTTCTGGATGGTTCAGTGTTCCTTACATCCATGATGCCAGCCCCATTGGAATAGCATTCTCCTTGTTCGTCGTAGGCATAGCATCACTCTGTCTCGTTGCCGACTTTGATTTCATAGAACGAGGCGTCGAACGTGGTGCACCGAAGCAACTCGAGTGGAGGGCAGCGTTCGGCCTCATGGTCACGCTCATCTGGCTATATTTGGAGATACTAGAACTCCTGGCCAAGATAGCCGCTGTTTCAAGGAGATAGAGGATGGACGTCAGCCTAGTGCTCTCTCTCGCACTCGCGGGCGTCGCTCTGGGAGTAGTAGAGGGAGTAAAGCCCGGCCCGCTTCTCACTATGGTGATCAGAGAGACGCTATCCGGTGGGCTTAGGGCTGGGATGTGGACAGCTGCGGCACCGATTTTCACCGATGGACCACTCGTCATAGTTAGCCTCCTTGCCGCCAGTTGGATAGCAACACGTCCGACCATTCTCTTCACCATATCACTTCTCGGTGCTGCGTACCTCGTCAAGATGGGTGTGGAGTGCTTCTCGATAGAGCCCCCTTCACCCGATTTAGCCGAGATAGATGTTTCCGACTCGTTCAAGCGTGGTGTTCTCACCAATCTTCTCAACCCAAACGTCTACGTCTTCTGGTTCCTGATTGGGGGGCCGCTGATGGCATCTGTGGCCGATGACGAGCCACTGGCTCCCGTCGCATACGCCTTGAGCTTCCTCATCTCGATCATCATCGTCAAGACTGGGATAGCATACGCCTTCGACAGGACGAGGGGGAACATCTCCCATTCCACCTACAAGGGGCTCCTGGCCGTATGCGGGCTAGCGATGCTAGCCTTCGCCGCGGGCTTCGCAAATCAGGCATACGAACTCTACTCAGCTGGCCTATGAGCCCAGAGTCTGGAAACCGCCTTCGGGCATAGGTGCCAGTGGAACGGTCTCTACACGCAGGCTCGGACCCAGCATCATTGTGCCGTAGATGCCCTCGTCCACTATGTTGTGTGAAAGCCCGAACCATGGCCTTCCCTGGTTGTCCACCAGGATGTCGATGAAGTCGCCGAACCCCCCACACCTGTTGAAACCGCAGTCCGCGGTCACGTCCAAAGGGTCCCCCACGGGGTTCACCTGCACCGTAGTGATTAGCGGCATGTCGCTGAAAGCATCAGTCATCACCGAGATGTAGCCATTCCATGTGTCGCCCCCAGAGTCGCCCAGGTAGGCGAATGCGACACGGCCAGAATCGCCTGCCGCTATCGCAGGGAAGCCAGTGCCGTTGAGGCCGGCAGGTGGCGCTATCATCATCGGGTCGCTCCACGAACCGCCTTCGTCAAGTGAATAGCTGTAGTACGGCATGTTGTCGGAACCCATCCACATCGCATGCACATTGTCGTCCTCGTCCGGATAGACCTGGGCCTCCTCGAAGTTCCACGTGTTCGCCGTGCCAGTGGCCTCCGTCGGAAGGGGGTGTTCGGACCAAGTGATTCCTCCATTCGTGCTCTTGTAGATGGAGTACCCCTCCCCATCGCAACCGGGATTCCCCCTGTAGAAATTTCCGTTGTTAGAACCGATCATGTGTCCAGTAAGCCCCCCGCTGTTGCAATCGGTTGGAGCCCCAGGTAGCTCAGGGCCCCACGTAGCCCCCCCGTCGTTGCTGGCCGAGCATACTGGGTATGGGTAGTTGCCGTTCACGCAGAATACCCATGTGGTCTCGTGAAGAAGCGCGTTGTAGGGGGAAGATGCGATGGTCTGGTGGTCTTGCACAGACCATCCGGTGGCAGGCGTCGGGCCGATCCACGTCCCCCCCTCATTGTCCGACCACTCCACGGTCATGCCTAGGAGGGCATGCATGTCGAACTTCATTATCCGATCAGTCCAACGGTCGACGTAGACATAGGGGTCGTTGCTATTCGCGACAGGCAGGAGGGCGCTGTAGACGTCCTGACAGGAGTAATCACTCAGGTTTGTCATTCCTATCAAACCGATGCATTGGACTATGGCGGTGGAACCGGCCACCCCATTGCCCCAACTGCTCATGTAGATGTTGTCTTGAGAGGTGATACCTATCGTTGGCTCGAACGTGGAGAAACCTATCCCATAGTATGTACCCTTGGCGCATATGGGGGCGTTTTCCCCCGTGAGAACCGAACTCCCGTTGAATATGTGGTTGGCCGTCAGCGCATTGGTGGCGTTCGGGTAATGGTACCATGTGGTGTTCGACAACTCGTCCTCGCAGAGGTCGGCGAAGGGCCCCTCGTCCACCACCGAAGCAACGTCATCACCACCGAAGCACCCGCTGAGAGGGGCTGAAACCATCAGCAATACCACTGCAAACGCGACGGAGCGCACGACGCTCGGTGCGGTCACCCCATCTTGAGCGTTGAGTTCCCACCAGGGGGCAGAGGCTCTAGAGGCACGATATCCCCGTAGAGCGCAGGCCCCTCTGTTAGCGTGCCTATGATGGCCTCCTCGAAGCCCGCTGCGTTGTGAGCCAGCGCTATCCAAGGCCTGCCCATGTCATCCAACTCGACGTCGATGAAGTCACCAAATCCCCCGCATCTCACATTCCCGCAATCGGAGGTGATGTCCAAAGGGTCGCCTGCGGAGTTGACAACGACGCTCGTGATCAGGGGGCGCTCCTCGAATGAGTTGGTCATCACAGCCATGTAGCCGCCCCAACCCACGCCACCAGTGGCGTTCTCGTCGGAAACATCGTTCACTTCCCCTATGTATCCAATCACGACCCGCCCCTCATCACCAGCGAAGATGGTGGGGAAACCCGTCTCATTGACGCCGGGAGCTGCGACCATTATCGGGGAACTCCACGAGGTCCCCTTGTCTCTTGAGTAGGCGTACCAAGGCATCATGTCTGTGGATATCCACGTTGCATGCACGTTACCCGACTCGTCAACCGCGACAGCGACCTCGTGCGAATGCCATCCTTGCTGCATGCCCACTTCTGTGGTTATCGTATGCTCGCTCCAAGTGTATCCCCCATCATGAGACGCGTACACCGCAGGGCCCTCGCACGAGGGGTTCCCCCTGTATATCGAACCATCAGACCCCCCGGCGACGTGTCCGTGAAGTCCGGAGCACTGGTTCCCGAAGCTCTCAGTCGGGTAACCGATCTGCTGTGCGTCCCAAGTATGCCCACCATCCAAAGATCTGGAACACTGCGCGCCAAGCGCTGGTGACCCGGTGTTGATGCAGTAGACATAGACCACATCGCCCACTATGGCATTCCCATGAGGGACGGAGGCTATGCTCTGGTGGTCTTGAGGTGCGTAGTAGCCCTCGACTGGGAAGGGGATGCTCCAAGTCTCACCATCGTTATCAGAGTACTCGACGAACATAGCCGTTAGGGCGTGCATGTCGAACTTGACTAACTTGTCATTGAACTTGTCAACATAGAGATAGGGGTCGTTCGAGTTCGGGGTTTGCCCCTGGTCGTCGGACATCCCGAATGGACCGACGTCCTCCCACGTCTGACCTTGGTCCCTGGACCTGATTATGTGCGTCCCATCCCCTAGGCCGTTGTAGTTGGTGAAGAAAATAGCACCAGAAGAAGTGATCCCTATTGTCGGCTCGAACGTATCCCACCCAGTTCCGTAGTAGGTCCCGTTCGCGAAGAAGGGGGCGTTCGAACCGGTGAGGTTCGCCGTGATGTTCGCCGATGCGACGACCACCGGATCGGTCGCGTCTACCGCCCAAGGCTCTGAGACCGTCCCGGGATAGTGGTACCAGGTGGTTTCAGGAATCGGCTCATTGAAGGAGAATGGCCCAACCACTTCTTCTTCCATGGACCCATCGTCTTTCCAGAAGAAGCAGCCAGAAAGGCTGGAGCCTAGAAGGAGCAGGACGAGCAACTGCACTCCTACCCTCATGACCCGCCCTCCTGTGTGCCCCCTTTCTCAAGCAGGCCGGGCACGGATTCGATAACAGACTCCCTAGGGGTCTTCCACGACATCTCCAACTCTCGCTCAGCGGGCGTCGCATCCCAGTAGAGCTTCCTCTTCAGATGCTGCCTTGCCCACGATCGCGTGATTCGCCTGTCGAAGAGGGACCCGAAAACCAAAGCAATCAGGTATGGAACAGTGAACCTCGGACTCTTCAACTCGGGGAACTCTTCTCTCAGTGTTCGAGATATATCGGAAAACTGCATGTCTCCACTAACCGTCAGATACCTTCCGGTGTTCCGGCCCATTGTCAGGCCCCTCACATGGGCTTCAGCCACGTCTCTCACATCGACAATGTTGATTTGAATTGGAATCAGCATTGGAATCTTCCTCTGAACCAGTGCGTTGAGGAACGAGAGAGAACCACGAAGGTGAACGCTGCTCATTGGTGGCCCGAAAACAACGCTCGGGTGTATCGTCACCATGCGGGGCTTCCCTTCAACCGGGTCTTCTGAATGCCACTCCCTAACGACCCTCTCTGCCAACACCTTGGCTAGCCCATACGGATTACCCTCTAGAGTGGCGTCGTTTGCCCACGTGTCCGTCGTCAGAGTCTGACCGTCTTTCCATGTCATTGGCCTGATCGCCGCGGTAGAGGAAGTGTGAACGAACCTCTCCACGGTTCCTGCCGCATCAATCGCTGCGACCACGTTACGGGTCCCTATCACACTGGGGTCGACAATCTGCCTCTGTGGGTCCTTGGCGCTTATCCTAACAGCGGCTGCGGTGTGAATCAGATCGGTACACCCAGCTATCGCTGCATTCACCGAAACCGGGTCTAGCAAGTCCATTTCGACTATCTCTAGGCCCCCCTCTCCGGAAATTGGCAGGGCTTTCAGATGGTCCACACGAACAGGATCGTTCGCATCCCTAACCGTCGCCCTTACCAACCGACCTCGCGATAGTAGGTTAGCGACCACATGGCTACCGATGTACCCACTAGCCCCGGTGACTACGATCGTGCCATCTGCCATAGCCAACCGAATCGGCGACCGCGCTTTGACTTAGCGCCTATCCCTAGTCCTCTTCAGCCTCTGATGAAAGCCAGCTGGGGGCCCACCAATTCAGCGAGCCCATCAATCGCATAGTAGAGGGTACGACAAGGGCCCTGACGATAGTGGCATCAACAGCGACACCGAGGGCGAGCATCAGCCCGAACTGCTTCATCAGAGAGACTGAAGATAGGCCGAAAGCGGAGAAAACAGTAACCATTACGAGCGCCGCTGAGGTGATTATGCGACCGCTCTTCTGCAGCCCAACTGCTACTGCCTGCCGATTATCCCCACTCCTTTCCCACTCCTCATGTATCCTGGACAGCATGAGGACCTCGTAGTCCATGCTCAACCCGAATAGAATTGCGAAGACCATCACAGGGGTAGTAGGGTCAATGGGCTGTGGTGTGAAATTCAACAACTCAGCACCATTGCCCTCTTGGAAAATCCACACCAGGACCCCGAACGAAGCAGCGATCGAAAGCACATTCATCACCAGTGCCTTGAGAGGAAGAATCACAGATCTTACCTGTAGGAAGATGAGGATGTAGCTCGATATGAGAATGAATGCCAACGCTATCGGCATACTCTCGATCACAGCATCCAGCACATCCTGGTTGTAAGCCGCCATGCCCGCGACGTAGACCGTCCCATCGCCACCAAACTGGTACTCCTTGCTTCCAAGGGACCTGATGGTGTTGACCACTTCCCTGGACTCCTCACTAGTCTGCTCGCCCTCTATGCCAACGACGACCATGACAACCCCGTCACCGACCGTGTTCTCCAAGTGGTACCCCCTCAGTATGGCAGTCATCTGTGCCTGTTGCGCCGTCATTTCCTCATCATCGGAATCATCCCAGAAATCGACAACATCCTGCTCACTCATCCCCTCGTCGAAATGTGCGTAAGTGTATACGTAACCAGTATTTTCTATTGTTAGAATTTCCTTGGAGAAGGAGTGTAAAGACCTCAGATACTCCTCAGACAGGAAATCCACCCCCTCATCAATTTCGAATACTACCAAAGCGGTGTTCGCGACGTCCTCGGGCCAGTATTCATCCGTGAGCTCCATACCTCTGCGGGACTCGTCATCAGGACTCAGCGACTTCCATGACGTAATCCCCCATTCTGCCTGTAGGAATGGAGAACCAGCGAGCAGTAGAACGATCATCGAGGGCACCAGAACAGACATCGGGCGCTCCATGACTCCATTGGCTATCCACGACCAGAAGCCAGAATCACTGGTACTAGTTCCAGCGGAGAATGGCACCTTCAGAGAATTCACCCGCTCGCCCATCAAAGAAAGCAGGGCTGGAAGCAGCACCATCGACGAAGTCAGAGCGACGAAGGTGGCGCATATGCCCCCCCAGCCAAGAGAGGGCAATCCGGTGTTGTCGAAGAAGAGCATTCCCAGAAGCCCGGCAATTACGGTCATCCCAGAGAAGAAAATCGCCCGGCCTGCTGTAGCGCTGGTCAACGCCACTGCTGTCCTGCGGTCACGACCATTGTCCAACTCTTCCCTAAACCGGTTGACAATGAACAATGAGTAGTCAACGCTCAACCCGATTCCGAGCAGGGACACGATGTTATTGGCGTAAACCGTGATATCATCGAATACGAATGTCAGCCCTGTCACTATCCCAACGGCTGCGACAACGGTGTAGACTCCAGTCAGCACAGGCAGACCAGCTGCTACTACGCTTCCGAACACGAAGAGCAGAATTAGCAGAGTAAGGGGCGCGGAAATCAACTCGGCCTCCACGAGCTCCTCTTTGAGAGTCAAGTCGAAGGTGACGTCAATAGCGAGGTTGTCAGTCACCCACTTCTCCATACCCTCCGGAGCGGTGTCTGGCAGGCGGAGGTCAGCAATCACTTCCTTCAGAAGCACCTTTGAGTTGTCCCGGTCGAGGCTGATCTCTACCCTGATTCGTGACCAAGACGGGTCAACAGAGCTGATCAGCTTCGATTGATTGGCCTCGTTGGTCAACCAGGGATACTCGAGATGAACCTCTTCCCTTTCCGTCAGTACCTCCACCGTGGATAGCATCGCTGCCTTCACATCTTCATTGCTGGAACTGGAGCCCGGATGGTGAAAGAGCACGTAGAAAGCCATTTTCTCGCTCTCGTTCTCTGAGCTGAATCCAATCCTCACGGCCTCCCAGCCATGTACAGATTCCAGATCCCCCTCGCCATATCCCTCTGCATACTTCGGCTCCAGGGTCATGAGACTGCCTAGACCTGCGCAGAGAAGCAGAGTCAGAACAAGAACTACCTTCGCGTTGTCATAGACCAAGAGCCCCATCTTGTAGTACGCTCTTTCTTGCAACGCAAGAGGCACCCCAGAAGCTTCCACGCGCCGCCGGAAGAAGAATGGTATTTCTATGGCTCGGTAGGAGCGACCTCACTCGGTGTTCCAACAAACACCTTACAACAAGGAGGAAACTGAATCGACCACTAGGCTAGGATTCTGAGGAGACTTCGCCAAGTCGGCCATCGTAGCCTCCCCACTGAGAACCAGAATCCCATGGGCCCCTGCTCTTTCGGCCATCTCCATGTCTGTGTACAGGCGGTCACCTACCATAGCGCACTGTTCGGGCCTCAGCCCCAACTCCTCGACCTTGTGGAGGATCATGCCGGCGTTCGGCTTCCCGCAGACATGAACAGGCCTGACCCCAGTCGTAGCCTCGAAGAGATCCATGTAGGCACCTGTGTCAGGCAGCCCCCCCTCAGGAGAGGGGCATACGATGTCTGGGTGACTGGCCACCATCGGGACTCCGTTGTGCAGGTGAATTGACGCAGTGCTCAGTTTTTCGTAGGTAATCTCAGTGTCGTAACCAAGAACCACGTATTGAGGGCTCTCTGATTTGGTGTTGACACCAACTGCTTCCAACATCTCCCTCATCCCCTCGGTTCCAACGAGGTAAGCCTCCGTCACGCCCTCGCCATCGAGCCATGAGAGCAAATCGTGGGTGGAGAGTAGGATGTCTTCTTCCGTGGAGGGGATACCCAGTGATTGGAGCTTCTCTAGATATTGTCCCACGGACTTGCTGGAGTTGTTGGAGAGGAAGAACCTGCGAATACCACTGGCTTCCAGCCTCCCGAGGAAATCCACGGCCCCGTCTATCAAATCCCCGCCGAGGTATATTGTCCCGTCCAGATCAAGGAATATGGCCTCAATCCCGCCTAATGAATTGTCAAGAGGCCCCTTCATCGATCCACCTCATGATAGAATCAGCGTCTTGAATAGGAACCACTTGCTCCAGAGCTGCGTAGAGGCCTCCTTGTCAGCAATCATCCCTGTCATCATGTCAGCGAGCTCCTCGCTACGGCCCGCCTTGCCGATAACCCAGTTCATCAACCACTTCTTCTTAGCCCATCTCTGCAGCTTGAATGAGTTGGAGAGCTCGGGCCCTAGGGTGCTCCACAGCTCCCTCATGTAGCCATCAGCAGCCTCTTCTGGGAACCCCTCCGCATGAGTGTCCTTGTCAAAGTGCTTGGAGGACATCTTCGCTGATAGCAGTGCGTTACCTATCCCTTCTCCCGTGAAAGGGTCCACCAAGCTCGCTGAATCTCCCACGCACATTGCTCCAGCCGTTGCAGACCTCCGGGGTTGGTACGGCTGGCCCCCCTTCCTCGGCGAGCCGAAAGGAAGCTGCCATCCTTTGCTAGATCCCTTCACAAGCTTGGCCTTCTCGAAGCGCTTCTTGAACATCGGGTGTTTGTTGATTACCCACTCCTGCATTTTCTTGAGAGATTTCTTGTCCCCCTTCTGCTTCCTCTGCTCTGCGAAAACCATGCCAACGCCTACGTTGACAACCCCCTCTTTCACTGGGAAGAGCCAGAAGTAGCCGGGGTTGAATTCGTCAATGAAGTGTATTTCGATGGGCCCCTGGGATCCGCTGAAACCGGACACTCCCTCCCAATACTCCCTGAAACCGCCGCAGTAGTGCGCGTCGTCCCTCATTGGCTCGTTATGCATTACTTCAGTCACGGTCTTTGCCACAGGGCAGTTGTAACCACCTGCTCCTATTGTCAGCGGGGCCGAGAAGCTGAGCTCTCCCGAATCCCCCTTCCCTCCGGCCTTTCCACTCACGCCGGTCACTCGTCCATCTTCGACCCGCACGTCTTTGACGGCGAAGCCCTGGATGGCCGAACCCCCGTTCTCAATCACAATCTCCGAGCACCTTTTGAACATCATGTAGTCAAATTGTAATCGAGGCAAGGAGTATCCGGCCTCCTTTTTCTCGAACTCCTCTTGAGGGAGCATTACTCTGACGGTATTCCCCTTCCCGCTCCCGAAAACTATCGAGTCAACAGTGAAGTGGGGAGTCCCCTCGATCATTCCCTTGACTCCCAGTTCCTTGACATGGGAGAGCGACTTCCCCCCTACGGCATCACCGCATACCTTGTCCCTGGGCCAAACTCCCTTTTCGATTAGCAGCACTTTGCACCCATTCATGGCGTTGTAAGCAGCAGCAGCTGAACCGGCCGGCCCGCCACCCACTACAATCACGTCGAACACGGAGCCGTTTTCCGGAACGCCCCCTGTATCGATGGCTCCTTCCCATGCTTCCATGCTTCTCGCCGATTCCCATGGAAGCCACGTCACTCATTCAAGGTATGCCATCGAATTGATGGCAGGACGCTCCTTCCCCGTATTATGGATGACACGGTATGGATAGTTCAAACGACCATTTCCGGGGAACTGAATGAAGCAGAGGTGGGAATGTGGTGCCAATCAATAATCGACTCGAAATTGGCTGCCTGCGTCGACATCAAGAGAACAACCTCGGTTTTTCGCTGGGAAGGGGAAATTAACAGCGTCCCCGAATGGGACATACAGATTAGGACCTCAGAATCCAATAAAAACGAATTAATATCCAAAATTAAGTCCGAACATTCCTATGATGTTCCACAAATTATCTGGTGGCCCGTTGAATCCACCAAAGAATACTCTGACTGGGTAAAGGGTGAGTGAGATTTGTTCAAACTAGCCAAAAAGGTTCCAACGACAACTTGGAGCTCTGAAGATCCCATGTCGGTAAAGCCACGATTGACGACTCTCGTGATATTGGTTATCGGCGAGTTCATTTTTGGATTGGGAGACTCATTGCTCATTGCTGCAGGAATAGGCAACACCCCCTGGACCGTTCTGGCTGAGGGGATATCCTACTCCATCGAGGCCTCAATCGGAGAGGCAACTTTCCTCGTCAGCGTCGCCGTACTCCTTCTTTGGATACCCCTCAGGGAGATACCGGGCATCGGGACGATACTGAATGCCATCATCATTGCCTGGACCATTCACGTAATGGTCCCAATACTGCCCTCTCCAGAAAGCCAAACAGTGGCTATATTCATGGCGGCCTTTGGAATAATTCTCGTAGGTATAGGGAGCGGCCTTTACCTGACCAGCAACCTAGGCCCCGGGCCCAGGGACGGGTGGATGACAGGACTCCAGAGAAAGACAGGAATCCCAATTGGCAGGGTGAGAGCGGCAATAGAGATCTCCGTTGTTCTGGTTGGATGGTCTCTGGGGGGGACCGTGGGCCTTGGTACGGTTGCCTTTGCACTGACAATAGGGCCAGTGGTTGCAATATGCCTGGACATCGCGGGCCGAATCGGAAACGTTTCGGAAACATAGGGTGATTGACATGCAGAGGTGCGGAGTGGAGGAGATATTGAAATCCCTTGACAACGAGGAAAAACTCACACTAATTCTGGTGAAAAGAGGCGTGGAATCAACCAAGATACAACAAATAACCTCGATTGCCGAGGAAAGGGGAATCAAGGTGATCCAAGGATCCGAGAATGACATCTGGAGAATGTCAAGAGACAATAAGGGAGGTACGCCCGACGCGTTGGGACTAGTGGGAAGGGAGCCCAACGCCACCCTCGAACAGACGCTTTCGAATGGGGGGCTGATATGGCTTCTAGCCGGAGCCGCTTACCCTGTCAACATAGGATTCTGTATCCGTACAGCAGAGGTTTCAGGCGCAGACGCGGTAATCATTGATGCAGACCTAACCAACCAAGAAAGAAAGTCGGCGAAGCGTGCGTCAATGAAGGCACACAGGTTCATCCCAGTACATTGGACAGATGGGCTAGAAGCTGTCAGGGAGGCCAAGAAAGCCGGCTTCAGAATAATATCACTGGAGGACATAGGCGACACCACTCCATGGGAATCAGATTTGACTGGTGACATAGTACTCATAGTTGGGGGGGAAAGGCACGGAATCCCAGAGGACATCCTAGCGGAATCAGATCAAATAATCAGAATTCCAATGACAGGCTTCGTCCCATCTTTCAACTTGCAGGCGCCCCTGAGTTCCGTAGCCATAGAGGCACAGAGACAGAGAAACTGACTCTTCGAAAAGATTCGGTAGATTACCTGCGCATTATTGATGACCTAATGGTATGTCCCAGAGGCATGCAAGGGGACGACACCGACAAGGGGTTCGCAACAAAGGCAGTGCATTCGGGAATGCAGGATGTTGAGGGGTCAGCCACAACGCCCATCTTCATGACATCCACATACAAGTTGACCGACGAACGATACAAGGGCTGGGCGGACGGCGCTCAACACACCCTAATCTATAGTAGGATTTCAAGTCTAAATTCAGAGGTTGTATCAGCCAAGATAGCTGCTTTGGAAGGCGCAGAGGACGCTGAGGTTTTCTCCAGCGGCATGGCAGCAATTTCAACCACGCTCTTCACATTCCTCTCATCGGGCGATCACATCGTAGCGAGCGCCGATTGCTATGGTGGGACATATGGGTTGCTTACCGAGATTCTCCCGCGTATGGGAGTAGAGGTGACTATGGCCGACCTACGTGACCCGTCCTCGTACGAGGAGGCAATCCAGGAGAACACCAAGGTCCTCTATGTCGAGACAATGACAAACCCAGTCTTGAAAGTGTGTGATTTGGAAGCGATGTCAGACATAGCTGAGAGAAACGGAATCATCTCCATAGTTGACAACACATTTGCATCTCCATGGGGGTGTAACCCGGTAAGCATGGGGTTCGACATAGTCCTCCATTCCGGTACGAAATATCTAGGTGGTCATGCAGATCTAATCGCAGGCCTAGTAGCAGGAAAGAAGGAGCTCATCGCTGACATCTTCTTCAACAAGATCCACTTTGGTGGTGCTGCAGACCCGCACATGTGCTATTTGCTGGAGAGGGGGATGAGAACGCTCCATGCCAGAATGCCCATCCATGCCGCTAATTCAGCCGAACTCGCCAAGAGACTCGATAATCACGATATGGTGGAAAGCGTAAGGCACACTTCATTGGCCTCACATCCAGATTACGAGGTTGCAAAGAGAATAATGCCGAAGGGAAGCGGAATGCTGGCCTTCGTGGTCAAGGGAGGGGACGAAGCGGCCCTCAAGTTCATGAGGTCGTTGGATATGGTGTTCGAGGCAACAAGCTTGGGAGGGGTGGAGAGCCTCGTCGAATGCCCGTTCAACTCCAGCCACATGTTCGTCCCCGAGGACGTTAGAAACGAAGCTGGCGTGGTCTCCGGATTCGTCAGGATGAGTGTGGGGATCGAAGATGTAGAAGATCTCTGGAAGGATATAGACAGCGCTCTGAAGGCTGCGAACGAATTCCTAGAAACAAGAGCCTGAGGCGCCCAAATGGAGACCGAGCTGCTAATCGCTACGTTGGCGTTTATCGTTCCAATGTGCTTCACACCAGGGCCAAACAACGTCCTTTGCGCAGCACACGGTTCACAACACGGATTCAGGGAGTCACTTCCCCTGATTGCGGGCATGGCAATCGGCTGGTCCACATTGGGGCTTTTCGTAGGCGGTGCCACGGTTTTCATTGAGGACAACAAGTCCGCATTCGACATTCTCACTTACATCGGAGCTGCCTACATCGCATACCTCGGATACAAGGTCGCTACTTCTCCTCCACTGTCTTCCGACGAGGCCGGCAACGATCGGCTGGGCCTGTTCACCGGAGTGACGCTCCAACTGGTCAATGGCAAGGCATGGATACATTTCCTAGTATTGATGACAGCATTTGGTGGCCTATTCGGCTCAGGATTCTCAGCGAAGGCGGCTTTGGTTCTCCTGAATCTCTTCTTCGGCCTGCCTGCAGTGATGTCATGGGCTGCGTTCGGATCCGTCCTTCGAAGGGTATTCACAACCCCCGGTTCTGCAACAGCTTTGAACCGAGTTATGGGTGCTTCATTGCTGGCAGTAGCAATCTGGATAGCAATGCCTCATTGACTATCATTCCGGGCACTTTGAACCACTGGATTCGGCCAGCCACTTCATCGCATTCCTGTAGTCCTCTACCGCATCCTCATTGTCATTGAGAAGAAGGTCTTCGGAAGCGTCCCAAAGGGCCCTAAGTGCGGGCACCCAGTCTCCTCCCTTGTCTCTGCTGGACTCATCGAACCTCCAAGCATCAGACTCAGTTCGGTCATGAATAACCAACCAAGCCCAACCCATTGCAGACTCTAGCCCCTTGCCCTTCCTAGCTATCGAAACGGTTGACGCAACCCCGTCGTCAACTGCCTTCCGGACTAATTTGTCGGCCATACTGAGAGGCACAGGGAGCGAGTCCTGCTCCCATGGTAAACGATCCAGCCTTTGTGCAGTATCGAGATTCTCACCTAGTTCCCTGAGGAACGCGCCGAACCCCTGCTTCCGCCTCTCTTGCTTGGCTAGGACGTCTTCGGCCTCCTCCCCACTAAGCCCATACATTTCATTGAGAACTTTGATTCCATGCTCCGGCCAAAGCGCGACCAGGACGGGATGGCAAGAAGACTCTTCCAATCTTATCACATCATCCTCGATGTCCAGGGCCAACCCATCTGTCCTCACGTGAATTCCTCCTTCCAGGGAATCGAGAATACAGGCGAGGGCACCTTTCTCCTCGCCGGTCCCCCCCATGTGCTCAAGGAAACCCTTCTTATCATCCGCTGCAAACCAGCTGTTCCCCACAACATAACCATCAGAGATTGAATTGAGAATACTGGTTCTGCATGCTCTCGAAAGGGCAGCGTCCTCCAAGGACATCTTCAGCCAAGCATCCAGAGCCTCTCCCAGACGCTCTTCGCCCTCGTCAGGAAGGGACCGATCCTCGGGCCACCCATTCGGCCTCCACATCCAACTGGCATCACAAACAGCACCGAGCTTGTTCGGGGGCATCATCGAAATGGCGATGCTCTGTGCCAACGGGACCTCAGTTTTCGCTAGGGAAGATGTCGAGACGCCAACGGTGGTCCCATCTTGGAACGCCAAACGAAGCCACCCACTCTCCGTGTTTTGACCCTCTGAGACAACCTCTTCACTTAGTCCGACTGTCCACCTCACGTCATTGCCTGTCAAATCCACAGATGACTTATCTAGAACCCAGTTGATCCATTCCGACGGCGCCTCGGCTTCTAAGCAGGTGCAGACAAATCCACCGTCCCATGAGAAGAAGTACTGTCCCGATTTCGCATGACCATCCCATACAAGCAACCTCAATTTGGGATGAGTAAAGTTCTGAATCCCCGCCTGATGGCTCTGTTTGCCGTTCCCTCTCCTGAGGTAGCTTGCAGTTCCATATAACGGATGTTTGAATACCGAGACAGTAGACAAATCCTCCTCGCTCGCAGCTAGGAGGCTTCCTGCTAGGGATCTGCACACTTCGTCCCCGCCCCTCTTAACCATTCTTTTTCTTAGCCACCTTGGGTCATTACGCTTCGCCGCCACAACCTCGATCTCTTGGAGAGTCATTGCGAGCCTGTCCTTCGACCCAAAGAAGGAAACCTTACCCAACTCGCCTGTAATTTCTGGAACGAACGCTTCTGGATCGTCCATCAGCCCTTCCAGGTTGCTCTCCAACCTCTTCTGAATTTCCTTGGATGCCTGCTTTATTCCCCTGACTCGGACTTTCTTTCTTCGGTTTCTGTCCCCAGGGAACCTTACTTCTGCTGGTGGCTTTGCCATTTTCAAGTCCCCCTCTTACCTTCCGAACATAACCTGACCCATCACCTATGCGGTCTCCGGCGTTCATACGCCTCTCTTTCCATTCCAGTGAATTTAGCAGGAAGAATGAGGCAATGAATTCGTCCACCAGTTACAGTGGAGAGCTCTTCCAAGTTACCAGAAACAACCCGCTGCTCACGAGTACCGAGATCACTCAGCAATATCCCGTCCCAGCTCCCAATGGGGTCTGACATACTTTCACGAACGACTCCCTCGTCCCCTATCATTTTTTCAAACATTTTTTGCAACAAATCCACTGCTTGCGAGGGACTCATTGGTTGAGGGCTTTCCACTCCCATCCCAGTTGGATCCAAATCCAACAACACCAAGGTGTGTAGGTTGTTAACGAAGTTCGCATCAATCAACTCGAGAGGAGATGTTGGAAGATATTCTCCATATGCAAAGGGGAGGGTTACCTGTCTGCCGAATTTATATGATTGCATACCTGAAACAGATATTGCCAGGGAAGTAGCGGATATGCCTGGAATAATTGAAAAATTGATGCCCTGCTCAGCACAACGACTCTCCAAATCAATATGAGTTGTGGCTTGCATGGGGTCGCCCACAACTAATAATGCCACAGAAGTTTCCTTGGCCTTTGCAAGTATTTTTTCAGGGTTTTCAACCATGGGGCGCATGGCCCTCTCCCATTTCCCGACCACACTTTCCAAACGAGACTCCTCCTCCTCTGGGAGGGTTGCCGTATAACCCTCAAGAAATCGGTATTCGCAGCCTCTGGCGCGTTCTATCGCACCAGCAGCCATCATACCTAGATCGCCGGGTCCAAGCCCAATCAGCCAGAGCCCAGCACCCGCCCCCTCATCCGTCATGGTGAAGCGTCCTGCCCCGCTGCCCGTCATGAACGTGATGCGACACCTCAGAGTACCGAACGGGCTGGTCGAAGCCGTCCTTGGGCACATGAAGGACGAGCAGTGGCTCGCTATTGGGTACAGAGTCATGTCTGATGTGGAGGGGCACCACCGATTGATTCCAATAAGTACTGCAGCACCTCCATTGCTAGATGGACTAACCCCTTCCTACGAGGTTGTAGACGTCGAGGGATTACCAGATGATAGGCCCAGCACCGACTGGTGGAAGTACCTCACGGATATCATCGGCGAAGCAGAAGTAGCCCTGCATGGGGAGGCATGGCCATCAAATCACGAATTCATTGGGGACATGATGATATTGAGAATTGATGACACTGTGAGCCAGCACACAAAAGCCATCGCGAAAGCAAAGATGCAATCTCACCCACACGTCCGTTTGGTAATGAAAGACAGGGGAGTCCAAGGAGAACTCAGGATTCGGGACATTGAGCCAATAGGCTGTAGAGACGGCGAAAACATCCTGACCTCCGATTTCCCCCCCCGTCTTATCGAAACCAGGGTAATGGTTAGAGAATCGGGAAAAAACATCCTTTGTGACCCGACCAAGGCCTACTTCTCAACAAAACTACAGGCAGAGAGGCTGGAAACAAGAAAACTCGCGATAGAACTCAGGGAGAAACTGGGACGTCCCCTGAGGGTGTGTGATCCATTCTGTGGGGTTGGGCCCGCCCTATCCACACTGCTCGCCGAGCCAGAACTGGTCGGAAGCTTGCTGGCAGCCGATCTAAATCCCGATGCCATTGAGATGCTATTGGATAACCTCCGTAGATGGGACAAGAGGGAGTACCCGAAGGACCCATCACCAATCACACGCGTCTACGACGACAGGATTGTAGGTTTTGCAGATGCGTTAAAACTCCCCGAAGATCAATCCATAGCCGGGCAGTGGGACGTTCTATTGGTCAATTTACCACATCGGACCGTAGAGTTCCTGCCCTCCTTGGTTCCATTATTGGATAGGTCCACACCATCTTTGGTTAGAGGCAGGGTGATAGTGGAGGAAAATGGAATAGAGGAGGCGAATAGAGCTATCCGACAATCTTTGCCGCCCATCCTAGAAGGGCATAATCAACCCGCGCTTAGGATCAAAAGGGATTACAGTAGCACCCTAAGGCTGTGTTCATTCGAGGCATGGATATCCCCAGAGTCGTAAATCAGTGGCGCCCCGACCGGGATTTGAACCCGGGTCGCAGCCTCGACAGGGCTGCATGATAGGCCACTACACCATCGGGGCTTGGAGACCTACGACACGGGTTCTCTTTTTCAATCTTTGAGGGGGCATCATTCATCTCCCTCCTGCGTAACGAGGGTCCATGGGCGACGCCAATCTCGTAATTGACGTCATTGACAATGGTGGCCAGTGGACCCATCGAGAGTGGCGTATGCTCAGGTATATGGGAGTAGACACGAAGATATTCCCCAATGACACGCCCCTCAAGGAAATGAGGGACGTAGACGGGCTGATACTGTCGGGAGGAGCAGCTAGGGTTGGCCTCACAGGAGAGCTTGGAAAATGCGCGGAGTACCTCGGAATGCAAGTCCCGATACTGGGAATATGCGCTGGTCATCAGTTCATGGCAGGCCACTATGGGGGTGATGCCAGGGAGGCGCCAGCACCGGAATTCGGCGCCGCTTCTATCGAACTGATCGACGGGGGTGGCCCACTCTTCGCTGGAACTCCTGACACACAGGTCGTCTGGGAGAGTCACAATGACGAGGTTTCCAGGGTTCCTGAAGGCTTCAGAATCACCGCTCAAAGCGAGTCTTGTGAGGTGCAGGCGATGCAGAATGAGGAGGGGGATAGGTTTGGCCTTCAATTCCACCCAGAAGTCAATGACTCTGAGTTCGGGGCGCACATTTTCCAGAACTTCGTTGACATATGTGAACGAGCCCGTAGGGCTCTCTGAGGCAGAGGACAGGTTGAAGAAGGGCAGGCAGGTCGCCGCCCTGATGGCAAAGGACGCAGAGCACACGGTGAACCACAAGTGCAGGAAGTGCAACCGCACAGATAGGAGGCCCTGGATGCCCACGGACCCACCCAAGTGCAACCACTGCGAGTCAACGATGGATCCCCTTGAGATTCGATACAAGTGCCTACGATGTGGCCATTTGACATGGATTGAGGCCGGCTCCACCGGCAAGTCCTGCCACAAGTGCGGATATCGGGTATTCGCTAAACCCCGAAGCCAAGGAAGGCCGCACAAGACCCTGAAGGCAATTTGAGGCGCGGAGTTCAAGTCCCGCCGCCCCGACGCTAACACGTGGCTGGCTGGCTAGAGTATCATGCTCCTAGGACCTTTGAAGAGCTAGCTGTGCCAATTACAGCACGCGAAGCACTCCTCTCCTCAAGCATTAGCGCGGACCCCCCTCACTTGCTCATCACTGGACCTGCCGGTGTCGGCAAGACGGCCTCATGGAAACTCGTAGCAAGACAGGTACTAGGCCCGGGATGGAAGTCCACCACGCACGTATTGCAATGCAGAGACCTCGCACGTCAGGCAGGTGCAATGGCCACTTTCGAAAACTTCCTCCGCCCTGGGGGTTCGGTCGATACCCTAGCAGGACGACTCAGCCTCGATGCCTTTGACAGGGGAATGGTATCGAGTGACGACGATCCCCCGCCCGCAGGAGAAGAAGCACAGCTTCCTGAAGGGACACTCCCGGTTAGCAGGTTGATAATACTGGAGGATGCTGACCATCTGGGCTCAATAAGGCAGGCATATCTCCGGAGGATGCTCGAAACGGTTGGAAACGCCTCCAGATTCATACTGGTAGCAAGGGCCCCCTCTAGGATAATAGATGCCCTGAGGTCAAGAAGCCGCATGATCCGGATTCCCGGAACCAGTAGAGAACAGGTCCTAGATGCAATGAAGGAAATTTCCATCAAAGAAGGATTTGAACCGGAAGAGGGGGTATTGGAAGATATTTCGTACATATCTTCTGGAAATCTGAGGAAAGCCATTTTCACACTAGAGATGCTTCGACTAAGGGGACTAGAGAGCGATAGGGCTGCTGTCCACAGACTGGTTCAATCAACCACCCTCCAAGCAGGCAGGCATGTGATGGAGTTGGCATTGAGGGGGAGGGTTGTCGAATGGAGGTGGGAAAACTCAGGGGGCCGCAAAAAGAGGGTCCTAGCAGGGGCCATCGCCGAAGTCGACAGCCTGATGAATCACCATGGACTTGATGCTGAAGATGTAGTTTCGCAGCTGCATGACATACTGATCGGAAGAAGACTGTCAATTCCCGACAAACTCCGTGAGGAGCTTCTCACAGCCCTCGCCGAATGTGATACAAGTCTGAGAAGATCCATGCAACCGAGGGTCCCCCTGGAGAGGTTTCTCCACCGAGTATCGTCTGCAGGGGAGCGACACGGCCTGGCATTCAGTTAGTGGCGGGCGATCCAGGATTTGAACCCGGGTTCTCGGCTTAGGAGGCCAAGGTGATATCCAGACTACACTAATCGCCCGTCTCCCGCAAAGCCTACTCCCCAAGAAGCCTAGTGTTGTCAAACCCTATATTACGGCCCATTTTATCCGATGCCATCAAGCACCAAAACACCTCCGAACAGTCGTGGATGACGGAAACCCCCTACCTACGCCCTACGGCGAGGACAGCGGTTTCGTTCCAACCAATGAAAGGGCATTGTCACGCGTTATCGCAAGAAGAGACGCGGCCAGAAGGTTTTGGATTTGGGCATCGACTGTTTGGCCCACGCCCAGTATCAGGATGTTGTTGTCCGCAATAGCCACCATTTCATCAGCGAGCCTGCTTGTGGGTTGGAGATATTCTTCGATCGAACTCTCAATAGCCAGCTTTGTTCTTCTATCCATACTCTACCTCCCAACAAACCTGGCTTCGTGGTACTCGTCAATGGTAGCTAGGGACAGACTCACCCTCCGTGTTTTTGGTCACGCTTCCAAGGGGTCTTACCCTGGATCGGAGAGGATACTGAACACACTTAGGGATAGGGTTGTGAGAGAGCGAATCAGGATATTCTCAGCGATGCTCGCCGCCTTCTCTCTGAATGCTATTTGGAGTTTCAATCCAGGAGAGGTCCTAACTCCCTCACTACTCGCAGCAGCGGTTTTCTGTGGCGCGGTTTGCGTCCTAAACTCATTGATACTGGAAGGCTCCGTGCCGATGCGCTCCAATGACTTCACTCTGCTTTCATTACACGCCCCCACACTCCATGATAGCACACTCGACTCAGTTCTCACGGATCTCCTAAAGGCACATCTTGATCCACAGACAGCAGGTGAGTGGGACGAGTGGTTGGACTCGTTGGAAGTGAGGGTCCGAACCTCCCAGACTCCCATTTCTGCAGTCGAGCACGTTCTCCAGGCGATTCACCTGGAGCATAGGGGTATTATTGATCGAGAAGGCCTGCAGTCAGAGGTCAGGTCTGTTTTCAAGGTAGCAGCAACAGACTCAATCTTTGATTCTGAATCAAAGTTCAACGTCTCTTCGCTCAGGGCACTCCTCGCCCATACGAGAGCATGGGAGCCTGGGATGTTCCGCCTGATAGATAGATTGCAGGAATCCCTCGCCGCCGAAAGAACGACGACAGCGGAGCCGTGGAGGTTGGACCTAGATCTCCCGCCACGATGTTCGGAAGGGCAGGGTGACCTTTTCGTCATGCTACACAACCACACGGGAAAGGACTCGACAGTGGAGCTCGATATCTTGGTCGCTCAGGGTGAGCCGGCGTATCAAAGCCTCAGAATTAAGGCTCCATCTTCGATAATACAATCAGATGAAGGCCCAGAGGGCGTGTCCTCGCTCGGCCGGCTATTGGACAGCGCAGTCGTCCTCTGGATAGGATTGGCGTGGTCGGACTCGCAATACGGGCCGCACCCTGTTCAGGTCACGCTCAAGGGGGAATCTGGAGAGACACTATCATCCATCATCGTACAGACGACCCTTTCTTCGGGCGTCAATCCAGAGAGTGCCGCTGCTAGGATGACCGATGCTGCCGAGGCAGTAAGAAGAATAGCAATTCCAATTGGCGAGTGAGCAGCATTGTTCTAGGCTCCAAAGCGTCACGTTCTTGGCGCGTCCCCGCCTCGACAACTCCGGTAACTATGGAGTCATGGGGCGTCATTGTACTCGGCAGAGGCCCCGCAGCCCTCCGAGCAGCGATTTCTGCAGCAGACGCAGGAGCAAGCCCGTTAATCATAGATGGAGGCTCTATAGCATCTGGTTCAGGGGCTGCCCCACTTTCAGGAATAGCTGCCTCCTTAAACGAAACAACCCCTTCTTTGCATATAGAAGACACCATTTCTGCAGGTGGTGACACGACCGACAAGGCCTCTGCAGCTAGGATATGTGACAAAGCCGTCAGAACTCTGGCCGAACTAGAGAGGTGGGGACTAGTCCTACGAAGGGACGACAGCGAACTCCCTCACTTATCTCATGTCGACGGCCACACCGTAGCTAGATTGGCGGGCTGCGGCGACAGCACCATGAGGAACATCACCAGGGTATTGGAGGAACAGGCGATCAAGAGAGGTATCACGAGAAGATCAGACATGCTCCCCATCTCCCTCGTAATGGACAACGGCCAGGCCAGGGGGGTTGTGGCTCTGGATATCGAGTCCGGAGAGGTCATCGGGTTGCAATCCAAAGCCGTAATATTAGCCACGGACGGATATCAAGGACTTTGGTCAAACTCGGCAAACGGCCCAGGTACAGGGGTAGCGATTTCTGCGGGTTCCGGGATTTCACTCTCAGGGATGGGGCATGTTCCCATGCATGCGTTGACAGTAAGTGGCACCGATCTTTCCATTCCAATGGAGGTCCTCGGCTCAGGAGGCAGGATCAGGAAGGAGACGGGTGAAGACGTGGATACAGAAACAGCGCTGTCCGGTGAGAAATGTATCCTTGATTTGAGAACCATGGAAAGCGAATCATCGGAGTGGTTTACCCAAACCTCCCATAGAGTCAGGGACAGAACCGGCCTAGATATTTCATCGCAAGTTCTCCCTCTGTCCCCTAGTATTTCTGCAACAATCGGAGGCGTTCCTGTGGATGAAAATGGAAGAGCGGTATTCGATGGGGGAAAGATGTGGCACACAGGCCTCTATGCAGCCGGAAGATCCTGTCACACAGGCATGCACGGGGCCAACCCCCTTCCAGGAAACATTCTCCTCGAGGACTTAGTCACAGGAGAATCGGCCGGGGCCCATGCCGCTGCTTGGGCTGCCTCCGCATCATACGGGGGGCAGGACTCAGTTTCTTCGGCGAAAGAAGACGCAATAGGCAAGGTAGACTCGATGTTCGGAAGTGACGGCAGTCCCGTAGGACAGGTATCCAGAGCGCTCTCCTCTGTAATGTCAAATGTCGATGGAAGCGGCGAAGAGTCTTCTCTGGCCATGGCCATGGCAGGCATCAACGAGATTAGGAACTCGGGAATCAGAGTTACGGACCCCTCTAGGTCGATGAACACCGAACTCGTAACTGCCCTCCATCTGGATGGGCTCCTGACGATAGCAAAAACCATCGCGGATTCGTAGAGGTGATGCGGGTGGACAATGAAAAAACCATCTTCACCAGAATCATCGAAGGAGAATTGCCATGCTACAAACTATACGAGGACGAACACGTAATCGCCTTCTTGGATATACAGCCCCTCACAAGAGGGCACTCACTAGTGGTTCCCAAGGAGCCAGCCCCGTCAATCGATCAACTCAGCTCGGCATACGCCGAAGCTCTCGGTAGGGCTCTCCCTCCAATATGCAGAGCAGTCATGGCCGTTACTGGTGCAAGAGCCTACAACCTGGTCCAGAACAACGGCCGCGAGGCAGGAATGTCAGTAGCCCACGTCCATTTCCACATTATTCCAAGATACCCGGAATCCACCCATTCATTCCTTTGGGACTATGGGGAAATAGATAACACGGACGCCGCGAAACTCGCAGAAAGCATTTCAGATGAGATGGATTAGAATCGGTGCTTTCTCAACCTCGACCCTGTCTGCCATATCTGTGAGAGACGTCCAAGAAGCGCCGGACCTCGATCCCGCGTTGTCAAGCGGAGCAATGAAAATCAACCCGAAAAAACTCGAGAAGGTTCCTTGGGATCATAGTGGAAAGCACCCTGGGAGCAAGCCATTCTGGGCTGTATTGCTATTTGCAATCGACATCGCGTGGTCGATAATTTTCAGAAAGGCGCAGTTTGACAAAACCCCAAAATCAGGGGGCGGCACCGTTTTTGCTTCTATTCACATCAATGGCCTCGTGGATCCTTTGGCCATAGTGAAGTCACAGGGCATACCATTCGTTAGCATAGGCAGGCACGATATCATGACAATGCCAGTAATTGGCTGGATGACAAGGAGAATGGGGTCCCAGCCAGTAATAAGGAGGGCCGAGCTAAAGGGAGGCGTCAGCGACCCAGAATATGCAGCCAGAATAAACCAAAGAAGCATGCTCACAATGGCGAATTGCATCGCCTCCGGGCATCCGGCAGTCGTGATGCCCGAGGGCAAGTCACACCAAGATTCCAAACTTCATGCACTCAGGACAGGAACTCTCAGATTCACGCTCAATGCAGCAAGCATAGCCCAAGCGAGAAACCTCCCCCTCCCGGTAATTCAACCAGTCGGCCTCCATTACAGGTGTCATCATTGGTTTCGCACGGATGCATATATCGAATTCGGAGAACCTATCGAAATACCCCTGGTTGAAGACCCCCTCCACAATACCAAACTAACCAAAGGAGAGTGGATAGAACCCCCGGCCGATCAAGTCATCCCCCTACGTGACGAATTATTCGAGAAGCTCTCGTGCATCACACCAAACTCCCCCGATTGGGAGACGTATAGGGCATGGCACCTCCTAGGACACCTCTCCGCGAAAAAGGAGGGCAAGGAACTCCCCTCCCTCAAGCATGAGATATTGGCCGCCAGAGAGGTAGGCGAATCAAACCCCCCCGACTCAGTTCTAGATAATGCGAAACAGGCCGCTGAAATATTACACTCAAGCGAATTGGACGGCACGTCTCTCGATCACGCTGGGAAAATAATCAGGAAGAAGGCGTTTGCAAGTGGTTTAGGGGGACTTCTCCTGATGCTAATGACAGCGCCCATAGTCGTACTTTCTTCAGGGGTTCAATCATTAGCCGGATGGTACCAAGGAGACCACTCGGACGAAGGAATAGATGCTAGGACCACCCACCACATGATCGGAGCACTGCTCTCCCCCTTGTTTTTCTGGCCTGTTGCATCTTTAATATTCGCCTTCGCATTTTCATTGGCGAACCCGCTTGTTGAGTTCGCGGTAGCCTTCCTAGTCATATTGATTTCAAATTTCATATTCCTCACTGGGTATGATTTGTGGGTTGATTTCAGAACCTCCCTAAAACGCTCTAAACTAGCCGACTCCGAGAGCGGTAAGCGACTAGAGAAGCTCATCGGGGAAATAGAGCCAGCACTCGTCGTTCTCAAATAGGGCCTACTGCCCCATGGGGCCATGGACAGGGGAGAGGCAGCCTCCTCAATCAGGGAATGGCTCCAGAGCGAGATGATGGAAGTTAGAGATGTTGAGGACCAACAGGCCACAATCCACCTCCATGTCAGATACCCACCAACTAAGAGGGGGCATCTATTCAATATTGTAATTCCAAAGAATAGAGATCTAGTTCTGATATACTCGGTAACGAGAGTCGACGAGGGGCAACAGAATGAGATGACAGCACTCTCAAATAATGAATCACAGCAATGGAAGGACTGGCTTCACGAGACCAGGCTAGACCTAACTAGGGCAGACCTAGACTGGGTACTCCATGTCGGAGGGAAGGCGGAGGGCATAACTGGACCTCTCCAGGCATTCAATCTCTCTAGGCCAATATGGTTAGACGGACTGTCCCAGAATGAATTCATGCACACAATGCGAAGAGTTTGGCTGTCGAAGCTTTCGCTCATCCACAGAATCAAACATCATTTCGGAACAGGCTCGGGCAAGCCTGGCCCGGTTGACGATTGGGCGAAGAAGAAATCCAGAAACGGTCCAAGAAGCAAAAAAACCGCTCCCGAACCACGACCGGTCGACATCGACGAGACAGGCGGGTTCGGAAGAGACTTCGATCCTGATGATTGGGCCTGAAAGCCCGTCATTACCCTTATTCACACACCTCTTCAGAAGTGACCGCTGGCCGTCGGGGTTAAGTATTGAGAAAATACCAACGATACCGTTACAGAACGGTCTGGTGAGCAAGATATGGACAGAGCAAAGTCGAGAAGCAGCATAACAATGGTACTACTGATGGTCTTGAGCACGTTCGTTGGCTTGGGTACTCCCTCAGTTACGGCAAGCGAGATTGTACTGACTGACGCAATCGAGATTACTCCTGGTGGAACATACAACGACAGGATGGTCTCAGTGGATGCAGACTCACAGGGGAACACCCACTTCGTTTGGAGTAGGAACACCCAGCACCTCTACTACAAGATGCTCGATGCAAGGGGAGAGGTACTGATTGATGACACACAAATTTCCGATCCGGGGGCCCACAGGGCATGGCATCCCGATATCAGGCTAGACCATGATGACATGGTGCATGTCACTTGGACCGACAAACAAGGCCAGTGGGCGATCATGTACACCCTCCTCGACCCATCACTGGACGATCAAAGCGGAGACTCGACCACCGATGCAGCAATATCCATTATCGGCGATTACGAAGTGTCTTTGCATCAGCAGAACAGGGATTGGCCGGCCATCGACATTGACTCCGAGAATGATGCCCACATAGTTTGGCAGGACTCCTGGGAGCCCCTTGACATGTACTACCAGCAACCACAGATTTACTACAAGATGTTGGAGATTGACCTAGTCGCTCGAACGGCGATAGTCGCAATCGATGAAACGCTCCTGACTCCCATCATTGGTCACAAGGGCCATCCAGATGTCGCAGTCGATGCAGACGACTTCGTCCAAGTCGTATGGGACGACACGAGGGGCGGAAAGGTGGAGATGGTCGCCCCGATTGACACCTCTGGTTCGATGAATGCCGAATGGGCTGACATGTGCGCCGTGTTCTATGGAGGCTACTTCGTCAGCGGAGGCTACTTCGAGGGACTCAAGCCAATGCTCGTAAGGGCCAACATGACCGTCTATGAGACACTATACGCGCTTAGCGGCAACTGGCCCAGCGCGTCTCAGAGCGGCAACTGCGCTAACGCCTACCAAACGGGAGGATCTGGAAGTCAGGGGCCCAGGACAACCCCCCTAGGAAACTCCCCTGGTGACGACTCAGGCGGCATCAGGTACCTGACTGAGGTTGTTTACAATAACGGTGCCGTTAACCTGCCTCAGGATGGAGGATACTACAGCGAGTTCTGGGGCCCAGCATCAACATGGGCGTGCCTTTCTTGGTATGACAATGCAGGAAACGTCCCAGGAAACCCCCCCACCACTTTGGACCACAAGTGGAACCCCAACGCAACTAAGATAGTCATCCCGATCTCTGATGAGGGCCCATACGGAGGAGACCCCGCACAGCAGGCAGATGATACACAGAGCATCAACG